>Ga0302324_100010555_pt1 | contig 19106 bp, 18 predicted proteins | sample Palsa_T0_1_FD_201949 | JGI IMG/M metagenome (GOLD analysis project Ga0302324, IMG submission 201949) | Peat permafrost microbial communities from Stordalen Mire near Abisko, Sweden - Palsa_T0_1 | ecosystem: Environmental > Terrestrial > Soil > Palsa > Peat permafrost | place: Sweden: Abisko...
CCTTGCCGTGCATGAGGCGCGCGGCGCGCACCACGTTGCCGCCGAAGACCTCCACCAGCGACTGATGACCGAGGCACACGCCGAACACCGGGATGCGCCCCGCGAAAGCCCGAATCATGGCCATCGACACGCCGGCATCGCGCGGCCTCCCGGGCCCGGGCGAGACCACGAGGTGCGAGTGCGTGTCGGCGAGCGCGGCCTCCACCGTGATGGCGTCGTTGCGGTGCACGTCGACCTCCGCGCCGAGGACCAGAAATGCCTGCACCAGGTTGTAGGTGAAGGAGTCGTAGTTGTCGATCAGCAAGATGCGGGGCCGAGCGCTCATAGACCCTCCGCCGCAATATCCAGAGCTCGGCGCAGCACCGCGCTCTTCGCCAGGACTTCCTCATACTCGGCGCGGGGTGAGCTGTCGGCGACGATGCCTCCGCCTGCCTGATAGCTGTACTCATCACCGCTGAATACGAGAGTGCGGATGGTGATGGCCTGATCCATGTCGCCCTGCCGGCCGAAATAGCCCACCGTACCCCCGTACAGCTGTCGCCCCACGGGCTCGAGCTCGTCGATGATCTGCATGGCGCGCACCTTCGGCGCACCGACCAGAGTGCCCGCGGGGAAGGTGGCCGCGAACAGATCGAACACATCGTGCTGCCGCGCCAGCTCGCCGTGCACGCCGCTCACGATATGCATGATGTGGCTGTAGCGTTCGATCACGCGGTACGGATCGACGCGCACGGAGCCCGCCGTCGCCACACGACCGAGATCGTTGCGCGCCAGGTCCACCAGCATGACGTGCTCGGAGTTTTCCTTCGGATCGGCGAGCAAATCGCGCTCGAGCTCGAGATCCCGGTCGGGATCAGCGCCGCGGGGCCGCGAGCCTGCGATGGGGCGAAGCTGCGCGTGGCCGCCGTGTGACTTCACCAGCGCCTCGGGCGAGGAACCGACGACCGTGATGGCGCCGAGCTCGCAGAAGAACATATAGGGAGAAGGATTGAGCAGGCGCAGCGCTCGATAGACCTCGAAGGGCGCGAGCGAATGTCGTCCTTCGAAGCGCGAGGCGAGTACCAGCTGGTACACATCGCCGGAGCCGATGTGCGCTTGCGCGCGCTTCACGAGCGCCGCATGGTCGCTTTCCGAAAGTGAGGGGGTCGCGCGCGAAAAACCCCCTGAGGCGAGCGGCGCGGGGACCGCGCCGCGGAGCGCGCGCATGATGTCCCGCCGGAGAGACTGCCGTTCGGCCTCGGGGCCGTCGTGCAGGAGCGCCGCGCTACGCGTCAGATGATCGAACACCAAGAGCGAGCACGGGGCGACGTAATGCGCGTGCGGAGTGACGGTCGCCTCCAGGCTTCGCCCGGGGAGATGCTCGAAATAGCGCACCGCGTCGTAGGCGGTGTAGCCCACCAGGCCGCCCGACAGGGGCACGCCGGGGATCTGCGGCTGCGGCTGCGGAGCCCGTGCGAGCGCCGCGCGCAACGCGTTCAAGAGCTCGAGCCGCGTCCGCGGCCGCGGCGCGTGCTCGTTGCCGATGCAAAGGCCGTGGGCGTCGAGCTTAACCTCCAGGCACTCGCCGAAACCGATGAATGAATAGCGAGCCAGGCGCTCGCCGCCCTCGACGCTCTCCAGCAAGAAGCGCGGGCGAAACGGCGCGAGCTTCAGATACGCCGAGACTGGCGTGTCCAGATCCGCGGCAATGTCGAAAGGCGCTTTCATCAGAGACCACACCTCAAGCCAAAAAAAACCCATCACCGTCTTTGATGGCGGGGATGGGTTCTCTGGTATATCGACTAGAAAAAACTTACGCGGCCAGTGCCCTCTCCCGTGAGGAAGCGCGCCACCAACCGGCATGCACAGTGCTTGCGTACAACATTCGCCGGCAGTATCGCCGCGGCGAGCGGGCAGCGTCAAGCCTTAAGCTCGCGCCGCCGGATCCGGCGCGCGCGCATCGCCGGATCCGGTGCGGCGGCTGGGCTAGGAGCCCGTCTGCAGGCTCTTCCTGAGCTTTCGGGTGAGGTCCTCGAAGCGAGGCGTGAGACCCACGTCCTCGTACACCGGATCGCCCTGGTCATCGCGCGAGATGATCTTCGGGCCGGGCTCGTAAGGCATGGCGGCGACGATTTCCTCGAGCGCGGTGTGCAACAGGTCCGTGACCAGCTCCTCCACGGTGCGGCCGGGGAACAGCTCGCAGAGCGCGTGCAGGCGCGCCGCATCCTCGAGCGGCAGGCGCATGGCGTATTCTCGAGCCGTGCGCACCGGCGGCGGCTCCTTTTTCCAGTGATCGAGCAGGGCCTTGAATTTCACGATTACTCCGCCATACGGGACTTGAATGCGAAGGACTGAGGCGATAATTATAAGCCGGAGACCCGATCTGCCTGTGCCTTTAGAAGCTGTGCCGGTAAGGAGCGCTTGGCCCCTCGTCCGATAGCCCACTCCGACGCCGAGCGAAACGCGAGCAGCGCGAGTTGGAGGCGCGGGCTCGCCGGCCTGTTCGAGTACAGCCGGCGCGCGCTGATGCTGGTCTGGACCACCAATCGAGCGCTCTCCATCGCCCTGGCGCTCCTCACGGTGGTCGCCGGCATCTTGCCCGCGGGCGTCGCCTGGATCGGGGCGCAAATCGTCGACGCGGTGATCCACGCGGCGGATCTGCACCGGCGCACCGGTGCCGTATCGTTCCGTCCGGTCATGATACTGGTGGCGTGCGAGGCCGTGCTGGTCGCGGCGACCGCGTTCGCGCAGCGCGGATTGTCGCTCGCGCAATCGCTCCTGCGCGCGCAGCTCGGCCAGCGCGTCAATGTCATGATTCTCGAGAAGGCCTTGACGCTCGACATCGTGCAGTTCGAAGATTCCGAGTTCTACGACAAGCTTACGCGCGCGCGCCGCGAAGCCTCCAGCCGACCCTTGAGCCTCGTCATGCGCACGTTCGGGCTGCTTCAGAACGCGGTTTCACTGGTGTCCTTCGGCGGGCTGCTGGTGCGCTTCTCACCGTGGGCCGTAGTGCTCTTGGTGCTCGCGGGACTGCCCGCCTTTCTCGCCGAAGCAAAATTCTCGGGCGAGGCGTTCCGTCTGTTCCGCTGGCGCGCACCCGAGTCGCGCATGCAGATCTATCTCGAATCGGTTCTGGCGCGCGACGAGAACGCCAAGGAGGTGAAACTGTTCCAGCTCGGCCCTCGATTCCTGGACCGCTACCGCGACATCTTTACACGGCTCTACAAGGAGGATCGTGATCTCACCGTGCGCCGCGACAGCTGGGGCGCCGGCCTCGGCCTTTTGGGCACGGGCGCGCTGTATGGCGGTTATGCCTGGATTGCCGGAGAGACGGTGCTGGGCGCCATGACCGTCGGACAGATGACCATGTACCTCATGCTGCTGCGGCAAGGACAGGCCGCCGTGAGCGCCGCCCTCACGGCCATCAGCGGGCTGTACGAGGACAATCTCTACCTGTCGAACCTGTTCGAGTACCTGGAGCAGCCGGTGGGAAGCACGACGGGGTCGCGTACCGCGGGACCTAAGCCCGGCGACGGCATCAGGTTCGAGGCCGTCGACTTCGTGTATCCCGGAGCGACACAGCCCGCACTCGCGCACATCGACCTGCACGTGCGGCCCGGCGAGAGCCTCGCGCTGGTGGGCGAGAACGGCTCGGGCAAGACCACGTTGATCAAGCTGCTCACTCGACTGTATCAGCCCACCCGCGGCCGCATCCTGCTCGACGGCCTCGACCTGCGCGAATGGGACGAGACCGTCCTGCGCCAGCGGATCGGCGTGATCTTCCAGGATTTCGCCCGCTACCAGATGCTGGTGGGCGAGAACATCGGCGCGGGCGACGTGCGCGCATTCGACGACGAGGGGCGCTGGCGTAGCGCCGCGATGCAGGGCCTCGCCGCCGAATTCGTCGAGGCGCTGCCTTCCGGTTACCGCACTCAGCTCGGCAAGTGGTTCAAGGACGGCCGCGAGCTCTCCGGCGGCCAGTGGCAGAAGATCGCGCTCGCGCGCGCCTTCATGCGCAGCGAGGCGGACATCCTAGTGCTCGACGAGCCGACGGCGGCGATCGACGCGGCGGCGGAGGCCGAGGTGTTCGAGCACTTCCGCGAGCTCACCCGCAACCGCATCGCGATCGTGATCTCGCATCGTTTCTCGACGGTGCGCATGGCCGATCAGATCCTGGTGCTGGAAGAGGGGCGCATCGTCGAGCGCGGCAGCCACGATTCGTTGATCGCCGAGGACGGCCGTTACGCGAAGCTTTTCACCCTGCAAGCGCGCGGGTATCGTTGAAGGCCTATGCCGACGTTCGATGTAGTCTCGGAAATCGACACTCACGAGCTGACCAATGCCGTCGACCAGGCGAGCCGCGAGCTCGCGCAGCGCTTTGACTTCAAGGATTCCGGGGCCTGCTTCGAGCTCCAGGAGCTCACCGTCACCATGAGCGCGCCGGTCGAGTTCCAGTTGAAGCAAATGCTCGAGATCCTGAAGCTCAAGGTCGCCAAGCGCGGCATCGACGTCGCGTGCCTGGAGATCAAGGATCCTCTGGTGAATCTCGCGACCGCGAAGCAGGACATCATCCTGAAGCACGGTATCGATCAGGAAACGGGCAAGAAGGTAACGCGATTGCTGAAGGACTCGAAGCTCAAGGTGCAGGCGCAGATTCAGGGCGAGAAGGTGCGCGTCACCGGCAAGAAGCGCGACGATCTGCAGGAGGCGATCGCTCTTTTGCGCAAGGGCTCGTTCGAGGTGCCGCTGCAATTCAACAATTTCCGGGATTAGCGCGGGCGGGCGCCACGCCGTTCGCCCCATCGTCGATTCGCGGAGTCTGCCCGCGTCCACGCGTGGTGCTGTAGTAATTTTTTCCTCACATTGCCCGCCGCCACCTGCAGCCATCGGCGTGGCCGCAGCAGCCGCCTTTGGCGATCAATGCGCCGCCGACGCCTCGCCATGCGGCGGCGCGCGGCTCATGCCGTTGGAGTGCACGACGGTTCCGTCGAGCTTCACGATGATGGCGTCGATGTCGTCGAGCTTGTTGTAGATCTCGAGCGCCTTGTCGGGCCCGAGCACGAACGCGGTCTTGGACAGCCCGTCGGTGCGAGTCGCGTAGGGCCCGATGACGGTCGCGCTGCGCACCTTGCTTGCCGAGTGGCCGGTGTGCGGGTCGATGATGTGATGGTAGCGCACGCCGCCCTCGTCGAAGAACCGCTCGTAGTCGCCGGAAGTGGAGATGGCCGCATCGACCAGGGGAATGCGGGCGATAACGTTGCCCTCACCCTTCATGGGATCGCGTATGCCGACGATCCAGGGCTTGCCGAACCGATCGCCGATGATGCGGCTGTCGCCGCCCGCGCCGACGAAAGCGCGAGTGAAGCCGAGACCCTTGAGCACCTCGATGCCGCGGTCCACCGAATAGCCCTTGGCGATGCCCCCGAGATCGATACGTACGCCTTTTTGCGTGAACCGCACCGTCTGGGTCGCGGGATCGAGGATCACGTGGCGGTAATTGACTGCAGGCAGCGCCTTCGCGATCTGCGTCTCGTCCGGCCGCACGTGCTCGCGGAAATCGTAGAGGTAACCGACGCTCGCGTAAGTGATGTCGAACGCGCCATCGGTGATCTCCGAGTATTGGCGCGCCGTGGTGAGGAGGTCGAACAGCTCCTTGCTGATGTGCATGGGTCCTTCGGCCGCTTTTTCGTTGACCTGCGAAACCTCGCTGGTCGGCTTGTAAGTGCTCATGGTCTCGTCGATGTGCCGCATCTCGTCGAGCACCGCATCGATGCCGTGCTCTCCCTGCGCGCGGTCGTCGGCCCACACCTCCACCGTGATGCGCGTGCCCATGATGCCGTCGGTGATGCGGCGCACCCATTCGGCGTGCGCAGGAGACGCGGCACACCACATCGCGGCCGCGTACGCAATGAACTTCAGAATGGTTTTCATGGAACGTAGCCTAGCGGTTTCGCGCACCGTTGGGTACGGCGCCGCGCCGGCCAGCGCCGCGCCGGCCAGCGCCGCGCCCGACACCGTTCTCAGCGCGCCACGCGTGCCCGCCGCCGCCACTGCAGCACCACCAGGGCGCTGCCGATCATGCCGCCGAGGTGCGCGAAGTGCGCGATGCCGGACAGGGTGCCGGTGACTCCGAACAGGAGCTCTGCCCCCGCGTACAGAGTGGCGAACAGCCACGCCGGCATGGGGATCGGCGGGATCAGAGGAATGACCTTGCGATGGGGGAACATCATCGCGTAGGCGAGCAACAGGCCGAACACACCGCCCGAGGCTCCGAGTGCCGGCGCAGGGGGCGCGCCGAGCAGCGGCGGCACGAGGAGCTGCGCGAGGCCGGCGGTGATCACCGAGGCGAAATAGCAGGCGAGCAGCCGCCAGCGTCCCGCGTAACGCTCGATCTCCGCACCGAACATGTACAGGCCGAGCATGTTGAAGCCGATGTGCGCGACGTTGCGGGAATCGTGCAGAAACGCATAGGTAACGATCTGCCAGAAATGAAAGTAAGATTGGCCGTCGGCATCATGAAGCGGCTGCAGCGCGAAGAGCGTGGTGACGAGTCCGTCAGGCGGCCCCTCGACGAGGTACACCGCGACGTTCGCGGCGATGAGGACCATGACGGCGGAGATTTTCATGACGGGACGAGCATTGTAGCGCCATGCGTACGTTATTCCTCGATTACGAAACCGTTTCCAATGGCGACCTCGACACCTCGCGCCTCGAGCGCGCGGCGCCGGACATCCACTTTTATCCGTTGAGCGCCGATGCAGAGATCATGGAGCGCATCTCGGACGCGCGCATCGTGCTCCTCAACAAGATCAAGCTCACGCGCGAACGTCTCGAGGCCGCGCGCGGCCTCGAGCTGATCGCGCTCGCCGGCACGGGCACGGACAGCGTCGATCTCGCCGCCGCAGAGGAGCGCGGAATCGCCGTGTGCAACGTGCGCGGCTATTGCACGGCTTCGGTGGTTCAGCATGCGTGGGCGATGATCCTGAGCCTCACCCAGCACCTCTCGCAGTACACGCGGCTCGCGACCGACGGTTCCTGGGTCGAGAACGAGAAGCACGCCGTGCTCGCGCATCCCATCCGGGAGGTGTCGGGCCGTGTGCTCGGCATCGTGGGATGGGGCACGCTCGGCCGCGGCGTGGCGGCGGTCGGCGAGGCGTTCGGCATGCGCACCCTCGTCTGCAACCGACCCGGCGCGCACCCCGAGGCGGGACGGGTGAGCCTGGATGAGCTGCTCGCGACCGCCGACATCGTGTCCTTGCACTGTCCGTCGACGCCGGCGACCCGCGGGCTTATCGGCGCGCGCGAGCTTAAGCTCATGAAGCCGGATGCCTTGCTCATCAACACCGCGCGCGGCGCTTTGGTGGACGGCGCGTCGCTGGCGCGGGCGCTCCGCGAGGGCCGGCTGGCCGGCGCCGGAATCGACGTGTTGCCTCAGGAACCGCCGACCGACGGCGATCCCTTGCTCGATCCCGGCATCCCCAATCTGATCCTCACACCCCACATCGCCTGGGCGGCCCGCGAGGCGCGCCAGCGCTGCATCGACGAGATGGCCGCGAACATCACCGATTTTCTGCGGGGTGGCCGGCGCGGGCGGGTGATCTGACCACCCGCCCGCGTGCTATCAGCCGCGCGCTTCGCGCTTGGCCTTTTTCGCGGCGCGCTTCTCTTCCAGCGTCTTGGCGGGTTTCTTCTTGCCTTCTTTCTTTCGTTCCATGCCCTTGCTCATCGCGTGCTCCTCCCGTTACTTTCGACGTCACCCGGAGATTTCAAGGCCGCGCGCGCCTCCGGAATTTGCGGTTCCCGGTACCGCGCGCGTCAGCGGGAACCGGCTTCACTCCATGTACCGGTTTCATTCCATGTACTGGTTTCATTCCTCGTACCGGCCTCATTTCTCGTACCGGCGTTGCTCCTCGTACCGGCGTCGTCACTCGTACCGACCCTTCATCCGCGTGAAAAGTTTCCGCTCTCTTCAGTAGGAGCGGCGATTCCCCTTGTCCGAGGCTCGCGAGCGCGGCAGCGATATCGATGAGCGGCATCCCCGTCTCCGTTTCCAGCTCTCGCAGGATGGGACGAAATTCCGCCGCCCTTCCCTTGGCGACGGTGTCGGAGATGCGGACTTTGAACTTCGCGATGCGCGAGGCATTGACGGCATCGACGGTGGGCAGATCCATCTCCTCTATCTTCTGGCGGGTCGCCCGCTCGATCGCCTTGAGGAGCGAGCGCTCGCGCGGCGCGATGAACAGAATCGCCTCGCCGCTGCGGCCGGCCCGGCCCGTGCGGCCGACGCGATGTACGTACGATTCGCCATCGTACGGCGCGTCGTAGTTCACCACGTGGCTGATGCGCTCGACGTCGAGACCGCGCGCCGCGACGTCGGTGGCGACCACGATGTCGATCTCGCCGGCGCGCAGGCGCGCGACGGTGCGCTCGCGCTGTGCCTGCGGAATATCGCCGTTGAGCGGCGCCGCGGAGAAGCCGCGGGCTTCCAGCTTCTCGGCAAGCTCCACGGTCGACTGCTTCGTGCGCGTAAAGACCAGCATGCCGTCGAAGGTCTCGGTCTCGAGAATCCGCGTGAGCGCGTCGAGCTTGTGGATTCCGCTCACGATCCAGCAGCGCTGCCGAATGCGGGACGAGGTCCCGGACTTGGCTCTGATGGTCACCTCGACGGGCGTGCGCAGATGCCGCTGAGCGATGCGGCGGATGGGCGCCGCCAGCGTGGCGGAGAAGAGCGCCACCTGCCTGCCTCGCGGTGTCTGCTCGAGGATCGACTCCACCGCCTCGATGAAGCCCATCTGCAGCATCTCGTCGGCCTCGTCCAGCACCAGCATCGTCAGCTTGGCGAGATTCAGGGTGCCCCGGTTCATGTGGTCGATGATCCGCCCGGGCGTGCCCACCACGACGTGCACGCCGCGCCGCAGGGCATTGAGCTGCGGTTGATAGCTCTGTCCGCCGTAGATGGGCAGTACGTGAAAACCCGGGAGGTGCGCTGCGTAGCGCTGAAACGCCTCCGCCACCTGCAGCGCGAGCTCGCGGGTCGGCACGAGCACCAGCACCTGGGGATCGCGCCCGACTAGGTCCAGGCGCGACAGCGCCGGCAATGCGAAGGCCGCCGTCTTCCCGGTACCGGTCTCGGCCTGGCCCAGCATGTCGGCGCCCGAGAGCAACACCGGAATCGTGGCGGCCTGAATCGGCGAGGGCGATTCGTAGCCGACCGCCTCGAGCGCGCTCAGCACGGCCTCGGAAAGCCCCAAATCGCGAAAGCTCGGGAAGCTCGCGGTATCGTCCGCGTGCACTTGAGTCATCAGACACCTCCGCGTGGCGCGCCGTCGGCGGACCGCCGCGCCTGTCGGCCACGCGCAAGTCTAGCGGTTTGGCGGGGTATTGCTACCATGCGCGTCCGGACAATGCGGCGCAACGCCTGGGAAAGTCACCATGGGACGTATATTCGAAGTTAGAAAGCACGCGATGTTCGCGCGCTGGAACCGGATGGCCAAGCAATTCACGCGAGTGGCCAAGGACATCACCATCGCCGTGCATTCGGGCGGTCCGGATCCCGCTTCGAATTCCACCCTGCGACGGGTGCTGCAGAACGCGCGCGCGGTCAACATGCCCAAGGACAAGACGGAGGCGGCGATTCGCCGCGCCATGGGCAAGGAGGCGGCCAACTATCAGGAGATCCTTTATGAAGGCTACGCGCCGCACGGCGTCGCGCTCCTGGTCGAGTGCGCCACCGACAACCCTACGCGCACCGTCGGCAACGTGCGGAATCTCTTCGCCCGCAACGCGGGCAACCTCGGGACCACCGGAAGCGTCAGCTTCCTCTTCAAGAAAATGGGCGTATTCCGGCTCGATCCGTCGACCGTCAAGGACCAGGACGAGCTGGAGCTCGACCTCATCGACTATGGACTCGAGGAGATGGGCGAGAGCACGGGCGAGAAGGGCGAGCCGCAGCTCGTGATCCGCTGTGCGTTCGGCGATTTCGGCAATCTGCAGGAAGCACTCGAGACACGTCGCATCACACCGCTCTCCGCGGAGCACGAGTACATTTGCTCCATGCCGACGGAGCTGCCCGAGGACCAGGCCTCAGACGTGCTGGCCCTCATCGACAAGCTCGAGCAGGACGAGGACGTACAGAAGGTGTTCCATACCCTCGCCTGAGCCCCACCTGAGTGGCCGGCCCCGGGGCGGTCTCGTGTCACCTTACGGCTCCTTCATCCTGTCATCCCCGCGGCAGCTGCGACGTTTCATTCCTTGGGAGCAATTCTAGAGGAGAGGTCCATGAAACGGTTATTTACCTTATTGATTCCATTGAGTTTTCTAGCCATGGCGGGATGCGTGGTGGCGCCTTATGGGCGGCCCTATTACTACGGTCCACGGGTCGCTGTGGTCGCCCCGGCCCCCGTGGTCGTCGTCCGGCCCTGAGGCCTCAATGGGCGGGGTGGGTGCGGCCGGCGGGGTCGGCCGCACTATACTTGCGCTCCATGCCCAGCCAAGAAGTCAAGCGTAGCCGCGCCTTCCGTCTGGTCAACGTTTTCACCCACGAAAGCACGCCACTCACGGGCAATCCCCTGTGCGTCTTCGAGGACGGCTCCGGTATCGACTCGCCGACCATGCAGGCGCTGGCGCGCCAGTTCAACTTGTCCGAGACCACTTTCATCTTGCCCTCCTCGCGCGGCGAGGCGGCCGTGCGCATTTTCACGCCGAGCTATGAGATGCCCTTCGCCGGCCATCCGACGCTCGGGACCGCTCACGTCTGTCGCGCGCTCGGACTCGGCGGGGACGCGTTGCGTTTGGACATGCAGGCGGGCCTCATCGAGGTCACCGCCGAGAACGATCGCTGGACGCTCACAGCGCCCGTCTCTACGTTTCGTGACGTGGACATGCCGCTCGCGCGGCTTGCCGCAGCGCTCGGGCTCGCCGAATCCGACATGGGCGAACGCCCGCTCTGGGTCAAGGCGGGGAAGGAGCAGCTCATCGTGCCGTTGCGCTCGCTCGAGGCGGTGCGGCGCGCCGCGCCCCGGCCCGATGGCTTTGCCGCCATACGCAGCGAGGACGGCATCGGCATGGCTTACGTGTTCGCCGAGCGGGGTCCCTACGAGACGCTCGCGCGCTTCTTCTTTCCGAGCGGCGCGGCGCTGCTCGAGGATCCGGCGACCGGCTCCGCGACCGCCAATTTCGGCGGCTGGTGGCTCGCGATGAATCGGCCGCTCCCCGCCCGGATCGAGATCGCGCAGGGCGAGCAGGTCGCACGTCCCTCGTCGCTTTACCTCGAGGTCACCCGGGAGCGCCGCATCCGCGTCGGCGGCGACGTGATCGAGATCGGTAGGGGCACCGTGTCGATCTAAGCGAGCGTTGCCAGCCGAGCGGGCTCGAGCGCTGCCTTAGCTTAGCTATAGCTAAGCTAGCCGAGCGGGTTGGCGGCGGGAGAGTCAGGCGCCGGAACGAGTCCGTGGTTGATGATGCGGTAAGCCCAGTGCAGCACGGGCGTGAGACGCGGCGATACCATGGCGAGGGCGCGCTGATAGTCGGCCCAGCGCGCCTCGTGGTGCTCGGGAACTCCGAGCTCCGGGCTCACCGGAAGGATGATGTGCGTTTCCTTGCTGCGCGCGATGTAGTACCGGGAGATCTTGCCCTTGTTGTAGGGTCCGGTCTCCATGAACACCAGACCCCAATCGAACGAGATGTCGTCGAGGTTGGTCTCCTCGCGAACCTCGCGAATTGCCGCATCGATCGGCTCCTCGCCCGACTCGACCAGTCCCTTGGGGAAGTCCCAGTTCCGATAGGCGCGCAGCAGCAAGAATTTCAGCTTGCGCTGGACCACGCTCACGATCACCACGCCGGCGGACAATCTCTTGTTCGATGCGACTGGCTGCATACTCCGTGCGCTCGGAAATCCGGTGCAGCCATTGTACTCCTCGGGCGGCGCCGGATAAGGGTCAGAACGCGACCGCCAGCCGTCAGGCCGCGGCCGACAAGGGCGAGCGGATCAGGTAGTCAAACGCGCTCAATGAGGCTTTTGCTCCCTCGCCCATGGCGATCACGATCTGCTTGTAGGGCACGATGGTGCAATCGCCGGCGGCGAATACGCCGGGCACGGAGGTTTCGCCGCGCGCATTGACCTCGATCTCCCCGCGAGGCGAAAGCTTGACCACGCCCTTCAGCCAATCCGTGTTCGGCACCAGGCCGATCTGCACGAACACCCCCGCGAGCTCGAGCGAGTGCACTGTGCCGCCGCGGCGGTCCTTGTAGGACAGACCGGTGACGCGCTCGCCGTCGCCCGTGATCTCCAAGGTTTGCGCATCCGTGATCACTTGAACGTTCGACAGACTCGCGAGCTTGCGCTTGAGCACGGCATCGGCGCGCAACTCCTGCTCGTACTCGACCAAGGTCACGTGGCTCGTGAGGCCCGCGAGGTCGATGGCCGCCTCGACGCCGGAGTTGCCGCCGCCGATCACCGCGACGCGCTTGCCCTTGTACAGCGGTCCGTCGCAATGCGGGCAATAGGCGACGCCGCGATTGCGATATTCGCGCTCGCCGGGGACGTTGACCTCGCGCCAGCGTGCGCCGGTCGCGATCACCACCGACTTGGAGCGGAGCAAGGCGCCGCTCGCGAGTTTGACACCGATCTGCTCTCCCGGAATCAGCGCCGCCGCGCGCTGCAAGTTCATCACGTCGACCTCGTAAGCGCCGACGTGCTGATCGAGGCCTGCGGCAAGTTTGTGGCCCTCGGTTTCCTTCACCGAGATGAAGTTCTCGATGCCGACCGTATCGAGCAGCTGTCCGCCCAGACGCTCTGCCGCGATGCCGGTGCGGATGCCCTTGCGCGCCGCGTACACGGCCGCGGCGGCACCGGCGGGACCTCCGCCCACCACCAGCACATCGTAGGGTGCGCGGCCGTCCAGACTCTCGGCCTCGCGGCGCGGGGCATCGGCGTCGAGCTTCGCGAGGATCTCCGCGAGCAGCATGCGTCCCTGGCCGAACGGCTCGCCGTTGAGAAACACGCAGGGAACCGCCATCACGCCGCGCCGCTCGACTTCCTCCTGAAACAGCGCGCCGTCGATCACGGTGTGACGCACCCGCGGATTCACCACCGACATGAGATTGAGCGCCTGAACCACGTCCGGGCAGCTCTGGCAGCTTAAGGAAACGAACGTCTCGAAGGAGAGCTGCCCATCGAGGATGCGAGCCTGATCGAGTGTCTCGGCATCCGCCTTCGGGGGGTGTCCGCCCACCTGCAGGAGCGCGAGCACGAGCGAGGTGAACTCGTGACCCATGGGCACGCCCGCGAACCGCACGCGAGGCTCCTCGCCTGGCCGGCGCAGGGCGAAGGAGGGCTTGATCTCAGCGTCGTCGCGCCGGACCTCGAGCACCACCCGCGGCGAGAGAGCCGCGATGTCGTTCAACAGCTGGAGCATCTCCCGCGACCCGTCGCTCTCGTCGAGCGAGGCGAGAATTTCCACCGGTTGCTGCAGCCGCTCCAGGTATCCTTGCAACTGCGCCTTGAGGCCGTCATCGAGCATGATCTCTTCCTAGTTGAATTTATCTCATCGAACTCGTCGCACGAAAATTCAGTGCGCGAAAAACAGCGTCCGCGGCTGTGACCGCGGACGCGTACCGTCAGATCTTCCCGACGAGGTCGAGGGAGGGCGACAGCGTCTTGCCGCCGGGAGTCCACTTCGCCGGACACACTTCACCCGGGTGAGAAGCGACGTACTGAGCCGCCTGGACTTTGCGCAGCAGCTCCTTGGCGTCGCGGCCGATGCCGTTGTCATTGATCTCGATGATCTTGATCTTGCCCGAGGGGTCGATGACGAAGGTGCCACGGTACGCGAGACCCTCCTCCTCGATGAGCACGCCGAAGTTGCGCGCGAGCGTCTGGGTCGGGTCGCCGATCAGCGGGTACTGCACCGTGCCGATGGTGTCCGACGTGTCGTGCCACGCCTTGTGGGTAAAATGCGTGTCGGTGGAGATGCCGTAGATCTCCACGCCGAGCTTCTTGAACGCCGCGTAGTGCTCCGCGAGGTCGCCGAGCTCGGTCGGACATACGAACGTGAAGTCGGCGGGGTAGAACACGAACACGGACCACTTGCCCTTCAGGTCCTCGTTCGTTATCTGCACGAACTCGCCCTGGTGGTAGGCGGTGGCCTTGAACGGCTTGATTTCAGTATTGATCAGCGACATGAGAATTTCCTTTGGTTAATCATCAGCGACGTGAGAAATTTCTTTCGATGGCGACAGGGTGACTCCCGGCGGCCGATTAGTAAAATTGATTAAATGCATGGCTTTGATAGACTACGTCTATAGGTGGGTGCGAGCGGATGAATCTCAAGGATCTCAAGTACTTGGTCGCGCTGGCCGATACCGGTCATTTCGGCCGTGCGGCCCAGCGCACGTTCGTGAGCCAGCCGACGCTGTCCGCGCAGCTCAAGAAGCTCGAGGAGTATCTCGGCGTGAAGCTGGTGGAGCGCCATCCGAAAAACGTCCGGCTGACGGAGGTGGGCAAGCAGATCGTGGCGCGCGCGCGGCACATGCTGAGCGAGGGCGACGAGATCCTCGCGCTCGCGCGCAACAACACCGATCCTCTATCCGGCAAGCTGAAGATCGCTCTCATTCCCACCATAGGCCCTTATTTGCTGCCGCGCATCATGCAGAAGCTTCGCAAGGCGCTGCCGCAGCTGGGTCTCATGCTCTACGAGCACCAAACCGAGGAGCTGCTGAAACGGCTCAAGGGCGGCGAGCTCGACCTCGGGATCCTCGCCCTGCCCGTCGATCAGGACGGACTCGAGTCGCGGCGGTTATATCGCGAGGAATTCACGGTCGCGCTGCCCAGCGACAATCCCCTCGCCCAGAAGGCCTCGATCAAGGCCACCGATCTGAAAGGTCAGACGCTGCTCCTTTTGGAGGACGGGCATTGCTTGCGCGATCAGGCACTCGAGGTGTGCAGCCGCATCGACGTACGCGAGGCCGAGGATTTTCGCGCCACGAGCCTCGAGACCTTGCGACACATGGTCGTGGCGGGCCTCGGCGTCACCCTGATGCCCGAGCTCGCCGTGGAATCACCATTCGGCTCGCAGCGCGGGCTCGTCATCCGTCAGTTCACGAAGCCGGCACCGGCGCGAACCGTCGGTGCGGTGTGGCGCAAGTCGACCACCCGCGGCGCCGCCATCGACGCCGTGTGCGACATCGTGGGCGGCGCGATAGCCGCGAAGAGCTGACCGGCCTTAGCGAATGACGCGATCCACGAAGACGAGACTGCGGCGGCGTTCGCGCGGGAAATCCGGCGATGGTGCGGACTGGGCGTTTCACGCCGCCAACTCCGCGGTGTTCGAGGCCCTCGCGCGGCAGCGGCACTGCGAGAGCTTGCGCGAATTTTTCGGCGCCGCCCTTTACGAGGACCTGTCCGTTCTCGCCCGCGCCGCCCGCAGGGTGAAGACCTCGCGCGGACCGCGCGTGCTCTTGATTCCCGGCATGATGGGGTCGCGCCTGTGCGAGATGTCCCCGCCGAGGAGCCGGCGCGGACGGCTGCTCTGGATCGATCCGGTGTCGATTGCCGGCGGGCGGCTCACGGATCTGGTCCTGCCGTCGCGTCGAACGATCCGCCCGCGCGGCGTGCTCCTCTCTTCCTACGCGCGACTCAAGCTGCGGCTCGCCATCGAGGGATTCGATGCGCGATTCTTCGCCTACGACTGGCGGCTGGGGATCGATGTGATCGGTGCCGCGCTCGCGGCGACCATCGCCGCCGGCAAGCCCGCCGTGCTCGTGGCCCACAGCATGGGCGCGCTGGCCGCGCGCGTCGCGATCAAACACCTGCCGAAGCGCCTGGTGCGCCGTCTCATCATGCTGGGCGCGCCGAACCGCGGCTCCTTCGCGCCGGTGCTTGCGCTGCGCGGTACCTACCCGTTCGTGCAGAAGCTCTCGCGGCTCGACCTCGAGCATTCGCCGGACTATCTGGCTTCGCGGGTGTTCTCGAGCTTCCCCGGGCTCTATCACATGCTGCCGCCGCACCGTGACTCGAGCGTGGGTCTCGACCTGCTCGATCCCGCGTCCTGGCCGAGCGATGGAGCGACGCCGCAGCCTGCGCTGCTCGCGCGCGTCGCCGAGGTACGGGCGGGCATGGCCGAGCCTGACGCGCGGATGGTGCAGATCGTGGGCGTTAACCGCCAGACGGTGGTGAGCGTGCGCCGCACGACCGCGGGTTTCGAATACGCCTCGAATCCGCACGGCGACGGGACCGTACCCCTCGCCATGACGCAAGTGCCCGGACTCAAGACGTTCTATGCCGAGGAATCCCACGGCAATCTCGCGAGCAGCCCGCGCATCATCGATGCGATCGTGGACCTCATCCGCGCCGGAACCACCCGCGAGCTCGCGGCCCGTTGCGCTCTCACGCCCGTCCCCGAGCGGCGCATCGACGATGCACAGCTGCGGTCGGTCGAAACCGCGAAGATCGACTGGCGGCTGCTCGACTCGGCGCAGCGCGAGGCGGTGATGGCAGACCTCGAGGGGCCGGAAGAGGCCACCCCCGGCTCTGCTGCCTCGCTCGCTTGAGGTCCCAACGCCCGCGGTGTGCGGCCAATTGCCCGCATTTTCGCCGCAAATGCGATACGCTTCGCGTGGGCCGCCCGCTTTTTGCCGAATATTTCACATATCGCTGCGGCGATGCCGGGCAATATCACATTCAAAGGATTGCCGGCCATGAACGCCCGAACTGTTCCCGCAGGTCAAGCGAAAGCCGTGGCCGCCACGCCGCGCTTCGATGCCAAATTCATCGAGGAGCACAAGCTGATCGAGCGGTATCTCGAGAACAAGCTGCCGCTCAGGGGCGCTGTCGATCTCGAGAAGTGGTGCCGCGCGCACCCCGAATATCTGGACGGGCTCAAGCTGTCGGAGCGCGCGCAGGCCAGCTTGAAGCTCCTGGAGGCGAGCGGGCACCCGGTCGATCTGCGCGAGCCGCAGCAGCCCTGGTGGAAATCGCTCTACCTGCTGATCGGTCTGGCGGCGGCGACGTTCTTGAGCCTCGCCGCAACCTGGCTTCTCGTCGGCAAATACAACCTGCTGCGGGGCGAGCTCGAGGATGCGAGGCTGCGTGCCAAGCAAGGTTCCCTGGTGCAGCCGGCGGTGAGAACCGAGCAGCGCATCTCGCCGGATCACGCACCGGGGCTCAACGCAGCCCACATCGTCGTCAGCACGGCCGCACCGCAGCTGATCGACCTGCATCTCGACATGACCTATACGCAGAAGCTCAATCTGTTTCGCATTACCGTGGACAAGCAGGATCAGGGCCGGGCTCTGATCTTGAACAATCTGCTCAAGGACTCGAACAACGACTTGCGCATGACCTTCAATACCACGGGGCTGTCGGCGGGCATTTACACGGTGCGCATCGAGGCGCTTCCGCCGCGCGGCGATCCGATTCCGGACGGCTGGCTGCTCCTCGAGGTGCGCTAGCTACGATTCCGCCTGGTCGCGGAGCGTGACGATGGGAGGCGTATTGACCACGCGCCGCGTCGCGAGCGTCCCGCTCACGCCCACGAGCACCGTGCCGCACACGAGCCCAAGCACCCACACCCACGGGTCGAAGCTGAACTCCAGCGAGAAGAGGCGGCGCGCCAGCATCCATCCGACGGCACTCGCGCCGCACGCCGCGAGTGTTCCCGAAAGAAATCCGAGTGCGGAGAACTCCGCGGCGACGCCGCGCAGCACGGTGCCTCGGCTCGCTCCCAGGGTGCGCAGCATGGCGCTCTCGTAGCGGCGCTCGTCGCTCGTCGACTGCACCGCGGCGAGCAGCACCACCACTCCCGCCGCCAGGGTGAACAGGAACACGTACTGCACGGCGAGCGATGCTCGATCCATGATCTCGCGGATCTGCTTCAGGATGGCGTCCACGTCGAACACGGAGATTGTGGGGAACTTGCGCACCAGATCGACGAGTGCGGGCCGCTGCTGGGACGTCAAGTAGATGCTGGTCATGTAGGTGCCGGCGGCACCGTCCAGGAGCTTGGGCGGGAATACCAGAAAGAAGTTGGGCCGAAAGCTGTCCCAGCGAACCTTGCGGATGCTCACGACGCGGGCGGTGAGACTCTCGCCGGCCACATCGAAGCTCAAGGTGTCGCCGAGCTTGAGGCCGAGCGCTTCCTGATACTCCGAGGAAATCGAGACCAGCGGCTCGGCAAACTCGGCTTGGGTCCACCAGCGCCCGGCGATGAGCTGATTGTCCTCGGGAAGCGCGGCGGACCAGGTGAGATTTTGCTCCCGCTCGACGAAACCACGCGCGCGATCACCTTCGAGCTTGCGCGACTCGGCGGGAACTCCGTCGATGGCGGTCATGCGCGCGCGCACCATCGGATACAGCTCCGGCCGGCCGAAGCCGTGCGAGCTCAAGAATTCCTCGAGCGGCGCACGCTCGTCCGGGCCGATGTTGACGAGAAAATTATTGGGCACATCGCTCGGGAGGCTGCGCCGCCAATCGGTGAGCAGATCGCCGCGCACCACCGCGAGCAGCAGCAGCATCATGATCCCGAGGCCGAAGGCGACGATCTGCAGCACGCTTGCGGTGCCCCGCCTCGACACGTTCGCAAGACCGTAGCGCCACGCGACGCCGACGCCGCCGCGCAAGCGCCCCGTGAGACGCACCAGCCCGTAGCCGGCTGCGGCCAGAACCGCGCCCACGCCGAGCACGCCGGCGAGAACGCCGACCACCAGCTCCGTGTCGCGCACCAGGCTCCACAAAATCGCGAAGAGCGCGCCGACGGCGAGCGCGTACACCACGCCGAAACGCAGCGGAGGCGCGGTCATGGTCCGCCGCAGCACGCGCGCGGGCGGCGTGTTTTTCAAGTGCAGCAGCGCCGGCAACGCGAATCCGACCAGCATCGCATTCACCGTGACCAGGGCGATCGCAATCGGCGCGAGCGATGCAGGCGGCAACATCATGCGGATCAGATCGCGCAGCAGCCACGCGAGCCCCCATTGCGCGCAATAGCCCAAGAGCGCGCCGGCGGCGACGGCGACGAGCGCGAGGATGGTGAGCTCGATGACGGAGATCGCGAGCACGAAGCGCTGCGAGGCTCCCATGCATTTCATGAGCGCCACCGCATCGATGTGCCGGGCCGCATAGCGGCGCGCGCCCA
>Ga0302324_100010556_pt1 | contig 19105 bp, 17 predicted proteins | sample Palsa_T0_1_FD_201949 | JGI IMG/M metagenome (GOLD analysis project Ga0302324, IMG submission 201949) | Peat permafrost microbial communities from Stordalen Mire near Abisko, Sweden - Palsa_T0_1 | ecosystem: Environmental > Terrestrial > Soil > Palsa > Peat permafrost | place: Sweden: Abisko...
GTTGAGTTTTCGCCAATGCGTTTGGGCTGACTCCACGAGTTTGAAGGCCATCGCCAGGCAGGCCGTTCGCGAGCCGGCGCCTTTGGTTTTGTACGTTCGCAACAGGAATAAGACTTAGACGTCTAGATCTCGACGAAGGGTTTCGCTCTTCGTCGCCGAGATTGAAGCGTGAGGTGACCCCTCACAAAAACGAACGAACACGCATGTAGAAGCCGACACTGCTGTTGTTTCGGGACTGGGGTTCAATTCCCCACGCCTCCACTCGGGCGCTATGGCTCGCCCGCGAATCAGACCGGGGCCTATTCGCCCCGGTCTGATTCTTGTTAGCGGCCGTGGTGCAATTGGCAGACACGGACCATTTGGAGTGGTCTGGGCTTAGCCCTTCCGGGTTCGATTCCCGGCGGCCGCAATATTGTACGCGAATGACATAGCCTCGTGCTACAATGCGCTGATGGCTACCAAAACAAAGAAGCCCGCGAAGAAGGCCAAGCCCGGCCCAAAGGCCGAAACCCTGAAGCTGGAAGGCGACTGGAAAGCCAATATCGCCAAGTCGTTTCAGACGGCGAGAGTTGCGCCAAGAAGGCCGAAGTAGCGATCACTGCTGGAGAGCATTTTGCCAAGATACCTCTGCTTTAATTGCTCAAGATTGCGCGGGCATTCGTCCACGGTTGCAGAGATTCAGGCTGGCGGATTGGCTCAAATTAATAGCCAATACCAGCTCGATAAATTTTGGAAGCACACCGCACCGAGCACAGTCTACCCCGGCGAAAATTCGGTTTTTATAGACTCAAGTTCGACTAATTATTGCAATTATATGGTTTCGACCATGGCCGCTGGATGCGTTGAATTTGATGATTTTGGTCGCATGAATTTCATTCTTTTCGCAGGAAGCACCACAGGATTAACGTTCAAAAACGGCATATTTGAATCCGTCTGTAATGGCTACAAAACCGTACTGACGGGGAGTTCTACCAGTAGTCACATTTTCCCGGTCTATTTTCGCCCAGAGATACGCATTTGCGAGGATTGCCATCGCGCGCTGCCTTTTTGATTTCATTTTCGTGGTTCAAGCAACTTTCCGATGTTGCGTTAAGTATACACTTCCGAAATATTATGGATCAGTTGGAGGCAGCGAAAACGGAAGATAAGCCGTCGCTCTTTCAGCGGGGAATAACTTGGCTAAATAAAAATAAATCCGCGTTGGGAACGTTGGCCGGAGTGCTTTTATCTTGGTTTGAGCATCGTGGAAAATGATGAGTCGGAAACGTCCGCCCGTCTTTGTGCGCACAACCTGTAACCTACGACTCCGACAAAGCAGTAAAATATCCGGGGTTGTCCTTCTCGTTAAACGGGAGATATCGAACGCCACGACAGGGGATTCTCAGCGGTGTTTTGTCGCCAAGATCGTAGATCCCCGATTTCATAAATATGGTCTTGCCGGGTACGGCGGACTCTGTTTCCCGGATATATTCCTCAACGGTTGATACAACCACTTCGAGTTCTTTTTTCCAGAAGGAACGCGGATATACTGTTCGCATAAATTTCTGCCTAGGAATTTGGAGGTTAGTGTGGCAATTCAACGATTAAAAACATGGGATGAGCCGCTTCCAACAGAGGGGGACGGAATTGTCGAAGGAGAGGTTAATCCACTTTTAACAGGGAAAGGAATAGACTCGTGGGAATGCAACGGATGCAACGATATTGTTTTAGAAAATGTGGAAGTGAATCAAGTGGCGGGGAAAATTTTCAAATGCGCTGAATGCGAGGAATTGGGATACTGTGATTTTGGACAGTCGTTACCCCCGACTCACCGCGCAACCCCGGCAACATCCTAAAAATACAAAAATTTATGGGCTGATATAAACCGCAAGAAGCGAAAGTTTCTGCGAACGGATTTCGCCCGCCGTTTTTCCTGGCATCGACCATCCCGCGATGACCGAACATCCCTCAAATCAACAATTAAATCAGCACTGCGACACAATGACTGTATTTTCTACAATCGAATTACGATGTAATATGTGTGTTGACGAACGTTGATTGTAGTGATACAGTACCGGCATGGACATTAAAACCCCTCACGCCGAACGGTTCATCGCGTACATCCGTGTTTCCACCGGCAAGCAGGCGCGTAGCGGGCTTGGCATGGACGCCCAGGAAGCCGCTATTAAACGATTCATAGAACAACGGCCCGGATCGCGTTTAATTAAAACGTTTCGGGAGAATCGTTCTGGTGCGGATGATGGACGGCCAGAGTTACAGGCCGCGCTTGGCCTCTGCCGCCGTATCGGTGCAACGTTGCTTGTTGCAAAACTTGATCGCATCAGCCGCCGACAAGGTTTTCTGATTGATCTTCGCGACAGCGGGCAGCCGTTCAAGCTGGCGGATATGCCCGATTTGGATGAGAAGATGTTGCCATTTTTTATGATGATCGCGGAATATGAACGGCAATTGATTCGGGATCGGACCAAGGCGGCGCTGGGAGCGTTGAAAAAGCGCGGTGTGCTGCTGGGATCAGCCCGCCCCGGCCATTGGGAGGGGATCGGCGAAGATGTACGGCTAAATGCGCTTGCCAAAGCTCGTCGTGCCTCGATTGCCGCACGTCAAGAGAAAATGGTGGCAAAGTATGCGGACATGAAGCCCCGTATCGACGCTATGCGCAACGGGAAACTGAGCTTTCGGACGATTGCCGAAATGTTGAACGCTGAAACTAGGGAATATTTATCAGAATCAGAAATGAACGAAATGGGGAAATGGAACGCGATGAAGGTTAGGCGGGTGGCATTGATGGCGGCATGAGTGGCGAAAGTCGGCCATGCTGCCTTGCAGTTATTCCCACGTTAAATGATCCGTCATCGGGACGATGCTTTTCCTGTCTGATTTATTAAAAACGGCATTTTGCATTACAGGAGAAGGCTGGGTCAGCGAATATAGCAATAATATAGAATCGCTCGGTGCCAAATTTGCCGAACGGTCTATTTTGCTAAAAACGAGGATTTTAACCCTGTCTATCAAAGTTGGCTAACGGTTAGCTACTTAGCTAGTTGATTAGCTTGTCTATCTTGTAGTTGTTTGGCTAGACGTTGCTGCAACTCGATTAATTCGGGACCGATTTTAACATGCTGTTCCGAATTGAAATCAAATTCTCCGGTGACGTTTATTGATGACATTGATTTTCCGCCCGTTCTATCGCAGATTTCGCGCAACGCATCCTCAGCGCCCTCGACACCGGCGGTTAACCATGTCCGCGCCGCCGACACACGTTCGATAGATTCCTTTTTATCGTCCACTACCTTTTGCAGTTGATCGCGGTCCCAGGTGGCCATTACGTTAAACCATTCTTTGACAGACAATCCCGCTGCTTTTCTGCCACGCGGATTTCCACTTTGTCCGGGCTTCCAACGATGTTCTGGCGGCGGGACAACGCCGTTTAAGGGCGAACCGCCTATTTCCGCTTGTATCGCAGGCGGATCGTATACGTCACAATTTTCTAGTGCTTCGCTCATGGCTTGGCTCCTTCCAGCTTGGCTGGCTCCGATTTCGCCGGTGCGCGTTTCATCACGACATCCTCAGCTGCCCGCAATCCCGCGACGATTTCAGGCTCAATCGCGTCGATTGCCTTGCCCATTATCTGCGAAATGGCAGGCAGCCTCATTAGAACCTTACCAGTTGCGACTTCTTTCCATGAATCGACAGAACCCAGGATGTATCCATGCGCCCTTAAAAACGAATTCTCTAGTTTCGTTCGCGCATCGGGCGGCATCTTTTTTACATGCGTTTCGTAGAGCAAAATAGCCGCTTCCACCGCTGGCAACAATCGCAAATCGTCGAGATTTTCCAGCGTCGATTTTCGCGATTCCAATTCAGTGATTTCATTCGCAAGTTGATCGCGCTGTCGTTCAAGGTTTGAAACATTGTCGCATAGAGAATTATATTTCCTCAATTGTGCAAGCAACTCGCCGGTAGCAGCCGCCGATTTCGTTTCCGCGTCAAGTTGCGTTTCGAGTTTTTCAATAAGGTGTTTCATAATTTATTGATCCAAAAAATAATTGTGAAGTTCATCCAAAATCTTCGCAGCTTTCGCGGTGTCGTCAGACGCCTGAGCATCGAGAAGAGCGCGTGCCAGTCTGCAAATTTTGTCGAGAGCGGTGACGGCGTCGTTAGTGACTAGCGCGCCGAACGTTTCAACGTCGTTTGCATCGAACGTGATGGAATCGTGTCCATCAGTCAAAATCTCAATATTCGATTTCATCTAAGAATTGCCTTATAAAAAGTAAAAAGAGGGACGACGCCGAGGAAAGGTAAACCAAATGAAGCCCGACGCCGCCCCCCAGCCTACGAATTAGAATATTTCGACCTCATCGCCCGCAGTGTCCGGCCCAGCCCGTGATTGAAACACTGATGAGTTTTTATTTATTTGTGATGCTTCCGTATCACTGGCAATGCGATAGTCACAGCAGCGAAGCCCAAAGCAACGTAACGCAGCCTTGAGCAATCGTCGCAACCGGACTTCTGGCGCTGGCCCGCCACCTTCAGGCTTCAGGATGAGAATATATTTAACGCTCTGGATTGCCGGACTCCCTGAACCATCTGAATCATCCGAACCATTTCCTAAAAAGTTCCCTACGTAAGCAAACATTAGAGACCTTTACCGGAATACGGTTCAGATCATTCAGTGCATCGTAAATATTATTTATATAAAATACATTCAGATAAACACTTGCGAACACTGAATGATTGCAACCGGATCATTCAGGTTTGTCATTATTCGCCGGGCGTTAGCTGTTTCAGCCCTATTCCGCGCCATGTTTTGCGACCGCCCGCGCCGCCTCGGTCAGAAATGTAATTGCGTTCCCCCAGCGCTTGCCCCAGCCGCTTTTGCGATAATGGATGCTCGCCGTTTTCATTGCACCACTTACAGTACGCTTCATATAAATCCTTGGCCGACGAAACGAGCCTGTCGCCCTCAACACAGGAATCCTTAATAAACGCGCCGATTGAATCCATTTCCGTTCTATATTCGTTGGTTGCTTTAACCACTTCGGGGGGTGTTCCCAATCCTTCACGATACCATGCGATAGCTCCATCGACGATCCATTTCAGTATTCCACCCGCTTCAGCTTTCAGTTTTTCGAGAAGATCGGGATCGCGCTCATTCTCACCGATTGTTTCGAGGAACGGAATCAACTTCATACGTCGCCAAAATCCGTAATCGGTTCCGCGCACGACAGGCTTATGATTCGAGTACATAAAAATCTTATGCGTTGCATTGAACTCGAAAAAATCGCCGTAAAGGAATCGAGCTTTTAGTCTTGTTTCACCGGCCAGGTCTTTCAATTTCGATTCGTCAAAACGTCTACCGTCCGCCGTCTCGGAGCAAACCACCGTTCGCCGTCCCATCAGGTCCGCAACATTCGTGGGATGGGCTGATGATCCATCCCGCATCATTAAAAGATCAGGATCAGCTTTCCCAGCGTAATCCGCCAGAGCGTATTGCACTGCATCTATCAATGTCGTTTTTCCGTTCGCCCCTTTGCCGTGAAGGAAAAAAAGGCATTGCTCCCGAACGCTCCCGGTTGACGCATAGCCGATTGCACGTTGAATGAATGGGATCAGTGCTGGATTGCTGCGAAAGATTCGTTGTAAAAAAGCGTCAAAAGTCGGCGATGTTGCGCTCTTATCGTAGTTGGCGTTGGCAACGCGGGTAATAAAATCTTCTCTGCGGTGTCCGCGCATGTCGCCTGTTCGCAAATCTATTGTTCCGTTTTTGCAATTCAGCAACCATGGATCAGAATCCAGTCGATCGGGAAGGATTGAGAGATCGGGCTTGGCCAGCTCGATCATCGCGGAGATTCGTTCACGCTTCTGACTTGAGTGCGCCCATTTAGCGAGTTCCGCAGCGCGGGCCGCATGTTTTTCCGCTGCATCTTCGTCACCACGAGCCTGCGCAACTTTGGCATCACGGCTCGCCGCTTGGGATTCCGAATAAATGTTCAGAGCGGTGTCCTTCGCCATTGATATAGGTTTACCCGCATCGCTCCACTTCCACCGATTGCGGTCATAGATCAGGTGGTCACCCCTCGAATGACAGAATTGCAAATCGTCCCCATGCTGGATCGCGTACCGTGCCGCGTTGCCGACATCAGTTTGAAGTTTCGCAGTTTCGCCCAGACGATCATTAGAAAAACGGCGATCAGAAATATATGGAGAAATATCACGCCGCTCAGGTGTGTGCGCTGTCCAGAAAGGTGGGGCATTGCGTAGCTCGGTTTCAGTCAACCCAACTTTCTTAAGAATTTCCTTATAGTCGCAGCCGTGTCTGCAAAATAAAAATATCTCACCTTGCAATCCGCCGGTGACTGAGAAATCTTCATCGTCACATAGAGGGCATTGCGCCGAGTAACCTGATGTCCTCTCTTGAACCGCTCTGAGATTCTTCAAAATTAGCCGAACAACCGGATTATCAGATGACGAGCATTCGCCCGATGAGGGCGCGGATTCGATAACGTTTTGCATTGGTTTACCTTTCGTTTGGGGTGAAAAAACAAGTCGCCTAGGCCGTAGGCTGGACAGAAATCAAGCGCAGGTTTGGGTGTTTTCTTCGATGAATTTTTTCAGGCAATCGACGGGAATTAGAACTGAACTTCGTTTACGGTCGCCGCATTTGACGAATTGGAGTTTTCCCTGTTTTATGAGGGCGTCGATGCTGCTAGATGACAGGCCGACCATTCGGCCCGCTTCGCGTTTGCGGACAGACAGCGGGGGCGCAGGGGAAGCAGTATTCATTTTATCCTTTCTTAAAAAAGGGCTGCGAGGGGACAAGAATCACTTGGAACAACCAAGTAATCGAAAGCATTTCAAAGGGATTGGTGACTAAAAAAGTGGCGTATTTATCGATAAGCCGCGTTGAAGGAGGTTGGGACCAAACAAATCTACTGCCTCATTCTCTCTGCTTTATAACATTAGACCAAAAGCAGTAGGCATCTTTAGAGGCAAAACGGTAGGCAATGCAGTAGGCAAATGACGTTAGTTGCGATATGATGCCTTTTAATGACTTGACTGATTTCAGCGGAAAACACAGCGTTTTTCAGTATTAGGATTGATACGAGTTTGACCCCGTATAACGGTTTAGCAAACCGTCGCCTTCAGCCGCTCGGCCACCTCTCCGGCGAAACTTCGCTCGGCGTCGCGATCGCGATTTCGCCCAGGTGGGGATTATGCCAGATTTTTATCGGCGGTGCCAAATGCGATGACATGGAAATCGAACTGCGGATACCGCTGGTTTGACGGATTTGGCGATGGGTCTTAGCATTGTTCGGACGATTTGGCAGGGATGCCTTTTTTTGGAGGCTTGATGATCGCACGACGCAGGACGCGAAAAGTGGTGGTTGGTGATGAAGCCCACGGGTTTGTCGGCATTGGCGGGGATGCGCCTGTGGCCGTGCAGTCGATGACTTCGGGCTACACCTGGGACATCGATAAATGCACGGCGGAAATCAACAAGCTGGCGGCCGCCGGCGCGGATATGGTGCGCGTGGCGGTTCCCGAGCGGAAGGACACCCTGGCGCTGAAGGAAATCCTCCCGCGGGTGAAGGTTCCGATCGTTGCCGACGTGCATTTCCATTTTAAGCGCGCCCTGGAGGCCGTGGAGGCGGGGATTCACAAAATCCGGCTGAATCCGGGCAATATAAACGACCGTGCGGAGGTGAAGGACGTCATTCAGGCCTGCAAGGCCAGGAAAATTCCCATTCGCGTCGGTGTCAATGAAGGCTCCATCGTCGAGCGCAATGACAAGCAGAAACGAATGAAGGAGCTGGGCGGGGTTTTTTCAAACAACAAGCACGGACATTTCCTGGCGATCATGATCGCCAAGCTCGAGGAATATCTGGAAATCTTCCACGAGGAGGATTTCCATGACATCGTCATCAGCGCCAAGAGCATCGATCCGGTGCTGGTGGTGGATGCGTACACCGAGGTCAGCAAGCGGTTTGATTATCCGCTGCATCTGGGCGTCACACATGCCGGGCCGCGGGAAACGGGGGCGATTCGCTCCGTGGTGCCGCTGGGGCATCTTCTGTGCAGCGGGATCGGGGACACGATTCGAATCAGCTACGCGAACGATCCGGTGTTTGAAGTGGAGGATGGGCTGGAATTGCTCTACGTGCTGGGGCTTCGGACGCGCGTGGGGGCGGAGCTGATTGCATGCCCCACCTGCGGGCGCATTCAGGTCGATCTGTTCAAGCTCGTGCAGGATGTGCGCAAGCGGCTCGCCACGGAGATTACGGTTCCCATCAAGGTGGCAGTGATGGGCTGCGTGGTGAACGGCCCGGGGGAGTGCGAAGGGGCCGACATCGCCATCTTCGCCGGCGACCGGAAGGGGATTATCTACGTGCAGGGCGAGCGTGTCGCCAACGTTCCCGAGGAGGAAATTCTGGATCGCCTGCTCGTGGAATGCCGGCAGTTTGAGCAGAAAGTAAAGCGCGGCGAAGCGAAACTCGGCGAAAAGAAGGTGGATATTCTCCCGCCCGATCCGATCGGTGAACTGGGAAGCGGCTGGGAAAAGGTGGAAAAGGATCGGCGATCGCTGCCGGTTGTCGGTTAATCCAGCCGAAAACGTGCGCCGGGCCGTTCATTTGATCCGTGACAGAGTCGTGAAATGAAATTCATTTATCATCTCTTTATCCTCGCGGTTGGCATCGGCCTGGGCATCTGGATCGGCGTGAAATTTCCCGAACAGAGCCAGAAGGTGGCGGACACCGAGGATCAGCAGGCGGCGAGGATTCAGGCCGCGGTTGCCCAGGAGAAGATCGACCTGCTGAATCATTTCATGGGGCAGTCATCCAGCGGCGCGCAGGACACCAAAGCCGAAATGCAGCAGATGCTGAAAGACGAGCAGCAGAATCTGCAGGCCGCCAAGGCAAAGCTGACCAATTAGTTTACGGAGTTATGCACTTCACAAAGTAAGCACTAGGGATTGTGCCCTCGATGCCGCCGATAAAGCCCGAAAAGGATAAGAGCGCAAGCATTCAGGACAGCCATTGCAACCAATAGCCCATAGCGGCCAGCATAAATAACAAGGCAATAGGGAAGCACAATTCCGACTATTGCGATTGGCCCAAAAATCGGGCGCATGGGAATGCTTGGATTTAGCCTGCGCCAGTTCATCATTTGACGACGCTTTCCATTTGCCGTGTGGCTGCATCTCTGGAATCGATTCTGCAGGCGGGGGTATCCACAAAGATCTCGGGCCTGGTGATCTTCCATTTCCACAGGCGAAATTGCAGGCTGGTGTGCAGCACGCCCAGGCCGTACGTGACCGAGCGGCGGAAATTGATGGAGCTGGCTTCGCTGAAATACTTGGTGGGGCAGGAAATCTCGCCGATGCGGAAATTAAACGCGACGATCTGCGCGATCATCTGATTGTCGAACACAAAATCATCGGAGTTGGCCAGCAGCGGCAGGCTGTAAAGCACCTTGCGCGAAAACGCGCGATAGCCGGTGTGGAACTCGGTGAGCTTGGTTCCGAGCATGATATTTTCCACGGCGGTGAGCGAGCGGTTGGCGACGTATTTCCAAAGCGGCATTCCGCCCTTGCGCGCGGTTCCGATGCGCGAGCCGAAGACGGCGTCGTACACGCCGGAGGCCACCATCGCCGCCATCGCGGTCACGAGGCGCGGGTCGTACTGGTAGTCGGGATGAACCATGACGACGATATCCGCGCCGGCATGGAGGGCTTCGTAATAGCAGGTCTTCTGATTTCCGCCGTAGCCGAGATTTTTCCGGTGCAGGATGGTTTTGATCCCCAGGCTCTTGGAGATTTCGACAGTGTCGTCGCCGCCGGCGTCGTCCACCAGCAGAACCTCATCGACAAGGTCCAGCGGAAGATCGCGAAACGTCTTTTCCACCGTCTTTGCGGCGCGAAAAGCGGGTAGAACAACAATTACTTTCTGATTATGAAGCACCAATATCCCTTGGAAATCGCTGATGGATTATCGGCCATTGTATTTGCAATCCGCGAATTTCCGCAAGTGGAAGCGGACAGCGGCGTCGGTTGAATAATCCTTGAACAAATCTCCAGATTTTTTTAATGACCCTCACGCACCGGGCTGCTACGATTTCGCTCCCTATTACTTTTGAAGGAGAAACAACATGAGCGCAACGATGGATGTCGGAAAGAAACTGGTGGAACTGTGCAAGCAGGGCAAAAATCGCGAGGCGATGAAGACGCTTTACGATCCAAAGATCGTGAGCATCGAGGCGCATGGCGGAGGGAATATGCCGCAGCGCATGGAGGGGATCGCGGCGGTGAATGGAAAGGCTGAATGGTGGGAAAAGAATAACGAGGTTCACAAGGCCGAGGTGGCGGGTCCCTGGCCCAATGGGGACCGGTTCATCGTTCGATTCACTTACGAAGTGACGTCCAAAGCCGGACCGATGGCCGGTCAGCGGATGACGCTGGATGAGACCGCGCTTTATACGGTGAAGAACGGGAAGATCGTTCAGGAAGAATTTTTCTATCATATGGGTGAGTGAATAAGCCGCCGCGCGACTCGACCTCGCTCGTCGAACTCAAGCGCGGCCGCTCAACTCAATGGCGAAACGGCTCGCTGGCGCGCTGCGATCGGTTGCGAAGCGGCGCATCTTCTGCGGCGCGCTGGTGGCGTCGCTTTCGCTGGTCGTCAACGGCGCCGTTGCCCTGCACAACGGCGTGCCCGTGCCGCGCGTGCAGGATGAATTCAGCTATCTCCTCGCCGGCGATACGTTCGCGCACGGCCGGCTCACCAATCCCACGCCTCCGTTTCCGGAGCATTTCGAGACGCCGCACGTGCTGGTGCGGCCGACTTACATGAGCAAATATCCCTCGGGCCAGGGGATTGCGCTGGCGATCGGGCAGTGGATGAGCGATCAGCCGATCATCGGCGTGTGGCTGACCACCGCCGCGGCGTGCGCTGCGATCTATTGGATGCTGCTTGGGTTCGTGGACGGGCGCTGGGCGCTTGTGGGCGGAGTGATCGCCGCGGTGCATCCGGAACTGATCGCATGGAGCCAGACGTATTGGGGTGGATCGGTCGCGGTCCTGGGCGGCGCTTTGATGATTGGCGCATGGGGCCGGCTTCTACAGCGATATTCGTTGGTGAATTCCTTGGCGCTGGGCGCAGCGCTGGCGATTCTTGCCAACTCCCGACCTTACGAAGGTCTGATCCTGAGCATCGTGCCCATGATCGTTCTGATTTATCGCGCGATCGGTCGCTACAGGCTGGCCGTGGGACTGTCAGTTGTTCTGATCCCTGTCGCTCTTGCGATGTGCTATTACAACTTCCGGGTTACGGGTCATCCGTTTCGCTTGCCGTTTATGGAGTATTCGGCTCAGTACGATGTCTATCCGAAATTCTGGTTTCTTCCGAAACATCCGCAACCGATCTATAGCAGCCCCGCGGTCGCATTGATACACACGGACTATGAGCGTGGGGATTATGACCGCCTGCAAACAGCCGGCGGCGTCGCGGTCATTTCGACGCAGCGGTTCTGGCAGTTCGTCTCGATGTACACGCGCCAGTATTGGCTGCTGGCGCCGTTCCTCATCGCCCCGGTTTTTGTGCGCGATTCCAGATTGAAATGGATTTGGCTGACGCTGGGTGTATTTCTCGCGGGAATTTGCGCCGAGAGCTGGTTTATGCCCGCCTATTCCGCTCCCGCCGCGCCGCTGATGATGCTTGTGGTCGTCATCGGGATTCAAAAGCTATGGAGTTGGAATCGACCATCACGAATGGTGTGCGGAATGATCTTGCTTTCGTGGCTGGCCACCGCCGCTTTCTCCGCGGCCACCCCACCGCCGGCGGATGCGATGCGGTTTGGCCGGGCGGATCTGATCGCCCAATATCCGGAGCTTCGACGGGGTCGGCAACTGATTTTCGTCGAATACCAAACGGGGCACCTGATTCACGATGAATGGGTCTACAATTCCGCGGACCTTGCCAATTCGCGAATCGTCTGGGCGCGCTATCTCGGCAAATCAGCCGATGCGCCGCTCATTCATTATTTCTCGGATCGACAGGATTGGCTTCTGCAAATCGACGAAAATCAACTCCGACTGAATCGATATCCATAACAAATCGCCTTCGCCCGCAAAATCCATTATTCTTTTAGCTGATGGCAAACCTTCGCATCGGCATCGCGGGCGTCAGTGGATATGGGGGCGGGGAATTGCTGCGCCTTTGCTCCAGCCATCCACATTTTGACGTGGTCTATGCCGCGGGGGAAACTTCAGCGGGGCAGAAACTGGTGGAGCGATTTCCGGGGATCGCCCACAAGCTGGCCGATCTCCCGATTCAGAAATGGGACCCGGCGAACTTGCCGAAACTGGATTTGCTGTTCGCGTCGCTGCCAACTGGGCATTCGAAAGCTGCCCTGGCCAGCGTGGCAAAGAGCGTCAAGATCGTCGATGTAGGCGGCGATCATCGGTACGCGGATGGTTGGGTTTACGGCCTGGCGGATGTCTGGCCTGAAAAAATCCGCTCGGCATCGCGAGTAGCCAATCCAGGGTGTTATCCATCGGCCGCGCTGCTTGCGATCGCCCCGCTGCTGGCGGAAAAGCTGGCGGTGAATTCTCCCATCATCATCGACGCCAAAAGCGGCGTCAGCGGCGCGGGACGCGGGGGCGGCGATTCCAAATTCGGATTTTCCGAGGTCAATGAAGATGTTGTCGCCTACGGACTTCTCAAGCATCCGCATGTTCCGGAGATCATTTCAACGGTTCAGTCGATTTCCATCGGTCAGCCCGGCCAGATCACATTCACCCCGCATCTGATTCCAATGACTCGGGGCATTTTGGCGACGTGCTACCTGCAAGGCGAAGCGACGACCGAGCAGTGTCTGCAGGCGGCGCGAAAATTCTACGCCGGGCGCCCCTTTGTGCGCGTCGTCGATCAGCCGCCTCACACCAAGTGGGCCATGGGGTCTAATCTTGCATTCGTCTCGTATTCATCGTCGGGAAATGGAACCCTCATCGCGCTGGGCGCGATTGATAATCTCGGCAAAGGCGCCGCGGGTCAGGCGGTGCAGAATGCAAATCTGATGTTCGATCTGCCGGAATCGGCCGGGTTGGATGGCACGCCTCTGTGGCCTTGAAAGGTGACTTCACCGATCCGCTTGGCAGAAAACACGCCACCGATCGGGCGGCCAGATGATTCCCACAACCCTGCCTTTGATGCGGCTCACGGGGGTTGCGCCGGCCTGGTGTCCGTCGACGGGTGGCCAGAAACGGCCATCATCGGAAACCGCCGTGTTGTCTCCGAGAAGGTAATACTCATCGGGCCCGAGAGTGATCGGTCTGCCCCAGCAGCCGTTGGCGGCCGCCAGTGGCTCGGCATCCATCAGCGGGTTGTTCCAGCTATCCACGGGGAGATACGGCCCCGTATCGGCCGGAATTTGTGCGGGTTTGCCGTTGATCATCAGGCCCGAGCCGGTGATCTCCACGACATCGCCGGGCAATCCGACGATGCGCTTGCAGAGATGGCGAATTTCCAGGCTGTCGCTGGTGTAGGAATCGACCCCAACGATGTCCCAGCGTCCGTAGGATTGCTGGCGGAAGTTCAGGAACAGATCGCCAGGCACGACATTGGGACTCATGCTGGGCGTGGGCGTGTAGCAGATTTCAAACCAATTGGCCTGCAGATATGCGGCGGCAGAATAGCACTCGGCGAGCCCCGCGGCGGCGAGGAGCGTTCCGAGCATCCAGCGGCTCGCTGCGTCGCCGAGCATCGACCCCCGCGATTTTCTCCCACACCGCCCGGCATGCAACAACTGCGAGAACTGCACGATGATTCCCAGCGGCAGAAGCACCACCAGGGCTGCGAGCCACTGCGGCTCAATCAGCGTCGAGCCAATGCCCAGCACAATGGCCGTCCAGATCGCGCACCAGAATATCGCCCATTTCAGATTGCCGGCGATGGCATGTCCGAGACCGGGCCAGACCATCGCGGCCGACAGCGCCAGAAATGATTTGCCTTCCTGACCACGATCGGGTGGAGTTGAATCGCCCGATAAGAACGCTATATCTTCAAGTGTATATTTGGTGTTCAATTTCGAGGGTCCCATCGAACTATCGGCCGGTTGGCGAACTTACTGGACGATCTCAAACATTGGGCCCCAAGGCAGATAGAAATCTGGCGCACTGCACCCAGGACAAATTTGTTAAAAACTCGATAAGCAGTGAAGATGTAACCGATGTAGTGCCGTAATCCCCTCAATGAGCTTGAAGCAGAAGATTATCGCCACTCTGAATCCGCTGGCCAAGGCGGTCATTCCCAGGCGGGTCTATTTCTGGATGTGGCTGCGCAACAAACCGGATCGGCAGTACATGGAATCCGCGTTGTTGCCGGGATTTGCCTCACTGAACCCATCGCATGTTTTGAACGTGGGGACACAACCGTACTGTGCGCATTATGGCCGATACTTCGCAAAGAACGGCTGCGAATACTGGACGCTGGAAATCGACCCGGAGCTGGCGAAGTTTGGCTCACCCGGGCGGCACATCATCGCCAGCGTGGTCGACGTCGATCAGCATTTCAAGCCGGGATATCTCGACGTGGTTCTTCTGAACGGAATTTTCGGCTGGGGGGTGAACAACCTCGAGGATCAGCAAAAGACACTGACGAATGTTCGGAAGATCATGCGCACCGGCGGGGTTTTGCTCGTGGGGTGGAACGATGACATGCTGAAGGATGAAATCGTCCAGATGACCGAAGCGCATGGATTCAAGCACGGGAATCCGATGGGCCTGCCCTGCCGGAAAAAATTCCCGGGCGGAACGCATACCTACGATCTGTTCACCGCGGAATAACCTACGCTTCGACCGGCGCGGCGAGTGCTGCTCTTTTCCTCGCCTGCAGCCCCTGCACCACCGGCGGGATCAGCGAAATCGCCACGATCGCCAGCACCACCAGTTGGAAATGCGTGCTGACGAACTGGATCTGGTTGAAATAGTAGCCGGCGAAGGACAGTAGGACTACCCAGAGCACCCCCCCGCTGATGCTGAAACCGATAAATCGCGCAAATGGCATCTGCCCGATGCCGGCGACGAATGGCGCGAAGGTGCGGATAATCGGGACGAAACGGGCAAGGATGATCGTCTTGCGGCCATGTTTCTCGTAGAACAGATGCGCTTCCTGTAAATGCCGTCTATTAAGAAGCCAGGATGATTCACCACTGAAGATCGCCGGCCCGATCCGCCGGCCGATGAAATAATTCAGCACATCCCCGCAATTGGCCGCAGCGCACAGCAACACGATCATCAGCGGCAGATTAATGGGTGAATTGGCCATCCCCGCCAGCGCCCCCACCGCGAACAGCAGCGAATCACCGGGAAGGAATGGCCAGACCACCAGCCCGGTTTCGCAGAATACGATGATCGCAAGCAGCACATAAATTCCGACCTGGTGGGTGGATGCGAAAGCATTGAGGTGCTTGTCCAGGTGGAGAAAAAGGTCGATGATTTGATGCATAAGCGGCATTGCGATCCTTGGAAATTCTGGAGCCTTTTATCGGGTAAATTGTTCCCGGTCGCAAGCGGGTTCACCCGGTTGGGGTGGGAAACCATGAACATCGGATGTTCGATCTTCGATCTTTATCGAACGTACAACTAAAGCCGATATACAGGTAAGACGGCTCGGGCCGGCGATCGACACCATCCCCGTTTAGCGGCCGCACTTGTGCGGCGTTGGGGCGGGTGGCGTGCTTGATTATGGGCGACACCCTCCTACAATCGAGCGCCTCCCCGGCTTGAGGCCGCGCACGGATGCGGCGGTCCATGCTCGATGTGGCGATTTTCGGTGAGGGGTCGGCACACAACCCTGCCGGCCATCCAGGAGATGGACATGTTTGAACGTTTTACGGATCGGGCAAGAAAGGTCATGGCTCTGGCCAACCAGGAAGCCCAGCGGTTTAACCACGAATATATTGGTACCGAGCACATCCTGCTGGGCCTGGTTAAGGAAGGCAGCGGTGTGGGCGCTAACGTGCTTAAGAACCTCGATGTCGACCTTCGCAAGGTCAGGCTCGAAGTCGAAAAGCTCGTCAAGAGCGGCCCCGACATGGTTACGATGGGTAAGCTGCCGCAGACACCCAGGGCCAAGAAAGTGATTGAATACGCCATCGAAGAGGCCAGGAATCTGAACCATAATTATGTAGGAACGGAACACCTTTTGCTCGGCCTCCTGCGTGAGCATGATGGCGTAGCGGCCCAGGTGCTGATGAACCTGGGTCTGAAGTTGGAAGAAGTTCGGGAAGAGGTTCTCAATCTTTTGGGAGCTGGCGTGGAAAGCGAAGAACCCCAAGCACAGGAAAAACAAGGACAGAAAAGCAAAAGCCGCACCCCGGCGCTGGACAGCTTCGGTCGCGATCTGACCGAACTGGCTCGCGAGGGTCAGCTTGACCCGGTCATCGGTCGAATGAAGGAGATCGAGCGGGTCATCCAGATCCTTTGCCGCCGGCAGAAGAACAACCCCGTTCTTCTCGGCGAGGCGGGCGTGGGCAAGACGGCCATCGTCGAAGGCCTGGCGCAGATGGTCATATCCAGCGCCGTGCCCGAGCTTTTGCACGACCGGCGAATCGTGGTGCTGGACCTGGCGATGATGGTCGCCGGCACCAAGTACCGCGGGCAGTTCGAAGAGCGCATCAAGGCGGTCATGAACGAAGTCCGCCGCGCCAAGAACGTCATTCTGTTCATCGACGAGTTGCACACCCTGGTGGGCGCCGGCGGCGCTGAAGGCGCCATCGACGCCAGCAATGTGCTGAAGCCCGCGCTTTCCCGCGGTGAGATTCAGTGCATCGGCGCGACCACGTTCGACGAATACCGCAAATACATCGAGAAGGATGCGGCCCTGGCCCGGCGATTCCAGCCGATCACGGTTGATCCGCCCAGCCCGGCCGACACAATCGAAATTCTCAAGGGCCTGCGCGATCGGTACGAAGCGCACCACCGCGTGCAGATTCTGGATTCAGCGGTCGCGGCCGCGGTCGAGCTTTCGGACCGGTATATCACCGGCCGTTGCCTGCCGGATAAAGCGATCGATGTTCTCGACGAAGCGGGGGCGCGCATTCGCCTTCGCAGCATGACCAAGCCGCCGAATCTCGCTGAGATTGAAGAGCAGATCGAGCGTCTGAGCATTCAGAAGGACGAAGCGGTTCGCAACGCAGAGTATGAGGAAGCCGCCAAGCTGCGCGATTCGGCCGAGGGCCTTCGCGCCAAGAAAGAAGAGATGCAGCGGCAATGGCGCGAGCGGGCCAAGGAAGTGGACGGCGTCGTGGACGAGGAGGTGATCGCCGAGGTCGTCAGCAAGATGACCGGCGTCCCACTCACCCGTCTGGAAAAAGAAGAAGCCCAGCGGCTGCTCGAGCTGGAAAACGAATTGCACAAGCGCGTCGTCTCGCAGGATGAGGCGATCAAGGCGATCAGCAAGACGATCCGCCGCGCGCGGTCGGGACTTAAGGATCCGCATCGTCCGATGGGATCGTTCCTGTTCCTCGGCCCGTCGGGCGTTGGAAAGACTTTGCTGTCCAAGGCGCTTGCCGAGTTCATGTTCGGCGACGATGACGCCCTCGTTCAGATCGACATGAGCGAGTATATGGAGAAGCACAATGTGAGCCGGCTGATCGGCGCGCCTCCGGGCTATGTCGGTTATGAGGAAGGCGGACAGCTCACCGAGCGCATTCGCCGCCGGCCCTACAGCGTCGTGCTGCTGGATGAAGTCGAGAAGGCGCATCCCGATGTGTTCAACATGCTTCTGCAGATCATGGAAGAAGGCCGATTGACCGACAGCTTTGGCCGGCATGTGGATTTCCGCAATGTCGTCCTGATCATGACCAGCAACATCGGCGCCGAGTTGATCAAGGACGGCGGCCCGCAGTTCGGCCTTCAGCCAACCCGCAAGGGCGAGTTGGAAGAACGGACGTATCAGACGATCAAGCAGACTCTGACCAAGGAGATCGAGCGATATTTCCGGCCGGAGTTCATCGGACGCCTGGACGATGTGATCGTCTTCCGCCCGCTGAGCCGCAAAAATCTCGAGGCGATCGTCGAATTCGAGCTGAACAAAGTCACGCGCCGGCTCACCGAGCATGGCGTGAAGATCGAGATCAGCCAGGAAGCCAAGGATTTCTTGATCGACAAAGGCACCAACAGCGACTTCGGCGCGCGTCCACTTCGGCGTGCAATCGAGCAGCATGTGGAAGACCCGCTCAGCGAGGAAATCCTGCGCGGCAGCTTCAAAGGCAAGGATGTCGTTCGCATCACCGTCAAATCGGAAGAAGGCGGCGAAAAGCACCTTTACTTCGAGGCTCTCACACTCGCCGAGGAAAAAGGTGAAAAGCCCATGGCCGAAGCATCCTCAGATGCGACGTAATGCGTAACTTGTGAATAAGACAAAGCCCCGGATGTACATCCGGGGCTTTTTTATTGCGCTGCAGTGCCCATTGAGCAATCTGGTCCACCCTTTGCACCTCTAATTATCCGGCGGCCATACGCGAAAATCTGTCGCGGCGGCGCGACGGCGCATGGCCCATTCAAAATGAGGTGCTCTCATGGGTCTCATACTTTTTATCATCATCGTCTTACTGCTGGTCGGCTCAGTCCCCGCGTGGCCCTACAGCCGCGAATGGGGCTACGGCCCCAGCGGCGGCCTCGGCGCAATCCTGCTGATCGTGCTGATCCTGATGCTCTTCCACGTGGTCAATTGGGGATTCTAGGAAATCCCCTCCTCGCAAAAGCAGCTCCGAACCCCTGGTCCGGAGCTGCTTTTATTTCCGCGCGACGCAATTGAGAATATTTCCCTAGAAAAGTTCGATGCTGGGTCATTTTCATCTTTAAACGCCCACGGCGCTGCCGTGGGGCATTGCATTAATAATGAAAGTACCACCACCAAAAATCCCCCGATTCCCAAAAACCCACCCATTTCCTTCACCCTGCGCCAAAGAATATAGAGGACCCTCTGATTAGAGCATTTCCGCTTCAGGTGTAGCGTCTTCATTCGTTTGGCAAGGGTTGGCCGCAAGGAAGAGCGACGAAGCGGGTTCGTATGGACCCGTTGAGGAGCGATGACGCCGCGGACGA
>Ga0302324_100010560_pt1 | contig 19100 bp, 15 predicted proteins | sample Palsa_T0_1_FD_201949 | JGI IMG/M metagenome (GOLD analysis project Ga0302324, IMG submission 201949) | Peat permafrost microbial communities from Stordalen Mire near Abisko, Sweden - Palsa_T0_1 | ecosystem: Environmental > Terrestrial > Soil > Palsa > Peat permafrost | place: Sweden: Abisko...
GCACCTTGTTGATGGCACGCTGGAAGGCGTCGGGCGGCGCGTTGCGCGGCTTCAGCAGCAGCGCCGCGAGCGCGGGTGAGAGCGTCAAGGAGTTGAACGTCGAGATGATGGTGCTCGCGGCGATGGTGATCCCGAATTGCCGGTAGAACTGGCCGGTGAGGCCGCTCACGAAGGCGACCGGGATGAACACGGCGCACAGCACCAACATGATGGACACGATCGGCCGCGTGACCTCGGCCATGGCCGCATGCGCGGCCGCATGCGGATTGAGGCCGTTCTCGATCTTGCGCTCGATGTTCTCCACCACCACGATGGCGTCGTCGACCACGATACCGGTCGCGAGCACGAGGCCGAACAAGGTCAGGGAGTTGATGGAGAATCCGGCAAGGAGCAGTGCCGCCATGGTGCCGATGATCGCGACGGGCACGGCGACCAAGGGAATGACGCTGGCGCGCCAGGTCTGCAGGAACACGACCACCACCAGCACGACGAGCAGCACCGCTTCGAACAGCGTATGCACCACCGCATGGATGGAGCTGCGCACGAACACCGTCGGGTCGTAGTCGATCTCGTAGCTCACACCCTCGGGAAAGTTCTTGGCGAGATCCTTCATGGTCGCGCGCACGGCGTCCGACAAGTCGAGCGCATTCGCGCCCGGCAGCTGGAACACGGGGATCGCCACCGCCGGTTTGCCGTCGAGCATGCTGCGCAGGGCGTAGGTTTCCGGACCGAGCTCGAGGCGCGCGATGTCGCGCAAATAAGTCGTCTCGCCGTTCGCACCGTTCTTGATGACGATGTTCTCGAATTCCTGCTCGGTCTGCAGCCGCCCCTGCGCATTGACGATGTACTGGAACTGCGTACCCGGCAGCGCCGGCTGGCCGCCGATCTGGCCGGCCGCGACCTGCACGTTCTGCTCGCGTACGGCGGCGAGTACCTCGTCCACATCGATGCTGCGCGCGGCGAGCTTGCCGGGATCGAGCCATAGCCGCATGGCGTAGTCGCCCGAGCCGAACACCTCGACGTCGCCCGCCCCCTGCAGCCGCGCGAGCACGTCCCGGATCTGAATCACGGCGTAGTTGCGCAGGTAAAGCGAATCGTAGCGGCCGTCGGCGGACTTCAGGAACACCACCATGGTGAGATCGGGAGAGCGCTTTTGCGTTACCAGGCCGACCTGGCGCACCACGTCCGGCAAGCGCGGCTCGGCTTGCGAGACGCGGTTCTGCGTCTGCACCTGCGCGATGTCGAGGTTGGTGCCGAGCCGGAAGGTGACCGTGATCGAGAAGCTGCCGTCCGGCGTCGCCGTCGACTCGGTGTAGATCGCGTTCTCGACCCCGTTGATCTGCTGCTCGAGCGGCGTGATCACCGTCTCGGCGATGGTCTTCGGCGAGGCGCCCGGATACTGTCCGCTCACGACGACGGTCGGGGGCACGATCTCGGGGTACTCGCTGATGGGAAGCACGGGCATGGCCAAAAGGCCCGCGACCGTCAGAAGGATCGCCAGCACCGACGCGAAAATCGGGCGCTCGATGAAGAACGAGGAAATGTTCATGACGCGCTACGACACGCCCGGCGTGGAAGCGCCCGGCGTGGAAGCGCCCGGCGTGGAAGCGCCCGGCGTGGCGGCGCTCGGGGCCGACAGATCGCCGCCCATGGTCACCCGCTCCGGTGTCACGGCCATACCGGGATGCACCCGCTGCGCGCCATTGACGACGATGACGTCGCCCGGCTTCAGGCCTTCGCGCACGATGCGCAGCCCGTCGACCACCCGCCCGAGCTTGATCCTGCGATACTCGATCTTGTTGTCGGCGCCGAGCAAGAGCACGTATTTCTGGCTTTGATCGGTGTTGACCGCGCGATCGTCGATCAAGATCGCGCTGTATTCGTCGCTCCCCACGAGCTGCACCCGGGCGAAGAGCCCCGGCGTGAATAGGCCGTCCTTGTTCGCCAGGACAGCGCGCGCGCGGATGGTGCCGGTCTGCGGATTGAGTTGGTTGTCGACGAAATCCACAGTTCCCGAATGTGGGAAACCCTCCTCGTTGGCGAGGCCGATGTTTACGGGATTCCCCGCATCGTGCTGGCTCGTCCGCTCGCCGCGGCGGGCCATCTGCGCATAGCGCAGATACGCCTGCTCGTCACTGTCGAAATAGAGGTATATCGGATCCATCGACACCACCGACGAGAGCAATGTCCCTCCGTTGTTTCCCCCGGTCACGAGATTACCGCGCGTCACTTCCGCACGGCTCACACGTCCGGTGACGGGGCTCGTGACGCGCGTGAAGCTCAAATTGAGACTCGCCGCTTCGACGGCCGCCTGCGCACCCGCCACGTTGGCCTCGGCTTGCGCCACGGTGCTGGTGCGCTCATCGAGCTCTTCTTGCGATACGGCGCCGCTCTCGCGCAGCCGCTGCACACGGGCCGACTCGATGCGCGCGAGATCGAGGGCTGTCTTGTAGCGCTTCAGATCCGCCGCAGCGCGATCGTAGTCGGTTTGATAGGGCCGCGGATCGATGACGAACAAGAGATCGCCTTGCTTGACCAGACCGCCCTCTTTGAAGGCGACTTTGTCGATGTATCCGGAGACGCGCGGACGGATTTCCACCGTCTCCACCGCCTGAAAGCGGCCGGTGAACTCATCCCAGTCCTTGACCCGCTTCTCGACGACCGCGGCGACGCTCACTTGCGGCGGCGCAGCCGGTGCCGGCGCAGCGCCGCCGGAGCGGCCGCAGCCGGCGAGACCGCCGCCGACCAGCAAGGACGTGAATACGGTGGCCGCAAGAGCCCAATGAATCTTTCCGGACACCCCAATCTCCTCGTTTGATCGCTAAACTTCGGGCAGCTTGCATCGGCGCGTCGCGAGCGCCGCCGTCCCTTGCTGTCGCGCTCCCTCGCTCGAGACTGCTCCCCGAACTGGGGTCGAGTCTCGATCTTACAAATTACACCTTTACATGGCGAAATGTTTTTTTGATATGGCCGCGGCGCGCGCCGATCAAGAGGACTCGCGCCGAGCGCGTGGATAAACAGTCTTGCGACGCGCGAACTTCGCCTTCACCCGACGGCGTCCGCCGCTGGGCGGCGCGCATACACTCCGAAAGTCAAAATTCCCGCGTAGCACACTGCCGGCGCCAGAAGCGCAAACTGCAGTCCCCGCCAGTCGGCTAGGTGCCCCGCAATGAACGGCACAACCGCGCCGCCCACGATGGCCATGCTGAGCAGACCCGAGCCTTGCTTCGCGCGCGGCCCGAGTCCCTCGCTCGCCAACGAGAAGATGGTGGGGAACATGATGGAATTGAACAGCCCCACTGCGAGCAGGGACCATGCCGCGATCGGTCCCGTCAAGTGGGCCGAGGTGAACAGCAGCGCGAGCACCACACCCGCATTGAATGCGAGCAGCTTCCCCGGAGATATGAGGCGCAGCACATAGGCGCCGATGAACCGTCCGAGCATGGCGCCGCCCCAATAGAAAGGCACGTGCTTGCCGGCATCGATCGCGCTCAAGCCGAGGACGCTCTGTTGCTCGAGATAGAAGACGATGAGCGAGCCGATCGACACCTCGGCGCCGACGTACAGAAAGATGCACAGGACTCCGAACGCGAAGCGCGGCCGGCGCAACAAAGCCCCGGGATGACCGAGCGCCGAGGGGTCGTCGTCGGGGATCTCTCGCAGGGCGTGGCGGCGCAGCCAGACCACGGCGGCCACCACCAAGATCGCGGCCGCGAGCCCGAGGTAGACCCGCACGATGAGCTGGCTTTCCTGGGCCCGGAATACGGCCCGAGCCGCGTCGGAGAGCTGTGCAGGATCGATGCTCGAGATCGATCCCAAGATGAGGACCGATCCCACATAGGGAAAGATCGTCGTACCGAGCGAGTTGAATGCCTGCGCAAACGTGAGCCGGCTGTGGGCGGTCGCGGGCGGCCCGAGGAACGAAATGAGCGGATTTGCAACCACCTGGATGACTGTGATGCCCGCGGCGAGAACGAACAGCGCGGCGAGAAATGCCGCGAAAATACCGGCCGCCGACGCGGGAACGAACAGGAGGCAGCCGGCCGCCATGAGCAAAAGGCCGATCGCCGCCCCGCGCATGTATCCGGCGCGCCTCACCAGTACCGCCGCGGGAAGGGAGAATATGAAATACGCAGCGAAGAAGGCCGACTGCACGAGCATGACTTCGCCGTTCGTGAGCGTGAATAAACCCTTCAGCTTCGGGATGACGACATCGTTCAAGCTGGTGATGCCGCCGAAGATGAAAAACAGCGCGAACACAAACCACCGCAATCCCGGAGCATCGAGATGAGCGGACCGGCTCGAGGGTTCTTGCGGCGCACGCCCCACGGCGGCGACCGGCAGAGGGTCGCGTGAGACATTCATGGCCCGCATCATGCCATGCGCACGACACGGCCAGGGTATTGGCGCCCATTGCGGCTGCCCAAGTGCGCTTCGCTTTTCACGTACGTTGGCGCAAAATCCAGGTTCACCCGGTAGTGTTGGGAGAAGAAAATGTATCAACTGTCGGTGAACGGTGAGCAGCATGCCGTCGACGCACCGGCGGATATGCCGTTGCTCTGGGTGCTGCGGGACATCATCGGGCTGATGGGAACCAAGTTCGGCTGCGGCATCGCCCAGTGCGGCGCATGCACCGTACAGCTGGCGGGGGTTCCCGTACGCTCCTGCGTCCTGCCCGTGAGCAATGTCGGGGATAAGCCCATCGTCACCATCGAGGGCATCGGGTCGACGCCGAGCGGCAAGGCGATCCAGCAAGCCTGGCTCGAGCTGGACGTCGTTCAGTGCGGCTATTGCCAATCGGGGCAGATCATGTCCGCCGCGGCTCTCCTCGACCGCGCACCGAGTCCCAGTGACCAGGATATCGACGCGGCCATGTCGGGAAACATCTGCCGCTGCGGGACCTATGTGCGCATACGCGCCGCCATCAAACAGGCCGCGACCGGCAAGCCTCAAGGTCCGCAGACGATCGGCGCAGGTACCCCGTGAGCTCCGCGGGGGTCGATCTCGGGCGACGCAAAGCCCTGAAGCTCGGCGGATTCTCGCTCGCCTTCGTTTGGCTCGGGGCCGGCAAGGCTCAGGCTTTCATGAGCGCGCGCCCGCAACCCGGCGATCCCGGCCTGGCGCTCGGCGACGGCCATCCGGCATTCGCTCCGAACGCCTTCATTCGGATCGACGCCGAAGGACCGGTGCGCTTGGTCATGCCGCAAGTCGAAATGGGCCAAGGCATCTATACCGGCGCCTGTGCGTTGCTGGCTGAAGAGCTCGAGATCGGCATGGATCAGATCAAGATCGAGCATGCGCCGCCGAGCGATGCGCTTTACGGGGTTCCGGCGCTCGGCCAGCAAGCCACCGGCGGCTCGACCAGCACCCGTGCCCAGTGGGGCGTTCTGCGCGAGGCCGCTGCGGTCGCCCGCACCATGCTCGTCACGGCCGCCGCCAACCGCTGGCACGTTGAGCCCGCCGACTGCACGGTGCACCGAGGCGTGGTGTCGCACGATAAGTCGGGGCGGAAACTTAGCTTCGGCGCACTCGCCGCGGCGGCGGCGGCATTACCGGTTCCGGCCAAGGTGACGCTCAAGGATCCCGCGGCCTTCAGCTTGATCGGCAAGCCGCTGCGCCGCGTCGATTCGGCGGACAAGGTCACCGGTGCCACGCAATTCGGCATCGACGTGCGCGTGCCGGGCATGAAGATTGCGACCGTGCGAGGCTGCCCCACCTTCGGCGGCAAGTTGAAGTCCGTCGATGATGCGCGTGCCCGCCAGGTTCCGGGCTTCATCGAGGTGCTCAAGCTCGACAATGCGGTCGCGGTGGTCGGCGAACATTTTTGGGCGGCAAAGCAAGGTCTGGACGCGCTCGACATCGAGTGGGACCCGGGCGCGAACGCCGAACTCACCACCGCACATCTGACGGAGGGTTTGGCCGAAGCCTCGCGCAGCGCCCCGATCATTCTCGGGCGCAAGCACGGCGAGAAGCCCTCGACGGGGCGCACGATCGAGGCCCTGTATCAGCTGCCGTTGCTCGCGCACGCCCCCATGGAGCCTCTCAACACGACGGTACACGTGAGCGGCGGCAAGTGCGAGATCTGGGTGGGCACGCAGGTCCCGACGCGCTGCGTTGCGGCTGCCGTCAAGGTCACCGGCTTTTCTGAAGATCAGGTCGTGGTCAACAATCATTACATCGGCGGCGGCTTTGGCCGACGTCTGGAGGCCGACTCGGTCGAGCAAGCTGTTGCGTTCGCCAAGCAGGTGAGCTACCCGCTCAAGGTCATCTGGACGCGCGAACAGGACATTCGGCACGATATCCCGCGCCCTATGTACTACGACCGCATCTCGGCGGTGCTCGGCGCCGACGGACGGCCCGTGTGGTACGAGGATCACATCACCGGCGCGAGCGTGCTCGCTCGCTGGGCGCCGCCGGCCATGGACAAGGACGGCATGGACGACGATCTCATCGAATGCGCGGCCGAGACCCCCTACGACATCGCGAACATGCATGTCGATTGGGCTCGATTCGACATGCCGACGGGCCTCGACATCGGATGGTGGCGTGGTGTCGGTCCTACGCACAATCTGTTCGTGATCGAAAGCTTCATGGACGAGCTCGCGCACGCCGCCGGCAAGGATCCGCTTCAGTATCGTCGCGCCTTGCTCGGCAACAATCCGCGCTCGCTGGCACTTCTCGACCTGGCCGCCCGCAAAATTGGCTGGGGTTCGCCGGGCGACGCTTCGCGGAGCGACCCGTCGCGTGGCGACCCATCGCCGCTGCGCATCGGACGCGGCATGGCGATGGGGTCGCCTTTCGGCAGCCGCATCTGCGTCATCATGGAAGTCCAGGTCAACCCCCAAGGCGCGGTGCGTGTGCGTCACGTGGTCGCTACGCTCGATTGCGGTATCGCAGTCAATCCGAGCTCGGTCGAGGCGCAAGTGCAGGGCGGTCTGATATTCGGTCTGAGCGCCGCGCTCTATAGCGGCATCACGCTCAAGAACGGCGCCGTCGAGCAAAGCAACTTTCACAACTACCGCATTTTACGGATCAATGAGGCCCCGCTTCTCGAGGTGTATCGCATCGAGAATAACGAGGCGCCCGGCGGCCTCGGGGAAGTCGGCACCGCGATCGCGGCCCCGGCCCTTGCGAATGCCATCTTCGCGGCGACCGGGGTCCGTCTGCGCGAGCTGCCGATCGATCCCAAACGCCTGGTGCAAAATTCCGCTGCGCTCCGATCGATCGTCGGCGTGCAGCCCGCTCGCGGCAAGGAACCGAGGCCGGCATGAAACGATTGCTCATCGTCATCGTCATACTCGTCGTTTTCGGAGCGGTCGCGCTCGCGCTTCTCAGCCGCACCGACCACTCGCCGGGTGTCTCTCCAGCCATCGCCGGCGCGCCGACCGGCGAGACGGCCGTGGCGCGCGGCGAGTACTTGATGAAGGCGGCCGATTGCGTCGCTTGTCATACGGTGGGCGAAACCGGCAAGCCGTTCGCGGGCGGTGTCGCATTCAAGCTTCCGTTCGGCACGATTTATTCCACCAACATCACCGCCGATCCGACTTACGGGATCGGCGCCTACACGGACGAGCAATTCGTGCGGGCGGTGCGCGAAGGCATACGTCGGGACGGCAAACACCTCTATCCGGCGTTCCCGTATACTTCGTATACGCAACTGAGCCGCGACGATGTGCTGGCGATCAAGGCGTATCTGTGGACACTGCCGCCCAGCGCGCAACCCAATCGACCGAACGAGCTCGGATTTCCGTTCAATCAGCGCTGGGCCATGGCGTTCTGGAACGCGGCGTTCTTCAAGAGCGAGCGCTTTGCCGCAGACCCCGCGAAGTCGGCGCAATGGAACAGCGGCGCTTATCTCGCCGGCGCGCTGGGACACTGCGGAGAGTGCCACACGCCGCGCAACCTCGGATTCGGATTGGAGCACAGCCGAGAGCTCTCCGGCGAGGAACTGCAAGGCTGGCGCGCCTACAACCTCACGTCCGACGCGCAGCACGGAATCGGCTCGTGGACCGACGATCAAATCCTGGCCTATCTCGCCACCGGTCACGCACCCTTGCATGCCTCTGCCGGCGGACCCATGCTCGAGGCGGTCTCACACAGTTTGCAATTTTTGAGTCCCGCCGACGCGACTGCGTTGGTGACTTATCTGCGCACGGTACCGGCGCACGCGGGAAAGCATCCGATTACCGTCGACGCGCAGCCGCCTGCGGTCGTCGCCTCGAACGCAACGCTGCCCGGTGCAGACGAACTGCACAGTGAGTCCGAAGGACTCGCGCTGTTCGAGGGCGCGTGCGCGGGGTGTCACCAGTGGAACGGAGCGGGACGCGAGACCCCGTATGCCTCTCTGCAAGGCATGCGTTCGGTCAATGATCCGAGCGCCAAGAACGTGACAGAGGCGATCCTCGAAGGGGCGAGGATGCGCGTCGGCGGCAGCGATGTGTATATGCCCGCATTCGCCGATGCCTATTCGAATGCCGAAGTGGCGGCTCTCGCCAATTACGTGGTGGCGCATTTCGGCGGCAAACACGGCAGCGTCACTGCCGACGATGTCGCCGCGCGTCGTAAGTTTTAACTGCGCCCGCGATGGAGTCCGCCGCCCTGAAAACAGCAGCATTGATCTGCGTTGCCGCCAGCTGGCTGACGGCCTGCGATTCCGATTTGTCTCTGTCCGGTTCGAGTTACACCGTCGGCGGCACGGTCTCCGGGCTCACGGGCTCGGACCTCGTGTTGCAGTACGCGTCGGGCAGCAATGCGACCAGCACCCTCACGATTTCCGCGAATGGCAGCTTCGCGTTCGCCCCGCACGTGGCGAACGGCAGCGCTTACTCCATCAGCATCGAATCGCAGCCCGTCAACCCCGCGCAAATCTGCACGGTGAGCAACGGCTCCGGAACCCTGGCCGGATCCGACGTCACGGATGTGATTGTCCGCTGCGGGCCGACTACACGATTTGCCTATGTGGCCAACAAGCTGTCGAACAGCATATCGGCCTACGCCGTCAATTCGACCACGGGTGCACTCATACCGATCGCCGGTTCGCCCTTCGTCTCGACGGGCAGCCAACCCGATTCTGTGTCGGCCGGTCCCGGCGGCAACTTCCTGTATGTCGCGAACAGCGGCTCGAACGACCTGAGCATTTTTTCCATCAATACGGGCACCGGTTTGCTCGATCCGCTGGCCACGGTCCCGACCGGCGCTGCTCCCTATGGGATCCTCGTGAACCCCACCGGCACCTATCTGTACGTCTCCAATTATTCGTCGAACAACATCTCCGCTTATGCCATCAATGCATCGAGCGGCGCGCTGACCGAGCTCTCCGGTTCCCCGTTCTCCGTCGGCGTCGCGCCGACCTCGCTCGCGACGGATCCGAGCGGCAGGTATCTCTATGTCGCCAACTACGGCAGCGCCAGCGTATCGGTGCTGCAGCTGAACTCTTCCACCGGTGCACTCAGCAACATCGCGGGCTCCCCGTTCGCGGCCGGCACCGGCCCGATATCCGTCGCCATCGACGCGACCGGAGCATTCGCTTACGTGGCGAACGCAGCTGCCGCCACGATTTCCGAGTATTCGATCGAGGCGTCCACGGGTGCGTTGACGGTGGTCCCGGGATCGCCGCTCGCGACGCAATCGTCGCCCACCTCGTTGGCGATCGCGGGCACATCCCTGATCGCGACGGACGTCACCCAATCGGACAATGTGGGAACATTTGCCATCGCCGGTACCGGCGTCCTCAGCCTTTCCGGAATGACCCAGACCGGAGGCTCGCCGGTCAGCCTGACGATCGATCCGTCGGGCCAGTTCGCCTACGTCGTGTGTGAAGGCACTAACAATGTGTTCGTGTACAGCGTCAGCGCCGGGGCTCTGACGCCGGCTGCGCCATTATCGGTTACCGCGGGCACCGGCCCCGTTTCGATCGCAATCAACTGAAGATCGACCCATGATAATCACGCAGGCACCCTCGAACGGCGCGCCGGTACTTCAATGACCAGCCGTGCCGAAGCCTTCGAGCAATGGATACGTACGTCCTTCGTGGAGATGAACACCGAGCTCGAGGAGCTTTATTTCGCGCAGTCCGATCGCGCCGCCGTCATCGGCCGCGGTGATCCGATCAAGGCGGCACTCTGCGACGATGGCCGCGTCTATGTCGCACAGCTGCTCGCCGAGGGCAATACCGGCGACGGCTTCGACAGCGCCTTCGGCGTGCTCGGCAGCGTCGGCATGTACCTTGCCGCGCTGCGACGCCACGAGCTCACCAATCCCATGCGCGAGGAGCGCTCGCCGTTCGTTGAGGCGTCCTCACTGGCTCTGCATCTCGGCGCCTCGCTGGGCATGGCGCCGCGGTTCTCCACCGCTCACCTCTCCACTCTCAACCGGGCACGCGCCGGGATCCGCAAGAGCTTCACCTCGCTGGCGGACGAGTTCCTGTTCATCGATGAGAACACGCGCGGCATACTGTGCTTGCAGCGAGCCGCGGACGCACTCGGCCGAATCGTGCAAGTCGGCGTCTCGAGTCCGGTGGCGGACGTCCTGTTCGAGGACGCAAAGGCGGCGCTGCGCGAGGTCATCCGCATCAACGACCGGCTGATGCGGGAGCTCGACGTCGACCGGTTCTTCTACTCCGTACGGCCCTACTACAAGCCCTACCGCGTGGGACGCCAGGAATACCGAGGCGCGAACGCCGGCGATTTTTCCGGCATCAACGAAATCGATCTGCTCCTCGGCGTGTGCCGGGCAAACGATCCCTACTACGCGCAGCTCCTGGTCGACAAGATGCTCTTCATGATTCCCGCCGACCAGCAGCGCCTGCGCGAGTGCATGACGCGCACGAGCCTGCTCGATGAGTTGCTCGGGCTCGCGGGCGAGTACGCGGGGGCCGGCTGGTTTCAGCAAAATACCGCCGCCTATCTCGAGGTGTGCGAGCTGTTCGGGCGCTACGCGGCTCAGCATCACGACGGACTCGTGCAGCGTTTCATTGCGGCCCCCGCCAATGCATTGGATGACCAGGGCTTGCAAGGCATCACCGCGAGCGGCCCGCCCCTGCCCGTGCTGCTACGTTCGCTCGAAGTGCTGCGCGACCTGCGGCTCGCCGCGCCGCGCGAAGGGCTGGCAAGCCGCTACGAGGATCTGCGCCGCCTCGAAAGCCTGGTGCGGCGCGTGCCGGCGAGCTCGCCCGTGACTGCTCGCGCGCCGTAGCGCGACGGCGCACGGCATGGCGCTACAAGTCCGGCGATTTGCCGTCCTTGGGCCGCACCGACGACGAGGGTCCCGCAGCCTGTACGAGCTCGGCCGCCTTGCGCGCGCCCTGAAGGCCGAGCGCCGGGCTGAACGCCGTCACCGTGAAGCGAGTCACCAGCCGATCTGCGGCCAACGCGCCGCCATTGGGCGTGAAATGATCCGCCGTCACCGTAGCATCGCCGCAGCGCTCCACCTGTGATTGCAGCTCCTGCAGCGTACTGCGCAGCGCCAGATTCTCGCGTGGGCTTGCAACGACGAGGCTGCCGAGACCGCCGAACGTTCCGCGCCGCCCGCACGCATCGCCGACCTGCACGCTGCCATCGCTCTGGAAGCGCCACGTGACCGACTGCGGCAACGCGCCGGCGGCGACGTAGCCGCCGTATTTCTTCACCAGGCCCTCATCGAGCGCCGTCTCGCGAATCGCATCCTGTCGCGAGAAGCCTTCGGTGTGGACGATGGCCATCGCGCGTTCCGCGCCGGGCACCGGCGTGAACATGACTTCGAACGACTCGCCCACGCCCTCGAAATCCCCGTCCGTCGCAGCGGCAGCAAGCGGCGTCCACGCTGCAATGACGTTCACGAAGCGGCCGTTCGGAATCGGCTGGCTGGCACCGGCCGCGCTCAACGAGCTGAGCGTCTCGGTCCATTCCTTGTAGTTGCGCAGCTTTTTGGACTTGAGCACGGCTCGCACGGCATCCGGCGACATCCCGAGCTTGACCCCGGCCACGTCGATATGGTCGGCCGCCATGCGCACGGCCGGCAGTGGCGCTTCTGCCGGCGGTGCGGGCGCCGCGCTGGGCGGCGCTGCGGCAGGTGTCGCGGTTGCAGCCGGCGCGGCGGCCGCCGGGGGCGCGGCATGCGCCAGCGCGCGTCCGAGCAGCACGTAACCGGTCGACACGAGATAGCCTTTCTGCTCGGCCCTGGCGCAGGTGTACATGGAGACGGTGTCGATCTTGATGCCGGTCATTCCATCCGGCCGTGGCAGCAGATCGCCCAACACGCCGTTCGGCTCGCGGCGGCCGCTCTTCGGGTCCACGAGGCAGTAGTACCGCCGCACATTGGGGGGCTCACCCACGTCGAAATGCCCGCGTACCACCTCGAGCTCGCTCTCCCGCAAGTTCTGCTTGATGGAGGAGAAAATGCCATCCTGAGGCATGGAGTGCCACTCGCTCGGGGCGTCCGCGGCAGAGGCCGGGGGCGGATTCGCGGGCGGATCGGCGATGGCAGCGCCGGCCGCGACGATCCCCATGATCCCAGCAGCGACTCTCGAAGCATTACTTCGTGCACAGGTTCTCAAGCGTCCCCCTTAAACTCCGGCCCTATTGCTCTTGTCGCCAGGATTCTAGTCGCTGCTCCGCGATTGCGCACTAACCAGGCGCCGCTGATAGACGCAAAGATTTGTATAAGCCGCTGCCAGCAGCGGCGTCGAAAGCGACGCGCCGCGCGCGCGGGCGAGCAGGTCGCCCACGATTTGATCGGCCTCGATCGGACGATGCGCCATCAAGTCGCGATACAGGGAGGACGTCAGAGAAGACCCCTTCGCCGCGGCGAGCAGCGCCCGGGTTTGCGCTAGGAACGGCGCGTCGAGAGGCATGCCGACGGCACCGATGACGGAGGTTACCTCCTCGAAGAAACGCATCAGGAACTCCGCGCCGCCGGCTGATGCCTCGATGTCGCCAAGGCTGCCGCGCATGAGACAGGTCACACCACCGAGGGTTGCGAGCAGCGCCCACTTCTCCCACATCTCGAGGGCGATACGAGCGGACAAGCGCGCCTCGAAGCTCGCCCCGGACATGAACTCATCGACCGCCATGATCCGCGAGGAGCGGCTGCCGTCCAACTCGCCGTAGGCGAGGTCCTGAAACGGCGCCAGCTGAACGATGCAGCCCTCCTCGTCCAAGGTCGCCGCCACCTTCGCCGCGCAACCGCCGACCGCATTTCGGCCGAACCGCGCCGCCAGCCGATCCATGTGCCTCATTCCGTTCAGCACCGGCAAGATGATCGTTCCCTCGCCGACCGCCGGTGCAAAATCCTCGAGCGCCGCCTCGAGCGTGAAAGATTTAACGGTGAGCAGCACGGCCTCGTACTTCCCGTCGATCTCGCCCGCCGTTACGAGCTTCGGCTGAACCACGGCATCGCCGTGCGGGCTGCGGAGGCGCAAGCCGCGTTCACGCAGTTTTGCCGCCCGTTCCGGCCGCACCAGAAAGGTGACGTCGCGCCCGGCTTGCACCAGCCGCGTACCGAAGAATCCGCCGGTCGATCCGGCGCCCACGACCAGCATCCGCATGCAGCCATGGTAGCACCCAACCAGTCCCCGCCTCAGTATCGGACTGACCGACATGTCGGGGCGGTCTAAGCAGATTCGGATTGCTCAGTTCCACGCCCCTAAGCCCCGGCATAAGCTGTGGTGGGACGCCCATCGCGGCGGCAACGAGGCGAGAGGCCATGAGCGAAGAAACGCGGATCTACCGCGAGTACTGCTGGTTTGCGCTGTTTCTCTTCATTCTGACGATCGGCTTTGTCGGGCGCCCACCGCCCGGTGGGAGCGGCACGCCGGCCAACGCGGGTAGTGTCGCCTCCGCGCCCTCGACTTCGGCGCCGCCGGCGCCGCATCCGCAATGACGTCCCCCCCACCCGGCCTGGCCTGGATCGCTGGCGTCGGCGCATCCGGCGGTCTCGGCGCGGCTCTCGCCAGACGGTTCGCCGCCGGCGGGCTCGTCGTGGCGGTGACCGGCCGGCATGCGGTGCGCCTGCAAGCACTCGCCGCTGAAATCGTCGACGCCGGCGGCCAGGCGCATGCGCTGCCCGGCGATGTCAGCTCAGACAACGACGTGGAGCGCCTGTCGCGCGCGCTCGCATCGCTCGGCACGCTGCGAAGCGCGGTGTTCAACGCCGGCAACGCCGTGAGAGGAACTCCGCTCGAACTCACCCCTGCCGACTTCGAATCGACCTGGCGAGGCAGTACCTACGCGGGTTTTCTGTTCGCGCGCGCGGCGCTGCCGCGTTTGTTGGCCGCCGGCGGAGGATCGCTGCTGTTCACCGGCGCAACCGCGTCCCTGCGGGGCCGCGGTCCGTTCGTCGCGTTTGCCGCCGCCAAAGCGGGACTGCGCTCAGTCGCGCAGAGTCTCGCCCGCGAGTACGGTCCCGCCGGCGTGCATGTCGCGCACGTCATCATCGATGGCGGCATCGGAGGCGAGGATCGCCTGCTGAGCCCCGCCGCCATCGCGGAAACCTACTGGCAATTGCACGAGCAGCATCGCAGCGCCTGGACGCACGAGCTGGATCTTCGCCCCTACCGCGAGAATTTCTGAACGCGCGCGCGGGCGCGTCTTCTGCCGAAGAACCAGTGCTCGATCGCAAACAATGTGATGGCGAGTCCGAGCAAATCATGGGCTCCGGCGGCATAGCGCTGCCAGGCATCGCTGCTCAGGAAAAAGAGCGCAAAACCGCTGAGGATCAGCAGCGCGACGATGGACGCGAGCGCGCCGCCGCTGATGCGCCGCAGCCCGCCGGCCCACCAGCGCAGAGCGTGGCGCGCGCCGATCCAGCCGAACAGATAAAGGCTCGCGACCGCGGCGACGCCGTGCATCAACAGCAACGGCGGTTCGAGCGGATGCGGGGTGCTTCCAAAAGGGCCGCGTTGCGCGGCGAATTGATCGAGGGCGAGCCACGCGCAACCGGAAATCCACAGCACCCCCACGGTGACGTAGACCGCCGCTCGCTGCCCGCGCGGCATGCGGCGCCGATGCTGCACGGCTAGCTCGCGCCGGCGGCCGGACGCAATGTTGCCTGCCACAGCGCGAGCAGCCAGCGCACGCCTTGCGTGACGTGTTCCGAGGAGAGCGTGGCGCCGGAAATATTCTTGATGTCGGTGCGAAAGCGCAGCTGGTCGAGCGAGTCGCGGTGATCGAACTGCGCGCGCCACCCGGGATTGCGGACTTCTCCGCCGTGACTTTCGCGGTACGACATGATCTCGAGGTTGCGCAGCGCGCCATCGGCGTCGATGCCGATCGCATAGGTGATCAGATTCTGCCGGCCGATGACCTCATCGACGAACACGTGTCCGAGCGCGGTGCCGCCGCGCGTCGCCTCGAAGATGCGGATCGTACCGTGCGGGGGTTGCGGGCCGGCCAGCGCCAGCAGCGCATTGATCTGCTCCGGACTTTGCTTCACGACCACTTCCTGAAAAGCGTCCGCGTCCGGATAGACGGCCCTCTGTGCCGCATCCAGGCTCAGATAATCGGCCGCGACGACAATGGCGACGGGCGACAGAGCCGCAAGAAGGACGGTCGGAATACGATAGGGATGGCGCACGGCAGGCCGATGTCGAATAATAATGGGAATTATTATCATTTACTTTCACGCCGCTGACAACGGGACGGAACAGTGCCGATTCGCTCGCTTTCACACACCGTGTCGAGACTTCGAGTTGCCTTCGGCACCTTCGTGGCCGTGGAGGCCGATGCGCCCGACGAATCCTCCGCCGAGCGCGCGATTGGCGCCGCATTCGCGGCACTGTCAACCGTCGAGAGGCTCATGCACCCGACCCGCGCCGGTAGCGATCTCGCCCGCCTCGCCCTGTGCGAGCTCGGCGAGGGCGTGCGGCTCGACCCCTGGACATACGAGCTGCTCGAGCTTTGCGTGCGCCTGCACGGCTCCTCGGGCGGACGCTTCGATCCGTGCCTGCCCTGCGGCGCCGGGCGTCTGCCGGATCTCGATCTCGCCGAGGCTCCATTCGCGCGTGTGCGGGCGCCGCTTCGCATCGATCTCGGCGGCATCGCCAAGGGTTTGGCGGTCGATCGCGCCGTCGAGGCGATGCGGGTCGCGGGCTGCAACGGCGGACTCGTCAACGCCGGCGGCGACCTGGCCGTGTTCGGCGCACGCGCTCATCGTATCGTCTGTCGCACCGCGCGCGGCGATGCCGTGGTGGAGCTCCGTGACGCTGCGCTCGCGACCAGCGAGGTGGGCCACGCGCGCACGCGTGCGTCGCGGCCGCCCGAGCATCGGGGCCACTACCATGGCGTGGACGGCACGCGCGCCGCACGCGGGGGAGCGGTGACCGTGATCGCCCCAAACGCCGCACTTGCCGACGGCTTGACCAAATGCCTGCTGTTCGCGACGGCCGCGGAGCGAGGCCGGCTGCTGCGGCTATTCGATGCCCGCGAGGTGCTCCATCAGAACGCCACGCCGAGGCCGAGATCGAAGCGGCTGAAGTCGGCGTTGAGCTCGAACCACTGATAGTCGGCCTTGAACACCACGTGCGGGGTGGTATAGAAATTCGCGCCGACGGTCCAGACGCGGTCATGATTGATCGGCCAATAGCCGTAATCTCCGGGATTTGCCGAGATCGGCACGAGCCCCGTCGGGACCACCGGTCCCGTCGTACCCTCGTAGCTCGAGCCCATGTTGTAATGTTCCCAACGCGCGAAAGGCACGAGCCGATACTCGTTGTAATCCCACAGCGAATAGGCGCCCTGCACGTAATAGCCGTAGAACTGCGAGGGAATGGGATTGGGCGATCCCGGGTTCGACTCGTTTGCGATCGTGACGTTGCTGATGGAGCCCTTGGCGTAAATGGCCGAGAGATCCCATTTCGCCGGCGTCCAGCGCACGTGACCTTCCCAGAGCGTCACCCGCTCGTTGCCGGGAATCGGCACATTGGGCGGAGCCGCCACCTTGACCGCATCGCCCGTGCTGATCGCCCCGCCGATGGTGAGGCCGGGTATGCCGAAGTAGCTGAGCGCCACGTACTGGGAGAGATGCTGTGCGTTCGCGAGCGCAAGCTCCTGGTGCGTCGTTTGCAGCGGCGCCGAGTCACTGTCCTCGAGACCGAGGGCGGTCGTGTACAGCGGGAACTCGGGTGCGAAATTCCACTTCGACAAGTCGAATCCCGTGGTCAGGCCGGCGTTCCAGCCCAGGCCAAATCCCGTATCGCCGTGCAGATTCAATCCGCCCTCACGCCAGGTGCTCGGAATGATCAGCGTCTCGACGAAGTTGCGCTGCACGCCGTAGAAATTGGTCGGCTCGTGATGCTCGTTCAAAAAGCCGAACGGCATCAAGAAGAGGCCGGCGCGCAGACCCACATACTGATTGAGCTCGCGATCGATGTAGAACTGCTCGACCTCGAACTCCCCCGGATCGGTAGCGGAGGAGACCGCGTGCTCGACCTCGAACTCGGAGTTGAACTCCGTGCGGCTGTCGAAGGTGTAGCCGATGCCGAACACGGCGCGGGCGAGATCGGCCTGCGCTTCCTTCTCGTCCCGCGTAGGACGCGTGTAGTAAATCTCTCCGTAACCCCAGAGCTTCAGTCCATTCCCGAACGGCGCGGCGGCATTGGCGAGCGCCAAAGTCCCGCCGGGAACGGGAGCTGCACTCGATGACGGAGGAACCGGGTTGGAGACAACGCTGGGCGGATTCGCGGCGGGAGGTGCGCCGGCCGGCACCGGATTGGGGGCCGGCGCCGCAGCCGACTGCGCCATTTGCTGCTCCAGCGCCTGCTCGCGCTCGAGCAACTGCCGGTTTTGATCCGCCAGAGCCTTGAGCTGGATCTGCACGGCCTCGAGCTGGCGTCGCAACGCTTCGATTTGCTGCTGCTCGGTCGCGGGCTGATCGGCGAGCGCCGCGCTTCCGAACGACATCAGCGCCCCCAGCACGGCAGTGCGTACTGAATTTCCAATCGGGCGTGGGGAGGTCTTCATCGGCTGATTCCTTGTGTGGTGCTCGAGGCGCTCGAGGCGATCGGCTGGCATTGCGCGGGTACGCTGTAAGCCGACGGATTGGTTGGATCGAAGCCGTCGGTCAGCGTGCAAAGGAACGCCACGATGTCGTCGATCTCTTCGGCCGTGAGCGTCGGCGCCTGTCCCCCGCCGAAGGTGGGGGGCGTGTAGGGCACCTCGCCGACGTTGACGTTGGCGTCGTAGTCAGCGGGCAGATCGTTGTACTCGTCGAGGTCGGGCGTGCCGGTCACGGTCAGGTAGAAAGTGCCCACCGCCATGTAGGGATTTCCACCGGGACCCGCGGCTACGGGGTTCGGGTTGTTGGCGGTGTCGTTGTTGATATCGCGGGTGACGTACCACTCGATCACCTGATGCAGGTTTTGGAAATTCCCGTTGTGAAAGTACGGCGCGGTGATCGCGACATTGCGCAGCGTCGGCACCTTGAACATGCCGCACATGCCCGTAGTCGCGGACAGATCCACGCGCGCGTCCGGATCGTTGACCGCGGACTTGAACGGCCCGCACAGTCCCATGTCGTAGTAGCGATATTCCGCATCGTCGGGCACATCGACCGGCGTTATCACGGTACTCAGCGGCGCGCTGTCGATGGGGCTTACCGAATCCTGCGTATTCGCGGGTATCTGCCAGTTTCGCGGAATGCCGATGTTGTCGTAAGTGAAGTCCGTGAAAAGCGCGTGGCTGTCGTAGGCCTGCGGCTGGCTCGGATGGCAGGCGGTGCAATTGCCCTTCACCGGGTTGTTGAATAGGTCGAGCCCAGCCTGCTCCTGCGCGCTGAGCTGCGCCTGTCCCTGCAACCAATAGTCATACTTGCTGCTGAAGGGATGGAAGGACGGATCCTCGGTCTCGTAGGCTGCGAGCGCGAGCCCCATGTCCTCAAGCGCGGTGTTCGGATCGTCGAGCACCGCCTCGCCATAGACGGCCGTGAACGCCTGCAGCGTGGTGGGCGAATTGCGCAGGCGCCCCACCACTTCCGCCGCATCCTGGTTCGCCATTTCGAACGGAGTGACGAACGGCTGCTCTGCCTGGGTCGCGAGCGAGGATGCGCGTCCGTCGCGAAAGAAGCCGCCGGTCGGACCGTTGGTCAGCGAAAAAGGCGGCGTGAACGAGGCATACACGAGCGAAGGCGCG
>Ga0302324_100010562_pt1 | contig 19098 bp, 14 predicted proteins | sample Palsa_T0_1_FD_201949 | JGI IMG/M metagenome (GOLD analysis project Ga0302324, IMG submission 201949) | Peat permafrost microbial communities from Stordalen Mire near Abisko, Sweden - Palsa_T0_1 | ecosystem: Environmental > Terrestrial > Soil > Palsa > Peat permafrost | place: Sweden: Abisko...
CCTGCAAACTTTCATCCGTCGCGACGACAACGGGCACTTCGTGAGTTCGCCTCACGCCGGTCGTTGGCGTGTACGCCGCTTCTTCGGGATTGAAATTCATGTTGTCTCCATCATTTTTGCACATATCGCTCGCGCCCAAGCGCCATGGTCAAAATGCCCGTCAGCAATACACCGGTCCCTGACGCCAGCGGCCCTCCTGTAAAACTACCGGTGGTCTCCTTGAGCCAGCCTATCAGGAAGGGACCAACGAAACCGCCGATGTTGCCGACTGAATTGATCAGCGCAATCGCCCCGGCCGCGGCGGCGCCGCTGGGCGAGTCCAGAATATCGGCAGTACTGCCAAAGTACCAATGGCGCCTACGGTGATGGCGACGGATGCAATGACCTCTCGCCATGCCGATCGGGCGCCAGAACCGTGGGAGGGACCAGCGCCTGCAGCACCGATACTCTGGTCGTGACATGAGAACGTTCAGCTGCGGGTGGCAAGGATTATTGGACCGGCAGATTTTGTGGCTTCCAGATGACAGCATCGCTAAGCGGCTTTGTCCTAGAATTAAAATTTCGCCCGTGCTAATGATAGGGCACCGTGTTGCCCAGATCAGACCCAAGCTTTCGGCTGGCTTTCCGACATCATGGTCAGAACCTGTTGCGGACGGGCCCTGACTCAGTTCGCCACTACGTCGAATGCCGCAATTGCGGGCTCATGCAGATTCAGCCCCCCGTCGAGCGTCGTGATATCGTTTCCTGCACCCGCTGCAGGACCCAATTGGAGCACAGCGCCGGGAAGAGTTTGGATGCGACGTTGGCCTGTTCCACTGCAGTCATCCTGCTGCTGATTCCGGCCTGGGTTGCGCCGTTCTTGACGACCTCTGCGCTCGGCGCCACTCGCACCAGCTTCTTGCCCATGAGCGTTTCGGTCGTGTGGCGCGACGGTTCCCCATTGCTGGCGCTTTGCGTCTGCCTGTTCGTACTGCTGTTTCCGCTGATCCGATTCGGCGCGCTCACCGCGGTGCTCGCGGCGCTACGGCTGCGGCGTCAACCAACATGGCTGACGCCGGCTTTTCGAATCTGTAACGCCCTTCAGGCGTGGGCGATGCTCGACGTTTTTCTCCTAGGTTTGATGGTGGCCTACTTCCGCCTTCGATCATCGCTCGAGGTGACGCTGGGAGCGGGCGCAATCTGCTTCATTGTCGCGGGTCTTTTGTCGTTGGTAGCGCGCGCCACCCTCGATAAGGCACAGGTTTGGCGCCTGATGGGCCCCGACCGCAGTTTCATCCAGGCGCCGAGTATGATGTGCCTGAGCTGCGAGTTGGTTCTGCCCCGTTCGGATGAACCGAAAATTTGTCCGCGCTGTCACGCCACCGTGACCCCGCGCAAGAGTAATTCCTACACGCGCTCCATCGCGCTTTTATTGGCGGCAGGTCTGATGTATCTGCCCGCAAATATCTATCCCATCGCCACGATTCCGATCAATCTCAAGCCCACCTCTTATACCGTGCTGGGCGGTGTCATCGATCTGGTCAGATCGCATCTGCTTGGTCTGGCAGCCCTGGTGTTCACCGCCAGTTTCACCATTCCATTGCTGAAAATGCTCGGATTGGCGTGGTGCGCCTCCTCGGCGATGTGCGGCTCGTGCCGCTTCCTGGTCGCCAAGACGCGCGTTTTCCGTGTAATCGAGGAAATCGGGCGGTGGTCAATGGTCGATCCATTGACGATTGCCTGTTTCGTGCCCGTTTTGCAGTTCAATGCGCTCATCGATGGCCATGCCGAACCTGCCGTCGTCCCATTTTCCGCGGTCGTCATCCTGACGACATTCGCCGTGCAGCTTTTCGATCCCCGCAGAATGTGGGACGCGGCGGAGCATAAGCGATGAATACCCCGGCCGGTCCGAACGACTCAGGCGATCCGCCGCAAACGGCCCGCCGCCGCACGATCTGGCCCAATTTGATATGGGGCATTCCGCTCGCCGCGTTGCTGGTCGTCGGCTACCTCGGCGTCAAAGCCTTGATCAACCGAGGTGAAACCGTCGTCGTCACTTTCGACCGGGCGGCCGGCGCGAAGGCCGGCATTACCAAGGTCCTCTATCAGGGCATCGAAGCGGGACAAGTGACCAGGATAGAGCCCAATGCGGATGGTCGGCGGTTGGACTTTCGCCTGCGGCTGGTGCCCGCGGCACGGAATGGGCTCAATTCCAACGCACGCTTCTGGCTCATCGGGGCCAATCCGAACTTCATCGACTTGAGTTCGTTGAAAGCGGTGGTCTCCGGAGTCGCCATCGGCTATGCGCCGGGCGAGGGAGGCGAGCCTATGGACCACTTCGAGGGACTGGATCAGGCGCCTTTGATTCTGCCGGGCGACAAGGGCACGCGTTACGCACTGCGCGCCCGCTCCTTGAGTTCGATTCACGAGGGCAGCATCGTGCTCTTTCACGGACAACCCATCGGAAAAATCATCGAGATCCAATTCGATGGCAACCGCGGGTTCCGCTTGAACGTGTTCATCAATCAGCCCTACGACTCGCTCATCCGCCCCGGCGCGCGCTTTTGGAAGATAAGTCCGATGCACCTGTCTTTTGCCGGCGGCGGCATCACGGCAAATCTTGCGCCCTTGAGCACGCTGCTCGCGGGCGGTATCGACTTCGAGGTGGAGACCACCAACCCCGGCGATGCGCAAAGCCCGGCAGACACGGAGTTCACTTTGTACGCCTCGCACAACGCGGCCCGTCAAGGATTGTCGGGTCCGACGGTGCGCTATGAATTTGCCTTCGACGCCGCCGCCGGCGTACTCGATGAGACTTCGGCAGTGACGCTGTTGGGATTTCAGATCGGCGAGGTGGAGTCGACGCGGCTAACCTATAGCGAGCACACCGGCGCCCCCTATGCCATCGTCACCGCGGTACTTTATCCGCAGCAAATGCATCTGACGGCCGGCCCCAACACAGGAAGCACACCTGATGATTGGCGTGCCGCCACCGACCTTGCCGTAAATCGCCTGGTACATCTGGGGTTTCGCGCGAGACTCGAGCAGACACCGCCGATCCTCGGCGACCAGTCGATTCAGCTGGTGCGCATTGCCGGCGCCGCGAAGGCGCAACTCGTCATGGACGGTGCCAATCCACGCTTTCCCAGCGCACTGGGATCGAGCGGCCTCGATGACATTGTCGCGAAGGCCGACGCATTCCTCAGCAAGCTGGACGGCGTGCCGCTGGAAGATATCGGCGCGAATCTCAGGAGAATCACAGGCAATCTGGACAAGCTCGCTTCATCGCCGGAACTCAAGGACAGCTTGTTGCACCTGCACGCGACCATGACTTCGCTCGACAAGATATTGGGCGACGTTCAGCCACAGATCGGCCCGCTGATTGCCAAGCTGAACGCCGTGGCCGCCGAGCTATCGGGCACGGCGGCATCCATCCGCCAGGTACTGGAAAGTGCGGGACCCAATGAAGATGCAAGTCTGCCGGAGGCCATCCGGCAGATCACCGAGGCGGCAAGCTCCATAAAGGCGCTCACTGATTACCTCGATCGACATCCTGAGGCGCTGATTCGCGGCAAGAGGCCAGAAAATTGAACAAAGAACGAAGATGCCGGTGGCTGCTGGGTTGCGCTTGCGCACTCATCCTCGGCGCATGCCATAGCGCTCCGACGAGGATCCATACCCTCGACTCCACCGAGCCTGTAGCGCGCATGGAAAGCTATGCGGCTCCGGCGCTTCGCATCGACACGCTGAGCGTCCCCGCCGGTTGGGATCGCATAGAAATCCTCAGCGTCTCGGGGGCTGGAGAGCTCCGGGTAAACGACTTCGATCACTGGTCTGCGCCGTTGGCGCAGATTGCCCGGCAAGCGTTATCCGTTGATTTGGACCGGCGGCTGCCCCCGGGCACCGTCATTTATCCGCGCCTGCCGAAGCCTGACGGCGCGTTGGGCATCAACGTCGACATCTTGGAATTCAGCGTTGTCTCCTCGCAGGCTTCGATGCGGGCGAGTTGGGTAATTGCGCCCGCCGCGGGATTGCAGGCCGCGAAGCGCGGTCTCGCGGTACTGCATGACCCTCTGGCTTCCACGGAACCGGCCGCGGTTGCTCGCGCTTGGAGTCAGTTGATCGGTCAGCTGGCCGATCGTATCGCCGCGGACGCAGCCTCATTGAAAATGCCCTAAGAGTTCCCCAGATCGATTTGCAGCGCCCGCGGTCCCCACAGCGCCCAACTAGTGCCGTAGTCGCAACCGGCGATATGAAGGTTCGGAAGCTTGTCGAGCAGGACGGCAATGAACGCCATCGCTTCCTGCTTCGCGATATTGAACCCAAGGCATTGGTGAAAGCCAAAACCGAAGCCGAGGTTCAGTTTCACTCTACGGTGAAGATCGAAGGAGTCGGCATTCTCGAACTCCGCAGGGTCGCGGTTGGCGGCGCCGAGCATGAGGTAGATTTGATCTCCCGCCCTCAGGCGCGCCTCGCTCAAGTTCACATCTTCATGGCGCACGCGCCGCTGGATCACCTGGGCAACGGTGTCGAAGCGCATGGCTTCCTGGAGCAGTGGTTCGATCAGCCGGCGGTTGGCGCGAATCTCGGCGAGAAGTCCCGGGTGGCCAAAGAGCCTGACCAGGATATTGCCGAGCCACTTCTCGGTCGTATCCATCGCGCCCAGGACGAAGTTGAAGACATTGTCGACAACGATGGCCGGCGTGATCCCAGGCTGCCCTTCCGCGGCAACCATCAGGCTGATGAGATCATCGGGTTGCTCGTGCCTCCGAAAGCGTTGCCGGCGGTCCTCCACTTGCTCGCGAACGAGGTCGAGCACACGGTTCTTGGCTACCAGGTGACGCTCGAGCGCCGGGCTGTTCTCGGCCAACTCGATCGCCGGTGTGTCCGCGGAGAGCCGGCTCCAGAGCTGAAAGACATCGAGCCTGTCCTGCGGAATGGCAAAGCTGGCGCCGATGAACGCCATTACGAACTGCCTGAACAGCGGGATGAAATCGATGACCTCGCCCGCTGCCAACGGTTCCTGCACGGCGCTCAGCACTCTTGCAGCATTGCCTTCGAGTTCTTGCATCCGCGCGGCAATCGCAGGTCCGGACACGCGCTTGACCCAAATCGCGCGGAGCGTGTCGTGCGACGGAGTGTCGGTGACGAGCATCGCCTCGGCGCCCGCAGCAGCGGCGATGGGTGTTCCTTCGGAGGTGAAGCGCGTCACGTCGGAAAGAATGGTGCGCACGCCGCTGAAAGAAGACACCAGCCAGCCGCCGAGTGCCTCGCTCCAGAGCACCGGTCCGCTCTCTCTCAGCCGCTGGTAGGCGGAGAAGGGCAACCCTTCGTTCGGCCGGTATTCGAAATTAACTATGGCCGTTGGCGCCATCGTACGGACGGTCTCACGTCGTAGGCGCCAATCATCCTGGCCATATCGAAGGAGCCGGTGCTGGGCGGGTTTTCGCTGGGCAGCAGCGAAGGCCCGGAACCCAGGGGTTCGGCCGGCAGCAAAATATCGAGCCACGTGGTCAGAGGCGCCTCCTCGTCGAGTCGTAAAGAGTAACGCAAATGGCGTCGAAGGATTACCCGCGTGTGAGAACGGGCTGCCTTCGAGTCAGGCAAATTGCCCTGATCGCACTTCAGCGGCGGCCGAACGCACGGGCGCCTCGCGCACCAAAATGGTGACAGGCCTGCGTTGCAGCCAACAATCGTTCGGTTTCCGAACTTGCGCGTTCGGTTTCCGAACTTGCGGGCAGCCTAAATCAGGTCCAAAATGCCCATGCGGTCGCGGACAGATTATAGCTACGAACTTTCCAGCCGGACCGCAGGGGAGTAATTCGACCATGTGTTGTGACGAAAAGCACCTCGCACCGCGCAAGCGGCTCAGGTTCCGGCGGCGATGAGGCTGCGCGGCCGCGGAATTTCAGACATATTATTTGTCAGACATATTATTTGAATGGGGAGTTAGCATGACGATATGGCGGAGTCGTTTCTGCACGACGAATCAGCAGAACAACAGTACTTATGTCAGCTGGCGCGCGATGGCCCTGGTTGCGGGATGGGGCCTCGGGCTCGCGCCGCTGGGCGCTTATGCGCAATCAGCTTCGACCGCTGAGACCTCATCGGAGTCCACCGACGCTGGCTCCGGCCTCGCTGAGATCGTCGTGACGGCCCGCCGCAAGGGCGAGCTTTTGCAGGATGTTCCGGAGACCGTGACCCCGGTCACCACGGCCGATATCCAAAGCTACAATTTCCAGAACTTGCAGGATGTATCGCAATTGGTGCCGAGCCTGCAGATCGTGGCCGGTGAAAACCGCTCTCTCGACTCCAACACCTTTCGCGGCGTGAGCTTCCAGCCGGCCAGCGGCACGCAGAACACGCTGGGTTTTTACGTCAACGATACGTTTGTGACCAATAATTTCGTCACGACCAACATTTTCGACATCGGTCAGATCGAACTTCTCAGCGGTCCACAGGGTACGCTGCGCGGCGAACCCTCGCCCTCCGGATCGTTGACCATCACTACGCACAAGCCGGACCTCGACCAGTTTGGCGGCTATGTCACCGCGACAGGCGCCAACCACGATAACTGGAATGGGAATGCCGCGGTGAATCTGCCGATTCTCCCGGGAAAACTCGCGGTGCGCGTGGCAGGCATTGACGAGGACAATGAACTCGACGGCATCTCCAGCATCCATGATCCGCAAAAGCCCTGGTATCACTCCTCCGCGGGGCGCATCAGCGTGCGCTTCGAGCCGATCGATGCGATCGAGGCGAACTTGATGTATGAGGATTCCTACTGGAACCAGGGTCAATATCAGCAGGTATCAGGCCCGGGTGCCACCGGCGGGGTCCTTCCCACCGCGCCGGCCAATTACAATGGCCCCCCCATCACCGCAGAGCAGATGACCGGCGTACAAACCTACCCGGCCGTCACGTGGAACCATTCGCAACTCACCACCGGCTCGCTCGACTGGCACTTTCTCAATCAGCGTCTGAGCTACAACGGGTCCTATTGGAGTTATTCGAACAATAACGACAGCTACCCGCTGGCCGCCGACCAGGCTCCGGGTGTCAACGCCGCGGATGAAATTCCCCTGGAGCCTTTCCAGTTCAGCACGCCGTCGATCATCGAACGCACGCAGACCCATGAGCTGCGCCTGTCGTCCGAGACGCCGCTCTGGGGGTTCATGGACTACACGGTGGGCGGATTCTTCAGGTATTCGAAGAACTCCGTGAACGTCGTGCAGTTTGCGAGCTTCTTCCCTGGCGCCTTTGGATCGCCGCTGGGCCTGCCGAATCCGTTCATGTACGATCCGAAGTACACCCTGCAGCTGGCGATAAATTCACCCGCCGACGAGAAGGAAAAATCGGAGTTTCTGAATTTCACGTTTCATCTACCGCAGGACACCGAATTGACGCTGGGCGGCCGGCACATTGGGTACATGAAGTTTGGCTCGACCGCGGCAACTTTGCTGCCGGACGGCGCTTTTGCCGCATTACCGCCCGCCGCACTAGGATTCCCCGCGGGCGTCCCGTGCGGAGCGTTTGGTTTCGGCTCAACCTATCCCAACACCTGCGATATCCCGGCAAGCGTGCTGCTGGGAGGTCATCTCACCGCTCTGCCCACTACGTACCAAAATCTGGACGACAATACGTGGATCTACAACGCCTCGCTCTCCCACAAGATCTTCCAGAGCCTGCTGGTCTATGCCACGGTCGGCAGTTCCTGGCGGCCGCCCGGGGTATCGGTCGGCATCGACAACGCCAACGGTGATCCCACCCTCAATTCACTGCTGCATCTGAAGCCCGAGACCTCGACCGACTTCGAGCTCGGCGCCAAGTGGACATTTCTCGAGAATCGCGGCCGCTTGAACGTCGCGGTTTTTCACCAGAAATTCGAGAACCTTATTTACTCCGGTCTGCCGGTCACGTATTTGAGTGCCACCGTTCCCGGCGCTGCGGGGACCCCCGCGCAGTTCGCGTTCAACACCAATCCGGACGCGGTGTTGAACGGCATAACGATCGACACGGGATTCCGTCCCACGCGCCAGTGGAGCTTTGACTTCAACACCAGCTACACCAACGGCCATCTCACCGGCAGTGAGATTCCGTGCAATCCGCCCGCCACAGGATTTCCGGCGGGTACTTATGTGTATCTGTGTCCCTCGCATGCCTCGATCAGTGTCGCTCCGAACTTCAATTCGACGCTCACGTCGGAGTACCACATGCCCATTCCCGGGACGAGCATCGATGGCTTCGTTCGCGGCCTGTTCAACTATTACGGGCGCGATCCGCACGTGAGCCAGTTCTACACGGCGCCCGCCTATGGAATTCTCAACCTCTTTTTGGGTACGCGCAGCCAGGACGATACGTGGGAGGCGGAGATCTTCGCGAAGAACGCTTTGAACAATAAGACGATACTTCTGCAAGGCGGTCCCGGCGCCCCGGCTATCGATAGTACCAACGGAGCCCTGCAAGCTGAGTTTGGATCTTCGGGGTACTACACCACGCTGGTCACTCCGCGCCCGGAGATAGGCATCACGGCCACGTATCGGTTCGGCTCGAAATAGAAAGACCTAAATATTCGGGGGCTTCATGTTGCGGACATCGTCGACAGTTCTGTCTGTATTGGGGATCGCGGCGACCGTCCTTGGGGCCGGTGGCGCCCGCGCGGAGATTCCCACTGTCGCCGCCGTGCCCGGCGCGCCGGTTCTTTTGCTGAGCGCCTTCGACCTGACGCCGCTGGGCTTTTCGACGGAGGAATTTTTCGTCTCGGGCACGGCTTCCTCTTACACGCTTGCCGGCGCACCGTCGCAGGATGGCCGCTGGCAGGCGACCGCGGCGCAGACCGCGCCCTATGTCACGCGCGTCGTGGTCGTGAGGCCGACCGATCCTCATAAATTCAACGGCACGGTGGTCGTCGAATGGCTGAACGTCAGCGCCGGTGCCGACTCGACGCCCGATTGGAACGCCGCTCACCGCGAGATCTTGCGCGAGGGTTATGCGTACATCGGCGTCTCGGCGCAAAAGGTCGGTGTGGACGGGGGCCCCAATATGGGCATGGCAAACGCGATGGCCAAGCCCCTGAAGAAGGCGAATCCAGAACGATACGGCCCGTTGAATCACCCGGGCGACGCCTTCTCCTATGACATCTATTCCCAAGTCGGCGAACTGCTGCGCCAAGCCAAGGCTTCGGGGCTACTGGGTCCCTTGGCGCCCAAGCACATCATCTCTGTCGGAGAATCGCAGTCGGCGGTCTTTCTGACCACCTATGTGAACGCGGTGGATCCTCTCGCGAAAGTTTACGATGGGTTCCTCATCCATTCCCGCTTCGGGCCCCCTTCGCGGCTCGATGGCGCCTCCATGATGGGTGCCGGCGCGAGCCTGCCGGAGCCGACTCGCCTGCGCACGGACTTGCGCGTACCGGTGATCACCGTGATCACAGAGACCGATCTGATCGGGGGTGGCCTGCGCGGCTTTTATGGCGCCCGCCAACCCGATTTCGACCATCTTCGCGTCTGGGAAATTCCGGGAACCGCGCACGCCGACATCTACACGTTCTCGGCAGGATTCATTGATTCGGGATCGGCGCCTCTGGATAAGCTGGCGGCGGCCTGGCAGCCCACCGACAAAATACTCGGCATGCAGCTCGCCAAACCCGTCAACTCCGGCCCGCAGCATCACTACGTCGTGGAAACAGCGCTCTCCAGCCTCGATCGCTGGGTCAAAACTGGTCATGCCCCTCCAAGCGCGCCGCCAATGAAGGTGACTACCAGCGTGGACAAGCCTGCGCTTGTGCTCGACGCCAACGGTGAGACCGAGGGTGGCGTGCGCACCCCTTGGGTCGACGTGCCCACCGCCAAACTCTCGGGGATTGGAAATTCAGGGGGTCCGCTTGCCGGGCTCGCCGGAGTCACCGAGCCCTTCGACACTGCGACGCTGGATCGCCTCTATCCGGGCGGCAAGAGCGAGTACCTGAAGAAATTCCAGGCTTCGCTCGACTCGGCGATCAAGGCGGGCTTCATCCTTCCCGCCGACAGGAAGGAAATCCTGGATTTAGCGGCGGTTTCCTATCACGGCTCGCACTAGCAGTGTTCGCGACTCCCCGGTACCGGCCGCGATCAGCCTGATCGAGGATCAGGGTGTGCTCAAATTCTGTGACGATGAGGGGCATTCGCTCTATGTCTACGCTCTCGATGCCGACGGCCGTTCACATTGCCTAGACCTGTGTGCCAAAGAATGGCCGCCTGTCGCCGCTCCGCAGGATGCGCATCCGATCGGCGATTGGAGGCCCATCCGACGTAACGATGGCAGCCTGCAATGGGCTTACAAATCCAAGCCGGTCTATACCTACAGCGGTGACAGTGCAGCTGGCCAAACCAATGGTGCAGGTCTCGGAAGCGTATGGCACTTGCTCGAGCCTTAGTGCGCATTTCATGTCTTTTCGGAGGCCGCATTATGCGTGTGAATTTGGCGATGCGCGATTTTGCTGCGGTGGCGATGCTGGCCGGCATCGCGGTGTTGACGCTGGACGGTGCGGCGGCGGCGGCCGACTCCGGGACCAACGCCTTACCGGGCGGTCAGGTGGGTTTTGTCGTCTCGCACATCAAGTATGCACTAGGGAAGGACGCGGGCGAGACCGGCGCCTGCCCGGATGGGATGACGGAGGGATACGGCAAGACCGGTGGCTACAACGGGATCGGTGACGTCTTCGTCGGAAAACCCGACTTACAGCGCCAAGAGGGCGAAGTCGAGGACAAATACGTACAGCGGGTTTTTACCCAGGCCATGAGCGATCCCAACACCAAAAACCTGTGCATGAACCCCGAACTCGGCAAGTCGGATCCCAACTTTAAAACGGTAACGGGCAAGAACGTTCCGGTCGATGGAATCGATCTCGATGGCCAGGATTCACGCATCAATGGCAAGGCCGCACCCAATACCTGCCCACACGACGATTTTCGCGGCATGAGTGGCGAACACGGCATCGACAATCAGTTCTACAGACTGGTCGGCTGCAGCAAGTCGTGGCAATCCACCGGGCTGTCGAACCAGTATGAAATCGAAATGTACACCGGCGCGTGGGGCATCCTCATCACGTTGAAGGGCGCTCAAGACCTGCGCAATGCCAGCAACGTGGAGGTCGGCATCTATGCGAACGCCGATCCAATCCAGCTCAGCCCGACACGCGAAGCTTTGCCGAACGCCACCTACGCGCGGGACCAAGACCCCCGCTTTCGCGCAACCACCCACGGTCGCATCGTGAACGGCGTACTGACCACGGATCCGGTGGATGTTCGCTTCCATGTGGTCACGAACAGCATCCATCTCGAGCGCCCGCTGCAGGACGCACGGCTGCAAATGACCTTCACGCCGGACGGCGGCATGGAGGGAATTCTGGCCGGCTACACGCAGGTCGAGGAGCTGTACGACTTTCAATACGGATTCCGCAATGGCAAGGATGCCAATGGCAACCCTGCATCGCTTCAATTGAGGGCCGGATCGTCCATCGGCCAGGCTGCCGTGCTGGGCCACACCTGCCAGGGGGCCTACTACGCGATGAAACAGCTTGCGGACGGACATCGCGATCCGAAGACCGGACAATGCTCGGCGCTCTCCACGCAGTATCGCATCAAGGCGATTCCGGCGTTCGTCGTCGACGCCTCCACGCAAAGCACCAATCAGGATCTGGAGCGCAGTGGCGCACCAAAGCCGGACTACCGCTAGGGTTGGAGTCGCTGAACTTTAAGAGACGGCGCCCCCTTCAACGGGCGGCCTACTTCTTTTTGTTTCGGTAGGTATCGTGGCACTCTTTACACGGCAGCGCGGTGATCATCAACTCCGTGACCTTGGCCACGTTGCCGGTCTCGGCCACCTTCGCCATTTCATCGCTGTCACGCGCGAACGCCTGCATTCGCTTCGAGAAATCCTCCCAATGGGACCACACGTCGGGTTTTGACTCCCCGCCGGGGACCTTGGGCTCGAAAGCCTTGAGAGCGGCCTTGGCGGCGTTGGCGATTGACTTCGCCTCCAGGGCCAGACTGTCGGGAGGAATCTGTCCGGAGACCATCATGCCGAGCGCCTGTGACTCGGCGTCGAGCTGCTTCATGATGAGCTGGCGATAATCGATGACGTCCTGGTCATCCGCGCGCCCAGCTTGTTGATAGACGATCGTCAGCGTCGCCACCAGGAGCAGCGCGAAGCGCTTGCGGCTCATTGCTCGTCGCATGGTGATTTAAGCCATGAGCTCGGTGATGGTTCGGTTCGTCTCCATTGATTGGACACCCCATCGTTCCACTTGCAAACCCATCGCCTGCTGCAGGGTCAATCCAATGCGAGATGCAGGATCCGCGCGACCGGCCATGTGGAACCCCGTGCGGATTCGTCCACCGGCGCCGCCGGCCACCATCATCGGAATGCCTTCGACCGCGTGAGCTTTGGCGATGGAACAATCGGAGTGCGCAAAGAACATGCAATTGTCGAGCAAGGTACCGTCGCCCTCAGGAATGCCGGCCATGGCGTCCAGGAATTCCCGCCAGGCCACCATGCTCTGCCGCGCAAACCAACCCACCTGCTCCTGGTAGCCAAGCGTGGGGTTGACGGGCTCCTCATGCGTGAGCGTGTGGTGCGTAGTGGTCGAGCCCGCGCGGCGCAGATTTGAAGTTGTATCCGACAGCAATACGTTGATCACCTTGGTCTGATTGCATTGCAGCGCCTTGGCGAGCAGCCCGGCCATCAATCGGTGCGTTGCCATCACGTTGTCGATCATCGAGTCCACCGGGGTGTCGGACGGGGGCGACGGCTTGGTGAAATTCTCGACGCGCGCGGGCGGCTGCAATTGCAGCGAAAGCTGGTCTTCGAGATGCCGGATGGAGTCGAAGTACTCATCGAGGCGGCGCCGATCGTCGGCGCCGACGGTCCGCATGAGCCGCTGGCGATCCTCCGCCACCGCGGACAAGACGCTCTTGCGCACCATGGTGCTCGGGTCCGGCGTGAACGTGGCGGCGTTCGGGTCCTGGAAACCCTCGCCGAAGATGCGTTGATAGAGCGCCAAGGGCGAGACTTCGCTGGGGTTGGACGATCCCGCCCCGCGGTAGGAATACGATCTCTCGATTCCCGAGGTGCTCACCTCGATGGAACTGAAGCGGGTCCCCTTGCTGATGACATCGCCGATCAGCACGTCGAGAGTGGGAGCGCGAACGGTCTCATTGGGAACCGGAACGCCCGTCCGTAGGCCGAGACATCCCGTGATGTGCGGCTTGTTGGGAACGCCGTCCAATTTGACGTCGTAACCGCTGAATATGGCCAGCTTGCTCTTGTAGGGAGCGAGCGGCTCGAGGTCCGGAGGCAGCACGTAATCCGACCCTGTCGCCGTCGGGACCCAACGTTCGGGAACGAACCCGCAGCCCCAGATCCACGTTCCAAAACGCACCGGCAGCCGTTGAGTCGTTCCAGCAAGGGCTTGACCATTGCCGTTGAGGAAAACATCCAGAAACGGCAGTGCCACCCCGATCGAGGCGCCTCCCAATATTCCCCTCAAGACCGTGCGTCGATTGAGCTTTTTCATGAATGGCCTCCGTTACGGGTCTGGACTTGAGCGCGTTGCGGGGACCTAGTTTCCCCCCTTTCAGGCGCCGCGACGAGATAAAACGATTGGCTGAGGGCGATCGCGCGCATGAGATCAGGCACGCGATATCCGTCCGCTTGAAACACCTGGTTGAGATAGTCGACATATGGGCGCTCCGGCGGCAGGATGCTGCGGCCCGCGGCGGAGCGGTACATCCTGTCCACGAGGCAGCGCGGCGTTTGAGCATTGTCGTGGATCGCCTGCCCGAGTCCTTCCGCCCCTTGAAATTCATGCCCGTCGAGCGTGCCGCTGGCATCGATTGGGGCGCCATTCTCGGAAGCGCGGAATGCGCCTACGCCGTCGAAGTTCTCGAGCGTCAAGCCCAGTGGATCCATGAGGCGGTGACAGCCTGCGCACGCGGGCGAGGTGCGGTGCGCCTCGAGCCGGATCCGCGCCGTCGGCATCGCAGTGTTCGACGAATCCTGCACCACGCTGAAATCCACGTTGTTGGGAGGGTCCGGTACCTGTTGGCAGAGAATGACCTGTCGAATCGACTTGCCGCGCAGGGTCGAGGATGAGCGGCCGGGATGGGAATGCAGCGCTAGAAAGCTCACGTTCGACAGAATGCCCGCGCGGTCGCTGCCCGCGGGATATTGCGCGTCCTCCCAGCCGTTGCGAGTAGCCACGGGGAGCCTGTAGATGGTTCCCAGCGCACGCGTGAGATAGGTGTTGCGCGTTGTAAAAAGATCGCGGTAATCGCCCCGCTGCGTCACCAGCAGATTCACGATGGTGCGCAACGTCTGCTCTTGTGCGTCATGGGCCACGGTCGAGTTGAAGGTCGGATAGATGACCGGATCCTTCGCGAGCTCATCGAACGTATCGAACTCCAGCATATCCTGGAAGAAGGCGCGTACCGCCCCTTCGAAGCGCGGCGAGGCGATGAGTCGATCGGCTTGCCGGGCGAGGCCTTCGTCCGTATTGAGTTCGCCGGCGGCTGCCGCACGCAGCAGTTCCGCGTCGGGCGTCGAGTTGGTGAGGAAATAACTGAGTCGCGCCGCTTTGGAATAGGGGTCCAGTTGCAGTCGACCCGGGCGCTTGGGATCGGGCACGGCCATCTCGATGCGCACGAGAAAATCCGGCGCCACCATCATTCCGGCCAGAGCAAACCGCAGTCCTTCGTAGAAATTGCCCATGCGCTGCTCTGCGGCGCGCGCGGTCCGAACGTAGCGCTCCGTCTCTTCGCGGCTCAGCGGTCGCCGAAACAGCGCCTGCCCATAGTGCTGTACGAATTGTTTCGCACAGTCGGCGTCGAAACCGGTCTCCGAGCGCGGCCGGCACGGCACGAGCTGGCTGCGGTGCGCTTCGCTTACGACGGCTGCGGCGACACCCTGCGCCGAGGCGTCGTACTGCTCGAAGCTGAAGGAGGAAATGCCCGCCTGACCGGTGCCGACGGCGAGCAGTCCATCGGCGCGCAGCCCGCGCTCGAAGCGTCCGACGACCGGAATGTCCGGCCCGAATATGTCGGCCACCGTCGCGCGGTATTGCGATTCCGTCAGCCTTCGAATCATCGGCTGCCCGCTGCCTGCTTCCTCCGGTTCACGCTGCGGCCCCGCCGACTCCTGAGCGAGACTCGAGCCGCCGCCAAACAGCGGCAAGCACAATGCCGCGCATACGGCGAAGCCCGCGGCGGCCCGTCGGGATCTTGCTGTTGACGTCATCGTTTTTCCAAGGTTGAGTTGACGCTCTGGGTGGGTGTATTGACCACGAACGCAGGGATTGCCTGAATGCGGTACTGCGTCGAGATCGAGTTGCACTGCCCCGTCTTGGGGTCGCGGTGCCCGTCCGCAAACTGCTTGAGCGCATAATACACGCCATTGCAGGTGTGCCCCAGCACGCGCGCCGCACCGTTGGCGGAGCCGAAAATGAGCCGTTGGTTCGCCGGTTTGCCGGCGCCGTCCTTGCCGTCCCGATATCCGAATTGGTAGTTGTACATATCCTCGACCGGTGTGTAGCCCGCCATTATCCCCTCGAGCCCTCCCTCCTTCGTGAAGGTCATGCGCAGGCGCGCGTCCTGCAACGGCCGCTCCAGGCGGATGCTGTTCGTGACCACATGGAAACGCACATCCACCGGATCGGTCGTAAGCACGCCGTTCGTGATCCGGCCATGGGTCGTCGCCTGGAAACGAGGATCCTGGTCGACGGCATACGTGGCGTTCGTCAGGGCTTCGCGGGTGGGACTAAGTTCGATCGGGTCTGCGTTGGCATAAATGCCGACCTCGACGTCTTTTTGATTGTGCAGGTCGTGAACACCCTTCAACGTGATGAGAATGCCCCAGGCACCTGTGTACATCTCGATTTCGTAGGTATTCGATTGACCGGTGGACTGGAAGGAATTGCTGCACCCGACCACCCTGAAGAATTGATTGTCGATGCCGCGCTCGCCGTTCATGCCGCGAAAGTCATCATGCGGGCATGTGTTCGGCGCCGGCCGGCCGTTGGCGCGCGAATCCTGCCCATCGAGATCGATACCGTAGACCGGAACATTGAGGCCCGTTACGGTTCGGTAATGAGTATCCGGCGCTCCTGACTCCGGATGCATGCACAGATTGTCGCCGTTCGGCGCCGTGCCCAGGGCCGCCGCTGCGGTTTGAATACGGCGGGCGTAGTCCGCATCGGACTCGCCTTCGTGGCGTTGACCTTCCGCCGAGGCCTCGGCGATTTGGGTGTTGCCAAGGGTCATCCCGTTCGGACAGGCACCGGTCTCGCTCGCGTCCTTCGACAGTGCGTACGCAATATGCGAGACGACAAAGCCGCCCTGGCCGTTCTGGAAAGCCTGCGCCGGAATTTCAGCGGCAGGTGTGGGCGCGCCCGACGCATATGGCGCGATTGCAGCGAGAATTGCTGCGGTGCCAAGGAATCGCATTACCAAAGTCACTTGCATCAACCCCAACCTCCGCCGCCCCAGCCTCGCCGCCAATCGTTCTGTTTCCGAATTATAACTCGTTCATTTTCCGAATTACATACTATAATTGGCACTGCCTTGGGGCGGGTCTTGTTGGTTCCGCGAATACCACGCAAACGGCGGTAAACAATATGTCCACAATGAACAAGCTGTCGATTGTATTGGGTATTTTATGCGCGTCGATCATGCCGGCTCATGCGGCGCCCAAGATCGCCATTGCGAGCTTGGCCGGCCCGATAGCCGTGACCGCGCAGTCGGGCGAACCGTATCGCGGAACCAACGAACAGCCGGTCGCGGGACCGGGACTGCCGATCCCGGCGCTCGTCCCCTACGGCTATGTGGAGGAAGAGTATTTCGTCTCAGGCACGGTGGAGGGCCAGCCCTACAAGACCTCGCTGCTGGTGCGCAAACCCAAGGACCTTCGCAAGTTTTCCGGGCTGGTGGCGCTCGAAACGGTTCATGCTCAAGGAGCCATTCCTTTCTGGGGTCAACATGAGGTATGGCTGAAGGGTGGTCACGGTTGGGTTGCCGTCGGCTCGCAGCTCGTGGCCTTGGAGCAGTACATCAGGAAATCCAACCCTGCCCGCTATGCCTCGCTGAAGATCCCGGAAGCCGCCCCGGCCGCCGGCGCGCAAGGCGGCAATCCGCTCGCAGGAGGCGCGCAGAGCAGGATTTCGCAGGAGATCCTGACCCAGGTCGGAGCGCTCTTGAAAAGCAACGGCAAGAACGGGCCGTTCGCGGGAATGAAGGTCAAATATTTGCTCATGGGAGGCTCATCGCAAACCGGGGGGACCACGCTGCAGTACATTCAAGAGTCGCACGCACAGGCGCGCATGCCCGACGGCAAGCCGATCTATGACGGTTACGCGCCGATGGAGGCGTTTGCGCACGGGCCGATCACCGGCGGCGATGCGGCCGTCATGCACGTGGTTGGTGAGGGCGACTTCGAGTTGTTTCGCGCCATGACGCACGGCAGTGACTATGGGATACGCCAGGACGGCGATGGGCCCAATGATCGCTTCCGCGAGTATCAAATCGTCGCGTCCTCGCACGTGCCCACGCGCGGTTTGAGCGATCCTCGCGTGCTGATACCGACGTTGGACAAGGGCGCCGGAGCCGGCGAGCACCTCAGCCAGTTTCCCAGCGCACCGATCTATAAGGCGGCCATGACCCACCTTGTGGATTGGGTCGTGAAGGGGGTGGAGCCTCCCAAGGCTCTCCGCATCGAGATGGTCAACGGCGAATTCGTTCGTGATGAATTCGGCAACGCCAAGGGCGGCATCCGCTCGCCATACGTGGATGTGCCGACCGCGCGCTACATTGCCTCCGCGCCCGACCCGGACGGGAAAAATAGGGTGCGCCGCATGCTGGGATTGCAGGAACCGTTTCCGGAAGAAAAATTGAAGAGCCTGTACAAGACCCGGGAGAACTATTTGCAGCTCTTCGATCAAGGCATCGACAAGATGGTGACCGGAGGTTGGTTGCTGGCCGAGGACGCGCCGAAACTCAAGGAGGAAGAGGCAAGAATGCCGCCGTTCTAGCAGCCTAACGATCGATGGTTGCCATGATCCTCTCCCCGTAGCGCGGTCCCGCGATGTTTCCCGGCCGCATCGCCACGTCGAGCTGCGTCATCTGTGCGGCATCGAGTCGAACCGCGGCCGCGCCGACATTCTCTTCCACGTAAGCGCGGCGCTTGGTGCCGGGAATCGGCACGATGTCCTCTCCCTTGGCGAGGAGCCACGCGAGCGCCACCTGTGCGGGCGTCGCGCCAATCTGATTCGCGATTCCTTGCACGGCACTCGCCGCTTTCATGTTGGCATCGAAGTTCGTCCCCTGGTATCGCGGATCGCCGCGCCTGTAATCGCCTTCCGGGTAATCCTCTGCGCGTTTGACCGTCCCCGTGAGGAAACCCCGGCCGAGCGGACTGAACGGCACCAGTCCGATCCCGAGTTCCCGCAAAGTCGCAATGATGCCGTCCTCGAGATTGCGCTCCCAGAGTGAATACTCGCTCTGCAGGGCTGAAACGGGATGAACGGCATGGGCACGGCGGATGTTGGCAATGCCCGCCTCGGACAAGCCGAAGAAGCGCACTTTTCCCTCCTTCACCAATTGGCCGACCGTACCGGCAACATCCTCCATCGGCACGGCGCGGTCGACGCGATGTTGATAGAGCAGATCGATGCAGTCGGTCTGCAGTCGCTGCAGCGAGCCTTCCACTGCGGCGCGAATCGCCGCGGGGCTGCTGTCGGTCTGGGCGCCCACCTGCTTGCCGTCTTTTATTTTGAAGCCGAACTTCGTGGCAATCACCACTTTCTCGCGCCTACCCTTGAGAGCACGGCCGAGCAGCGCTTCGTTGGTATGGGGACCGTAGACCTCGGCCGTATCGAAAAAGTCGCAGCCGAGTTCGATCGCGCGGTGCAGCGCGGCGATGGACTCGCCTTCGTCGGCCGGGCCGTATGATTGACTCATGGGCATGCAGCCGAGCCCGATGGCTCCGACCGCGAGGCCTTCGCTGCCGAGTTTGCGTCTAATCAGGGTCATAGGTTCTCCATGCCGAATCATCGATGTCCCGCGTACGCCGCCTGCGATAATACAGGGGCAG
>Ga0302324_100010564_pt1 | contig 19094 bp, 18 predicted proteins | sample Palsa_T0_1_FD_201949 | JGI IMG/M metagenome (GOLD analysis project Ga0302324, IMG submission 201949) | Peat permafrost microbial communities from Stordalen Mire near Abisko, Sweden - Palsa_T0_1 | ecosystem: Environmental > Terrestrial > Soil > Palsa > Peat permafrost | place: Sweden: Abisko...
AGACTTCGCCCCCATTCGCTTCGCCTCAGTCACGGCATGCTCCAGTAATCTGCGCCCGATTCCCATTCCGCGGAGTTCGGGAGAAACGGCCATCTTTGACAGCTCATAGACCCCGTTGCCAATGGGGACTAACGCGACGCAGCCAACAGCTTGCTGACCAAGATAGACCATGAAGATTTGGCCACCTTTACGAAGAATTTTATTCTCCGGATCGTTCAGGTTTTCGCGGTCCGACTTCTCCAGGGTGAAGTAACGAGTGATCCACTCTTCGTTCAAGGTTCTGAAGGCAATTGCATCTTCTGCTGTCGCGAATGGTCGAATGTCGATTTGGGGAAGGCTGGCCGCTTGTTCCGGGCTGGACATTTGCATTTCGTCGTTATGCATTTTTATCACCCCTGAAAGCAGTCTGCCCTCATTCATTGAGTACGTCCAATATCTTGTTTGGCAGGATTAAGATGATTTGTATATGGATCGCGATATTGAGTTGCGGCACCTGCGCTATTTCGTTGCGGTTGCGGAAGAGTTGCACTTTGGCCGTGCGGCAGAGCGCCTCCATGTCGCCCAACCGCCGTTGTCCCAACAAATACGCAAGCTTGAGGATCTGCTCGGATATCCACTCTTCACCCGAACCTCGCGCTCCGTGAGTCTCACTCCTGCCGGCGAGGCTCTGCTGCAGCGGGCCCGTCGTACGCTGCGCAATGTGCAGCGTGATATCGATGAGACACGCAGCATCGGGCGCGGCGATGTTGGCTCCCTGCACATCGGTTTTATCGGATCAGCCATGCTCACCACCCTGCCGGCGATCTTTCGCTCCTACCGCGAGAAGTATCCGCAGGTGAGGCTGCATCTGCACGAATCCTTCACTGCTCTGGTAACCGAGGGACTGGAGAACGGCACTCTCGATGCGGGCATTCTGCGCGACGGGGACCCGTTTGAAGGCTTACAGGTCACCACCATCCTCTCTGAGCCTTTCGTCGCCGTGCTCCCGGCGACCCATCCCTGTGCGAACCAGAAGAGCATCTCAATCGCCGTGCTGCGTGATGAGCCATTCGTCTACTATCCGCGCAGTGCGGGCGCGCGAGCTTATGAGAAGCCGCTGACACTGTGTGAGGAGCATGGATTTCGGCCGCAAATTGTTCAGGAAGCCTCTCACTGGCTCACCATCCTGCGCCTGATTGCCGCCGGGCAGGGAGTTTCCATTGCCCCGGCTTGTGTTCGTCACATCGCCTCAGCTGAAGTTGTGTGCCTGCCACTACGCGGCGCAAAGGCGGTCAGCAACATCGAACTCGCCTGGCTGGCAGGAGAAACGCGCCCGATCGTCGAGCGCTTCAAACAAATCGCCCAAAGCACCCGGACGGACGCAGCAAAGTAGCCGGGATAACAACAGTTCCCTCCACTACACTCTGTCTCAAAAGCGAGACCTGGGCACCCACTCAACCTTAGTCCGCGCCATTTTCTCCCGCAATCCTTTCCTGGAAATGTGTTGCTCTTAAGCCCAGGCAAGCACGATCGCTCCGGCAGCAATTAGCAAAACCCCGGCTGCCTTGGCCAACGTGATCGTCTCGCCCAATAGCGGCCACGCCAGCAGAACCACAAACACTACGCTCAGCTTGTCGATAGGAGCCACCTTCGAGGCCTCTCCCATTGACAGAGCGCGGAAATAACAAATCCACGACAAGCCGGTGGCCAATCCGGAAGCAATCAAGAACAACCAACTCCGGCGTTCCACATGGATCAGGCCAGTATGCGAGCCAAGACTAAGAGCGAGGGTCCAGGCAAACACCACGACCACTGAAGTACGGATGGCGGTGGCCAGATTCGGATCTACATGGGCGACCCCCGCCTTGGCGAGCAAGGCGGTTGCGGCCGCAAAAAGAGCAGACAGGACGGCCCATATCAACCAGGTCATGAAATGAGCATATAATCCCCGCCGAGGTGAAACTATGCAAACGTATCTTGGCCTATTGCAGTGGACCAAGGAAGGTGTGGAGAAGATCAAGGACAGTCCATCGCGTCTGGACGCGGCCAAAAAGGCTTTTGAATCTGCCGGTGGAAAGATAACCAGCGTCTTCATGTTGATGGGTCAATACGACATGGCGGTGATTGCCGAAGCGCCGGACGACGCGACGATGGCCCGCGTTATTCTTTCTCTTGCATCCAAGGGTGGAATACGCACGGTGACGCACCGCGCCTTTACTGAGGACGAGTATCGGAAAATCATCTCCAGCATCGCTTGAGCGCGGTGGCTTACTCCGCCTCGAATTCCTGCATTTTGAGGGTCTGTAGAGTCTGCGTGAGAACCGATTTATTCTCAGGGACAACTTTACGGGCTGCGGAAGAGTTCTGTTTTGTATCACGGCACGACTTTTGTCGGACCGTAAACGATCGGGCTTAGCCCCTGGGTGGGAATGCCCCCGGTTGCCCGACAACCCGTACGCTTTTCGTGACCTCGCGTCTCCTTTCCAGGATTCTTCGCCACCAACACCCTCGGTTTTCTGGTAGGACTACTGCATGAGTTCGAGTGCTCTTTCAAGCCTGCGACGGGAGTGGATGTTGCTGGTGGCGTACGTTACAACGGCGTTATTTCTGATCTTCGGGAAAAGCTGGCTCCACGACCTGTCCAACCCGTTATGGTTCACCTTGATGTTGGTTTGGCTTCTTGCGGTCATTACGGCAGCTGCTTTTGCCGTTGTGCATCACGCTGAGAGCCTGGCGGTACGCCTGGGAGAACCGCTGGGCACCCTGGTGCTTACACTCGCGGTGATCGGGATTGAAGTGATGATGATCTCGGCGGTCATGCTTACCGGCGAGGGCAAACCTGCCCTGGCGCGCGACGCCATGTTCGGCGTGGTGATGATTGTGCTCAACGGTATGGTCGGGCTTGCCTTGCTGCTTGGAGGCTTGCGCCACCACGAGCAGGAATACAATCTTCGGGGCGCGAACTCGTTCTTATCGCTAATCGTGCCTTTGACTGTGCTTGGTTTGGTGCTGCCCAACTTTACAGAAGCTTCTCCGGGGCCCACTCTCTCTGGATTTCAGTCTGCCTTCATGGTCGTGATGTCGATCTCGATCTATGTGATCTTTCTCATCATCCAGAATTGGAGACATCGCGAATATTTCGTGAGACCCGTTGGCGGCCAGGCGATCGCAGTAGCCGAGGCAGATCATGGAGAAACAAATTCCCTCACTTATCACGGCACATTGCTGGTGATGTACCTGCTGCCGATCGTATTTTTGTCAGAAGAAATTGCCCTCCCTATCGACCACGGGATTGAAGTCCTTCATGCGCCGGCAGCGCTGGGAGGCTTCCTGGTGGCGGCGTTGATCTTGTCTCCCGAGTCGCTGAGCGCGACCCGCGCCGCCCTGGCAAACGATCTACAGCGTTCGATCAACATCCTGCTTGGATCCGTGCTGGCCTCGATCGGTCTCACCATACCCGCCGTTCTGACCATCGGCTTAGTGACCCATAAAACCGTGGTTCTCGGGCTCGATCCTGCCAATACACTCCTATTGATATTGACCCTGGCGGTTTCCGCTCTGACCTTCACCCGCGATCGAACCAATGTTCTGATGGGCGCCGTGCATTTGCTGCTATTTCTCGCCTACGTAATGCTGCTCTTCGAACACTGATTCGGGAAGAAACTTCCGTCCTGGGTCATACCTTCTGCGCCTGGTAAAGCAGCCTGAGCAACCGCCGCTCTTCGGTCAGCACCCGCACGCAGGAAAGAAATCGCTGCAAGCCAACCCACGTCGGCTCACCCTCGACTGCGATCAGCCGTTCTTTATAGTTCTGCCGAGCCTGGTGCCATCTTGCTGCGATGAGCGCTGCATGCTCGGTCGTATCCACTACCTTGAGACCGCTAAATCCTGCTTCGAGCGACAACCGTTCATTTTCCCCTGGTGGACTGAACAGGTAGTAACCGATCGAGCTGCGGGCAGCAATTTCGTCGTGAGAAATAACGCCTCCGATGATCAAGGCATCGCTGAATAATATCCGCCCCACACCAGTTTTGAGCACGCGGTACATTTCGCCGAGAACGGCGGACCGGCCCGGAACGTGGCACAACACATCATTCGAGAAAACGGCATCGAAGCTTTCATTTGCGAAAGGCAATGACTTCGCCACATCGCATACTTCAAACCGAACCCTTTCCTCCATTCCGCTGTTCAAGGCCAATTGGTTCGCGGTGCGAATGCCTAGCGCATTGACGTCCAGGCCGGTGACCCGGCAACCGGTCGTCTTGGCAACGTGCAAGGCGTACACTCCGGATCCGCAACCAATCTCCAGTACCGACGAAGCGTTGGTGAGTGCAAGCCAGTTCGGGATCTCTGTGGACTCTTCCGTTGTGACCCAACTCGTCTGACCGAAATCAACCCCGTATGTCTCCGTCCGCACCTGACGATAAACGTCGGAATCATAATTTCCGTATTCACCGTCATACATTTCGACTTTCTCGATCATGGGTCCACCCCGAAGGTCAGCTTACGCGAAGACAACAAAAGCGAATCTTACGCGGCATCGCTCTCGGGTGTTCGACTGAGCACTGGGGCAAGGTAGGAGGCTGTTCGACTTTCCGGCATGCTCGCTACCTCGCTCGGAGTTCCTGATGCCACCACTCGTCCACCCTCCTCACCCGCGCCCGGACCGATATCCACGACCCAGTCACTCGCCGCGACCACCCGCATATCATGTTCCACCACGATGACCGTGTTGCCTGCGCTCACCAGCGTATCGAGCTGCTTCATCAGCTTGTCTACGTCTGCTGCGTGCAGGCCGGTGGTTGGTTCGTCCAGGATATAAAGGGTAGCGCCGCGCTGCGGTCGTTGCAGTTCGGTGGCCAGTTTAATCCGCTGAGCCTCGCCGCCAGAGAGCTCGGTCGCCGGTTGACCCAATCGCAGATAGCCCAACCCAACCTGCCGCAACACGTCGATCGAACGACGCAGTTGCTGGTCATGGGCAAAGAATTCCCAGGCTGCGTCGACCGTTAACCCCAATACATCTGCAATGGATTTATCGCGGTATTTCACTTCCAGCGTCTTGGCGTTATAGCGAGCGCCATGGCAAGTCGGGCAGGGTGCGTACACACTGGGCAGGAAAAGTAGTTCGACGAATACAAACCCCTCGCCCTGGCAGGTTTCGCAGCGGCCCTTGGCCACGTTAAAGGAAAAGCGCCCGGCGTCATATTTACGGGCACGCGCAGTTTTTGTCTCCGCGAATAACTTGCGGACGTGATCGAACAATCCTGTATACGTAGCCAGGTTGGAGCGCGGAGTGCGCCCGATAGGTGTTTGATCAACCCTGACCAACCGCTTGATAGCCTCCATGCCGGAGGCAATTCGGCCGCCGGTGGGAACTTGCGGTGCAGCCTCCAGCTCCGCTCCTTCGGTTTCCTCTTCTTCTTGCGGAAGCGCATGGCCAAGATGCTCTGCCACCAGCTCTACCAGCGCCTGGCTCACCAGGCTCGACTTGCCCGAGCCGGAGACCCCTGTCACCGTCGTAAATACTCCTAACGGAAAAGCCACGTCGAGATGGTTCAGGTTATTGCGTGCAACTCCTTCCAGTCGCAGCCATCTCTGCGGCTCTCGCGGAGTCCGGCGGGGAAGATGCTGATCGCCGAAAAGGTATCGCCGCGTCTCCGATGCCTCCACTTGCTCCAGGCCGGCCGGCGGACCACTGTAAAGCACGTGCCCACCCTGCTCTCCGGCTCCCGGTCCCACATCAACAATCCAGTGGGCATGCCGGATCACATCCAAATCGTGCTCCACCACGAAGAGCGAATTGCCCGCGGATCGCAATCGCTCAAACGCAACCAGCAGGGCCTCAGTGTCGGCGGGGTGGAGTCCAGCTGAGGGCTCGTCGAGCACGTAGACGACGCCAAACAGATTGGAGCGGACCTGGGTAGCCAGCCTTAGACGTTGCAGCTCGCCCGGCGAGAGGGTAGGCGTGCTGCGTTCCAGAGTGAGATAACCCAGCCCCAGGTCGAGCAGCACTGCTAGCCGTGCCAAAATATCTTCCGCAATCCGTTGCGTCACAATTACTTTTTCCGGATGTTTGGCATTTCCGGCTTTGTTTGCACGGCCTTCGGCGAAGGGCCGCAAAATGGTGGTTAGGCGTTTCAACGGCAGCCGCGAGAGGTCAGCTATATCCAGGCCGGCAAACTTTACCGAGAGCGCTTCAACCCGCAGCCGTTTGCCGTGGCAAAGCGGGCATTCCGCGCCAAGCATGTACTGCGCAACCCGTTTCTTCATCAGCGCGCTGTGCGTGGTTGCGAAAGTGTGCAGCACATGGCGTTTGGCGCTGGTAAAGGTTCCCTGGTAGCTAGGCTCCATCCGCCGCTTGATCGCTTGTCTGGTCTCTTTTGCAGTAAACCCGGCGTAGACCGGAACCACCGGTTGCTCGTCCGTAAACAAGATCCAATCGCGATCTTTTTTCGGCAACTCGCGCCACGGACAGTCAACGTCATAGCCCAACGAGGTGAGGATGTCGCGCTGATTCTGCCCCTGCCACGCAGTAGGCCAGGCGGCGATGGCCCGCTGCCGAATGGTCAGTGAATCGTCCGGGACCATGGAGCTTTCCGTTACCTCATAGATGCGCCCCAGTCCATGGCACCTGGGGCACGCCCCCTCCGGCGTGTTCGGAGAAAACGACTCCGCATAAAGAATTGTTTGATGAGGCGGATAATCGCCCGCGCGCGAATACAGCATGCGGAACAGATTCGATAAGGTCGTCACGCTGCCGACGGAAGAGCGGGTGGTCGGAGACCCGCGCTGCTGCTGGAGCGCCACGGCGGGAGGCAAGCCATCGATTTCATCGACTTCCGGCACAGCCATCTGATGAAACAGGCGCCTGGCATAGGGAGACACTGATTCCAGATAGCGTCTCTGCGCTTCCGCGTACAGGGTGCCGAAGGCTAAGGACGACTTCCCTGAGCCCGACACTCCAGTAAAAACCACCAGGGCGTCGCGCGGGATTTCCAGGTCTATATTTTTGAGGTTGTGTTCCCGGGCGCCGCGTACTCTGACAAAGCCCTTGAGCGTTTCACCGGTGTTTTTCATGGCAGGACTTTCTTCAGCTCGCCTCCAGCTACCAGACTGGGCTGGCCAATTGGATGCTCCAAACAGGCCCACCGACGTACAGTGCGGTGTCCACCCGAACGATCTCCGGAACGCCGTTTTCAGCTATCCATACGTGCGTATCCGGCGGCTGCTTGCCGATCATGGGCGCCACGATGCCGGTGAGACCTCCCAAATCGGCTTTGACGTCCCACTCCGCCGCTTTGATGCGACGGGCGGCAACGGTGAACTGGCCCTCTTTCTCCATGGTGATCGCCAACTTGACCATGCGCGGCTTGGATGTAGCTGCCAGATACGAGACCTTCACCTCGGGCGCGTTGCTTTGCAGATTCTTGATCAAATTGAAAAGCAGCCCATTGGAGAGGTCAGGCGGAATATCCATGTGTTCCGTCTTTGCCTCCTGACCTGGGTTCGACAACGCGCGCATACTCACCGTCTGCGAACGTGCATCAATCGTCATTTCGCAAGGTTCCGGAAAAGTTCGCCCCCTCTGTACCAGCCGATCGCTGATCAGACGAAAAGTTGACTTTTGTGAGTAGACGGTAGTTTCTTCGTTGAGTGAGCCGTCTTTGAAATGGAACACGAGTCGAGCCTTTATCCGATCCCCTTGGGGAATCTGACTAAACTCCCCTGAAGCCAGGATCGCCCCTGTCTCACTCCGTAAGACAAGAAATCCCCGCGCGGAGCCGTCTCGCAGTCGTACCTTCACCTCTTGGCCGCTTGCGACGGCAACCATTACCAGGCTGAGGATGCACGCGCCAACAAATCCCTGACCGATCACTCTTTCCATGCAAGGCTCTCCTGATCTCTTGACTACGATGCAGATTGTCTCGGCCTAGCCCGGAGGCCAATGCATAGATCGTCCGCCCAGCAGGTGAATGTGCAGGTGGTCGACAGTTTGGCCGCCGTCGTTGCCGGTATTGATCACCGTTCGAAATCCGTCCGACAATCCCTCACTGCTCGCGATGCGCGCCGTAACCAGGTGGAGATACCCCAGCAGCTCCTGATCTTCGGCGTCCGCTTCTGCCAGTGAGGCAATGTGCTTACGCGGTACGACCAGTATGTGCGTGGGCGCCTGGGGATTGATGTCCCGGAAGGCGTAAGTCCGATCGTCCTCAAAGACCTTCTTCGAAGGGATCTCACCGGCCATGATTTTGCAGAATAAACAGGACATGTCTCACTATCCTACTTGCTGAAATATCGTGGGTGGGCGCCAGGTTGCCACGGATCGTAACTTTGAGCAAAAGCCTCGCGGTCGGCGATCGGCGGGTGCGTGTAGGTCCAGAAAACGACAAAAGGCGATGGGTAAGGATACTCGAGCGATTCCTGTCCCAGGCGCTGGAACGATTCGGCATTTACTTTCTGGGGGTCGGCAACGATGCCGTGAACCACCTCGCTCCCGAAAACATCCGCCTGATGCTCCTGGACGCGGCTGATGCCGTTGGCGATGGGCTCGGCGAGGAATGACAGGATCGCAAGCACCAGGAGCAACACGGGTGTTGCCGCCCAGTCTTCGAGCGAAGCAATGTGCCAGCCCGGCCCATGGCGAAGAATGAGCCACCGCACCAGGTGGGATCCCACCCACAAAAAGAAGAGAGATACCACCCCTCCGATCGCCAACCCGCGTTCAATATGGTGCAGCACGTAGTGTCCCAGCTCGTGGCCGAAGATCAGCAGGATCTCATCCGGAGGCGAACTTTTCAGCGTGTTGTCCCACACCACCACGCGTCGAGAGGAGCCAAAGCCGGTCACGTAGGCATTGGAGCTGGTGTACTTTTCGCTGGCCTTCATCAGAAACATTCGTGACGGCGGGATAGAAACTCCCGTCTTGCTGACCACTCGTTCGAGTTGCTGCACCAGTGCCGGATTGCTTTTCGCCAGCGGTTCAAAGTGATTGAACATCGGGTCTACGACCAGCGGGAGCACGAACGTGACCAGCACCTGCATAGGCAACGAAACAATCCACAACCACAGCCACCACCGCCGGGAGTGCCGGATGAGGGCGAACACTACCGAAAGAGCGACGGTTCCGGTGATCAGGTCAAGCAAGAGTCCCTTGGTCCAATCGAGGAACCAACTGCCCCAACCCTGGATCGATTGCCCGTAGCTAAGCGAGATGTGGTGTCCGAGGATGGAGAGTGGAAGCTGGAGAATCGACACCGCCAGCAGAAACAGCGGCACAAAGCAGAGTCCTTGCAACCACGGTTTGCGGCTGACTGAAGATGTCCACGCGCCCAGCGCCGCAGCCCCGCGGAAATTCAGCAAAGCCAGCAAAACCAGGATGCTCCACAGAATGGAGCCAAAGGAGAGCCCTGTGCGCCAGTAGTAAAGTGAGCGGGCCCGTGCCAACACGTCCGGCGGAAGCGAATAAACCAGCCGTGGAACCGCAGTAAGCAAGCCACCCATCCTTGTAAACAGCCTCCGGAAAAACTCTGAGAATACGTCGGGCTTTAAGAAATACTCGCCTCTACCATTCGATCTGTCCCTGGTTTTCATCACCTTGGGTGAGCTCATGGGGACACTTCTCCACAGCCTCAATCAAGCCGCACCAGATAAGCCTCGCCTTCGCTAGGTTCGAGATCGCGGGCAATCTCCACCGCGCGTTTCTTATCGTCGCCCTGTGGCCGAATCCTGACCCAATGCCCTGTTGGCCCGGTGAACTCAATCACGTTCGCGCTTTGGTATCTGCGCGTGAGCTGGTCGCGTAGCTTAAACGCCCCCTTTTCGTTCTTGAAGGCGCCTACCTGAACACACCAGCGGCCGCCAGTGTCGAGCGGCGACGGAGCGGCAAATACCTCGACGCGCACCCTGGCCACTCCGGGTCTCCAAACGCCGATCGCTTTGGCCGACGCCAGCGATAGATCCAGCATCCGGTCATGAACGAAAGGTCCGCGGTCGGTAACCCGCAGGATCGCCGCCTGCCCGGTCGACAGGTTGGTCACCCTGATCAGGGAATTCATCGGCAGTGTTCGGTGGGCTGCCGTAAGAGCGTCCTTGTCGAAGATTTCCCCGTTAGCGCCTCGTCGCTTGTCATAGGGAGGCCCGTACCAGCTGGCGAGGCCTTCCTCGCTGTAAACCACCGGATGCCCACTGACAAAGTCTGCATCTGCCGGTGAATCTGCAACCGTGGCTGGTGCGGCCGGAGGGCTGGAGGCAGAGGGGAGCGGTGGCGCGGGGTTAACCGGGGCCGCGGCAGGGGCTATCGCAGCGGGTGGAGGGGCAACCGCTGCGGTTGTGGGTTTATGCCGGCACCCAATACTGAGAGCCATCGCACTGATCAGAAGCCCCTGCGGCAGGGTGCGCAGCCATGGGCGGCGCAGCAACACTCTATTGAACTCCGCGACGGTCGTCGAGCTGCTCGGCCAGTTTTCTCAGTCGATCCGCGGCAGAGTGCAACGCCTGCGAGGAGTCTTGCCGCAACTGAGGCACTACCTGGTCATTGAGATAGGCGATCACTTTCTTCACCTCTTCTTCTACCCGCGGCAATGCCTGGTTGAACCGCTCGTCCACTTTCTTGCCAAAATTTTCGAATCGGCTACCACTTCTGTCACCAGACTGTTGGTCCATAACCCCTCGCTTCTGCATCTCTCCAAAATGACCGTCCATGGGAGTGTGTTCACTGGTAGAGTACCGCACCGCGACAGGAGGGTGACTACTATAGTCCCGCGCTTGCGCCCTGAGCCCTCGGCTCGCTTAGACTGGAATAGGACGAACTTGGAAGCTCAAAGGGGTTTCTTGACGAATTCTGTGCGACAGTTTTGCCTCCTATTGCTAATCTGCCTGGCAATTACGGCTACGGGCCCCGCCCAGACGACACCCGCGTTGCCTTCGATCGTGGCGGAATCAGCCCTTCCCGATGCTCCGCAAGCGCAAACCGAAGGCCAGCAATTCGAGCCGCCCGTGCGGCAGATGGCCAACCTACCGCCGCCCCGGAGATATGCACAGGTAATTGAGCCCGGACAGACGGCGCAGCCGTTCACTCCGATCGAAAAGGTCATTTTCTCCTTCACCGAGATTGCCCGGCCCATTACCCTTATCCCCGCGCTCTATTCGGCAACCTATGAACAGATTTTTCAAACCGACCCCAAGTATGGCAATGATTCTGGAGCCTACGGGGAGAAGATAGGCGCAGCCCTCCTACGCCGAGCCACTCTCCGGGTTTACGCCGACGGAATTTTCGCGTCAGCCTTTCATCAGGACCCACGTTATTACCGCATAGCGAGCGGCAGCATCGTTCATCGCAGTCTGCTTTCCGCTCGGCAGGCGTTTGTTCGCAGAAGCGACGACGGCGTCAATCAGTTCAACTATTCCGGAATCGTAGGCCGAGCCGCCTCCGCCGCCACCGTGCTGGGCTACTATCCCGGCCCCAGCAGGACGGCCAAGGTTGTTGGGCTCACCTTTGCGACCTCGATCGCCTCCGACATGGGCGGCAACCTGGTGCTGGAATTTCTTCCCAACATAATTCGCAAGTTTCCTGTCATGCAGAAGCTTCGTCTGGAGTAAGCGCGGACTCTTTTCTGCTATAGGATCGGATGTGCGAAGCGTTGTTAACAGAGTCTTCCTGCTAGCGATCCTTCTGGTGGGGCGGCAGATTTTGCTCGGGCAGCAGCCCGCTTCGCCTGCGAATCTGCCCGACGCGCCGCAGCCAGCCGAGTCGGCCACGACTCAAGAGCCACCGATTCAGGAGCCTTCCCCCGGCGAAACCGTCCCTGGTACTCGCTCCGACGAGGGAGTGAGACAGAATCAAGGGAAGAGGAGTAACCGCCGTCCCGGATTTCCACCTGTCAGCCCGCCCGCTCCGGGAGGAATGCCTGTGCCGCCCGCCGCCCGCCCCAACATTTTCGGGGTGCGCTCGCAATGTCTTCCCGACTCCTCCAGCCCCGCTGAGAAAATCATGAGCTGTCAGCCCGACATTCCGATCTTCAACCGCTTTCTTGACACTGCGACTCCTCTTCCGCTTACTGCCAGGCAAAAGGGCCTCCTGGCGGTGAAAAACGTAATCGACCCCGGAAACCTGGCTACCATCGCAGGCCTTTCTGCCATCACCATCGCGGCGGATGCTCATACCGCGGATGGGCCTGGATTCAGAGGATTTGCCAAGAACGCCGGCGTGTCGCTTTCGCAAGATATGACGGGCGAGTTCTTCGGAACCTTCCTCATTCCGTCCCTTGCCCACCAGGACCCTCACTACCATCGCATGCCCAATCTATCGGTTCGCCGGCGCATCCTGCACGTGATCGACGCGGTGGTGATTGCGCAGAGCGATCAGGGCGTGCCCATGTTCAACTACGCCACCGTCGTCGGAACTCTCTGTACCAACTCGCTGGGCAATGTGTACGTTCCTGGCCGCAAGCATAGTTTCGGAGCCAGCGCGGCTCGTATTTCGACCTCACTGGCCACGGATCCGATCGGCAACGCAATCACGGAATTTGTGCCCGATCTGGCGCGCCATATCAATGTTCAGGTGGTAATCGTGCAAAGGATCATCGACCGGGTAGCCATCGTCGAGGGCGGTACATCTGCATCCCCGTAGTCACCCGTCCGTAATCCCCAGGGGTACCCAGATCGGCACCGTCACGGTCAGCCTCATAGCCGTTCAAATCAATACTTTGCCGTCCGCCTCGGTTTTCTCGCCGTTCGACGTTACTGGATTTTAGCCGGGCGTCGAAGCCCGTACTCTATAACTGGGTGGAACCGGCCTCAACAGGTTCAACTATCAGATTCTTCAGTGCCTTCGGCCCCAGCATTTAGCGTCTATCCAATCAGGAGACATCATGTCCAGAGCCGTCAAATATTCAGAGAGAGCGGTAACGATTCTCGCGCAAGGCGCCTGGTCGGTTTTTGAACGAGTGAACCGCATCAGTCCAAATGCTTCTTTCACGCCCAAATGGTCTGAAAAGCCGCTGCTGAAGTCCTACCAGAAAGAAAAGCCGCCCCTCGGCTGGCCGCGCACCACCGACTCGCTCTGCCCCAAGTGTGTGCCTGAAATCCGCCAGCAGATCATAGACGGCAAGTTGCCCCACGAAGTGCTCCTAAATGAAAAGGTGGGCGAGATCAAGGCCCAGATCATCGAGCGCGACGGCAAGATCCTGATGGTCAAAGACTGCCCTAAGCATGGCCACTTTGAAGATGTGATGTCCATTGACCCGGCCTTCTTTAAGCACCTTGAAGAGGTTTTCCCTGGCCGCGACATTCAGGCTCACAACGATGAAAAGCTGCACAACCATGGCACCTCGACCGTGACCCACGGGCGCGGTTCGGTTTTGACCATCGATTTGACCAACCGCTGCAACATGATGTGCGACCCGTGCTTCATGGATGCAAACCAGGTCGGCTTTGTTCACGAGCTCACCTGGGACGAGATCAAGACCATGCTCGACAACGCGGTCAGCATCAAGCCCCGCCGCCAGATGTCGGTTCAGTTTTCCGGCGGCGAGCCTACGCTCTCGCCCTATTTTCTGGACGCCATTGCTTACGCGCGTAAGGTGGGCTACGAATCGGTGCAGGCGGCGACCAACGGAATCGAATTTGCCAAGAGCAAGGAGCTTTGCCGCGCCGCTGCCGAGGCCGGCCTGCGCTATGCCTACCTGCAGTTCGATGGCATCGGCAACGCGGCCAACTCGCACCGCAAGGTCGGCAATTTGTTTGACGTCAAGCTGCAGGCCATTCACAACCTGCACGAAGCCGGCGTAGACATTGTCCCGGTCACCACCATCATTAACGGCATCAACAACGAGCAAGTCGGCCACATTATCCAGTTCGCGCTCGATAATCCCAAGAAGATCAACTTCCTCAGCTTCCAGCCGGTCTCCTTCACCGGCCGCGACGAAGCCGTAAGCGATGAGCGGCGTATTGCGCAGCGCTACACCCTCAGCCACATGGCCCATGATGTCAAAAACCAGACCGGCATCGGCGAGCCCACCCGCGACTGGTTTCCCATCAGCTTCATGAGCACCTTCTCCGATTTCGCCGACCTGGTCCATGGGCCGGATCGCGAATGGGGTCAGATCTCCTGCGGATGCCACCCCAACTGCGGCATCGGCATGGCGATCATGATCGACAAGGAAACCAAGGAAGCTGTTCCGGTCACCGCCTTCCTGAATGCTGATCGTTTGGCCAAGGATATCGCCAAGCTGAACGACGCGGCCAGGGGCAAGACGCTCTCGCTCTTGGGTATCACCTTGGCTCTTTTGCGCAACTACAATCCGCTCAAAGCGCCAACCCATATGCGCATCATGGATCTGTTGAAGAAGTTCGACAAGTTCTCTGGCTCAACCAAGCGCAACTACGGTTCGGTGAAGGCAAACCGCACCATGGCTGACATCGAAATGCGCCGCGCCGATCGCTGGAACTTCCTCTTCATCGCTGGCATGTGGTTCCAGGATCTCTTCAACTACGACTTTCGCCGCACCGAGCAGTGCATCATCCCCTACGCCACGCAGGAAGGCGAAATCTCCTTCTGCGCTTACAACACTGGCGTGGGCTGGCGCAACATTATTGAGAAGATGCACATGACCGCGACTCTGACCAAGTGGTATGAAGAGCACGGACGGCACGAGATCTTTGCTGGCGGCAAGAAGGTCGGTATGGGCAATATCACCCACAACTTGATCCTCAACCAGGACCATGTGGATTCAGCCGCCAACGACACCTTCGAGAAGTCGGGCATTGCCAAGAACGCGCGCGAAGAGAAGCTGAAAGCGCGTGACAACAAGATCAAGGCGGATGCAGAAAACGCCAAGATGGCACGGCTCTATCGCGAGCATGTCCTGGGAGAGAAGCCGAAAGAAGGTTTCATTCCTCTCGACTCGTTGATCGCACCGGCGCCTAAGCCAGCTCCCGCCACTAGCGAAGAACCCGTAATGGGCGACTAGTTTCACTTGAACCGCAAAAAAGGCTGCCAACAATGGCAGCCTTTTTTGTGCTCCAATGAGGAGCGATGCGCAAGTTCTGGATGACAACCCTCCTCGCTACCGTGATGGGTCTGAGCGGCTGCACCGTCTTTGGAGTGAAAAATCCGCCCAATCTCAAGTCGAGCACGAGCGCGGAGCAGTACGAGTCCATCTTCTGGACTGCGGTCAAAGCGAAAAATTGGCAGGTGCTTCCCGGCATGCTGGGCGCTAACGTGATGTACAGCGCTGGTGGCAAGGTCCTGAGTAAGGATCAGGTCGAGCCTTATCTGCAGGGCCTCAACCTCGCCGACTTTACCATCACCGGGGTGGTGGTCAAGCCAAATGGACCCGATATGAGCCTCAGCTACACCTTGCAAGTCTCCTCGGCCGGCGGCTCGCCCCAAACCTACACGGCGATCAGCGTCTGGCAGCAAGTGGGTTCAGGCTGGATCCTGATCGCTCACACTGAACAACCGCAGGCGTAAGGGAAACGCTTTTTTCTCTACCCTGCAACCAATCGACGGGTGCCCCATCCTTCGCGCTCTTTGCGAAGGGTGGGATACGCGAGCGTCGATGGGCCTGCGGCCCGCTTAAGAAGCTGAAAATGATGCGGACGAAGTATTAAGTGGGTGGCCCAGGTCTCAAAATCGAGACCCGGGCCACCCACTCAAAGTCTGGAGGTTGCATTTTGAATTTTAGACAGAGCGCGCCACTCGTGACGGTGGACCGAGCTAGGTCCGCGCTCTGGTAAATTCGACAAATGGTGGTTACCTCTCCGGCGACTGTCCGGAAGTTTCAACGAAAGCTGTTGGCCTGGTACGACACACACGCCCGCGACCTCCCTTGGCGGCAAAGCGCCGACCCCTACCGCATCTGGGTTTCCGAGATCATGTTGCAGCAGACCAGGGTGGCTGCGGTCCTCGACTACTACGCTCGTTTTCTGACTCTCTTTCCTTCCGTTGCCGCCCTGGCAAAGGCGCAAGAGCCGGATGTGCTCGCCGCCTGGAGCGGCCTCGGATACTACCGCCGCGCCAAGCTGATGCACAAGGCTGCCAAGGTGGTCGTCATGGATCACCGCGGCGTTATACCCCGCACCGCTGAAGAGCTGCGCAAATTGCCAGGAATCGGCGAGTACACCTCATCTGCCATTGCCAGCATCGCCTTCGGCGAGCCGGTCGCTGTGGTCGACGGCAACGTCGAGAGAGTGCTCCTGCGTGTCTTTCCCGATAATGAAAAGCCCCCAGCCCCAGCTTCTCAAGTCAAATGGCTGCGCAACCGCGCCGCAAATGTCCTCGATACCCAGCGGCCCGGAGACTTCAACCAGGCAATGATGGAATTGGGCGCGACCGTCTGCCTGCCCCAGCGCCCCTTATGTCTCCACTGCCCGGTGCAGCAATTTTGTACTACCCGGGGCGAGCACCAGGCCCCGCCGCCCAAGAAGATGCGCAGCCGTCTGATCGCCTACGCGCTGCTGCGCCGCCATCGCGCGGGCGTTGAGCAGGTGATGCTCGAGCAGCGTCCCTTGTCGGCCTCGCTCATGCCCGGTATGTGGGAACTCCCCGAGGTGGCGATGCTCGAGAGTGACCAGGAGCGAGTGGAACTGACCGTGCGCCATTCCATCACCATCACCAACTACCAGGTTCGAGTGCTTCGCTTCGCCGAGCAGGAAGCCAACCTTCGCTTTCCACCAGGGGAAAACCTGCGTCAATGGACCAGGAGTTCGGAGCTGAGTACGTTGCCGCTGACCGGGCTCACCCGCAAAGTCCTGCAGCGGTTGCAAATCATGACCAAAGAGGTGAGATGAACAAATTCCTTTGCCTTGTGCTTTTGCTCACGGCATCTCTCGGGCACGCATTGCCGATGCCCGAAGTTCCCGCATTAGACACCGTACCCGCCTCAGCCCGTCAGGCTGCTGCAAGCATCGATCCGGAGAAAATCCGCGCCCATGTCCGTTTTCTTTCCAGCGATCTGCTGGAAGGCCGTGGCCCCGGCAAACGCGGCGGCCAGCTTGCTGCGGAATACATTGCTACCCAGTTTGCCCTGGCCGGTGCGAAGCCTGCCGGCGACAACGGAACCTTCTTCCAGTCTGTCCCCTTGATGGCCGTGCACACGGACGTGGACCAAACCAACTTTACCTTCGTTCCCGCCAGTGGCCCGCCCATCCAGCTGAAGTACGGCGAAGACTACGTAACCAAGGACCAGACGGGTGCGCCGGTTACGGATCTGGATGCGCCCATCGTATTCGTGGGTTACGGGATCAACGCGCCCGGCTTTGAATGGAATGACTACGACAGCCTCAACGTCAAAGGAAAGATACTGCTGGTCATCGTCAACCAACCCCGATCGAACGACAAATATTTCTCGCCAAACAAAGCGCTCACCTATTACGGCCGCTGGACTTATAAATTCGAAGAAGCAGTGCGCCGCGGAGCGGCGGGGGTATTGATCATCCACCGTACGGACCTCGCCAGCTACGGCTGGGACGTCGTACGCAATTCGGAATCAACCGAGACCTCCTACCTCCGCAACGATCCCTTGTCCGCGCTTCGGGCAGCCAGTTGGATACAGCTCGAGGTTGCCCGCAAGCTCTTCGCAGCGGCGGGCATGAATGTGGATCAAATGATCGAAGCCGCCGGACAGCGCGGGTTCAAGCCATTTGAGCTGCCCGTTCGTCTGAAGGCGCACATCGTCAGCCAGGTGCGCAACTATGACTCAGCCAACGTGATCGCCATGGTGCCGGGAGCAGACTCGAGCCCGGGCGGCAGCGTTCTCTATACCGCCCATTACGATCACCTGGGAATCGACCCCACGGCTCCGGGCGACAAAATCTACAATGGCGCCGTGGACAACGGGACTGGTTGCGGCATTGTCCTTGAAATGGTGCGTGCCTATGCTTCCGCGAAAGTTTCACCCCCTCACAACGTCTATTTCGCGTCGGTAACTGCCGAAGAGCAGGGTCTGCTGGGGTCCAAGTACCTGGGACTACATCCCCCTCTGCCCATTCGCGATCTCGCGCTCGATCTGAACTACGATGAACTTCTGCCCATCGGCGTGCCCACCTCGGTGAAAGTCGAGGGCTCCGAGCGCACCAGCCTTTACCCGGTGGTTGAGAAAACCGCCGCAGCCTTCGGGTTCGAGATCCAGCCGGACATCCAACCGATGGCCGGTGTGTACTATCGTTCCGATCATTTCAGCCTCGCCCGGGTCGGCGTGCCGGCCTTTTCCGTGGACGAGGGAGACCTCTTCGCTGGCCATCCTCCGGGGTGGGGAAAGCAACAGAAAGTGCAGTATGATGCCGAGCGATACCACCGGCCGACTGATGAATACAGTGAAGAAATGGACTTCCGTGCCGATGCCAGATTGGCTCAGTTCGGGTTCTTACTAGGGTGGCAAGCAATGTCTTCGGCTCCCGTGACCTGGAAGCCCGGGGACGAATTTGAGGCTGTCCGAAAGAAAAGCATCGGGCAGCCCCAGTAGCAGGCTTTAGAGGCGACGGCCGTGCAATTTCCGCGTTGCAGTCTTCTGGCGTTACTCGTCTTGGCCCTCTCATTTGTCTGGGGGCAGAGCAAGTCTGTGCCGGTACTGCATCGTCGCGTCTCCCAAATAAATGACGAGTTCGATTACGCTACCCGGTCCGTTGGTAGAACCGCACTGCCGTCCGAAGCCTCGGGAGAATACGCCTTGGGCGGCGGGGCTACGATCGAGATTGACCTGCAGCCTGACCGGTTAAGCGGTTTCATTACCAGGCAGGGCGACCGGGAGAGTGACGAAGGCACGCCGCTCACCTTCTTTTTTGCCACCAGCCGCCTATCGTCGCAGCAATTGGCCTTCACCACGCGGCAGGTGCACGGTGTTTGGTGGGCTTTCCAGGGAACGATCGCGCGCGGCTCCGCACGCACCCGCGAACGGCAGGGATACTACCTGCTGCAGGGCCAGCTGGTGATGCACGACGCGGCCAGCCAGACAGAGCAGGCGCGCATGGTCTCCTTGCCCCTGGCCCGGCAAAATCCCAACGGCTGATTAATCGATCAACCCGTGCATCAATACAATTGAGACGGGACGAGAGTATCCGCCCCAATTTGTCTCAAGAGGAGTTTTGTATGGATCGCACAGCAAGCGCAGTGTGGC
>Ga0302324_100010565_pt1 | contig 19093 bp, 14 predicted proteins | sample Palsa_T0_1_FD_201949 | JGI IMG/M metagenome (GOLD analysis project Ga0302324, IMG submission 201949) | Peat permafrost microbial communities from Stordalen Mire near Abisko, Sweden - Palsa_T0_1 | ecosystem: Environmental > Terrestrial > Soil > Palsa > Peat permafrost | place: Sweden: Abisko...
TGTCCAGGCCCTCTTCGTCCCCTTCTCCGTCCCCGTCCTCTTCTCCGTCCCCGTCCCCTTCTCCGTCCCCGTCCCCTTCTCCCTCACCTTCTGGATCTTCTTCTCCGCAAGGAACCACCTCTTATAGATTGGATAAAGTAATGAGGTTTGTTACATTCATCGGATGCGAAGCTGCCGATTTGCTTTTGCGGTGCATGTGATGGCGGTGCTCGCATTGGAAAAGGCCGGTTGCTGCCCATCTTCTCGTCTTGCGCAGACGGTTAATACGAATCCCGTCGTTATCCGACGACTCCTGATCGAACTCCAGGAAGCCGGACTCATCTCCACGTTGCGAGGTCCGCACGGGGGAGCGCTCCTGAAGCGGAAACCCGAAAAGGTGACCTTGCGCGAAATCCACAACGCGGTTGATCAGGGCAACACCTTTGGAACGCATCCGAACGAACCTTCTCCGGATTGCCCGGTTGGCAAAAAAATCACCAAGGTGATGCAGCGCATCCAGGATCGGGCCAACGGTGCCTTGGCGCGTGAACTGGAGAAAGTGACGCTTGCGGATGTACTTCGCGACTTGCGGCGGGGGTAAAAAGTTCCTCTTGATTTGTAACAAAATGAGTTACATTTACGGACACTTTTCTTTGTTCGAAGGGTCATTGTTATGCTATCTGAATTTGAGCCGACATGGGTTCCAGTCCTACTTGATCATTCCGCCGAAGCGTTGCCTTCGGTCCGTGGTTCGTTCACCGACGGGCAGTTGCTCGATGCTTATTCGGAGACCGTCAGCGGCGCCGCAACCAACGTCGCTCCCGCGGTCGTCAATATTCAAATCAAAAACCCCGCGTTAGGGAGACGAGGCGAAGGGAGCGGAAGCGGGTTCTTTATCGCGCCAGACGGCTTCATCCTGACAAATAGTCACGTTGTCCACGGCGCTCAATCGATCGAAGTGACTCTGCACGACGCGCGTACGTTCAGTGCGACGTTGATTGGAGATGATCCTGACACCGATCTAGCTGTCATTCGCATCGACGCGGCCCAGTTGCCGTACCTTCCGTTTGCCGATTCCAATAAACTGCGAGTCGGCCAAATTGCGATCGCGGTCGGTAGTCCATACGGTTTCCAGCAGACTGTCACGGCTGGCGTTGTCAGCGCTCTGGGCCGATCGATGCGGGCGCAATCCGGCCGCCTGATGGACGATATCATTCAAACGGACGCCGCGTTGAATCCAGGGAATTCTGGGGGACCGCTCGTTAACTCGTCCGGAAAGGTCATCGGAGTGAACACCGCTGTGATCCTGCCGGCGCAGGGACTTTGTTTTGCGATAGCCGCCAACACGGCGCAACTGGTCGCAGCGTGGCTGATACGGGACGGCAAAATCAGACGAAGCTATCTTGGATTGGCCGGCCAGAACACGACGATTCATCCTAGACTGGTTCGGCACCATAAGCTGGCGAATAACCAAGGAGTATTGGTAGCGGGGACCGAAGTCGACGGGCCGGCGCGAGAAAGCGGCCTAGCAGAGGGAGACATCATCATCGCGTTCAGAGAAGCGACCATATCGAGCATCGACGACCTTCATCGAGTGCTCGTTGGAAAGGAAATTGGGATCGTCTCCGCTTTGACGGTGATTCGCGGGGTGGAGATGATGGAACTGAGCGTCATCCCTCAGGAACTACCGCGGCGTTGAGGCACGGTGGAGGGAGGCTCCGAACCTTTGAACCGGATCGCGTGCGCATTTCTAGCCGCTTCAGGGCGAAACGTTTATTTCGGCTTACCCAGGGTAAACTCTGGTATGCGTTTAGTGCGGTATTGATACCTCCTGAATCGTCGTCGTCCTCGTCGTCGTTCTCGTCCTCGATTTCCGTGGATGCGGGAATCGCGCCGATTGCCAACGACGTTGAAAGATCGAGAACGAGAACGGGACGACGACGAGGACGATTGGCGCTACACGGTGCTAAACACATACAAACCCTGGGCTAATCTTTCTGGCCCCTTCGGGGCGCAGACCGGTGCCACTTGTCGAGCCCGGCCGAGACATTTCATACCACAACAAGTTAACGCTTATGGGGTAAACCCTGGGCTATGGTTTCTTGGCCCGCCGCCAAGCTTCCCAGGAAAACGACAAATCTCCGTCCACGCACCGCAAAACCGCCGTCTCATGCTGCAACTCCTGAACTCCTGCAACTCCTGAACTCCTTCCCTTCATTATTTCGTTTGATCATTCCGCATGGAATGGTGATTGCTTACGAATGATGACCTTCGACCAAATTGTTCGCATCGCAGAAGGTTACTCTGAACTCGGGATGCTTGAGGACGCACTCGGGGAATTGGACCAGCTCGATGCGGAGGAGCAGGATCGCATCGAGATCCTGCGGATGCGAGTCGACATCCTTCTGCGAAAACAAGATTGGACAGATGCGCTCCGACTGAGTCTGCGGTTTTGCGGCGTGAATCCGAACCAACCGTACGGTTACGTTCATGCAGCGTTCTGTCTTCACGAGCTCGGGCGGACCTCAGAAGCAAAGCAGACTCTCCTGGACGGGCCTGCGGCGCTTCTGGATGAACCGGTCTACTATTACAATCTCGCTTGTTACGACACCGTGCTAGGAAATCGAGAGCAGGCAAAAGTGTACCTGCGCGCCAGCTTTCGCCTCGACAAATCTTTCCGGGAAATGGCGAAGACTGACCCAGACCTGAAGCAAATATGGGATGAACTTTAGTGTCCAGTCCCCAAAATACATGCTATTTCGGGCTCAGGACACTGACGGTATGGATCTTCAAGGCTTCACCGATCTTTTTGCAGAAAATTTTAGCCAATCAGGGGAGCTTGGCGCCTCCGTCTGTATCCGGCGGAACGGAGAAGAGATCCTGCATCTTGCCGACGGCTACTGCGACCGTGGGAAGACGGTACGCTGGACCAAGGAGACGCCGGTCTTAATCTGGTCCGCCACAAAAGGGCTCTCCTCCGCTTGCCTGATCCATGCCGCTTCCGAGCATGGAATTGATCTGGATCGCAAGGTCGTTGAGCTATGGCCCGAATATGGGCAAAACGGAAAGGGCGACACGACTCTTCTCCATATTCTCACGCATCAAGCCGGTCAACCGGCCCTTCGCGATCCCGCAACGTCGATATTGGATCACGACGCCGTCACCGGTCAGCTTGCTCGGCAAGAACCGTTCTGGAACCCAGGTGAAGCGCACGGCTACCACCCACGAACGTACGGATTTCTCGTCGATGAGTTGGTTCGCCGCATTACGCAGGGCACGCCGCTTAGTACTTACTTCCGCCTCATCTTTGGTGACCCAATGAATCTGAATCTCTGGATCGGAGTGCCCGAGTCGATCGCCCACGATGTGGCTCCGATCTATGCACCGCGGAAGCCTCGGACGCCGGAATCCGAGGAACCGTTTTACCGGGCACTTTCAGACCAGGGTTCTCTCACGCGCCAAGCGTTTGCGACTCCTGCCGGGCTCCATTCTCCGTCGCAAATGAACGATGCGAACGTGCGAAAGCTTTCGATTCCGTCATTGGGCGGGATTGGCACGGCCGGCGCGTTGGCGCGATTCTATCAGGCGCTTTGTTCGGACGACATCTTTTCCTCGGAAACGATCCGCCGGATTTCGGCAACGCAATGCACAGGAACGGATGCAGTCCTTCGGATCGAAACCGCGTTCGGGATCGGCTTCATGAAAGACCCGGTAAATGGGAAAAAGAAGGCTCGTAAAATTTTTGGTCCCGAACTGAACAGCTTCGGCCAACCCGGCTCGGGTGGCAGTCTTGGCTTCTGCGATCCGAGAAACGGGATTACCTTCGCATACGTCATGAATCAGATGGAGCCAGGTGTTTTTCCGAATGCGAAATCACTCAGGCTCGTTGATCATTTCTATGAACGGTCTGGAGAGGTCAGATGAGCTTGACGCCGACGGAACCGATCCTGATTCTCTCGGACTTGCACCTCGGCCATCGCGCCTCACGGATAACGCATCCGGATCAACTTGCCCCGCTGTTGCATGGACCAGGCACCGTCATATTCAACGGTGACACGTCAGAGATGCGGAATCCGGAGGACCGGCAGGTAGGCCGCAAGTTGGCCGCGGATTTGGCGCGAATCTGCCACCAGGCGGGGCGCAAAGCATTTTTCGTCAACGGGAACCATGATCCGACGGTATCGAACATGAATCATCTCGACTTGGCCGACGGCGCGGTCTTGGTGACCCACGGAGACATTCTGTTTCTAGGCGTCGCGCCCTGGAGCCGGGACGCGGGGCATTACCTGAAGAAACATCGACAGATTCTAGACGGGCTCGGACCGGACGGATACACCGATTTTGAGAAACGACTTTTTGCCTCGAAACGGACATCGATCGAACTGCAGATGCTTGAGGAACCTCTGACTCGCGGACGTTCACCCGGGTTTCGTTTGTTCATTCGCAACTGCTGGCCTCCGTGGCGCCCTTTGATGATCATCAAAGCGTGGTGTGAGGTCCCGGGAAGAGCCGCCTATCTGGCGCGCGTTTTCCGTCCGCGGGCAAGATTTATCATTGTCGGGCACACCCATTGTCCGGGAGCTTGGGAAGTTCCGCCGCGCGTCATTATCAATACCGGCAGCTTCGTGCCTTATTTCGGAGCCTGCGCAGCCATCATCGAATCGGGCCGGATCGAAGTCCGGCGGATCGATTTCGACCAACGCCAGTTCGTGATCGGCAAACTGCTAAGAAAATTCGCGGTTGAACCTCTGTCGATGAATTCCGCCCAGGCAACAAAGGGAAGGTAAAAGTAAAACCACAGATTGCACAGATTTCACAGAGGACGGAAGACTGAAAGGTAACGGTGCTACGGCGAGAATTCGCCCGGCGCCAACATCGACACTGCGGAGTCCCGCAACCGTTCTTCTCGTCTCTGTGTAATCTGTGAAATCTGTGGTTTAAAAATTCGGAATTCAGGGTTAACCAGCCACCATCGGGGATCGACGAGGACGATTTGAAGGGAGGGTGCCTCAAGGGTTTCCCCGCGCGACCGCATTCTCCTCGCGGGATTGTTGGATCAGCTGCGCATAGGTGAGCGATGGGCGGTCGCCAAGGTGGTCTTCGACAAGCCGATTGTTGTCCTTGGCGTAGTTGATCGAATAGAGGCCGAACCTGGGTGTAAAGGTTCCCCATTCGTAGTTGTCGAACAGAGACCAGTGCAGGTATCCAATCAACGGGATATCGGACCGGATGATGCTCATGATCTCTTCAATATGGACCCGCAAGAAATGGCTGCGAGTCATCCGATCCCTGCGCAAAGTGTTCTTGTTATCTGACCGACGCCGTACTGCCATACCGTTTTCAACGATCAGCACGGGACGATTGCGGAATTCTTTACTGTAGTAATCGCAAAAAAAACGCATCCCGTTCGGCAAGACGCGCCAATCCCACCATTTGCTCGTCACGCTCTTCATGAGCCAGCTCCGCAGCGATTTATTCTTGAATTCGTGATCCCACCAGACAGGGACGCGGAACATATGCGCCGCGAACGGATCGTAATAGTCCAGCCCAATGTAGTCGAAGGCAGATTCCCTCTCAGCCGCGTAGAGTTCTTCGACAAGCGGAGCAAAACATTCCGGCATGAATGTCTTGTAGCCCAGCCAATTGCTGATTTTTTTCGAGTACGCCCCGAAGAAATAAGGAATATCCTTTTTGAGCGGAATCCTCGCCGCGCCGAACGCTTCTTCAAATTGCCGAATCTTCTCGAAGATATAGTCGGGAAGCGTTCCGACGCGGATACCACGTTCCCGGACAGACACGAGGTCGAGGAGAATCTTATCCGACCAGTAAAGATCGCTGCAGTAATTGTTCAGCGTGATCGCAGGTTCCGGCCAACCGTGGTCTACGTAGATCTGATGGATCAAATTGTAGGCGCGGACATGCGTGATCAGGATCTGGCAGTAAACCTCCAAGAGCGTACGCAAACCGTGCGTCTTTTGCCCGCGACCAGGAAATTGGGTACCCAAATAAGTGTTCAAGACGAACATATTCGGCTCGTTGATCGTGACGTAGTAGCGAATCGGTGGGAGAGCATGCCGGTCCGCTAAGGCGCGGTTTATATACAAAACCGATTCGCGTGCGTACCGGCAGAAATGTTGAGCCACGTCCGGCCCAAGCCATGGATCTGTACCGAGCCAGGAAGGATGCACAAAATGGTGAAGAGTCACGATCGGCTCAAGCCCATTTTGACGGCAATCCACCAGCATCTCCACGTAGTGATCGAGCGCCTTATAGTCGAACGAGGGAGGTGGCCCTCTCCGATCAACGTAGGTTGGTTGGACTCGGCTCCATTCGATCCCGAGACGGAACGCGTTGAGACCGATCTCCCTGCAACGCGCAAAATCCTCGGGATAACGATTCCAGAAGTCGGCGCCGACTCCGGAAGGTGCGACGTCTCTCCGGCGTTCTGCGGCAGCCCAGTTGGTCTGAGGTTGTCCAGGCCCGTTATAGCCCCCCTCGGACTGATAGGCGGAAGTTGCCACCCCCCACAGAAACTCGCTCATTGGTCAGCGCGTTTTATTGTCTCGTTCCTTGCTTGCGGCGATTGTGATTGCTTCCGCCTCATCATCCGACACCTCGAGTGCGGACAACTCATCCGCCACGAGAGTCTCTACAATTGTCCTTGCTGCTTCCGGGCGGCTCATCGCGAAGGCATTGCGGCGCATCTGCTCGAGTCGAAGCGGGTCATCCAGCAGACAGTCGATCTTGTAAGGAATTGTCGTCATCTCGTTGCATTTCACCGCGACGCCATCCTCGAGAAGGTGATCGCTGTTGCGCTCTTCCTGACCGGGAATTGGACTGACGATCACCATCGGCAAGCCGCATGCCAACGCCTCGGCAGTCGTCAATCCCCCCGGCTTCCCGATAAACAAATCCGAGATCTTCATCAAATCCGGCATCCGACCGGTATAGCCAAATACTTTGAAATTTTCGCTATTCTCGCCGACCACTCCGAGCACCCGATCCCGGGTTTCAGCGTTACGGCCGCAGATGACGATTGTCTGCGCTTTTGCTCGAAGATTTTTGAGCCGTTCGACGATGAACTCTGTCGGTCCGACACCGAGCGCTCCAGCCGAAAGCAACAGGGTTGGACGTGTGGGGTGCAGTCCGTATTGAAATCGCGTTGCGACGCGATCGATTGGAGTGACGTACTCCGGATCGATTGGAATCCCGGAAACCGTGATCCGCTCTTTGGGCAACCCCAACTCCTCGAGATGAACCTTGGTTTCCTCAATCGCCACGAAATAGCGATGAAACACCCGCGACAACCACATTGCATGAAAGTCCAGATCGGTCACCACGATCGAAAGATGCGCATCCAACAGATTCTTTGCGATCAGGTGCGAAATGATCCCTGCAGGCATGAAGTGGGTGCAGACCGTGATGTGTGGATCGAATTGGCGGATCAACTTCACCAGCGGCCCCGTGTTGAGACGGTCAAGCATGAGACGCATCCCGTCGGTTTTCCACGGTTCATCGCTCTGTTTGTACCACCAACCGAGGAAGTCCGGGGCGTCCTTCACGAGGCGAGTGTAAAGCTTCGAGTAGAAATCCCGGAACAGCTTATTCGTGAAACGAAGCGCGTCGGTGTGCAGAACCTCGCCCACTGCGGGGTGATCCTCGAAAACTTTTGTTAGTGCCTCGCCAGCTCGAACGTGCCCGGTTCCTGCGCTGGCTGACATGATCAAAACTCGCTTCTTCATTGTACTATCCGGCAGCCGAATGTACCAAAAACGGAGAAAAGCGAAATTGCGCATGCGGCAACTTCTTCGCGGAGAAGAGTTTCAAACGGCTCATTTTGATTCAATTATTTTCACACAGGTTTGTTAAACTGGCGCGCAGCCTCCCGAAAAGCAATCTCGCTTCCCCAGACGCCGACACGCCGACACGTTCCCCCCGTCCCGGCAACGATCGAGAACGAGAACGATCGGGGACGCGACGCTGCAGTATAGAATAGGCTTCCAGCCTGTCTCCCTCCTAATCGTCGTCCTGGTCCGGGCGAGAAACGTCTCGGCGGTTCGGCGTATCGGCGGATCGGCGTAGGATCTCTCGCTGAAAGGCACGCTGCTCTTCCACGAAGAACAGAGAATTGACCGGACCGATCGGCGTTATTATCCGGAAGCTCGTCCTACACAAAGACTGACCCGACGGCAGTTCGTGTTCGACAAAAAACCGAGACGCGGTAGGGGTTACCAACAGTATGAACAAAGTGCGGGTATGGACCGGAGCACCCTATCCCCTGGGCGCAACATGGGCCGCTGAGGGCGTGAACTTCTCCATCTATTCGGAAAATTGTACAGGTGTCGACCTCTGCTTGTTTGATCGGCCTGATTCGGACCACGAAACAATCAGAGTCCGAATGACGGAAAACACTGATCACGTCTGGCACGTGTTCCTGCCGGACCTACGTCCCGGTCAACTGTACGCATACAGGGTGTATGGGCCGTACGAGCCGCAGAACGGCAACCGGTTTAACGCTTCCAAGGTTCTCATCGATCCGTACGCCAAAGCGATCGCGGGGAAGATTCAATGGGGCCCCGAGATGTTCGCGTACCCGCTGGGTGATCCAAGCGAGGATCTCAAGCGCGATTACAGAGATAACGCCCGGAATATTCCGAAGTCGGTCGTAATCGACGCCGCATTTGCCTGGGGACGAGAGCAGCGCCCGAACATACCGTTGCATGAGTCGGTCATCTACGAGGTTCACGTCGTGGGTTTCAGCAAACTGTGGGAAAAAGTGCCGGCGGAGGTCCGTGGTACGTACGCCGGTTTGGCCTCTCCGGCTGCGATCAAATATTTCAAGGAGCTAGGCGTCACTGCGATTGAGCTTCTCCCGGTGCACGAGCACGTAGACGAGGGCTTCCTGGTGGACCGCGGCGTGACAAACTACTGGGGCTACAGTTCCATCGGTTTTTTTGCCCCTGAAAGCAGCTATTCGAGCAAAGGAACACAAGGCGGTCAGGTCACCGACTTCAAAGAAATGGTTCGCGAACTGCACCGTGCCGGTCTCGAAGTCATCGTCGACGTCGTCTACAACCACACTGCAGAAGGAAATCATTTGGGCCCGACAGTCTCGTTCAGAGGTGTCGATAACGCTGCGTATTACCGCCTGGTGACGAGTGACCGACGCTTTTACATGGACTACACGGGATGCGGCAACACGCCGAACACGGTCAACCCGAGGGTTCTGCAGCTCATCCTGGACAGCCTTCGCTATTGGGTCACGGAAATGCGTGTGGACGGGTTTCGTTTCGATCTGGCATCGACGCTCGGCCGCGAGGAACACTTTGTTGACCGAAGCGCCACGTTTTTCGACATCTTGCTGCAGGACCCAATCGTGTCTCAAGTGAAGCTGATCGCTGAGCCATGGGATGTGGGCGAGGGAGGCTATATGGTCGGCAGTTTTCCGGCGCCCTGGTCTGAGTGGAACGGTAAATACCGGGATTGCGTTCGTCGTTATTGGAAAGGGGACGATGGCACGATCGCCGAGTTTGCCTATCGCCTGACGGGCAGCCCGGATCTCTACGAGCACCAGGCCAAGAAGCCGTACGCCAGCATCAACTTTATCACCGCGCATGATGGGTTTACTCTGAACGACCTTGTTTCCTACAACGACAAACACAATGAGGCGAACGGCGAAGAGAATCGGGACGGCGACAACAACAATAACTCTTGGAATTGCGGCGCGGAGGGACCGACAGATGACCCTGAAGTGAATCGACTTCGTAGACGGCAGCGTCGCAATTTAATGGCAACTTTGATGCTTTCGCAAGGCGTACCGATGCTTAACGCGGGAGACGAATTCGCCCGTACACAGCTCGGAAACAATAATACCTATTGTCAGGACAACGAGCTCAACTGGTTCAACTGGAATTGGGATGACGACGCGAAGAGTTTATTCGATTTCACAAAAAAACTGATCCGATTCCGGAAGGAGCATCCGGTCTTCCGCCGTCCAAAATATTTCAGGGTGAGAAGGATCCGTGGTTTGGAAGTGAAAGATATCATGTGGTTCAGCCCGAGCGGCGCCGAGATGAATGAACAGGATTGGAAAAGCGGATTCGCGAAATGTGTCGGCATGCTGATCAGCGGGTCGACCAACGACGTGCGCGATTCAAAGGGAGAATCCATTCGAGACGATACTTTCCTTCTGCTGTGCAACGCACACTACGAACCACTTACATTTATCCTGCCGGGGCGCGAAGAAATCCGATGGGAAATGGTGGTGGATACAAACAACGAGCGCGGCTTTGTTAGAAATCAGAAGGTCATTCCGGCAGGCGACGAAGTGGAATTAGTCGACAGGAGTCTCTGCCTGTTGAAGTTTTCCGAAGGAGAAGAGCGTTTCGCGCGGGAAGCCGCCTGGACGACAAGGACGGGAAAATCGCCTTCAAAGATCCCAACTCATACCACAGAAACGACAATCGATGGAAAATAGACTTGTTTCCCAAGGCGCAGAACCGCAGGGCGAGGGCGTTTTCTTTCGGACCTGGGCAACAGGAAAGAAAAATGTTTCTCTTGTCGTTTTTGGCGACAACGGGAGCGTTGTCCGAGAAATCGCGATGAAGCGGGAAAGGAGCGGATATTACAGCGCAGTGGACGCGGCATCCTCCTCCGGCACGCTCTATAAGTATCGGCTTGACGGTAATGTCGTTCCTGATATTGCGTCCCGATACCAACCGCAGGGTGTCCACGGACCATCGCAAGTCGTGGACGGACGTTCATTTCGTTGGACGGATACAGGATGGAAACCGGCGACCTTGCACGAACTGGTGATTTACGAGTTGCACGTCGGCACTTTCACTCAGGAAGGCACGTTCAAGGCGATTGGCGCGCGATTCGATCACTTGAAAAGGATCGGGGTCAACGCCATCGAATTGATGCCGATCGCGGACTTCGCCGGCGACAGGAACTGGGGCTACGACGGCGTGTCGATTTACGCCCCGTCGCGAGCATACGGAACGCCGGATGAGCTGAGAACACTCGTGAACGCCGCACACGCGGCGGGCATCGCCGTGATTCTCGATGTCGTCTACAACCATCTCGGACCTGATGGAAACTACATGGGCGTCTATTCTGATCACTATTTTAACGCCGCGCATCATACCCCATGGGGCGCCGCGTTCAATTTGGACGGTCCTGACGCGGCGCCTGTCCGAAATCATTTCGCGGAGAATCCGCTCTACTGGGTGAAGGAATTCCACATCGATGGCTTCCGACTCGACGCGACGCACGCCATCCCGGACGATTCTCCAAAGCATCTGATTCAGGAGATCGCCGAGGAAATTCAGGTGTTTGGCGGGTTTGTGATCTGCGAGGATCCAAGAAACGATCGGAGGCTGGTCCTTCCTCGCGACCGAGGCGGATACGGGTGTGACGCTGTTTGGGCCGATGACTTCCATCACGTTGTTCGCGTTCAAATAACGAACGAGAACGAGGGGTACATGGGCTACTTCAAAGGCACAATGGAAGAACTGGTGAAAACCGTGCGGGAAGGCTGGCTGTTTACCGGCGAGTTACAAAAAGACGGTATCCCGCGTGGTACGCCGGCCGCAGACATTGAACCCGAGCATTTCGTCCATTGTATTTCGAATCATGACCAGGTTGGAAATCGCGCATACGGCGAGCGGCTGAACCAGTCGATTTCGCCCGCAGCATACCGGGCGGCGTCCGCGCTTCTACTCACGGAGCCGTACACCCCGATGTTGTTCATGGGCCAGGAATGGGCATCCTCGAGCCCTTTCCTCTATTTCACCGACCATCACGATGAATTGGGCAAAGGCGTGACCGAAGGGCGCCGCAAAGAGTTCGCTGAATTTTCGGACTTTCAAGATCCGGCAAAACGCGCACTTATCCCTGATCCGCAGGCAGTGCGCACATTCACCGATTCGAAATTGGATTGGACGGAGCTGGAGCGGCAACCTCATCTGGAGACTCTACGGCTTTACCGCGATTTTTTGCTATTTCGCCAAGCCAACCTGACAGACCGCCGCCGTACTCGTTGGCGAGTCGAGCAAGTTTCACGCACAGCGATTACGATTCGCTATCGCCGAAAAGATGCGGGAGACATTCTGATCGTGGTCCAACTTCTGGCAAATGAAACGATTCTTGAGCTTGAAGATGAGTTGCTGCGGGCTGCAAAGGGTCGGGCTTGGCAATTCTTGATCTCGACGAACGAACCGATTTACGGAGGAAAAGCGGCGGCCCGTTTTGATCGTGATCGTAAGAAAGTCGTAATGACCGAACCCGAGCTGATCGTGTTCCGCGAACAGGACGCGCAGAATACATGAAGCGGAACGCTCGAAAATGTTCTCAGTGAGAGGAGAAAAGAGGATATGGCATCTGCACCCCGCATACCGAAATCGACGTATCGATTGCAATTCAATCGACATTTCGGTTTCAAAGATGCGACTGAAATCATCCCGTACCTTCAAAAACTCGGGATCAGCGATATCTACAGTTCACCGTTCTTTCGCTCGCGCCCAGACAGCGATCACGGGTACGACGTCAGCAATCATAACGAATTAAACCCGTCGATCGGCACTCGCGCAGATCTCGATGCGATGGTCGTGGCTCTGACCGAGCGCGGGATGGGGCAGATCGCCGATTTCGTGCCCAACCATATGGGCATCACGGATCCACAAAACGAGTGGTGGATGGATGTCTTGGAGAATGGCCCCAGCTCGAGATTCGCGCAGTTCTTCGATATCGACTGGGATCCGCTCAAAGAGGCTCTCCGAAACAAAGTATTGCTTCCGGTTCTTGGTGACCAGTACGGCAGAGTTCTTGAGCGCGGCGAATTTCATGTCCGGTTTGAGGAAGGTGCCTTTTACCTGAACTATTTCGACTGGGTCTTCCCCCTCAACCCGCGCACGTACCATTTTTTGCTGCGAATAGCCCTGGAGAAGCTTGGCCAATATTCGGACGAAGATATGTATCTCGACCTCGAGAGCATCCTGACGGCACTTGAATATCTTCCACCGCGCACCCTTACCGACGACGAAAAGGTTCGCGAGAGGGCTAGAGAAAAGGAAGTCATCAAGCGCCGCATCTTCCGACTTTGCAGAGAGTGCCCCCAAGTTGAAGAAGCAATCGAACTGGCGATCAGACAACTCGAGGGTCGTGTCGGTGAATCGCACTCATTCGATAGACTCGATGAACTGCTCGACGCGCAAGCCTACCGCTTAAGCTACTGGAAGGTCGCAGCCGAAGAGATTAACTATCGGCGCTTCTTTGACGTCAACGAACTCGCTGCGATTCGAGTCGAGAACCCGATCGTCTTCGACACGATCCATAAATTCATTTTCGAACTGTTGGAAACGCGCGCCGTGACAGGCTTGCGAATCGATCACGTCGATGGCCTCCGGGATCCGAAACAATATCTGACCGCCCTCCAACGCCGATACTCAGAGCTTGTCGATGGTGATTCGGCAGAGCCCGGAATCGGCCTTTATCTGATCGTAGAAAAAATTCTGTCTGAAGATGAGAAGCTCCGGAGCGACTGGCCGGTTTACGGAACGACCGGTTACGATTTTACGGCGGAAATCACCCAGCTCCTGGTGGATTCCAACCACGGAGAAAAGTTCTCGACGATCTACAGAGATTTTATCGAGCGCCATGTGCACTTTGAATCGCTGATTTACGAGAAAAAGAAACTTGTCATGGATGTCTCCCTGGCAAGCGATATCGAGTCGCTTGGCCACATGTTGAGTGATGTCTCTGAACGTGACCGGTTACATCGAGACTTTACGCTCGATTCCTTGCGATCTGTCGTCCGCGAATTGATCGCTTGTTTTCCGGTCTATCGAACTTATATCAGCGCCGAAACGGGAATTTCAGAGGCAGATCGGCAGGTCATTCTTCGCGCCGTGCGCGCGGCCAAACGGCGTAATGCGGCAATCGACACCTCTATTTTCGATTTCCTGCGAGATATCCTTCTCCTGGAAAAATTCGATGAGACGGACAGCGAGACTCGTCGGTTGCGGCTGTAGTTCGTTTCGAAATTTCAACAATGCACCGGGCCAATGATGGCCAAAGGCCTCGAAGACACAGCGTTCTATATCTTTAACCGCCTTTCCGCGCTCAACGAAGTGGGAGGAAACCCGCAACAATTCGGTATCAGCCTGGAACGTTTTCACGAGAGAAACCGTGCACGGTTGCTAGATCGACCGCGGACCCTCCTTGCTTCGACGACACACGACACAAAACGCAGCGAAGATACGCGAGCCAGAATGGCAGTCCTTAGTGAAATGCCGGAAGAGTGGCAAAAGTGGATCTACGAATGGCGTTCCTTGAACTCTACCTGGAAAAGCAATCTCGAAGGCGACTTAGCTCCGAGCCTGAACGAAGAATACCTGGCCTATCAAACCCTCTTGGGCACCTGGCCATTTTCGCCCGAGGAAGTCAATGCCGAGTATCTCGAGCGAATTCAGCGATATATGCTCAAGGCCATCAAAGAAGCGAAGGTGAATAGCAGCTGGATTCAGCCAAACGAAGATTGGGAAGCTGCGGTAAAGAAATTCATCGCCGGCGCGCTCGGACCCGATCACGGGTTCCGCGCCAAAATCGACCCGGCCGCGGCAAAGCTCGCATGGCATGGCATGTTAAATTCGCTGTCTCAAGCGATCCTGAAATTCACTGTCCCCGGTGTACCGGATGTTTATCAGGGCACCGAGTTATGGGATTTCAGCCTGGTCGACCCCGACAACCGCCGTCCAGTTGATTTTGCGCTGCGCAAACGGCTCCTTGAAGAAGTTCAGACGGAGAACGCGGAAACCCTCTTCAAGAGTTGGCAGGACGCTCGCATCAAAATGTTGATCACCTCGCGCCTGCTCAACCTTCGGCAGAGAGCGCCGGCTCTATTCGAGATCGGCAGTTACTACTCATTCTACGCCAACGGCGAACTGGCAGACTGCTGCGTCGCGTTTTCCCGGGAACTCGACTCGCAAATGCTACTCGTGATTGTCCCACGCTTTACGACACGTCTCGGGACAGCTGAATCCGGGTTTGACTGGAAAGAGACAGAACTCCTCATCGATAAGACTCTTCCAGCGATGGTGGACCAGTTGACTGGTCGAACAATTAAAGCCGGATTGGATACATTGCCGCTGAAAAGTCTCGATGCATTCCCGTTTGCGGTGTTTCACAATCTTGGAAGTGACCAGCCGCGGAAGTAGCGTCGGCGTTTGGCGTTCGGCGTTCAGCGTTCGACGTTCAGCGTTCGGCGTTCAGCGCGGTGGCGGACCGTTTCGGTTTGCTCGATTTTGAAGCAACAAAGCGATAAACTGCGCCTTCGAACACCGAACCACCGAACGGTGCGGTGAACCTCGCGAACTCCAAACGCCAAACGCCAAACGCCAAACGCCAAACGCCAAACGCCAAACGCCAAACGCTAAACGCTGAACGCTGAACGCTGAACGCTGAACGCTGAACGCCGAACGCCGAACGCTGAACTTGTGATGCAAAGCGAACACGCAGATATCGCAATTCGCTTTCCTTGGCTGGACCGAGTGAACGCGGTGAGTCTGAACTATCCCAGGCAAGAACGGCATCTCGTTGGTGTTTCGGGCGGTGTCGATTCGCGCGTCCTGCTCCACCTGCTGCCAATGCTCGGTTTTCGCAACTTGGTGGTCTGCCATCTGAATCATAATCTGCGCGGTGCCGAGAGCCGGGACGACAGCAAGTTCGTCTCCAGGCTCGCTCGCCGGCTCGGGTTGCCACTGCACATGGAAACATTGACCGACTTGCGTGGAATCGGCTCGCTCGAAGCAGCGGCACGCGAAGCGCGACTCCAGTTTTTTGCGCGAGCCGCGGAGAACTTCTCGACTTCGTCTATCCTCCTCGCGCACCACGCGGACGACCAGATAGAAACATTCCTGTTCAACTTGTTCCGGGGAACCGGTTCTCTCGACAATGCCGCCATCAAGGCGGAATCCCAAGTCGCGGTTGGGTCACAAACCCTCCTGATTCACCGTCCCTTGCTCCAGGTCTGGAAACACGAAATTTGCAACTTTGCCGCGGCTTTTCGTCTCAAATTCCGCGAAGATTCCACTAACGTGAGCCGGCAAATCACGCGCAACCGTCTCCGGCACGACTTGATTCCGGAGATCGAAAAATTGATGGGGCGGCCCATCAAACGAGCGCTCTTACGAACGATTGAAGTCGCGGCGGACGAAAGCGAGTTTTTACGGTCCCTTGTTCCGGCGATGCAGAACCAGCCAGAACTCGATGCCCGTGAGCTCCGGAAACTCCCGGTGGCGATTCAACGCCGGACGATTCATGGCTGGCTGCGGCACCAGAATATCAAAGATTGTGGTTTCGACGAAATCGAGGCGGTTCGATCCCTTCTTGACCATCTGCATATCGCCAAAACCAATCTGCCGCGCGATGTATTCTGCAGGCGACGAGCCGGTCGCCTGTTTCTTCAGTTTCCTGGCGACTAAGGATGCAAAGCTACGCCCGCAAAAATTGCGCGAAGGCCTGTAGCCTGCGTCGCTCGCAAATGTTTGAAGATTTGTGAGCGACGCAGGCTACAGGCTTCGCTTACTTTCTTTGACTCGAACATTATTTATGAACACCCAAGCGAAAGAATTCTTATTTAGGCTTCTGAATACTCCAAGCCCGGCTGGTTTTGAATCCGAAGGTCAGAGGACTTGGATGAATTATGTGAGGCCTTTTGCGGATTCGCTCGAGCATGACGCTTATGGCAACGCCTGGGCCACCTTGGTCGGAAACGGATCGTCCGCTCGGATCATGCTCGAAGCGCATGCGGATGAGATCGGGTTCATGATTCAGAACATCACCGACGATGGCTTTTTATATCTCGCCCGAATCGGCGGTTCCGATCGGGCGATCGCGCGCAGCAAACGCCTCATAATCTTAGGAGACAAGGGCCCGGTATCTGCCGTGATCGGAAATACGGCGATTCACCTTCGCGACAAAGGGGGCGACAAGATTCCGGAAGTCCACGAGCTGTATGTCGACGTGGGCGCCAATTCGAAAGCGGACGTCGAAGTGCGCGGTATCCGCGTTGGTAACCCTGCCATTTACGCAGATACGGCGGAAGAACTGGTGCCCGGCCGGATTATCGGACGAGCGATTGACAATCGGATCGGCGGTTTCATCCTCTCACAGGTGTTGGCAAATCTCTCGAGTGCGAACTCCCGTCCTCCCGCCACCCTGTTCGCGGTGAACACAGTACAGGAAGAGATCGGGGGTTCCGGGATGAAAATGATTTCGTACAGGCTGAAACCGAGCGTCGCCGTGGTGCTCGATGTCACACACGCAACCGATTCACCGGGGATCGACCGGAACAACCATGGTTCGACCAAACTCGGAAACGGCCCGACGGTCACACACGGCACCGCAAATCATCCGGAGGTGGTGAAACGATTGACCGCGCTGGCCAACGAGCTCGAAATTCCGATCCAACACCAAGCCTCATCATTCACGACCGGGACGGATACGGACCATGTCTACGCGATGCGAGGCGGTGTCCCAAGCGCTCTACTGTCATTACCAATGCGCTACATGCATTCAACGGTGGAAATGGTTGATCTCAGCGACGTGGATCAATGCGTCGTCCTGCTGACCCAGTTTGTCCGTTCGGTCACGAGCGAGGAGGAATTTAATGCGAAGCTCGGGTGAGGACGGACTTCAGGAGTTGCAGGAGTTCAGGAGTTGCAGACTACGGGAACACTTTAATTTGAGCGACGGGTTCCCGAAGATTCAGTTTCGGACGTCTTGACTTGTAAAAGCGCAACTGATCAAGAACTCCAGTGCGCCAAAACTCCAAGACTCCGATACCCCAGTACTCCTGCAACTCCTGATTCATGCCCACTTGGTTAGCCGAGGCCGTCCGCTCCGAGGGGGGCCGCATCACCTTCGAACGGTTCATGGAGCTCGCGTTATACCATCCGGTTCACGGGTACTACACCAGGCACGTTTCGGCGATCGGCAGCTCGGGTGATTTTTCGACAGCAACGACTATCGGTGGCTCACTGGTCCGCAGCGTGGCCTCTTGGCTCAAAGCCGAGGCGAAGCAACTCTCCATGTCGGCCCCACAAGTCATTGAACTGGGGGGAGGCACCGGACGGCTGGCTGCGGGAATCCTAAAATCATTCATGCCTTGGCAACGGATCCGGTATCAAATCGTCGAGGTTTCAAGAACGCTTCGCGAACTCCAGGAGCGTGAACTCCGCGGAAGACAGGTCCGGTGGAAGGATTCCGTCGAAGCCGCTCTGACGGCTTTCAGAGGGGAAGCCATTTTGATTTCAAACGAGTTTGTGGACGCGTTCCCGTGCCAGCGATTTGAACGGGCGACGCAGGGTTGGAAGGAGATTTCGCTCGCGCTAGAAGGCGACCTTTGGAGGGAAGCATACTCCGAAAACTGCGCCACCCCGGCCAGTTCAACATTCGCCCTGAATTATGCGACAGGGCAACGCGTTGAAACACGTCAATCCTACCGGAAGTGGCTGACAAGTCTGGATCCAAATTTTCGCCGCGGCGCGATTCTGACGATCGATTACGGCGGGTCGCCGGAAGAAATCTATCATCGCAGGCCCGGCGGCACGATGCGCGCCTACTTTCGTCATCAGCGAATCGATGGGATGGGCATTTATTTGCGCCCAGGCCACCAGGATCTCACCTCGGATGTCAATTTTATCGATCTCAAGGAATGGGGCGAGCAGCTTGAACTCGAAACCGTTGAATTCATTACTCAAGCGGAGTTTATCCGGAAGTGGGCTAAACCACGTTCAACAAACCAGAGATTGGCGGATGAATTTATCGCTGATGAATCCGGAATGGGCCAAGCGTTTAAGGTTCTGCACCAGCGCAGGCAACCTTGAGGCGATGGTTCTCGGCCTTTGCGCATCTGATCCTAACAGCCACAGCCTTTTTCGAGTGGAATTGGATGAATATCAACCACCGCCCGGAAGCCGCCGTCCCATCCTGCAACGCCTCACTTCTTCTTGCCAGCCCTCAATGCGCTCGCTGGCTCAGCTTTAGCGTCATTCTCGCGGGCTAGTCGTCATTCCATTGCCGCTTCAGGACCTGTTTTGCGGCATCTTTCTGG
>Ga0302324_100010566_pt1 | contig 19092 bp, 15 predicted proteins | sample Palsa_T0_1_FD_201949 | JGI IMG/M metagenome (GOLD analysis project Ga0302324, IMG submission 201949) | Peat permafrost microbial communities from Stordalen Mire near Abisko, Sweden - Palsa_T0_1 | ecosystem: Environmental > Terrestrial > Soil > Palsa > Peat permafrost | place: Sweden: Abisko...
AGAGCGCTGGCCGGATGTGCGCTTCTTGAAGACGCGCGAGAATCTCGCCGCCTGAGGCGGCGGCGGCCGGGGTGCGTTACGTCAAGGCGAGGACGAGGCCTCGAGCGCCTCGAGCCGAGGACCCTCGATCTTGCCGATCTTCATGGATGCGTCGTAGAGCACCACGCCGAACACGATGACCGCGACGAGCAGAGCGATTGAGGCGCGCACATGCCGGGCCCGGAAGCCGCGGAGGGCGGTGGCGTACCCGAGCAGTGCCAGGATGGCGGCAACCACGATGATGGCGTCCACGCTCGCGCGCTGCCAGTAGCTGCCGCCCAAGTGCAGCCACATGCCGAACTCATCGAAGGTGAGCGCGAGTGCGATTCCGTAGGCCAACGCGCCGCCGCGCAAGGATTTGCCGCTCGGCAAGCGCAGCAGCAGGTACGCGCCGACGCCCGCGAGCAGGAAAATGCCGTAGTTCAGATGGTGCACGTGTGTGCCGCGCAGGAAAAAATACAGGTTCGGCACGCGCCGTTCCATGATGAGCAGCACCATGGTGCGCGCAATAATGAAAGTGAGAATGAAGGCGAACAACGCCAGCCGCGCGAGCCGCGCCGATTCGGACTCGGCGGTATCGTCGGGCGCCGCACCTGTTTGCTTGTCGTCGGTAATCATTCCACGGCTGATAGTAGCGCGGGAGCCCGATGCATCGCGCATTCATTTGTGGATACACTGGGCTGCGCTAGGGTTTGCGGCGCGGACGATAAGCCCGGGCACGCGCCACGAACGCTTCGAGCTCCGCGCCCTGCTCGGGCGAGCTTTTCGCATAACGCAGCCGCGAATAGCTGCCGCACAGCGCCTCGACGGCGGCGGCGAGATCGGGACGCGATTGCCCGATGCGCCGTGCGTAGCCTTCCGCGCCTTCGTGCGGGCGGCGCGCCAAGCCGACGGCGGCAAGCCTTCTGCACAGTCGACGATAGGCCACGACCGCCGGGTCGGTTGGCTCCGTACGCTGCTCTCGGCGCAACTGCCACACGAGCCATGCAAAGGCGAGCACCAGCCCGGCCGCCATCACCAGAGCGATCTTCTCCGCGTCCGGCTCTTCGATACCCAGCCGCTCGATGAGCGAGAGCTGCGCGACTTGATTGAAGCGCAAGAAGCGTTGCCGCCAGAGTTGCCCGTATGCATCGAGGCGCAGGCGTAAATCGGTGATCCAGGGCACGCGCGCGCGGATCCCCAGACCCAGAGGCTCGGCTGCGAGCGCGCCGTCGAGTCCCGCCTCGACCCGCTCCGGGGCGATGGCGGCTGTCGGATCCACGCGCAGCCACCCCCGGCCCGCGACCCAGATCTCATCCCAGGCGTGCGCGTTGCTTTGCCGAAGGATCCAGTAGCCGGCATAAGGATTGTAGGTTCCGCCGTGATAGCCGGTGACGATGCGCGCGGGAATGCCGGCGGCACGCATGAGCGTCGCGAAGGCCGAGGCATAATGTCCGCAAAAGCCGCGTCGGGTATCGAACAAGAAATCGTCGATCGAGTTCGCACCGAGCGGCGGCGGTGAGAGCGTGTAGAAGAACGCCTCCCTGTGGAACAGCTCGAGGACTTTTTGCGCGAACTCCAGATCATCGGGATGCGCGCGGCGCAGCTCGACGGCGAGTGCAAGCGTCCGAGGATTGCGGTTCGACGGTAACTGCGTGTCCCGGCGGCGCGCCGTCGCGCTCAGCGGCTCCGCCGTGAAGACGTGCGTGTGCGAGCTTGCGCTCACGTCGAGGGGCCGCGACACCGGCGCGCCCTGCACCAAGGTATCGTCGGCATTGAGGTGTCCGTCGGGTACGCTCCAGCGGTCGGGCCAGTCGAGCGCGAACAGCCAGTTGAAAGGGTGCGGCTCGAGGCTCAGGGTGTAGCTGTAGGCGGGACCGGTGGGCGTGAGAGTGGCGGCGCTCTCGGCGGTAGGTCCCAGGTTGCGCCAGGTGTGCCCGTCGGTCTCGTGCAATACCGGTCCGCGCCAGTAACGCTCAGCCACCGGCGGCGGTGCCCCGTCGAAACGCACGCGGAAGGCGATTTCATCGGAGAGGGCGAGATCGACGATGTCGCCGGGGCTCATGCTGTCGCTGAGCCCGGACTGCGCGTTGCCGCGCTCCGAGGGCAATTGCCACAGCGGCGCATCGAAGCGTGGAAAGAACAGCCACAGCACCACGGCGACCGGCAGCGCCTGGGCCGAGATGCGTCCCACATAGCGAAGATCCACCGGCCAACCGTGCCGCGGAGTCGAGAGCGCGAGGCGCAGCAAAGTCGCGGCGGTGAGCCACGCGACGCCGATCAAATAGAGCAGCAGCCAGAACGACTCGCTGCGCAACAGCGCCGCCAGGCACAAGAAATAGACGATCAGCGCCACGGCGTACAAATCGCGGCGCGTACGGGTCTCGAGAAATTTCAAGCCCGCGACCAGACTCAACAGCGCCGTGCCCGCCGACAGCCCGTTGAACGTGCGCAACTGCAAGAACAGGATGGCGATGGAGGCCGCGGCGATGCCGAGTTTTACCGGCCGGCTGGGCGCCGCAAGCCCACGCGCGGCCAGGAACAGCCGTATGGCGACGCTCGCCGCCGCGACCGCCGTCAGCCACAGCGGGAGCGATGCGATATGCGCCGCGATGGCGAGGCCGAGGCACACGCCCATGGCGCGCAGCTCCCGATAGGTCGCCTCGTGCGCGGCGGCGCGTGGCGACGCCCGGCGCTTCATGCGACGCCCGGCTGCAGCGCGAGCGCGCGCAGGCATCGGATCCGGTGCGTGGGACCGCGGCCCGGTGCGATCTCGACGCCGGGGAGCCGCAAACCATAGGGGCGCGCGGAGCGTGATTCGCACGTGAGGATCCAGCGGCAGAGCTGCGCCAGGCGGGCCTCGGTCTCCACGCCCTCGAGCGCGGACCATTCCAACCACTCCGGCAGCGCGCCGAGATCGGTATAGACGCGCACCGCCGGCTCGCCGCCGCGCGCGAGCACTTTCCAGGCCATGTGCTTGAGCGCGACCCCCGGCGCATAAGGGCGCAGACCCGCAAACTCCTCCTCGCCATGCGTCTCGCCGAGCGGCGCGTGGCCGCTGCCGGCCGCCGAGGGCAGGGGACGGTGTCCCTCGGGCCGCGGCGCGGCGAAAGCCGTGAGCGATGCATGCACGTAGGTCCACGCACGAAACCAGCCGAACGGGTGCAGCGTGCGCACCTCGATGTAATCCCAGCGGTGTACGCCGCGGCGTCCGACGGGGACCGCGAGGACCAACCGCTCATCGCTGTGCGCCGGGACGCTCGCGGTGGCGCGCGCGGGCTGCTCGGCCTCGAGCGACACTTCGAGGCCGCTGCGCTCGAGCGAGGATTCGTTGCGCAGCATGAAATGAAACACGGCGTCCGCGCCGGCGAATGCGTCGCTCTCGAGGTTCACGTCGACGCTCAGTCCGGACAAGTTGCGGTGACAGTGATGCATGGCGACCAGCGCGAGCGACACCATGAAGAACGCGAACGCGAGGGCGAGGTTGCTGTTGTAGTTGAGCGCGGCGATGAGCATGGCCGCAAGCAGGGCCGCCAACGCAAGGCCGAACCGCGTCGGCAGGATGTAGATGCGCCGGCGGTTGATGGTCAGCGGGAGAGAATCCGCGCCGTGGCGCCGCGCGTTCCAGGCACGTAAGCGCCGCCCCGAGGCGCGCCGCAGATCCTGGAGCCGCTTGCTCAAGGCACCGGAACGGCCTCGAGCAGCCGGTGAGCGGCCGCGGGCCCGCTGTCGCGCTGCTCGATGCGGTGCTCGACCACGGACGGAAACACCGCCTGTACGTGCTCGGGGGTCACCATGCTGCGCCCCGCGACCAGCGCCCAGGCGCGCGCAGCGCGCAACAGGCCGATACCCGCCCGCGGCGAGAGGCCGACGGCGAGGCCGGCGGCGCTGCGCGTATGCGCGATGAGCGCTTGCACGTAGTCGAGCAGCGCCGGGGCGACATGCACCTCGAGCACCCGGCGTTGCAGCTCGTGCAACGTCTCGACGCTCGATATGCTCGAGAGCGAATTCACCAGCTCGCGTCGATCCGTGCCGCAGAGCAGCTCGCGTTCCGCCGCCGCGGCCGGGTACCCGAGGTGCACGCGCATGAGAAAGCGGTCGAGCTGCGACTCGGGCAGCGGGAAGGTGCCGACCTGCTCCTGCGGGTTCTGGGTCGCGATCACGAAGAACGGATCGGGCAGCGGCATGGATTGCCCGTCGAGGGTCACTTGCCGCTCCTCCATCGCCTCGAGCAACGCGCTCTGCGCCTTGGGCGAGGCGCGGTTGATCTCATCGGCGAGGACGAGCTGCGCGAAAATCGGGCCACGCTGGAAGCGGAACTTGCCGGTCTCGCGCTCGAAAATGGACACCCCGAGCACGTCCGCCGGCAACAAATCGCTGGTGAATTGCACGCGCTGGAACGACAAGCCGAGCGTGCGGGCGAGGGCGTGCGCGAGCGTGGTCTTGCCAACGCCCGGGATGTCCTCAATCAGCAGGTGTCCGCGCGCCAGCAGGCAGGCGAGGCAAAGCCGGATCTGCTCCTCCTTGCCGAGAATGACGCGGTTGAGCTGCGCGAGGATCGCGGTGATCGGCGCGCTGGCAACGGGCGCGGCGCTCATGGCTCGAGCAAGCGGTTCACGCGGCCGATTTGCTTCGCCAGCTGGTCGATCTCCGCGCGCAGCTCCGCGACGCGGGCCCGATCCTTGGCGACCACCTCGGCGGGCGCGTTCTTGGCGAAATCCCCATTCGCGAGCTTCGCTTCGAGCTTCTCGGCATCGGCCTCGGCGCGCCGCCGGCGCTTCGCCAACCGCTCGAGCTCGGCCTTGGGGTCGATGAGACCCGCCATGGGCACGAGAATCTCGAGCCGCCCCACCAGGGCCACCGCGGAAATGGCAGCCGGCTCCCCGGGTGCGAGAACGCGCGGCTCGGCGACGCCGGCGAGGCGCATGAGGGAGGTACGGTTGCGGGCGAGGTAGTGGATATCGTCCGGCCCGGCGTTCTGCAGGAGCACAACCAAGCGCCGCGCGGGTGCGATATCCATCTCGCCGCGGATCTGGCGGACGCCCAGAATGAAACTCATCAGCCACTGCATCTCCGCCTCAGCGCTTGAGTCCGCTTCGATCTCCTCGGCGCGCGGGTAGGCGCTCACCATGATCGTGGGTCCGCTTGCCCCGGCGACATCGCGCACGCGTTGCCAGATTTCCTCGGTGATGAAGGGCGCCAGCGGATGCAGCGCCCGCAACAAGATCTCGAGGGTGTCGATCAAGGTGCGCCGCGCGGCGCGCTTCTGCTGCTCACTCGATGTGTCGGACTGCAGGACGGCCTTGGAGAGCTCGACATACCAATCGCAGAACTCGTTCCAGGTGAACTCATAAAGCGCGCTCGCCACCGTATCGAGCCGGTACTCGGCGAAGCCCTGGTGCACGCGGGTGAGCATGGCCTGCAGGCGCGCGCGAATCCAGCGGTCGGCGAGGCTCGACTCGGAGCCGCCGCCGCGCGGCGCGAGCTCCTTGCCCTCGACGTTCATGAGCACGTAGCGCGCGGCGTTCCAGAGCTTGTTGCAGAAGTTGCGAAATCCCTCGACCTTCGCCAGATCGAAGCGCAAGTCGCGGCTCTGCGTCGCGAGGGCCGCGAAGGTGAGCCGCAATGCATCGGTGCCGAAGGCGGCAATTCCCTGCGGAAACTGCCGCCGTGTCGCCTTCTCGATGGCCGGCTTCATCTGCGGCTGCATCAGTCCGGTGGTGCGCTTCGCGAGCAGATCCTCGAGAGATATGCCGTCGACGATGTCGAGCGGGTCGATGATGTTGCCCTTCGACTTCGACATCTTCTGTCCGTCGTGATCGCGGATGAGGCCATGGATATAGACCGCACGAAACGGCACGTCACCCGCGAACTTGAGGCCCATCATGATCATGCGGGCCACCCAGAAGAAGATGATGTCGAAGCCGGTGACCAGCACCGAGGTCGGGTAGTAACGCTCGAGATCACCCGTGCGCTCCGGCCAGCCTTGGGTGGAGAAGGGCCAGAGCGCCGAGGAGAACCAGGTGTCGAGGACATCCTCGTCCTGGCGCAGGAGCGATGACGGAGCGATGCCGAATTTCGCGCGCGCTTCCTGCTCGCTGCGCGCGACATACACCCGCCCGTCGGCGTCGTACCACGCGGGAATACGGTGACCCCACCAGAGTTGGCGGCTGATGCACCAATCCTTGATCTTGTGCATCCAGTCGTAATAGACGCCGGTCCAGTTCTCGGGGACGAAGCGGATGCGCCCTTGCTCGACGGCCTTCAGCGCCGGCTCCGCGAGCGGCTTGATGTCGACGAACCATTGGTCGGTGAGGAGCGGCTCGAGCACGGCGTTGCTCCGCTCGCCGCGCGGCACCGTGAGCCGATGCGGCTCGACGCGCTCGATGAGACCCTGAGCCTCGAGATCGGCGAGCACGCGTTCGCGTGCGACGAAACGGTCGAGTCCGCGGTAGGCCGTCGGCACCGCCTCGTTCAGCGCCGCCGCGGGTGTGAAAATGTTGATCATGGGCAGGTGGTGGCGCAGCCCGACTTCGTAATCGTTGAAGTCGTGTGCCGGCGTAATTTTCACGCAGCCGCTGCCGAAGGCCGGGTCGACGTAGGCGTCGGCGATCACGGGGATCTCGCGGCCGGCGAGCGGCAGCTTCAGCCGCCGCCCGATCAGGTGATGATAACGCTCGTCGTCGGGATGCACGGCCACGGCAGCATCGCCCAGCATCGTTTCAGGGCGGGTGGTGGCGACCACGACGAAGCCTTCACCATCGGCGAGCGGATAGCGCAGGTGCCACAAATGACCGTTCTCTTCCGAGGCGGTCACCTCGAGGTCCGAGAGCGCCGTCTTCAGCACAGGATCCCAGTTCACCAGGCGCTTGCCGCGATAGATGAGGCGTTCATCGTAGAGCCGGACGAACACCTCGGTGACCGCCCGCGAGAGACCCGCGTCCATGGTGAAGCGGTCGCGGGTCCAGTCGACCGACGCGCCGAGCCGGCGCATCTGTTGTGCGATGGTGCCGCCCGATTTCTCTTTCCATTGCCAGACGCGCTCGACGAAGGCCTCGCGCCCCAGCTCGGCGCGGGTTTGGCCCGCAGCGTTCATCTGACGCTCGACCACCATCTGGGTTGCGATGCCGGCGTGGTCTGTGCCCGGCTGCCACAGCGTGTCGAAGCCGCTCATCCGGTGATAGCGGATGAGCGCATCCATGATCGTGTCCTGAAACGCGTGCCCCATGTGCAGCGTGCCGGTGACGTTGGGGGGCGGAATGACGATGGAGTAGGGCGTGGAGCGTCCGCTTGGCGCGAAATACCCGGAACTCTCCCAGAAAGCATAGGTGCGCGCTTCGATTGCGCCGGGCGAATAAGCTTTATCCATGACGATCGATTATAGCCGCCGGCGCCGGCGGGCGGCGCGGAACGCCTTCAGAGGTCCTCGCTGTCGCGGCACTGTCGGGTCTCGAGCGGGAGCTTGCGGTCGCGGTAGGCCTTGAAGCGTTCGCGCCCGAGCCGCCGGCGCGACTCGTCGGCGTCGATGACCTCGGCGACGCGCGCGAAGCGCGGCAGTCCGTCGGGGAGCCGATCGGCGAGATTCACCAGAAGATCGGCATTATCGACCCCCTCGAGGGCCACCGTCACATGCACCGGTGTGCCGCGGTCCGCGAGTTGTTCGTCGCGGCTGATCCGATGCGGAACGAAAGTGCGGTCATCGAACGTCCACAAGAGCTCATCGCACATTCTCGCCTCCGCATCGTTCCCGCTCCAGATGATGACGCGCGCATTTTCCAGATAGGCCTGCGCCGCGAGCCGGCAGGCGAGCCGGAAGCGTTGCTCCGGCGCAGTGCTTGCGAGGACGTAGAAATCGATCCGTTCCGCCACGCGGGAGGCTCTCGAGACGCCGTTTGCCTTAGCGCACGCGGCTTGCGCGATGGACCAGGAACTCGGTGAGCAGGGGCACGGGGCGGCCCGTGCTGCCCTTCTGCGACCCGCCGAGCCAGGCGGTGCCGGCGACGTCCAAATGTGCCCAGACCATATCCTTCGCGAATTTTGAAAGATACGTGGCCGCAGTGCTGGCGCCGCCCTCGCGGCCCCCGACGTTGGCAAAATCCGCGAAGTTGCTCTTGAGCTGTTCCGCATATTCCTCGCCGATGGGCAGGCGCCACGCGCGATCGTCGGCGCGCGTGCTCGCGGCCAGCAGCTCCTCAGCGAGGGCGTCGGTATTGCTCATCAGGCCGCTGAAGTGATGGCCGAGCGCAATGATGCAGGCGCCGGTCAAGGTGGCCACATCGACCACGGCCGCGGGCTTGAAGCGGCGGCTGTAGGTGATGGCGTCGCACAGGATCAGCCGGCCCTCGGCGTCGGTGTTCAGGATCTCCACCGTTTGGCCCGACATCGAAGTGACGATGTCCGCGGGCTTGACCGCGCGGCCGTCCGGCATGTTCTCGCAGGAGGGCACGAGGCCGACCACGTTCAAAGGCAACGCGAGCTCGGCGGCCGCGCGCAGCGCACCCAATACCGTAGCCGCCCCGGCCATGTCGAACTTCATCTCGTCCATTCCGGGCGGGTCCTTGAGCGATATGCCCCCGGAGTCGAACGTGATGCCCTTGCCGATCAGACAGATCGGCGCGCTGTCCTTCTTACCGCCGCGATACTCGCAGACGATGAAGCGGGGAGGCTGCGCGGAGCCCTGCGTGACCGCGAGGAAGGCGCCCATTTTCAGGGCCTTGATGGCGGCCTCGTCGAGCACCTTGGTCCGGATGCGCGGCCACTCGGCGGCGAGCGCCAGCGCGCGCTCGCCGAGATAGGTCGGCGTACATACGTTGGGCGGCAGGTTCGCGAGGTCGCGGGCGAACGCGCTGCCGGCGCCGATGGCCGCGCCGATCTTCAGGCCCGTGGTCATGGCCTTCGCCGAGCGCGCATTGTCCGCCGCCACCGTCAGACTTGCGAGCTTCGGCGGCTTCGGCTTCGGCGCGGTTTTCAAGTCCGGAATCTTGTACATTTGCGCGGAAAAGACTTCCGCGACCGCACGAGCCCGGTAGGCCGCTTCCATGCCCGGGACATCCTCGAGCGCGAGATACACGATCACGTCGGCCGAGCCGGTCTTGAGCACGGCCTGCGCGCTCGCTGTCAAGGCCTTGCGGTATTGCTTGCGCCCGAACCCGGCGCGCGTGCCGAGGCCGAGCAGCAATACACGCTGCGCGGCGATGCCTTGCGGGTGCGGCAGCAGCAACGCATCGCCGAGCTTTGCGCCGAAATCGCCTGCCGAGTGCAGACGTGCGATGAGGCCTGCTAGCTGCGCATCGAGGTGTCGGGTGGCCGCACCGAGCTCTCCATTCTCGTAGACGCCGACCACGGCACAGCCGGCGGCGGCGCGCGCCCTGGCATCGACGATCACCTTGAATTCCATATGCCGGGCTCCGTTACTGGCTGAGAGTTTCATTGCGAATAGTTTACTAGATTAACGCCAAGGCTCTAAGCTCGTCCCATGAAGTGGACCGTTCAACGCTACGTGCTGCGCGAGGTCGTGCAAACGTGGCTGGCCGTCACCGGCATCCTGGTGGCGATTCTGGTGTCGAACCAGCTCTCCAAGGTGCTCGGCCGGGCGGCGGAGAACGCCTACGGACGTCATATCGTCTTCGATCTGATCGCGCTCGGCGCGATCATGAACCTGTCGGTCATCGTGCCGGTGGGGCTCTTGCTTGCCATCATTCTCGCGCTCGGCAGGCTCTATCACGACAGCGAGATGACCGCCCTGCAGGGCTGCGGCTTCTCGCCCGCACGGCTCCTGGGGCCTCTCTCGGTCTTTGCCCTGGTGATCGCCGCGGGGCTCGCGTGGCTCACGTTCGTGCAGGTGCCGCTCGCCGACCACGAGGCGCAGCTCCTGCGCCAGTCGGCGGCCAAGGAAGCGCAGTTCGGGCAGCTCGATGCGGGGCGGTTTCGATCCTTCATGAGCGGCGGCGGTGATGCCGTGTTCTATGCCGAACGCGTCGACGCGGAGGGCGTCTTGCACAACGTGTTCGTGCGCCGCGAGACCGGCGAGCGTATCGAAGTCGCCCTCGCCGACACGGCGACGTACTCGAAGGCCGGAACGAGCGGGATGCACTTCGTGACCCTGTTCAACGGGCGGCGCTACGAAGGAGTGCCCGGACACAGCGACTTTCGGGTGATCGAGTTCAGCGAGCACGGCATCCCCATCGTGACGCCCGAGCAGACCTTGAGCACCGAAAACGACCCCGACACCAAGCCCACCCGGCTGTTGATCGGCTCGAGCGCGCCCGCCGACATCGCGCAGCTCCAGTTTCGGGCCTCGAGCCCCATCATGGCGATGGTGCTGACACTGATGGCCGTGCCCCTCTCCCGGTTGCGGCCGCGCCAGGGCCGCTACGCGCGCGTGGGCTTCGCCATCGTGGTGTACTTGATCTATGCGAACCTTTTGTCCGCCTGCAAAGTCTGGATCGAGAAGGGACAACTGCCGCCGGTGATCGGCGTGTGGTGGGTGCACATTCTGGCCGTGTCGTTCGGTCTGTACCTGGTGTATCGCGAGGGGCGAGGCACGTGAATACGATCGACCGTTATCTCTACCGAACCGTCATGCTCTACACCGCCATGGTGATGGCGGTGCTGTTGACGCTCGGCGGCCTGTTCCTGTTCATCAGCCAACAAAGCGACATCGGCACCGGCGACTACGGGACGGGTGATGCCTTCCTGTTCACGCTGCTCAACCTGCCGGAGCAAGTCTTCGAGCTGTTGCCCATCGCTGCGCTGATCGGCGCGCTCATGGGGCTCGGGCAGCTGGCGGCGGGCAGCGAGCTCGTGGTCACGCGCGCTTCCGGTGTTTCGGTGTGGCGCATCGCCTGGCCGGTGGGCCTCGCGGGCCTCACCCTGGCGCTCGTCATGTTCGCCGTCGGCGAGTACGTGGCACCGCCGCTCGCGCAGTTCGCCAAGCGCGAGAAAACCACCAGCAAGCTCGCGGATGTGAGCTTTGCGGGCACGAGCAGCGCGTGGGTGAAGGACGGCAATCTCATCCTCAGGGTGCAGACCGGCGAGGTCGACCAGTCTTTCGGCGGAGTGTCGTTGTACGAGCTCGAGGGTGCGAATCGCCTGAAATCCATCAAGCGCGCCGACCGCATCTCGGTCGCCGATCCGGGCCGCTGGCGCATGCACAACGTCGCGAGCACCAGCTTCGGCGAAGATCACGTGGACAGCGGGGTCATCAGCGAGGTCACCGTCCGCTCGACCATCAATCCGGATTTCTTGAGCCTCGCCGCCACCGACCCGGACCTGCTCACGCTCGCGGGCCTGCGGTCGTATATCGACCATCTGCGCCGCAACAGCCTCGATCCCGCAGTTTACGAAATCAGCTACTGGGGCCGGCTCGCACGCATCTTCGCGGTGATTATCGTCACGCTCTTGTCGCTGCCCTTCGTTTTCGGCCCGCTGCGCACCGCCGGCGCCGGCACGCGCACGGTCATCGGCGTGATGCTCGGTGTCGTGTTCTTTTTGATCTTGCGCACCGTGGAGAACGGCGGCCAGCTATTCGGACTGAATCCCGTGCTGATCGGGTGGCTCCCGACCGCGGTTCTCGGATTCTGCACGCTGGTCGCGATCGCGAGAACGCGCTAACACCACCACCCGGGTGCGCGACAGCCGATCCTGCACGGCAAGGTGTTCGGGATCGGCGTACAGCCACAACACCCCGAGACCGAACGGCGCCCAAGCCACGAGCCCCCAGCAGAAGCGGGCCACGGCCTGCCCGACTTGTAGCGGCTTTCCCGATTCGCTGAGGGTGCGCAGCCGCCAGGCGCGCATGCCCAGTGTTTGGCCGCTGCGCGTCCAGTTGAGCACGTAATAGGCCGCCATGATGACAAGCGCGCCGCTCCGAAACACCCACCAGGTGAGCCGTCCGCTCGCCTCGGTCACGGCACCGCCGTGAATGAGCACGACGATCCAGGTGTAGGGCATGAGCACGGCGATCAGCAGGAAGCCGTCGTAGATCAGCGCCGCGAAGCGCCGCCCGAAGCCGGCGCTCGAGGTGCGGATCACGGCGTCGGCGAGGCGCCGGGCGCCGCTGCGCGCGGGGCGGACGGTTTCGGTCCGCTCTTCCCCGCGGCGGGCGCTGCCGCCGCCGGCTTGGTCTCCTTGGGTACGAGAAGCTGCTCGAGCGGCCGGAATATCGCATCGAACCGGTAGTTGGCCACCTCGAACGCGCGATTCTGCGTCTTGGCGTTGAGCGCCGTGTCTTTGGCGCTCTGCACCTCGATCCAGCGCTTGTCGTCCGCCGCGGCGCCGGTCACGGTGATGACATTGCCGTCGGCGAGCGTGAAGATCGCCTGCGAGGACCTGCTGAAGTCGATGCTGCTCGCCGCCGCCAACTCATCGGCGGTGAGATTGCTGAGTGCGCCGGCCGAAGGTGCAAGTCCCTTGGCGTCCAAGAGCTTGCGGCCAGCGGGCGGGGTGCCGTCGAGCGCAAAGCCGTCCTCGCCGGGCTTCAGACGGCGCACCGTGTAGCCCGGGCCCGAGGCAAACTTCTCCTCGACGCTCTGAATCTGCGCCACCGGAACGTCGAGCAGGCGCGAATCGATCCACGCCTTGGGCTCGACGTCGGCGCTGATCCCGGGCTCCACGGTGAAGCTGCGATCCTCGCCGCCGCGGCGGGCGAAATTGCCCTCTCCGGTGGGCTTGCCGACGATGACGCTGTGCGTCCCGTCTTTCGTGGTGAGCGTGATTTGGGTACCCGCCGCCCCCGGCTTGGCGGGATCCTCGACCCCGATGATCGAAAAATTCGCCGGATTGGAGGTTTTCTCCTCGACGATCTTGGCATCCGCCAGGGAGAGCAGGAGCTTGTGGACCTTGGAGGCATCGGCCGGATAGTCGGCGCGTTGCGCTACGGTCCATTGGTCGCCGGCGCGATGCAATGTGACCCCGGCAGTGGGAGTGCTTTTTTGCAAATCGATCTGGCTCACCGTGCCGAGCGTGCCGGCAAGCTGCGGCAGAAACCGCATGCCCTCGGCGCTCGGCTCACCGCTGTTGCGCCTCGATCCCAGATACAAGGCGGCCGCGAGCACGACGAGCGCGGCGATCAGTAGTCCCGTGAATCGTCCGCGGCTCATGCGGGCTTGCCTCCCGCCGCCCGTCGCCGGCGCCGCAAGCTCAGCAGCAGCGCGCCGGCAAGAGCCACCGCGAGCGGTGCGACGGCGATGTTGAGCACCTTCAGCCAGACATCGAGCCGGTTGATCTCGACATCGAGCCCGCGCTGAGTCTCACGCAGCTCCTTGCGCACGTGCGCCTTTTCCGCGGTGAAGCGCTTGAGCTCCTGCTCCTGCTCGGGGGTGAGCATGAGCGATGCCTGATCGTTGCGCTTGCTCTGCAACTCGGTCAGCTTCGATTCGGTCTGCTGCAGCTCGCTTTGCAGCTCGAGCACCTTCGCGCGCAGCCGGTCGTCCGCCTGGCGCTTGAGCGCTTCCACTCGCTCGAATGGCCGCGAGAAAGTCGCACGCCCGCGAATGCTGATGAGCGCGCTCGACCCGCCCAGGTTGTCGAGGGCGTTGGCGACCAAGTCGCCGTTGCTGGCGAATGCCTGGCTGATGCGCTGACCCAAGAGCTCGCGCGTCTGCACCCACATGTAGTCCATGAGCATGTCGGTGTCGGCGATGATCACGATATTGGCGGGTGCGGTGGACTTCGCCAGATGCGCGATCGGCGGCCCGCCCGCGGGTTTCGGATCCGCGGGCGCACCTTGTGGATAGGCCGATGACACGGGACCGGTGATGCGCGCGGCGAGCGCGTAGCGTATGCCGGTGGGCTTGAAGCCGTCGCGCAAGGTCGCAGGATCGGTCATCGGGCCGAAGCGCGCGGCGGGCAGTGGCGCGGCGCTGGTCGAGCTCATGAGCAAGGGCTCGAACTTGGTGGTCGCACCGGTGCGCGGCGCGAGGAAGCCGGCCGTTGCCATGTTGATCGAGTCCAGCGATGAGGTATCGACATCCTTGCTGTTCATGTCGTCTTTGCGCAGTCCGAGGATGCCGATGTGGCGAGTCGGCGGTCCCTGCGCGCTCGCGCGCACCTCGAGCCCGAGATCGAGATCGGCGACCACCTTGGTGGGATCGTAGGTGACGCCCCAGGCCGTGAGCAGGGGCTCCAGGTCGGATGAGTGATTCGCGCCGGCGCCGGCAAAGGGATTCTGCGGGTCCTGGCCGCTCGTGTCCGCGCCGCTGTCGGGGTCGACGAACAGCAGGACTTTACCCCCACGCATGACGAACTGATCGATGGCGTAGAGCGTCTTCGGCGAGAAATTCTTCGGGTGCACGATCATCAATACATCGATGTCTTTGTCGATGTGATCGAGGTCCGTGGTGAGCGAACGAATGGTGAAGAGCTGCTCGAGCTGAGAGAGGATCGGCCAGGTCTCGCCCATCTGCCCGCTCATGGGGTTGTACTGCCCCTGCATCGGCAGGGTGCTGACGAGCCCGATGACCGGCTTTTTGGGGTTGGCGAGCTCTTGAATGAGCTTGGCGACGTCGTACTCGAGGAACTCCTCGCGGTCGGGCGTGAATCCCGGGATGACCGAACGACCGTCGGTGGAGTTCGTGCCTGCGAGGCCGAAGTAGAGCGATCCGCCGCTGCCATCGCCCATCGGCAGCGGCTGCAGCCCCGCCTCGGAGGCGCGGTCCTCGTCTTCGGAGAAAGGCTGCGGATCGATCACTTGCAGGCGTATCTTGCCGCCCGCGCGCGCCGTCACTTCCTCGAGAAACTCACGCACCCGCGCGGCGTAGGGCATGATCAACGGCGACTGCTTGGCCGCCGCATCGCGCGAGAAATAGAAATAGAGATTGATGGGCTCCTTGAGCTCGCCGAGCACCTGCTTGGTGCCGGGGGTCAGGGTGTAGAGGCGATTCTGCGTGAGATCGAGCCGCACGCCGCGCAGGGCGAGGTTGGAGAGCATGACCACGCCCAGGAACAGCGCCGCGAGCGCCAGCAGGCCGCCGATACCGAAACCGGTTCTTTGCCAACGTTTCGTGTTCACCCTATTCCGCCTTCTTCATGTCGAGCACGAGCGCGGTCGCCGTCAGCCAAAAGGCGATGAGCGCCACGAAATACACCAGGTCGCGCAAGTCGATCACCCCTTTGGAGATCGCATCGAAATGCGTGTAGAAGCTCAAGGACGCGATCGCATCGACGAGTGCCTGCGGGAGCACGCCGCGCACGAAGTCGAGCACCAGCGGAAATCCGGCAAGCAGAAACACAAAGCCGACGAGAGCGGCGGTGATGAAGGCGATCACCTGATTGCGCGTGGCGGCGGACAGGCACGTGCCGATCGCCAGAAAGCCGCCCGCCATCAGAAAGCTGCCGACATAGCCCGCGACGATGGCGCCGTTGTCGGGGCTGCCCAAGTAATTCACCGTGATCCAGATGGGGAAAGTGAGCGCCAGCGCGACACCCGCGAAACACCACGCGGCGAGGAATTTGCCCACCACGGCCTGCCAGAGCGTGATCGGCAGGGTCATCAGCAGCTCGATGCTGCCGCTGTTGCGCTCCTCCGCCCACAGCCGCATGGAGATCGCCGGAATGAGGACCAAATAGAGCCAGGGATGCCAGCGGAAGAAGGGCTGCAAGTCCGCCTGTCCGCGCTCGAACAAGTCGCCGACCTGAAAGGTGAACACGGCGGAGAGCACGAGGAAGATGACGATGAAAACATACGCAAGTGGCGTCGCGAAATAACTCCTCAATTCGCGCCGAAAGACGATCCAGGTTTTGCTCAAGGCTGTGCTCCCCCTGCGGCTGCGGCGCTGCCCGGCGTCGGGGCGAGCGCATCGTGGACAGAGGCGCTCGGGCGGGTGAGGCGCCGAAAGACCTCATCGAGCCGTCCCGATTCGAGATGCAGCTCGGGAACATCCCAATCGCGCTGGGTGATGAGCGCGCTCACCGCCGGCAATGCGTTCTTACCTTCGCGCGGGACCGCCGTGAGCCGAAGCTCGCGCTCGTCGGCCTCGAGATCGGCGACGTCGGCAAGGGCGCCGATCTCGCGCCGCGCCGCCGCGAACTGCTCGCGACGATCGAATCGCAGGCTGACGGCGTGGTGATAGCGCGAGCGCGCCTCGAGGGCGGCCGGGGACTCATCGGCCACGATGCGCCCGTCCGCGATGATGATGGCGCGCGTGCACACCTCGTGCACCTCTTCCAGAATGTGGGTGGACACGACCACCAGCTTGTCCTTGCTGAGCTCGTTGATGAGCCGCCGGACCTCGTGCTTCTGGTTGGGATCGAGACCGTCGGTGGGCTCGTCCAGGATCAGCACCTGCGGGTCGTGGATCAAGGCCTGAGCGAGGCCGACGCGCCGCCTGAATCCCTTGGAGAGCGTCTCGATGACCTGGTCTATGACGGGTGCGAGCGCCAGGCGATCGACCACCACGGCGCGCCGCTCGCGCCGCCGCTCGCCCTTGAGGCCACGCACGTCGGCGATGAAGTCCAGGAATTCCGCGACCGTCATCTCACCGTAGCTCGGCGCGCCTTCGGGCAGATAGCCGATGCAGGATTTCGCGGCGACGGGGGCCCGCTCGATATCGTGGCCGCAAACGCTTACCTCGCCCGCCGTGGGCGAGATGAAGCCCGCGATCATGCGCATGGTGGTGGATTTACCGGCGCCGTTCGCGCCGAGGAAGCCGAGCACCTCGCCGGGCGCGACCGAGAAACTCAAGTCGTCCACGGCCAGGATGTCGCCATAGCGCTTGGATAGGTTTTTTATCGTGATCATGGCCGCCTTTGAGCGCGTTTTGACGAAGCGGTTCCCTAAAAAGTGCAAATCTCGCTTCGAGGCAGCCGCGCTAGCTACCGCCGGCCTTCTTTTCGACGGCCGTCTTATTGTCCTTCAATATCCGCCTCACCTCGGGCAACGGCGGCCGACCCGCCATACGGGCGATCAGCTCGGCCAACTCGTACCATTTCCTGCCCCACTGTATCAGACGCGCCGCATCGGCAATCACTTGCTCCCGCGTGGCGTCGGCATTTTGAGCGGGGGTGATTTTAGCAGGTTGTTTGGGCGAGGGTCGCCCTGGCGGCGGCGCCTCGACGGTACGTCGTTCGGTACGCGCGATGTGCGCCGTGCTCACCGGCTGCGGCGCGCGCCGCTTCGCAGCGGTGAGCTGTGGCATTTCTCGCGTGGCGGTGGGGCTGTCCGGGGCGCCTCGGGCCGCCGTCGGTCTCTGCGCGGGCCGTTTCGCCGCGGCGAACTTCGGCATCTCGCGCGTCACGCTGGTGGTGCCGGTGGAGACCGCCCGCGGCTCGGCGCTTTTTGCGCCCGCCCGCTTGGCATCCGCTTGCGCGTCGGCCGCGGTCTTGGCGTTGGCCTGCGCCTTGGCTTGAGCTTGGGCCTTGGCTTCGGCGCTGCGTTCGAGTTCACGCTCGTTGGCCGCATCGGCGAGCGGGATGAAGCGCTCGATGTGCTCGGATCCGATGAGGTTTGCAAGGAAAGTCATGAGCTCGAGGGAGTCCGAGAACTTCGTGTCGCCCTGGGCGATGCGATCCAGGACCTGCGCCTTCAAGGCCGCCGCCTTCTGCGAGGCCAGATCAATGATCCAGCGGCTCGGCCGTTGATGCTCCGGCCAGGGCTGCACCTTCCAATAGCTGTCACTGTCGAGGCCGGCGTACTTGACGTGCAGCTCGAGGCTCTTCAGCCACTTCTTCAGGAGTTCCAACAGGCGTTCATCGGCGGGTGTCGGCATGGGGCCCTCTCGCTCGGCGCCACCCTAAACGAACCGCCGGCAGATGGCTACCGTCGTCATCGCACGCGGCAGGCCTCGCGGCGTGGGCCGCGGCGTGGGCCGCGGCGCGGGCGGCCCGACAGCGGGTCGCGTAAACTTCCAGCATGTGCGGTATCGCGGGAATCATCGGCTCACGGGCGAGCGTCGACACGGTCAATGCCATGACGAGCTTGCTCCGCCACCGCGGGCCGGACGGCGAGGGGTCGTGGAGTGCGCCCGGTGTCGTGCTCGGCCACCGGCGGCTCTCGATCATCGACCTATCGCACGCCGGCGATCAGCCCATGGTGCTCGGCTCGCGCGTGCTCACGTACAACGGCGAGATTTATAATCACTTGGGGCTGCGCGCGCAGCTGCCCGGACCTTGGCACTCGACCAGCGATACGGAAGTGCTGTTGCACCTGCTCGCCCGCGAAGGCACGGCGGGTCTCTCCAAAGTCGTCGGGATGTTCGCCTTCGCGATCTGGGAGGGAGAGGCCCGGCGCCTGATCCTCGCGCGCGACCGGCTCGGTATCAAGCCGCTCTACTATCGGATCCTGCCCGACGGTCTGGCCTTTGCTTCGGAGCTGAAGGCGCTGCTCGTGCTCGATAAGCCCGAAGTCGATGCGAGTGCCGTACGCGACTATCTGTTTCACGGCTATGTGCCCGCACCGAAGTCGATCTACCGCGGCATCTGCAAGCTGCCGGCCGGGCATACCCTCACCTGGCAGGATGGCCGCATACGCATCGAGCGCTACTGGGAGCCATCGGCGGCCATCAAGGCGCGCACCGCTGATGAAACGCTCGACGAGCTCGATGCGCTGCTGCACGAAGTGATCCCGGCGCACACCTTGGCGGACGTCCCCGTGGGTGTCTTCTTGAGCGGCGGAATCGATTCCGCGCTCACCGCCTCGTACCTGCACACGCCTCGCACCTATAGCCTCGGCTTCGATGCCAGGGAGCGTTCCGAGCTCGCGGGCGCGCGTGCCGCCGCCAACCATCTCGGCACGGTGCACACCGAGATGACCGCACAAGCCGCGGATTTCGAGCAAGCCCTCGATGCAATCCCGCACATTTTCGACGAGCCCTTTGCCGACAGTGCGGCGTGGTCCAATTATCTCATCGCGCAATTCGCGCGCCGCGAGGTCATCGTTGCATTGAGCGGGGAGGGCGGCGATGAGGTGTTTTGCGGCTATCCGCGCTACTGGTCGAGCGTCGGCGCGCGCTCGAGTGTGCTCAATCGGGCACTCGCGCGCTGGCTCCCGCCGCTCTCGCGTCTCGGCGCATCGATGCAGCGCCACGCCTACACGGGCTTAGCGGCCTTCGCAGCCGCACTCGGCGGCATGCCGCAGGC
>Ga0302324_100010572_pt1 | contig 19086 bp, 15 predicted proteins | sample Palsa_T0_1_FD_201949 | JGI IMG/M metagenome (GOLD analysis project Ga0302324, IMG submission 201949) | Peat permafrost microbial communities from Stordalen Mire near Abisko, Sweden - Palsa_T0_1 | ecosystem: Environmental > Terrestrial > Soil > Palsa > Peat permafrost | place: Sweden: Abisko...
CGTCACGGCGGCCTAATAGCAAGATGCGGGCGGGGCAGCCCGATCCGGTTGTCCCCGCCGCGGCAAATCCACCATGGAGGTTTATGAGCAAAGAAGACAATATTGAGGTAACCGGTACGGTTTTAGAGAAGTTCCCGAGCGGTAAATTCAGCGTGCAACTCGACCATGACCGCGTAGTGCTGGCCCATCTGGCTGGACGGCTCCGCCGCAATCGCATTAGGGTCTTGGCGGGCGATAAAGTCACGCTTGAGTTGTCCCCCTACGACCTCACCAAAGGCCGCATTACCTTCCGCCACAGGTAAACACTCTTTTCCCGCTGGCCCCCGCCGACTTTCTGTACGGTATATTACACATTTGCGCGGCGAATCGTGCAAAAATCAGATATAGTCCGGCATCTTCAGGGCACTATTCAAAGGAGCCCGGTCACAGGCCCTCGCAAATGGCCCCGCACAACTTCTTCCGGATGCAGTAACTGATTATCGTTATGGTGGTTAGAGGACAAGCATGGCGGATCAGATGACCCCCGAGGAGCGCCCTCCGCGACGCGCAAGAATCCGCCGCCCGCATATAATCAGGGCAGAGGGCACAGTGGAGCGAGGCAAGAATACCCAGACATCCGGCCGCTCGCGGAAACCGGCGGCCGATCCCGCTGAGAACTTGATCGCGGTTTTATCCCAACGGGTCGTCGGGCAACCCGCCGCTACTCGCGTTATCGTCCCCTACATCCAGATGTACCAGGCCGGGCTAGCTCCGGAGGGCCGGCCGGTCGGCGTCTTTCTGTTGCTGGGTCCCACCGGCACCGGTAAGACCAAGACCGTGGAAGCCCTGGCCGAAGTCCTGCACGGCTCCGAGAAAAACGTCCTCAAGATCGACTGCGGCGAGTTCCAGATGGAGCATGAGGTGGCCAAGCTGATCGGCGCGCCACCGGGCTACCTGGGGCATCGGGAAACGCAGCCTATGCTCACTCAGCAGAAGCTCAACGGCGTTACTACCGAGAAGTGCAACCTCTCGCTGGTGTTGTTCGACGAGATCGAGAAGGCCGCGCCTTCCATGACGCGCCTGCTCCTGGGCGTGCTCGACAAGGGCATCTTGCGGCTGGGCGACAATACCATCGTCAATTTCGAAAAGAGCCTGGTTTTTCTCACCAGCAACCTGGGCGCGCGCGAAATGATGCGCGAAATCAATCCCGATTTCGGCTTCCAATCGGTGCGGCCGCCGGAGCGCGCGGATCTTACCGGCAAGCTGCAAAATATCGCGCTGGCGAGCGTGCGGAAGCGCTTCTCGCCGGAGTTCGTCAACCGTATCGATTGCATCATTACATATCAGCCGCTCACGCCGGAGTCGCTTTCCACCATCCTCGACCTGCAGATCGCGGATTTGCAGAACCACGTGAACACCCGGCTTGGCGCGCGGTCGTTCACGCTGGAAGTGCCCTTTGAAGCGCGCCGGTTTCTGCTGGAAAAAGGGACCAGTGCCGAGTACGGCGCGCGCGAGTTAAACCGCACGATTCACCGCCACTTGACGCAACCTCTGGCCACCTTGGTAGCCACCGGCCAGGTGAACCCCGGCGTACGGGTGCGGGTAGATCTCGCCGACGATGGCGAGAGCCTGCGCATCCACTCGGTTGAGGGCGACGAGGCCCTCACCCCTTCGCATCCTACCGTGCTGCTGGTGGACGATAACCGCGACCTGCTGCATTTCCTGGAACGCCTGATGGCCGACGCCGGCTGGAAACTGCTCACTGCCGAATCGGCCGCCGAAGCCAAGAAACTCATGGCCGCCGAAAAACCGAATGCCGCGCTGCTCGACTACATGCTCCCCGACGGCAACGGCGTGGAACTGGGCGTGGAGTTTCTGCAGACGCAGCCGCGCATGCTGGTGATCATGATGACGGGCACCATCTTGCCCCCGGAAGAGGAAGCCCTGTGCGAGGAGCATAATTTTCCGGTGCTGCGCAAGCCCTTCCTGGCATCGGATGTCATGAACCAGATCCGCAGCCGCCTGACTCCCGTGGCCACCCGCGGCGCGTAAATCGTGGGGCAGGCCCGTGGCCTGCGGCGGCCTCTCAGGCCGCCCACGGCGGGTCCAAGGGACCCGCGCAGGCCGAGGGCCTGCCCCACTATCTACGCACCTGCGCCACGCCGGCGGGAAATAACCGAACCTCAGCCCGCCACACGCGCGTCGCGCGACCTGTGTGACAATCGAACTTCATGTCGAGTGCAACCAGTCCCGGCACCGGGCCATCCGGCGCGCATCTGAAGCGCACCTTGGGCTTGTGGGATCTCGTTTTCTACGGCATCATCCTGATCCAGCCCACCGCTCCCATGCCGCCGTTCGGGGTCGTCAGCCAGGTGGCGCATGGCCACGTGGTCACCACCGTCCTGATCGCTATGGTCGCCATGCTGTTCACCGCTATCAGCTACGGCCGCATGGCGCGCGCGTATCCCAGTGCCGGCTCGGCGTATACTTACGTAGGCCGCGAGATCAATTCCAGCTTGGGCTTCGTCACCGGATGGAGTCTGGCCATGGATTACATCCTCAATCCCATCATTTGCACCATTTGGTGCAGCAAGGCCGCGCTGAACCTGGTTCCCGAGATTCCCTACGCGGTGTGGGCGGTGTTCTTCGCGGTGCTGTTCACGCTGTTGAACCTGCGCGGCATCCGCGCCACCGCGCGCACCAACGAAGTCCTCGTGTTGGCCATGAGCGTGGTGGTTTTGTATTTCTTCGTTGCGGCCGTGCGCTACATCATGCACCAGCACGGGGTCTCCTTCACGCAGCCGTTTTACGATCCGAAAACTTTCAGCCTCGGCAGAATTTCCACCGGCACCTCGGTCGCCGTGTTGACTTATATCGGCTTTGACGGTATCTCCACGCTCTCCGAAGAAGCCCATAACCCGCGCCGCAACATCCTGCTGGCCACCGTGCTGACCTGCCTGATCACCGGTGTGCTGGCGTCCGCGGAGGTCTACGCCGGACAATTGGTGTGGCCCGACTTCCGGAGTTATCCCGATGTGGACACCGCCTTCTCCTACATAGCCGGGCGCGCCGGTGGACCGCTGCTTTTCCACGCGGTGAACCTGACCCTGCTGGTGGCCACCATCGGCTCCGGCATGGGATCGCAACTGGGCGCAGCCCGCCTGCTCTACGGCATGGGACGGGACAACACCATCCCGCGCGGCTTCTTCGGCGCCATCGAGCCCAAGCACGGCATTCCCCGCAACAACGTGCTGTTCGTGGGTGCGCTGGCGCTGGCCGGAGCGTTCGCCATAACGTATGAACTCGGTGCTGAACTGCTCAACTTCGGCGCCATCATCGGATTCATGGGAGTCAACGCGGCGGCCTTCATCCATTACTTCCTGCGCAGCGACCGCAAGAGCCTGGGCGCATTCCTTCCGCCCCTGTTGGGCTTCATATTCTGCCTCGCGATCTGGACGAGCCTGCACAGGCCCGCGCTGATCGCGGGCGGCATCTGGTTGACCGTTGGCGTGATTTACGCGGCCGTCAAGACCAACGGCTTTCGCGAAGCCATCGTTTTTTCCGATCCGCCGCCGGAGTAACTCGCAGCCGGTAAGACAGGCGGTTCCGCCTGTCGCGCCGACCTTGCGGTCGCCGACGTGGTGCACGCTCTCAGCGTGCCGCGACGACACTCGTGTCATCGCAGGCGGGCGTAGCCCGGCTACACCGTGCGGCGTCCCGTGATCAACTGAATCAGCAACACGGCCAGCGCGACGACCAGCAGAATGTGAATAAATCCGCCCAACGTGTAGGAAGTCACCAGTCCGAGCAACCACAGTACCAATAGAATCACAAAAATCGTCCAAAGCATCGCTTCCCCCGCATTTGCCTAAGCAACTGGTCTGCCATAGGCTGCCCTAATCGCGTCTCCGGCTGCTGCATCGTTTCCGCGGCAGGCCGTCACCGCACGGACGGTGGCAGGCCCGCCCTTGCCAGCTTGGCGTACTCCGCTTCGCCTGCTTCAGCGCCGGGATGTCGGGATCCGCGTCTTTCCAGAGGGCCAGGAAATCGATAGGCAGTGCGGGCTTTGGCATTATCGCCGGCCAGGCGCGGCCGAGGCCCAGGTGCGCCAGTGCGCCCGTGAGGAAACTCACAACCACCCGGGGTGACCCGGTATCTTTCGGAATTCGGCGGCGGCCGCAATCCCTCACGCGCCGCCAGATACGCCTCGCCGCGTAAGTAAGCGGCGCAGAGAGGCGTGCCCACATCCGCGAGTGGGACATACCCCAGTTCATGGGGGACGGACACCGCCAGAGCGACGGCTGCCCCGTACTGTCGATCCACGTTACTTTGGCTTCCGCGCCGCGGCGGCGCGCTCCTTGGCGTGGGACACCAGAGCGGCGAAGCGCGAGTCGCCATGCAGCGATTGGAAATCGCTGTCCTTTTCGATGACGAGATCGATAGCGGGGGGCAACCCGTGGTCAACCGCCTCTCGTAAAAGCGAGAGCGCCTCACCACGGTTGCCTTCACGAGCCAAAATGCAAGCGAGGTTATATGTGGAGGTTGCCGTATCCGGATGCTCCGGCCCCAAGACACGGCGTCGAATATCCAGCGTCTCGCGATGCAACTTTAATCCCTCGGCGTAGCGGCCCTCTCTATCTAAAGCGTAAGCCAGGTTACTCATCGAAATCAGTGTCGATGGATTCTCCGGCCCCAAGGTTCGACGTTGAATATCCAGCGTCTCGCGAAACAACTGCGCTGCCTCGGCGTAGTGGCCCTCGTCAATGAGAACGCCAGCGAGGTTATTCATCGACCCCAGTGTCTCCGGATACGCCGTCCCCAAGACGCGGCGGCGAATCTCTAATGTCTCGCGGTCCAACTGCTCTGCCTCGGCGTGGCGGCCCTCGCGGCCCAGATCGAGAGCCAGGTTATTCATGGACTTCAGTGTGTCCGGATGCTCCCGCCCCAAGACACGGCGGCGAATTGCTAATGTCTCGCGATACAACTTCTCCGCTTCGGCGTAGCGGCCCTCGTCGTAGAAAGCGATGGCCAGATTATTCGTTGACGCCAGTGTGTCCGGATGCTCCGGCCCCAATACACGCCGTCGAATATCCAGCGTCTCGCGATACAGCTTTTCCGCCTCGGCGTAGCGGCCCTTCTTATCTAAAGCGTAAGCCAGGTTAGTCATCGAAGTCAGCGTGTCCGGATGCTCCCGCCCCAATACACGACGTTGAATATCCAGCGTCCCGCGCAGCGACTTCTCCGCCTCGTCGAAGCGGCCCTGTCGCGTAAGGTCCAGGCCCAGACTGCTCATCGAGGTGAGGGTGTCGGGATTCTCTGGCCCCAGCACCCGCCGCCGGATGTCGACTGCCCGCGTAAGCAGTGACTGCGCCTGAACGTACAGGCCGAGGTTGTCATACACTTCCCCCATGGTCTGCATCATTTGCGCCTGTAATGCGGGATCTTTGGACAGTCCGGTATCGATCTCTTTGGAGGCTTTGTCCAGGATTTCCCGCGCCGTGATGCTGTTGCCGCGCGCGGCGCCGGGGTCGGACACTTTGAACATGCCCGTCATGAAACCCGCGATGCGGTCCGCGCGATCGCGCTCCCGCGTGGCCCGGTCCCGCTCCCGCGTGGTTCGCCGCAGTTGCAACGTTTGCGCCACGCCGAACGATACCAGCACCAGCAGCAACCCGGCAGCCACCGCTACCCCAACCCGGTGCCGGCGAACGTACTTGCGGGCACGATAACCCGCACTCGCCGGCCGGGCCCACACCGGTTCATGCCGCAGATACCTGCCGATGTCGGCCGCCAACTCCGAGGGCGTGGCATACCGCCGGGCGCGCTCCTTTTCCAGAGCTTTCAGAGCGATGGCGTCCAGATCGCCACGCAGTTGGCGAGCCAACGCCGGCGGATCGGAGCCGCGGTTTTGAGCTGCCGTGCCGGACTGCTCGCCCAAAGCGCCCAGCTTGGTGCTGGGACGCGGCGCTTCCTCCTCCCGCAACCGCCGCAGGATCTCGTCAAGAGTCAGCTTGTGGAAATCCAGCGGCACTACCCCGACCAGCAACTCATACAGCACCACCCCCAGCGAATACACGTCCGTGCGCGTATCCACATCCGCTCCGGTCGATCCGGCCTGTTCCGGACTCATGTAGGCGGGCGTCCCCACAATCGCCCCCGCTTGCGTGAACAGCGTTTCGGCTGTGAGCGGTTGCGAGGTGGCTTTGGCCAGGCCAAAATCGATGATGCGCGGCACCGGCTTGCCATCCACTTCGCTCACCAGAATGTTGGAAGGCTTCAGATCCCGATGAATGATGGCTTTCTGGTGGGCATCCTGCACGCCTTCGCAAACGTGCACGAAAAGCTCCAGGCGGTCGTCTAGAGTCATCCGGTGTTTGTCGCAATACTCGGTGATGGGAATGCCCCTGACGTACTCCATCACGAAGTACGGCCGGCCCTGCGGGGTGGCGCCCGCATCGAAAACCTTGGCGATGTTGGGGTGGTCCATCAGCGCCAGCGCCTGCCGCTCGGATTCGAAACGCGCCACCACTTCGCGCGTGTCCATGCCGGCTTTGATCAGCTTCAGGGCCACGCGCCGGCGCACCGGCTGCCTCTGCTCGGCCAGCCACACCTCACCCATGCCGCCCGCACCAATCAGTTCGAGCAGCTCGTAAGGACCCAGCGTCTGGCCCGCCAGCCACCGCTCGTTGCCGGCCGCCGTGCCGAAGCCGGCCGCCTGTAACGCCGGCTCTTCCAGGAAACCGCCCAGCCCGCGCTCGTCGCCGAGCAACGATTCGATTTCCTGGCGCAGGGCGGTGTCTTCCCCGCAGGCCTGCCGCAGAAATTCCGGTCTCCGGCTGGCGTCCTGCTTCAGGGCGGCGCTGTAAATCTCGTCCAGCCTGCGTTCCCGTTCGCTATCCGGCATGCTCTCGATCCCCCTTCATCGCGTGGTAGAGCCTCACCCGGGCCAGCCTCCAGTCGCGCATGACGGTATCCTCCGATACATCCAGAACGGCCGCCGTCTCTTGCACGCTCAGCCCGCCGAAGAACCGCAGTTCGATCACCTGTGCTTTGCGCGGGGATGTCACGGCCAAGCTGCTCAGGGCCTCATCGAGTTCCACCAGGTCCGTGGTCCGCGCCCGGTGCAGTGTCGCCGCCACCTCCAACGAGACCCGCTGGCACTTGCCGCCCCGCCGCTGGGCCTTTCGCGAACGCGCGTAGTCCACCAGAATGCGCCGCCTCGCCTGCGCGGCTACCGGTCCTGCCAAGGGACGCGACTCGAGTCGATGAGCCGCAGGTAGGCTTCGTTGATCAGTGCCGAGGTTTCCAGCGTATGGTCCAGTGGCTGGTCCCGCATGTAGCGGTGGGCCAGCCGGCGCAGTTCCGCGTAAACCATGGGGATGAGTTTGTCGAGGGCGGAAGCTTCCCCGCCGCTCCATGCCAACAGAAGCTCGGTGATTTCGCCGTGCGGTTCCTCTCGCACTTGCCTCCGTTAGGACTCGATTAGCCTTGTGGTTTCCCCGGCTCAAAGCTCACCCATTGCCAAATCTTCAATATGGTAAACAATTCAGGAGCGAAAAAAAAGCCTCCTTTCAAGTTCTGAGTCCCCTTTTCCGTCTATCACCAGTGAAAGGCGAGCTGCGGATGCCAAGGGACTGCAACGGTGGCCAGCTCGTCCTGGCCATAAGGAGAGGAACATGATCCCAACGAAAGTCACTCAAACGTTCGAGCTGGCAGGATTCGTCCCTGCCGGCAAACTCAGTAACTTGATTTCGCGGATATGCCTGCGGGCGGCAACCTTGGCTATGGCGTTGGCGGGAATGCTGGCGCCAGCGCTGTTGCCGGCGCCCTCGGCCCACGCGCAGGGCTTCAAGTTACTCTACACGTTTTCTGGTGGGGCCGACGGAGCATATCCCCAAGAGGTAGCCCTAATCGCCGACCAATCGGGCAACCTCTACGGCACCACCGAAGGCGGCGGCGCGTCGAACGCTGGCGTCGTTTTCAAGCTCGACCCAAGCGGCCAGGAGACGGTACTATACAGCTTCACGGGCGGCGCTGACGGAGGCAATCCCTTCGCCGGTGTGATCTCCGACTCGGCCGGCAACCTGTACGGCACCACTCTCTATGGCGGCGTCCAGCCGGGAAATTTCGGAGTGGTATTCAAGCTAGACCCGGCAGGTAGCGAGACGGTGCTGTACGCCTTCAATTACATCGACGGAGCCAATCCCTTGGCAGGCCTTGTCCAGGACGCCGCGGGCAATCTTTACGGCTCCACTTATTACGGTGGCACCCATGGCGATGGGACCGTGTTCGAGCTGGGCACGACCGGGACGGAAAAAGTGCTTTACGCCTTCGGCGGCGCTGTTCACGGGGCGAACCCTTCCGGAGCCCTGGTCCGCGACTCGGCAGGAAATCTTTACGGCACCACGTTTGACGGCGGCGATCTGAATGGCTGCTCCGGCAATATTAACTTTCTCCCGGGGTCGCCCGGTTGCGGAGTGGTGTTTAAGTTGAGCTCTGCGGGCCACGAGATGGTGAGCTACCTGTTCACAGGTGGGACGGATGGGGGGAACCCCTACGCCAATGTGATCCGCGATGCCGCCGGCAACCTCTACGGAACCACTCAGTTTGGCGGCGCCTTTAACTATGGGACTGTGTTTAAGCTGAACCCGGCAGGCACCGAAACAGTGCTATACACGTTCACCGGCGGGACCGATGGGGCTCGTCCGTTTGACGGTGTAGTCCAGGACGCCGCGGGCAACCTCTACGGCACGACTAACGCCCGCGGCGGCGGCAGATGCGCCTGCGGGACGGTATACAAGCTGGACCCGGCAGGTCAGTTTACGGTGGTGCACACATTTGACGGCGACGACGGCCAATACCCCGAGGCGCCCCTGCTCTTGCATGAGGGCGCCCTCTACGGCATTACAAGCGGTGGTGGCCCGGGCGGCGGTACCGGGACAGTTTTCCAGATAACCCTTCCGTGACGCACAGCAGACACTTTCGCTGGCCGCCATCAGCGAGGATGAGCCTTCACGCCAGCATATCTTCCACTGTCCCTTGCGCTCGTCCCTATCGCTTGCGCGACGAGCAAGGACAGCCCATCGCTTGGGCCAATCTCTTTCTCGATGCCCAACGTCTTCGGGAACTGTCGTCGCCAATTTGGTGAAGTTCTCGCACAACTGACTGCCGCGAGGGCAGGTCTGGTGCCCGCGCTGGCCGAATCGCAGGCCGATCTTCTCAGGCGGCTCAAACTTGAACGGGTCGTGTCACGCGAAGTTCCAGCGCGGCGGGCCTCGCTGGTCGACCCGCTCACTTCGCTGCACGACGAGTGAAGGCCAGGGGTATCAACTATAAAGCGGAGGAACGGCTCTCCCCTCTCGGCCTGACGCCGCGGCGACTCCGCGCCGCCGCCCGCGTAAGCCACGACTCAGGCGCGGATGGGAATCCGGGGATGCCCAGAAAGGCGAGGTCTCGTCGGGGCCGTGCGCGGTAGCCGGTCGGATTTTACGCCGCCGGCGCGGCTGGGGAGAATTACCGATGCATCGCGGGGCAGGCAGGGCCGATTCGGGCCTTCTCAGACCGCCAGACATGCAATCGAAAATCCGGCCGCGTGTACATCTCGGGCGTTGCGGTCGGTCGGCTCCGTCCCTCACTGCTTTCTGGCTCTTTCTTTCGCAGCCCGTACGGTCTGCGTGGTGAGTTCCCGAGCTTGTCCTGGGGTGATTTTCGCATGCGTTGAACCTTTGCTCGTAGTGGACCAGCAGCCGTGGGCTGCGTTGATTGCCAGCTCGCGCCCCTTGAGAATCGTGAGTGCGAGGGTTATTTCCGCATCGCAGTATACCAACTTCTTCTGATCGGCAACCTTGCCCATCTCGTCGAAGCCGGCCGCCTGTAACGCCGGCTCTTCCAGGAAACCGCCCAGCCCGCGCTCGTCGCCGAGCAACGATTCGATTTCCTGGCGCAGGGCGGTGTAAGGGAGTTCGTTTGATCAATTCACCCCAGGCACCCGGAACGCACAAAACCCGCACGATCCCGCACAATTTGCGCGGCTCACCACCCCCGGACGCTACATGCATGGCGCATATACATCCAATGTACATTGGTTGAGCCGGCTTTTCGCCAGTCTATCCCTAACCCATTGACCCGTGGTATCTTTGCGACACCGGCGCAGCGGCGCGCGCCGTGCATTACGAACGGCCATGGCACACGGCGGATTCAAAGACGTTCTAAAAAACGGCGGCTTCCAGGCCTTCCTCTGGACCCAGTTCCTGGGGGCGTTCAACGACAACGCTTATCGCATCATCGTCTCCCTGCGCGCGGTCCACATCGTCGCGCAGGCCGATCAGAGCGGCAAATACCTGGCCTTGGCGGGCGCCATCTTCGTGCTGCCGTCGCTGCTCTTCACCGGATACGCCGGCCACCTGGCCGACGTGGTCAGCAAGCGCAAAGTGCTGATCGCCGTCAAGTTTTTCGAGATCGCCGTCATGGCCTTGGGCATCCTGGTCTTCTTCTCGCAGAGCGTCCCGCTGATGTTCGTGGTGCTGTTCCTGATGGCGGTCCATTACACGGTCTTCAGTCCGGCCAAATACTCCATCGTGCCCGAACTGGTCTCCGACCGCGACCTCTCCCGCGCCAACGCCCTGCTGGAGATGACCACCCTGGTGGCCATCGTACTGGGCACGTCTGCCGGGCCGCTGCTCTACAAGCTTTGGGGCGCGGCGGAATGGCGGATCGGCGCAGCCCTGACGGCTATCGCGGTCGCCGGATGCATCACCAGCTTCCGCATCACCCGCGTGCCCGCGGCCGGAGCCAGCGCGCCGCTGCGCTTCAACCCGTTCGCCGAAGTAGCGGACGGCACGCGCCACCTGCTGCGCGATCGCCCGCTATGGCTCGCGGTCATGGCGATCTCTTACTTCTGGTTCCTGGGCCTGCTGTTCCAGATGGACCTGCTGCTGTTCGGCCGCGAGACCCTGCACATCACCGACGACCTGTTGGAGGGGCTCCTGATCACCAGCCTTTCCGTAGGCATCGGCGCGGGCAGCATGCTGGCCGGCCGCCTCTCCGGCGACAAAGTGGAGATCGGGCTGGTGCCGCTGGGCTCCATATTTATGGGTGTCTGCAGCATGGGCCTCTACGCCGCGCGCGGTTCTTATGCGGCGTCGATGGCCATGCTGATCCTGCTGGGCGTTGCGGCGGGCGTGTTCTTCGTGCCGCTCAATGCCTACCTGCAGCAGCGCAGCGAGAGCGCCGAAAAGGGCCGCATCATCGCCACCAACAACATCTACAACACGCTGGGGATGCTGCTCGCGGCCGGCACCTTCTACCTCTGCCACGATACGCTGCACATCAGCCCGCCGCACGTCATCCTGGCCTTCGGCTTCGTGAGCCTGGCGATCACGGCCTACATCGTAACCGTAGTCGACGATTTCCTGATCCGCTTCGTCTTCTGGATGCTCACCCACACGATTTTCCGCATCCGCATCGTGGGCCCAGAAAACGTGCCCTTCCGCGGGCCGGCGCTGCTGGTGTCGAACCACATGTCGCACGTGGATGGCTTCCTGGTGGGCGCCTGCGTGCAGCGCTTCATCCGCTTCATGGTGTGGAAACCGTACTACCAACTGAAGGCGCTCAACTGGTTCTTCCGCAAGACCAAGTCGATTCCGGTGGGCGGCGGGCGCGATGCCATCCAAGCCATCCGCGCGGCGCGCCGCGAACTGGCCGCCGGGCACGTGGTCTGCATCTTCGCGGAAGGCGCCATCAGCCGCACGGGGAACATCCTGCCCTTCAAACGCGGCATGGAGAAGATCCTGGAAGGTCTGGATGTGCCGGTCATCCCCGTGCATCTCGATCGCCTGTGGGGCAGCATCTTCAGCTTCGAGCGCGGCCGGTTTTTCTGGAAGTGGCCGAAAAGCATTCCGTATCCGGTGACCGTTTCGTTTGGCGATCCCATGCCGGCAAGTTCCACCGCGCACGAAGTTCGGCAGGCGATCGAGGAACTGGCGGCCGAAGCCACCGCGCATCGCAAAGGCGCAGGCGATACGTTGCCGCGCCGCCTGATCCACAGCGCGCGCCGCAACTGGAGCCACTTCGCCATGGCGGATTCAACCGGGCGCGAGTTGACTTACGGCCGCATGCTCGCCGGCAGCCTGCTGGTGGCGCGGTGGGCGCGCACGCGGCGCGACGCAGAGATGATCGGCGTGCTGCTGCCGCCCAGCGTAGCGGGCGCCTTGGTGAATGTGGGAATCACGCTGGCGGGCCGCGTTCCGGTGAACCTGAATTTCACCGCGGGGCCGGAAGCCATGGCCGCCGCGCGCGAGCGCTGCGCCATGCGTACGGTGGTCACCTCGCGCGTGTTTCTGGCGAAGGCCAAGATCGCAGCGCAGGAAGGCATGGTCTTCGTGGAAGATATCCTGGCGCGCGCCGGCACGCTGGCCCGTTTGCGCGCGCTGGCCGCCGCGCGCTTTGTCCCCGCGGCTTTGCTGGCTGGCAGGGCGCGGCCGGATGCCCTGGCGACGGTCATCTTCTCCAGCGGCAGTACCGGCATTCCGAAAGGCGTCATGCTCTCGCACTACAACGTGATCGCGAATATCGAAGCCATCGCGCAGATCTTCTGGATCGGCGAGCGCGACCGCATCGTGGGCGTGTTGCCCTTCTTCCACTCGTTCGGATATACGGTCACCATCTGGTTTCCGCTGATCGTGGGGTGCGGCGTGGTCTACCATCCGAATCCCACGGACGCCAAGGCCATCGGCGAGCTGATCGCGAAGTATCGCGCCACCTTTCTGCTTTCGACGCCCACATTCTGCGCCGCCTATACGCGCAAGTGTTCGCGCGAAGAGTTCGCCAGTCTGCGATTCGTGCTGGTGGGCGCGGAAAAGCTGCGTGAGCCCATCGCCGCCGCCTTCCGCGAAAAGTTCGGCGTGGAGTTGCTCGAAGGCTACGGCTGCACCGAAATGTCGCCCGTAATCGCGGTGAACGCGCCCAATTTCGAAGCGGGCAAAGACACGCAGGTGGGCAATAAGCCGGGCACCGTCGGGCATCCGCTGCCGGGTGTGGCCGCCCAGGTGGTGGACGCCGCCACGTTCGCGCCGCTGGGGCCGAACCAGGCCGGGCTGTTGCTGGTGAAGGGATCGAACCGCATGCTCGGCTACCTGGGCGAGCCCGAGCGCACAGCCGAAGCGCTGCACGATGGTTGGTACGTCACCGGCGATATCGCCGCCATCGACGACGAGGGCTTCATTCGCATTACCGACCGGCTCTCCCGCTTCAGCAAGATCGCCGGCGAGATGGTCCCGCATCTGCGCATCGAAGACGCCATCGCCGCCGTGCTCGGCGATGCGCCCTGCGCAGTGACATCGGTCGCCGACGACCATCGCGGCGAACGGCTGGCGGCGCTATATGTAAGTGAGATGGAACCCGCGGATTTATGGCAGAAGCTGTCGCAGACGGATCTGCCGCGCTTGTGGATTCCCAAGCGGGAAAATCTGTATCGGGTGGAATCGCTTCCCCAACTGGGCACCGGGAAGTTGGATCTGCGCGCGTTGAAAGTACGCGCGGAGGAGTTGGTGGCGTAAATGGAATTCTTTCTGTTTTTCTGCCTGATTGCGGTGTTGGTGGTGCGCTGGATCTTGACGCGGGAACGCATGCAGCGGATGGAAGAGCGCATCGCGGAGTTGACCGCGCGCTTCGACGCGCAGAGCCAGTTCGTGGCCGAGCTGCACGCCCGAACCAAACCGGCGCCGCAACCGGCTCCAGTAACGCCTATGCCAGCCCCCGCGCCGCCCCCACCGCCCGCGCCGCAGCCGGCCCCAGTGCGGCCTATACCGATGCCTGCGCCCGCGCCGCCTCCACCGCGGGTCGAAATCGCTGCGCCGGCAAGAGTGCCGTCGCGGCAGGCACGAGTGCCTGCGCCACATCGCGATTGGGAAGCCATGCTGGGCGGGAATTGGGCCAACAAGATCGGCGTGTTTGTGCTGGTGGTAGGGATCGCGCTGCTATTGCGCTATTCGTTCACTCAATTTGGCCCCGTCGGCCGCGTGAGTATCGGCATCGCGGCCAGCCTTGCCCTGCTCGTATCCGGCGCGGTTATCGAATCGAAAGAGCGCTACCAGATCTTCGCGCGCGGCCTGCTCGGTGGCGGTTGGGCCGCGTTGTACGTCACGGTCTATGCCATGCACGCGGTGGACGCAGCCCGCGTGATCGACAGCGCCGTGGCGGGCGCCATCCTGCTGCTGGCGGTGGCCGCCGGCATGATCCTGCACTCGCTGCGGTATCGCTCCCAGACCGTCACCGGACTCGCCTATTTCGTGGCGTTCGGTACTCTCGCGATCACGGACATGACGTCGCTGCCCTTCCTGGCGTTGATCCCGCTGGCGGCTTCTTTGCTCTATGTGGCGCACCGCTTCGCCTGGACGCGCATGACTATGCTGGGGCTGGTCGCCACTTATGCCGTAGTCGTCCTGCGCGGCGATACCGGCGCGCCGTTGTGGCAGGCACAGACCATCTTCGCAGTCTATTGGCTCCTGTTTGAAGCCTACGATGTGCTGCATCCCGAAGCCCAGTTGCTGTGGCTCAATGCCGCGGGCGCGCTGGGCCTGTCGCTTCTGAAATGGCAGCATGCCGCGCCGGACAAGCTCTGGATGCTGCTCGCAGTGGCGGCGGGCGCTTACCTGGTGAACGCCGCGGTACGCATTCGTTCGGGCAAATGGCATGGCCCCGCGACTCTGACCGCGGCGCTGGCGGCCGGCGCGATCTTTCAAAAGCTCGATCACCAGTGGGTGGCTTCGGCGTTGGTGGTGGAAGCGGAACTGTTCTACCTGGCGGGCCTGCGCCTGCGCGCGCCATATCTGCGATGGCTGGGCACCTCGCTTTTCGGTCTAGAAACATTGCGTGTGTTGGCGAGCGACCTGTGGGCGCTGCCGCTGCAGCAGTGGGCGCCGGTGGCATCGCTCGATGCCGTAGTCTTCTACGTGAATCGCGCGATCTGCGCCGCGGATTTCTTCTATGGTTACGCGGGCGCGGGCATGCTGGCGCTGGTCATCGGCAAGGAGACCCAGGAGCCCTACCGCAGCGTGGCGTGGCAGGCCGCGGCGGCCGGCGCATTCGCACTCGGCTGGTGGCGGCGGTTGTTCGATTTCCGCTTGCAAGGGTACCTGCTGCTGGCCGTGGGCCTCGTGGGAACGGCCGCGGAGACGCGCGAGTTGCCGCTGGCCGTGGCGGCAGGCATCTGCTATGCCGCTGTGCTGTGCGCGCTGTGGTCCGGGCACGATCGTCTCGCGGACGACGAACGCGATCTGCTGCGCTTGGGCGCCGGCGGCTTGGCCGTGGCGGCGCTGATGGCGCTGATCTGGCGGTTGGTCCCCGGCGAATATCTGGGAGTCGCCTGGATGGCGCTTGCGCTGCCGATCCTGGAGCTCGGGTTGCGCCGTTTGCCCAGCGACTTCCGCCGTATGGCCTATGCGGCCGCGGCGGTTGGCGCCGTCCGGGTTTGCGCTTTCAATCTGGCAGGCCTACAGAACTCCGGCCCGTGGCCGCCGCGCCTCATCCCCCTTTGGGCGGCTCTGCCGGCCTACGCCATGGCCTCCCGCGCGCGCCGCGAGGAAGCCGGCCTCGCGCTGATCGGCGCTTCATCGGCCGGGCTGGCCTTCGCGGTCGTGGCCCTGTGGGCGCTGCTGCCGGCCGGGATGGTGGCCGCCGCATGGGCGCTGGCTGCTCTGTTGCTGCTGCTGGCCGCCAACCTTTGGAAGCAGGAGGTGTTCCGTTGGCAGAGCTATGCCGCAGCCGCACTGGCCTACTTTTTCTGCATGGCCAATCTGCCCGATCTATCGCTTGCACTCTGGCCATCCTGCGCGGCGGCCGCCTGCCTGTACGCCGCACAACTGGTGGCGAAGCGCGACACCCGCCCGCGGCTCTTCTTCTCGCTGATGGCAACCACCCTCACCACGCTGCTGCTCTACTATCGAATCTCGGGTAGCATGCTGACGGTGGCCTGCGGCATCCAGGGCGTGGTCCTGTTGGCCGCGGGCTTCCCGCTGCGCGACCGCGTGCTGCGCATCTCCGGCCTGGTGCTGCTGCTCTCCTGCATCCTGAAGCTGTTCTTGTGGGACCTGCGCCATCTGGAGACGCTGCCGCGCATTGTCTCGTTCATCGTGTTGGGATTGATCCTGCTGGGCGTTTCGTGGATCTACACCCGCTTCCGCGAGCGCGTGGAGAAGTTTCTATGATTGCCCGTCATTGGCGAGGGTGGACGAAGCCCGCCGACGCAGACGCCTACGAGGACCTTCTCCGGAACAGGATCCCTGGCTTGAAAAGCGTTGCAGGCTATAGAGGCGGTTACGTATTGCGTAACGATGGAGCCGACGAAGTCGAGTTCGTGGTTTTAAACCTATTCGATTCTCTCGAAGCGGTGCAGCTTTTTGCCGGTCCCGACTACTCAGTGCCAGTGTTCGAACCGGAAGCTAAGCAACTACTGTCGAGAGCCGATCCGGTCGCGATGCACTACCAGGTCCGTGCTAGTACCGTTTCAGCCGGATAGCCGGCAATTTTACAGATAGTACATATCCGCCGGTATCGCACTCTGCTACTCTAAACTCCGAATGGAGACATACGCAAGTGAACGAAACAACGTTTGCCATGACTCCGGTCTGGCGGCTCCCGCTCCTGGCGGCCGTCCTGGTACTTGCTAGCAGCGCCTCCGTATTTGGCCAAACTGAGACCGTAATTTACACCTTCCAGGGTCAAGCTGGAAACGACGGTTACTATCCCGAATTTAATCCTCTGGTCCTCGATAAAGCCGGCAATCTTTACGGCACCACAACCTATGGCGGCGGCGGTCCCTGCATCTCCGGAGTCTATGCCGGCTGCGGCTTCATTTATCAACTGGCGCCATCTTCGCAACCCGGCGCCGCCTGGACCGAGACTGCCATCTGGCGATTCCAGGGCGGCACGGATGGCGGCTACCCTAGTGTATTGCTGATGGCCGGCGGTTCAGTAACCTGGATCAGAATCCAACATCCGGAGTGGTCGTCGACAGCGGCGGTGCGCTCTATGGCGTCACTTATGTAGAGACTTATAAGTTCTTAGACGGGGCTCTTACTGTGATCGATAACTTCGACCCCAGCTCCGCCGGCAACGGCTACGCTCCAAGGGGCGGCGTAGTGCTCGACAAGTCCGGAAACGTGTACGGCGTTACCGCGGCTGGGGGTGAGTATGGTTACGGAACAGTCTATCAACTGACGCCGCCCACTTACACTCAGACGATTCTGCACAGCTTTGCCGCGGGGGCCGACGGCTGGAATCCGCTAGCTCCGCCAACCCTCGGGCCCGGTGGCGTTTTGTACGGTACCACGCAGATCGGCGGCAACGATGGCTGCAAGTTGGGCTTCGGCGGAACGGGTTGCGGGATTGTCTTCCAGGTAACTCCGTAGGTGGAGGGCGGGCAATCCTGCCCGCAGCCGGCTTTCAGGCGGCTCTCTGGAGTTTGGCCATTTCGTGCGACTAGTGGATCGCTGGCGTGGCGCACCCGGCGTGCAGGCCTTTCAGGCGGCTCTGACCCCCCTGAGCCGGCTGCGTGCAGAATTGGCCGCCCCGCGAGACTGGCACGGTTATTTTTTCTCAATGGCCCGCTCAATCCTAACTAGCTTCCGTGATGACGAATCGCGGTGGATAATCGGCGGCTGCCGCTGCTAAAGCCGGCTGCTGAGAGGTGCTACGGGTTCCCGCCCGTCGTCGCGATGCCGAAGGGGCCGTCCGCGCCTGTGACGATGCTCTGGTTAACGTCACTGCCGTCGAGATTCGCGCGCCCGATCGTGGCGCCGCTGTAGTCGCTACCCGAGTCCGCCCAGAAGATGTACGTGCTGTCGACTGCGAGGAACGCGACGTTCCCGTTGAGGCCGGTAATGAAATCCGAGTTCAGGCCGCTCCCGTTGAGCCCCACACGCCCGATCCCGGTGCCGCCGTTGGAACAAAAGTAGATGTAGTCGCCTTGGATGGCTATCCCCTGGCCTCCATAGTAGATAAAGGTCTGGTCTACGTCGGTGCCGTCGAGGGTCGCCCGGCCGATGTAGCCGTTCCGGTAGCTAGCCCAGTAGATATGCGAACTTGTGACCGCGAGCCCGCACCCTCCGCTTCCGGCGTTGATGAACTCCTGGTTCACGCCGCTGCCGGCGAGGTTCGCCCTGCCGATGTAAGTGCCCCCGTCACCGTACCAGTAGAGGTACGAACTGTTGACTGCGACCCCGCATGGATTCGCTCCGCCGGTAATGAAGGTCGGGTCCGCGCCGGTGCCGTTGAGGTTGGCCCGCCCGACGTTGGTTGCCGTTCCTCCGTTGGCGCCCGACCAGTAGATATAGTCCGCATTCACCGTCAACCCCGCATTTCCAGTCGCCCCGCCGGTCGTCGAAGGAACGAAGGTCTCGTCTACATCAGCGCCGTTGATTGTGGCCCGGCCGATCGAGCCAGTGTTATTGTTCGTCCAGTAAACGAATGGGTGGGTCGCGTTCGGCTTGACAGTCTGTGCAGGTAACGAAACGGCCCACGCGCAGGACATAGCCAAGATGGTTCTACCGAAGATATGCTTTTTGGCAGCGCCGTGCATCGTATTTTTCATTTTGCATCCTCCCAAGTGACATTAATGAGCCCCAGATCCATGGAGCTACTCCTCCGGCCAATCTGAACGAGTAATTCCATTATGGACCCTTGCGCCTCAATATAATACTCCTGAGCTGCCTTCCCTTCAAGCGTTTGTTCACAATTTGTGAGTACTGGCACTATCTACCTATCGCCAACCAGCCGTTGATGCACCTCAGCGACCCAGTTCCGGATCTTCTTCACAGCATCATCCGCCGCCACCGGTTCCCCAAGTTGTACGCGAGCATACTAAGCCAAAAGCGCACCTCGTTGGAGTGGAATTCACACTCAACGGGCGTTAAAGGAGAGCTCGAAATGGCCCGTTTTGTCTCTGACCCATTAGGTGTGGTCCTCAGTAGCGTCTTTTTTATCGCGGGGACGCTTGTGAAACCGGCCGTCGATCATGATGGCCGCCAGCCGCGCGCCATCCGTGGCCAGCACGGAGATGTCTTCCAGAGGATTGCCATCCACTAACAGCAGGGTCCGCCGCCGCACCTT
>Ga0302324_100010574_pt1 | contig 19084 bp, 17 predicted proteins | sample Palsa_T0_1_FD_201949 | JGI IMG/M metagenome (GOLD analysis project Ga0302324, IMG submission 201949) | Peat permafrost microbial communities from Stordalen Mire near Abisko, Sweden - Palsa_T0_1 | ecosystem: Environmental > Terrestrial > Soil > Palsa > Peat permafrost | place: Sweden: Abisko...
AGAAAATGTCCAAATCGAGGATCACGAGGTCCTGAAGCGCGAGCGCGGGACGGATTCCGAAATGGCGCATTTGCGCCGGCGTTATCACGAGTTGCAGGATAAGCCGTCGGATGAGATAACCGAAGAGGAAAAGAAGGAGAGGGCGGATATTCGAGGCAGCTTCTTCAAACGATTCCAGGCTCCGCTGGAGCCGGGGCTGTCCTCGCAATTGCGCCGGGACATGCGCAAGGAGACCGAAGAAGTCTTTAGTTACGTGGTGCTTGAGGATCGCAGTTTGCTGGAGCTGATCCAGAGCGATTACACCTTCCTCAACGAGCGTCTGGCCCACCAATACGGGATCACCAACGTGACCGGCGATGAGATGCGCCGTGTCACCTTGCCGCCCGACAGTCCGCGCGGAGGAGTGTTGACCGAGGGGACGGTCCTGGTGGTCACTTCCAATCCCACGCGCACCTCGCCTGTCAAGCGGGGGCTTTTCATCCTGGATGGGATATTGGGCACGCCGCCGCCGCCGCCGCCGGCGAACATCCCGCCGTTGGAAGACGCGGCGAAGGGGCTGACCAACCAAGCGCCCAGCCTGCGCGAAACTCTGGCGGCGCACCGTGCCAATGCCTTGTGCGCCTCGTGTCACAACCGCATGGACCCGTTGGGGCTGGCGATGGAGAATTTCAATGCGCTGGGCATGTGGCGCACCAATGAGTTGAGCCAGCCCATCAACGCGGCGGGCACCTTGCTCACCGGCGAGAGCTTTTCCAGCTTCCGGGAACTCAAGGGCATCCTGGCTCAAAAACACGCCAAAGATTTTTACCGCACTTTGACCGAAAAGATGTTAACTTATGCCCTTGGTCGCGGTCTGGATTACTCTGACGTTGAAACCGTGGATCAAATTGTGAACCGAATCGAAAAAGCAAATGGGCACGCCTCCGCGCTGCTGACCGGCATTGTGGACTCGGCGCCGTTTCAAAAGTGCCGCCCGGCGCCGTCCTCGCGTCCGGCCAAAGCGCCGTCTTTAACCTTCAACAAATCATGAACAGAAAACATAGCTCCATCCAGAGTCCGGCTGTTCCGCAGCCGGCCGGTTTCACCCGCCGCCATTTCTTGCGCGGCTTGGGCGCGAGCGTGGCGCTGCCCGCGTTCGCTTCCTTGCTGCCGGCGCGGCTGATGGGCGCGTCCTCCGCCGACAAACTGGCCGTCACCGCCAGCGGCGCCCCGCTGCGCGCGGCTTTCCTCTATTTTCCCAACGGCTCGATCCCTGCCGACTGGTGGCCCAAGAAAGAAGGAACGGATTATGAGTTGAGCAAGACGCTGGAACCGCTGGCGCAGTGCCGGCGGCATCTGCAGGTTCTGGGCGGCCTGGAAGATCGCAGCGCGCAAGCCAACGAAGACGGCGCCGGCGATCATGCCCGCGCCAACGGCACCTTCCTGACCGGCGTGCGATTGAAAAAAAGCGCCACCGACATTCGGGCGGGCATCTCGATCGACCAGGTTTTGGCGCGCGAAATCGGGGCGCTGACGCGCTTTCCGTCGCTCGAGCTGACGTGCGAAACAGAGCGCCCGAGCGGCATCTGCGATTCCGGTTATTCCTGCGCCTACCAGTTCAATCTTTCCTGGAGTTCGCCCAGCACGCCGATGACGGCGGAATCCAATCCGCGCCTGGTCTTCGAGCGGCTCTTCGGGGCCGGCGCGCCGGGGCAGCGGGCGGAAAATCTGCGCCGCCGCCGCCAGGAGCAGCGCTCCATCCTGGATTTTGTGCTGCAGGACGCGCGGGCCATGCAGCGCCGGCTGGACCCGGGCGACCAGGCCAAATTGGACCAATACTTGACAGGGGTGCGGGAATTGGAGGTGCGCATCCACCGCGCGGAAAAATTGGGCGATCCCAAGGATCCGATGACGCCGGCGCCGGCGGGCGTGCCGGCGACCTACGGGGAACACCTGGACATTATGTTTGACATTTTGACGCTGGCTTTCCAAACCGATTCCACGCGCGTGGCCACGATGCTGCTGGCCCACGACGGCAGCAACCGCTCCTTCTCGGACATCGGCATTCCCGAAGGCCACCATGACCTGTCGCATCACTTCGATAACGAGGAGAAAAAGCGCAAGGTGGCGGAGATAGACCGCTGGTATGTCAAGCAGTTGGCCTCCTTTTTGGGCAAGCTGGAGAAAGTGCGGGACGCCGACGGCCATTCGCTCTTGCATAATTCGATGATCGTTTATGGCAGCGGCAACGCGGACGGCAACCGCCACTCGCACGACAATCTGCCCATCATTCTGGCCGGCGCGGGCGGCGGCACGCTCACGCCCGGAAGGCACATCCAGCACGCGAAGGCACCGGCGGCGAACCTGTTCCTGAGCATGGCCGACCGCATGGGGCTGCGCCATCTGCCCCGCTTTGGCGAATCGACCGGCCGGCTGTCCGATGTTTAGGAGCCTGTTGGAATACCACTGTGGACGCCGCGTGAGGGCGCGCGGCCTACAGGATTTCCTCGGAATTCACGGGTTTTGTAGGCCCGGTGCCCGCACCGGGCGAATTTTTCAAAAGTCTGATAGGAGCCGCGCCACACGGATCGCGGCGGCGTTGGGCGCGTGGCTGGCCGGCGCGATGGTGGCGGCAGCACAGGAAGCGCCAGTCGTACCGCTGTGGGCTAACGGCGCGCCCGGATTCGAGGATCGCCGCAACGAGGCCGAACGCGTCTCCGGCGGCTCGGTCTCCAACATTCACAACCCTTCCATGACCGTTTTCCTGCCTCCACGGGACAAGGCCAACGGCGCGGCGGTGCTGATTTTTCCCGGCGGCGGCCACCGGCAATTGGTCTTCAAGGCCGAGGGGATTGATCCCGCGGCCTACTGGAACGACCTTGGCGTGGCGGCCTTCGTGCTCAAATACCGGCTGGCCCGCGAGCCCAATTCGCCCTATTCGCTGCAAATCCATCCCCGGCAGGACGCCCAGCGCGCCATGCGCCTGATCCGCAGCCGCGCGGCCGAGTGGCACATTGACCCCGATCGCCTGGGGGTGATGGGCTTTTCCGCCGGCGGCGAGGTGGCCTCGCTGCTGGTCTATAATCCGACCGCGGGCGACGCCAACGCGCCGGACCCGATCGACCGTCTGGATGCACTTGCCGATTTCCAAATCGTCGTTTATCCCGGTCCGCTGGGGATCCCAGACAAGATTGCCGCCGACGCGCCGCCGGCTTTTTTCCTCATCGCCAACGACGATACGGACCACATGGGCGCGATCCTCTCGCTGGTGGAGAAATATCACCAAGCCAAACGGCCGATGGAAGTCCACATCTTCGCTCGCGGCGGGCACGGATTCAACATGGGCGGACGATCCAAGCTGGCGTCCATTCACGCCTGGCCGGACCGGCTGACTGACTGGCTGCACGATAACAATATACTCCAACCGGCGCCGCCACGGCCGAACCCGTAGCTGATCGCGACGGAAATGTTTTGCTTCGCGGGCGGATTCTGGCTTTATAGGGGCGGAAATTCCGAATCGCCCATGAACGTTCCGAACAGATTAACAATCTCCCGATTAGTGCTGACGTTCGCGTTCTTGGCCGTCATTTTTGCCAAACCGCCGTATTACGAAACGATCGCGCTGGCCCTTTTCAGCGCGGCGGGGCTGACGGACTATTTTGACGGGAAGATCGCGCGGCGGGACGGCTTGATCACCAACTTCGGCATCCTCATGGATCCGCTGGCGGACAAGATCATGGTCTGCTCGGCGTTCATCGCCTTCGTGGGCTGCGGCTGGACGCCGGCCTGGATGGTGGTCATTGTGGTCGCGCGCGAATTGGCCATCACGGGCCTGCGCCTGCTGGCGGCGTCGAAAAACCTGGTGCTGGCCGCCGAAGGATTCGGCAAACACAAAACCATCTCGCAAATCGTGGCGATTGTTTCGGTGTTGGTGCGCTACAGCTATCATCAATGGGGCGTGGTCGGCCAACTTTTTGCCGTGCCCATTTTTTGGGGACCGTGGGTGGTGTGGTTTGCGCGGCTCTCGCTGTGGGTGGCGGTGATCCTGACCTTTACCTCCGGCGCCATTTATCTCTGGCGCAATCGCCGTCTTTACCTGGTGGATTTATGAAGCTGTGGATTGCCCAGGGCTTCGGCGTGGGCCGCATTCCGCTCGCTCCAGGAACTTTCGGCTCGGTCGTCGGCCTGGCTTGGCTGGCGCTGCTGTTGGGGCTGAAATCATGGCCCCTTTTCATCGCCTGCAACGCGGCCGCCATCGCACTTTCCGTCTGGCTGTGCGGGCAGGCGGAGCGGAGTCTCAAGAAGAAGGACCCCGGTTCGGTGGTTCTGGACGAGATGGTGGCCATCCCTTTGTGTTTCGCCGGCTGGCTCGCGACGGCTTGGTGGCCGCAACACCGCTGGCCGGGCCTGGATTATTTTTGCGCGCGCTGGCCCTCCAGCCTGGGCGTCTTCGCGCTCTTTCGATTGTTCGACATTCTCAAGCCTTGGCCGGTGCGCCAAAGCCAGAACCTGCCCGGCGGATGGGGCATCACGGTGGATGACCTCCTGGCTGCGGTCTATGTCAACGTAGTGGTGGTGGCGGTGCGCGCGATAATTTAAACCTTCTTCGGCGCGCCCAGGCCGAAGCGGTGCGAGGCCTGCAAGTGCGCCAGCGCCACGGCCAGGGCGTCGGCAGCGTCCGGCGCGGGCGCGGCGGCCAGTTGCAGGAGGCGCTGCACCATTTTGCCGACAGCCGTTTTCTGCGCCGCGCCGTAACCGACAATGGCTTGCTTGACCTTGCGCGGGGCGATCTCAAAAATTTCCAACCCCGCCTCAGCCAAGGCCGCCAAGGCCGCACCGCGGGCTTCACCCATGATCAAGGCGGTTTGCAGGTTCTGCGCGTAAAACAAGCCTTCGATGGCACACACCGTGGGCCGGTGCCGCGCCACCACCTCCCGCAATGTTTGGGCGATCCTGGCCAGGCAGCGGGAACGTTCCCAACCCGCCGGACAAACAATGGTCCCATGCGCCAGCGCCCGCGCGCAGGGCCCGGCCGCCTGGATCACGCCGTAACCCGTGGCCCGCAGCGACGGATCCACGCCGATGACAATTTGGTTTTTGCTTGACGCTGTTCGCAACGCAGATTCGAAGACAGGGGCCGGCCGGCGCTTGGGGCCGCCCAGGCGGGCCTGCATCTGCTCGAATTGCCGCGGCGTGATAGCCATGGCGCATTCTGCGCGGAAACATCGCCTCGATCAATCCCCGTGTCATTCTCTCGTTTGCCCCCCGCCCTCGCGGCAACCAAAAAATGCAACCACGGATTTCACAGGTGGTACGGATAAAAAGCGACGGGTTTCTCATCCGTGAAATCCGTGAAATCCGTGGCAAAAAATCCACCCGAAAATGAGCAACGTCGAAGAGGTCAGTGATCACGATTGGCACCTTTAGGACGTGCGATTTGTGCCAATAGCGAGGCCTGACGGCCGCCCAAACCTAATTTCCGCGCCACGAATGCCGCCAGCAATGTCACCGCGCAGCCGATCATCGTGTACCAGGGAAAGTAGATGGCGAATTTCTGGTGCGCGCGGGTGATCCACGTCATCACCCCCAGCGAGCAAAACATGCCCAAAATGACCGGAGCGGACCCGCCGCGTTTCCACCACAACGCCAGCAACAATCCCCCCAGCAGCGCGCCGCTGGTCAAGCCGCGCAAGGAAAAGGCCGTCTCGACCACAAACGGCCGCGCCCGGCTGGCGTAAGCCACCACGATGAGCACCCCGCCCCACAGCACCGTCGAGATTTTGCTCCAGCGCAGAAAAAACTCGTCCGACTTGTCCGGCAACAGCTTCCTGGCAAAATCCATCGTCGAGACCGAGGCCAGCGAGGTTAGGGCCGAACTGACCGACGACATGGCCGCCGCCAGGATGGCCACGATGAGCAGCCCTTTCAAAACGTGCGGCACCGCAGTCAACATGAAAATAGGAAAGATGTAATCGTTGGCCAAAATGCCGCTGCCGGGACGGACCTCCGGCACGGGAATGGCCAGGGGAAATTTCTGGTAGTAAGCCCACAGCATCACGCCGACGAGCAGAAAGATCAAAAAGAGCGGCAGAATGACGATCGCGCTCAAGATCAGCGCCCGCCGGCCGTCGCGCACGTTTTTGCAGGCCAGCACCCGCTGCACGATCAGTTGCTCCGCGCCGTGAGAGGACATGACCATGAATGTGCCGCCGATGACGCCCATCCAGATATTCATCGGCTGCCGCCAGAGCGAAGCCCACGTGACGGAGGCGTTGAACCAATGAAGTTTCCCGGCCGCCGCGGCCAGGCGCAACACTTCGCCCGCGCCGCCCGCGAAAAAACGCGGGATATAATACAGCGCGAACAGACCGCCAAAAAGGAAAAGCCCAAATTGGACGGCATCGGTCCAAATCACCGCCTTGACGCCGCCCACATAGGTGTAAAGCAGCGAAAGAACGACGAAGAGCAGAATGGCGCCCAGGATCGGATCCCCGCCGGCGAAGGAGCCCAGCAGTGGCCGGCCCAGCATCAACGTGACGGGGATGCAGGCGACATAGACGCGCACTCCCGCCGCCAGCGTTTCGCTCAGAAGAAAGAACCCGCCCGCCGTGCGGCGCGCGCCTTCGCCGAAAGCGGCGGAGAAGAGCTGGTAGGGCGAGTAGATTTCCCCCTTCAAATAATGCGGGACCATCACCGCCGCCAGGATGACGCGGGCGATGACATAGCCGATGATCAATTGTATGAAGGCCAGGTTTCCGTCGGCGCCGTAAGCCATGGCTGGCACGCCGATGATGGTGAGCGCGCTGGTTTCCGCAGCGACGATGGACAGGCCGATGCCCCACCAGGGAATGTCCTTGCTGCCCAGGAAATAGTCCCGAGTGTTGTGCTGGTCCTTGCCGAACCAACTGCCCAGCACAATGATGCCTCCCAGGTAAAAAAGGATCACGGCCCAATCCGCGCCGCTTAAGAAATTAGCCGTCGCCATGGCCGGAAAGGATAGCGGGCGCGCGCCGGGGAACGCCAACTGAATTCAAAGAGTCCGGGCGAAGAAGGGCCATCGGCGCGCGAAACCTTCGTTGACTCTCCGTGTTGGAATACAGTGCATGCCATTCGACGATGAGCCCATCGCAACGGCCACGTCAGCCCACCCGCCCCGGCGGCGGTTGAGACCACGGACCGTCGTGCTTTCCCTGGCGTTGCTGGGCGTTTTGTTGGCGGCGTTCCATCCTTCCACTGCCGTGCTGTCCCCGCCAGTCACGCTTTTGCCGCTCTCGTACAAGATCGTTCTGCCGCCAGTGCCCTGGCCTGACGCCTGGATTCCGGCGACCTGGGGTTGGCTTTGGCGCCTCCGCGACTCCATTTTGGGCAGGAAGAAGAGCACGCTCATTCGCGTCTATGTTTTCCAAATCGAGAGCGACATGGGCGCGATCCCGTCGGCCCTTGGGCTGCCAGCGGCCGCCCTGACCGGCCCCGGCGGCATTTGTGCCTGGCCCGTCTCCAATGCCGATTGGTCCGGCTTGGTGCGCCGCCTGGAATCGGTTCCCGGCGAATCGGCGATCTCGGCACCCAAGGTAACCACTGGCGATAGAAATGCGGCCAAATTGTTTGTCGGCTCCTCGGTGACCATTGGCGGTGTGGCCCAGCCGTTGGGGTTGACGGCGGAATTTATCCCACGCGTTCTCGACGGCGCGACCGAGCTGACCTTCGTGCTCAACCACACGGAAACAGCGATGGATGCCTCCGGCGCTTCCATCTTGCGCACCAACTTTGCCGCGGCCGCGCGCTTGCGGATGACTGGCGCCGACGCCGCTGTTTTAATCGATGGCGCCGAGCCTCGGTCCGTGCGAACGCGCTCCGGACTGATCATTTCCGCGCAACCGAATCCGCGATGAAATCAAGAAATTTCAACCTGCGGCCGGAGTTTCCCCTGCCTGGCTATTTGAGCCACTCGGCAAATTGGTCCCACAACAGCTTGCCGTTCAACAACGCGATGAGGGCCGCCACTAGCCACGAAAGAATGTTCAGCCAGAGCGCGTTGGCGAACGGGCCCATCTTCTTGCGATCGCTGGTGAACAGGATCAGCGGCACCACGGCGAAGGAAAGCTGCAGGCTCAGGATCACCTGGCTGAAAATGAGCAACTTCGCCGTCCCGCTCTCCCCGTATAATGCCGTCACGATGACCGCCGGGATGATGGCCAGGCCCCGCGTGATAAGCCGGCGCACCCACGGTTGAAGCCGGATGTTCAGGAAGCCTTCCATGACAATTTGTCCCGCCAGGGTGCCCGTGAGGGTGGAGTTTTGGCCGGAGGCCAGCAGCGCCACGGCGAAGAGCGTGCTGGCCCCGGTCACGCCCAGCATCGGTGTCAATAACTTGTAGGCGTCCTGAATCTCGGCCACGTCATGCTTGCCCTGCGCGTGGAAGGTCGCCGCCGCCACGATTAGAATGGCCGCGTTGATGAACAGCGCTGCCGTCAGCGCCACGGTCGAGTCAATGGTGGCGTACCAAATCGCCTCGCGTTTCCCCTCGGTGGTCCGCTCAAACTTCCGCGTCTGCACGATGCTCGAGTGCATGTAAAGATTGTGCGGCATGACCGTGGCGCCGAGAATGCCGATGGCGATGTAGAGCATCTCTTTGTTGCGCACAATCTCCGTGTGCGGGATGAAACCTCTCAAAAGGGGCATCCACGCGGGGTGCGAATAAAACATCTCCCAGGCAAAGCAGCCCGCGATGGTCGTGATGAGGATGATGACCAGCGCCTCGATCCGGCGAAAGCCCTTGTTTTGCAGATAGAGCACCAGCAGCACGTCCAGGGCGGTGATGCACACGCCCCACAAAACGGGAATCCCGAAGAGCAGATTCAAGGCGATGGCCGACCCGATGACTTCGGCCAGATCGCAGGCGCAAATGGCGATCTCCGCCATCACCCAAAGCGCGATGGCCGTGCCTCTGGAATAATGGTCGCGGCAGGCCTGGGCCAGGTCGCGCCCGGTGGCCACGCCCAACTTGAGGCTCAAGGTCTGAAGCAGGATGGCCATGAGGTTGGACAACATGATGATGCTCAAGAGCGCGTAGCCGAATTGCGAACCGCCCGCCAGGTCGGTGGCCCAATTGCCCGGATCCATGTAACCGACGGCCACCAGGTAGCCCGGACCGGAGAAGACCAGCAGCTTGCGCCAGAATCCGGCCTGTCCGGCCAGGCTGATGGATCGATGCACCTCCGGCAGGCTGGGCGCCGCCTGGGACCGGCGCCAGCCGGTCTCGCTCCCGATCTTTTCGTTTGAATCCGGCATCAGCAACTTTATTGGCGCAAATATAAAGTGTGACACAGAAAACATTCCCGGTCAAGCCTACACGCGGAAAGTGAAGAAGCTGTAGCCTGTGAATAACTATTTACCCAAATCGCTTGACCCGAATTCTGTTTGGCCAGAGTGTTGGTCGTCAAAACCAACGCCTCTGTGGTATTCGTTCCATTGCGGTGTTGCGCCACCAGTTGGCGAGTTCGTTGTTGGCAGGTTCTATGACAGTTTCGGATGCAACCAAAAGCGACGTCGGCATTGTCGGCCTGGATGTTATTGGCCGTAATGCGGCTCTTCACCTCGCCGAGCTTGATTTCAACGTGACCGCCTTCGATTGGGGCCAGCACAAGACTCGGGCTTTGCGGGAGCAGAGCACGGGTGCAAAGGTGCGCGTGGCAGCCAATCTCCCTGATCTGATGGCCAATCTGCGCCAGCCGCGCACGCTTCTCATTTTCGGAGGCGCGGAAGCTCCCACGAGCCTGGTGCTGAATCAGTTGCTGCCCGAATTGAAACTTGGGGACCTGCTGATGGATGCCGGAGATTCTTATTTCAAGGAGACCGCCCAGCATAAATCCCGGTTGGCGGAGCGAGGCATTCAATTCATGGGCCTCGGCCTGGCCGGCGGCGAGATAGGGGCGCGTCACGGGGCCATTGTCATGGCAGGGGGCGCGAGCGAAGCCCGCGAGCGGACACGCCCATTGCTGGAGGCCATGGCCGCCGCCGTTCGCGGAGAGCCGTGCGTGACTTATTTTGAGACCGCGCCGGCCGCCCATTTCGTCAAGCTGTGCCATGACGGCGTCGAGTATGCCCAGTTGCAATTGCTCTCCGAAACGTTCGACTTGCTGCAACGCACCTTGATTTTGACCGATGAGGAATTGCACGACGCTTCGCGGGCCTGGCACCTGGGCGTATTCAACGGGTACCTCATGGAGATTTCCGGGCGCGTCTTCGAGCCGGACGACAAACAAACGCCGCGCCTGGTGTTGCAGGAACGATTGCACTTCGCCAGGAATGACCCTCAGGGAAAACGGGTCGCGCAGAGCGCCTGGGAATTGGAAGTACCCATTCCCACCATCGAAGCGGCCGTGGGCACGTTGCGCGTCGCGGCGACCGAACGGCGCCAGGCGCTGCTGGCCGCGCCATTTCGCCAGCCCGTGGGACGTTTCGGCGACGATGCCGAGAGTGTGCTCGATGAGTTGCACGGCGCGCTGCACGCGGCGATGGTGATTACCTACGCGCAAGGCATGGCGCTGTTGGTCGCCGCCTCCGAGCATCTGGGCTTTCAGTTCAACCTGCACGAGATCTCGCGCGCTTGGAGGGGTTGCACCCGCCTGCGCACCTCCTTGCTGGATGACATCACCACCGCCTTGCAAGCGACCCCGGACTTGCCAGGCTTGCTCTCCGATGACGATTTGTCCCAAGCGGTCATGGCCCGCCAAGAGAACCTGCGCCATGCGGTCTGGCGCGCCCACCAGCTTGACGCCGTTGTCCCGGGTTTACTAGCTTCGCTGGATTACCTCGACGCCAGCAGGGAAGCGTGGCTGCCGGTGAATTTGATCCAGGTGCCACCCCGCCCGCCGGCCAGGGCGGCCATCCATTCCGAGGCAATCCTGTAGGCCGCGTTCCCTCACGCGGCGTTCAGTGTGGTATTTCAGCAGGCTGCTAACCGGACAATCGCTCGATTTCCCGGCGCTCCTTTTTGGTGGGGCGGCCGGCGCCTTTGGGACGGAAGAGGAACGGACGGAAATCGGGCTGGCGGGGCTTGGCCAACTCCGAGGGGGCGGTTTGGTCTTCGGCGTAGTCCCGCGCTTTGGGCGCGCTGACCCGGTGATCGAGCAACTGCAACACTTTAAATTGCCGCGTGAGATTGTCCTTGCGCACGACCACGACTTCCTGAACGCGGACCTCGCGGGACGGCTTGGCGCGCTGGCCGGCAATGGTCACGTGGCCTTGGCGGCAGGCCGCGCACGCGAGGGCGCGCGTCTTAAAAACGCGCACCGCCCAAAGCCATTTGTCCAACCGCAGCGAGAGTGTCTCAACCATGACGGCGCATCCTGCCACAATCGGCGCGCCAAATCCCGAATTTTCGGCAATGCTTTTCTGTTGCGCCGCGCGCGCCCTTAATTTATCAATTGGCTCAACGCATTTTATGGCAGCAACGTTTCCCAATATCTCACGAATCGCTTACGAAGGACCCAAGTCCAGCAATCCGCTTGCTTTCAAATATTATAACGCCCAGGAAGTCATCGACGGCCGGACCATGCGCGAACATCTGCGCTTCTCGGTCGTCTATTGGCACACTTTCCGCGGGCGCGGATCCGACATGTTTGGCGCGCCCACCATGCTCCGCCCCTGGGATGACCAGAGCGATTCGCTCGACAATGCCCGCCGCCGGGCGCGCGTGGCCTTTGAGTTTTTTGAAAAGTTGGGCGCGCCCTTTTACGCCTTTCATGACCGCGACGTGGCTCCCGAAGGCGCCACGCTGGCGCAAACAAACAAAAACCTCGACGCCGTGGTCAAGGTGCTCAAAGAAGAACAGCAACGCACGGGCGTCAGACTGCTATGGGGCACGGCCTGTTTGTTCGTCCATCCCCGCTTTGCCCACGGCGCGGCCACCAGTTGCAACGCCGATGTCTTCGCCTACGCCGCCGCGCAGGTCAAAAAGGCGCTGGAGGTGACGCATCAATTGGGCGGGGCCGGCTATGTCTTTTGGGGCGGGCGCGAGGGTTATTCCACCTTGCTCAATACCAACCTCAAACGCGAATTGGACCATCTGGCCGCCTTCCTCCACATGGCCGTCGAGTACAAAAAGAAAATCGGCTTTCAAGGCCAATTCTACATCGAGCCCAAGCCCAAGGAGCCGACCAAACATCAATACGATTCCGACGCGGCGGCCTGCCTGAACTTCCTGCGCGAATACGATCTGCTGGAGCATCTCAAATTGAACCTGGAAACCAATCACGCCACCCTGGCCGGCCACTCCATGCAGCATGAATTGGAAGTGGCCGCCGCCACCGGCGCCCTCGGCTCCATCGACGCCAATACGGGCGACTTGCTGCTGGGCTGGGACACGGACCAATTCCCGACCGACATCTACCTGACAACACAGTGCATGCTCTCCATTCTCAACGCGGGCGGACTGACCACCGGCGGCGTGAATTTCGACGCCAAAGTGCGGCGCGAGAGTTTCGAGCCGCTCGATCTCTTTTATGCGCACATTGGCGGCATGGACGCCTTCGCGCGCGGACTCAAAATCGCGGCCGCCATCCGCAAGGACGGGCGCCTGGCGGAGTTTGTCCGGCAGCGCTACCGTTCGTGGGACAGCGGGCTGGGCCGGGAAATCGAATCCGGCAAGAGCAGTTTCGAGGCCCTGGAGAAATACATGCTCAAGAAAGGCGAACCATCCCCCAATGAGAGCGGCCGCCAGGAATTCCTGGAAAACCTGATCAACGAGTTTATTTAGCCTGAATGCAGCAGTTGTTCCTGGCCACAAAAGAGCAAGAGGATATTTTTTGTGAGAACAACATTCCCCTGCTGGCCCATCGCGCTGGCGTGGCTCGTTGGCATCCTTCAAGCCGAGGCCCAAGGGGCGCGGTTTTTCCGGATTGCCGGCCCGGCGGCGACGGGCATCATCGCGTTCCGACCGGATGGGACGCTTGTCTGGACTAACGCGCAACAGGACACGAATTATACCATCCAGACCGCCACAACTCTGACCGGTGAAACCAATTGGGTGGACTATGTTCAGATTTCCGTCACCAACGGCCTCTCCACAAATCTCCTCATCGCTTTGGACCCGCCCGCGGGCATGACGCTGATTCCAGCGGGCATTTTCACGATGGGGGACACTCTTGATGGCGAGGAGGATGCCATCCCGACGAACGTGACGGTGTCGGCGTTTTATATGGATACGAACCTGGTGAGCTACAGCCAATGGCAGTCGGTTTATAATCAGGCCATCACCAACGGATATGGCTTTGACGATGCCGGTGCGGGCAAGGCCACGAATCAACCGGTGCAGACGGTCAATTGGTATGACACGGTGAAGTGGAGCAATGCGCGGTCGCAGCAAGCCGGTTTGACTCCGGTCTATTACACCGATGCCGGGTTGACGCAGGTTTATACCAACGGAGACGTCGATGCAGTTTATGCCAACTGGATGGCCAGCGGCTATCGATTGCCTACGGAAGCCGAGTGGGAGAAGGCGGCGCGGGGCGGATGGAATGGGCAACGGTTTCCGGCGGGCGACACGATTTCCGAAAGCCAAGCCAATTACTACGGAGACACCAATTATTTTAGTTACGATTTGGGGCCGAACGGCTACAACGCCATCGGGACCATCGGCGGGACCTCGACCGCCACCAGTCCGGTGGGATCCTTTGCGCCCAACGGATATGGCCTGCGCGACATGGCGGGCAATGTATTTGAGTGGTGTTGGGATTGGTACGGGACGCCGTATGCGGGAGGAACTGATGCCCGTGGGCCGGAGACAGGGAGCTACCGTGTTTTGCGCGGCGGCTGCTGGATCGACGTCGCCTATTTCTCGCGGTGCGCCGGTCGCTACTTCAATTATCCATCGACCGACATCAGCGGCATCGGGTTCCGTTGCGCGCGTGGGCTTTAGTTTTTGTGCTTTTGGCCGCTCAGGTCATCAGTCGGCTTGGGGATCAAAGGCATCGCGCAAGCCGTCGCCGACGAAGGTCAGGGCCAGCAGCGTCAGGGCCAGCACCGCGCCGGGAAAGACGATCAGCCACCAGTAAATCCGGATCGGATTGATTTGCGCCGCGCCGCTGGCCATGAGCGAGCCCAGACTGGCCTGCGGTGGCTGGATGCCCAGGCCCAAATAACTCAGAAACGACTCGTAGAGAATGATGGCGGGAATCATCAGAGTCAAATAAACGATTATCACCCCGTACACGTTGGGCAGAATGTGCCGCCAAAGAATCCGCGCGTGGCTCGCCCCCAGCACCCGGCTGGCGTCAATAAACGGGCGGCGCCGCAGCGAGAGGACCTGGCCGCGCACGATCCGCGCCATGGTCAGCCACGAGACCGCGCCGAGGCCCACGAACAAGCCCGCCATGTGCAGCCAGTGGGCCTTTTCCTCGGAGAGACCATGCGGACCGGCCTGCCATTTCTCCAGCCTGGCGTTGATGGCCGTGACCAGGACGATGACAAAGACAACCGCCGGCATCGCATAGAGCACATCGACGCACCGCATCATCACGCTGTCCCACTTTCCGCCGCCATAACCGGCCACCGCGCCCCAGAGCACGCCGATGACCAAACTGACCGCGGCGCCCACCAAACCGACCAGGAGCGAAATCCGCGCGCCGTGGCAGACGCGGCTCAAGAGATCGCGCCCGTGCGCATCGGTGCCGCACCAATGCTCCCAACCGGGCGGGGCGAAAGGCTCGTCGGATAAGGTGTTTGGCGCGTGCGTCATGGCTTTGGGCAGAAGGGCGGCGGCGGGCGCCAGCCCGCACAGCGGCCAGAGCAAGACCAGCGCCATCAAGCCCAGGAGCACCAGCAGCGCCGCCGCCGCCCCGCGATTGCGGCGAAAGCGCCGCCACGCTCTTTGGTTCGGGCTCAGATGGAGGAGCTCAGTCATAACGCACGCGCGGGTCCAGCAGGCAGTGGGTAAAATCCACGGCCAGGTTCAACACCAGCAGCAGCACGGCGTAGAGCAAGACCAGGCCGACCACCATCGTGTAGTCGGCGTTGAGCGAACTGTTGACCGTGAAGACGCCCAGGCCCGGAATTTGGAACAGATTCTCGACCACGAATGTCCCTGTCAACAAATCCGCCAGCATCGGCCCCGAATAAGAGAGCACCGGCAGCACCGCCAGACGAAAGGCGTGCTTGAGGAGAATGGAAGTTTCGCTCAGGCCCTTGGCGCGCGCGGTGGTGATGAATTCGGAGTGCAAGGTGGCCAGCATGCCCTCGTGCATCAACCGCGCCACGCGACCGGCAAAATAGAGGCCCAGGGTCAGCGTCGGCAAAACGGCGTGCCACGGCGAGGCCCACAACGCGACCGGGAACCAGCGCCATTTGATGGCCAGCAGCATGATGAGCAGCGGCCCGAGGACCAGGCTCGGCACGCAGATCCCCACCGCGGCCGCCAAACTGCCCAGGTAATCTTGCCAGTGCCCCTTGTGAACCGCGGTGAAAAATCCCAGCGGCAGCCCGACGCCCATGGCGAAGCAAAACGCCAACGCGCCCAGGCTCAAGGAAACCGGCAGCCCGGCCGCGATGATGTCGGAGACCGAATGGTTGCGATATTTCATGGAGGGCCCGAAGTCGCCGTGGAGAAGGCCGTTGAGATAGCGCCCGTACTGTTTGAGGATCGGCTCGTCCAAATGGTACTTGGCCAGCAGATGGCGCTCGATGTCGGGCGAGGCCGGCGCGCGCTCGCGATCGAACGGCCCGCCCGGCAGGGCGTGGACGAGCACGAAAGCCAGGAAGCTGATTAGCACCAGCAAGGGCACGAGAAACAAAATGCGCTTAAGGAAATACATGGCGCCTTCAGTCCTTGCCCAAGCCGGTTTTCCAGACGGCGTTGAGCGGATGATCGTCAAGAAGATTGGGATAAATCCCCTTGATCCGCGCCGGGTTGTAATAGGTAAACCCGACGTAAAAATAGATCGGAATGATCGGCGCCTCTTCGCTCACCAGGATCGTCTCCGCCTCGCGCAGCAGCGCGGCGCGCCGGGTCAAATCGACCTGCCTGTTCGCATCTTCCATATAGGCGTCGTAGGCGGCGTTTTTCCAGCCCGTGCGGTTGTTGCCGTTGTCGCTGCGGAACAAATCCAGAAAAGTGTTCGGATCGTTATAGTCTCCGATCCAGGTGCTGCGGCTGATGTCGTAGTCAAAATGATTTTGCGCGACTTGATAAGCCTGCTTCTCCATTTGCTTTAGATCGACCTGAATGCCCAATTGGTCCCGCCACATCTGTTTGAGTTCCACCGCCACTTTCTCGTGAATCTTTTCGCCCCCGCTGGCGGAGTCGAACAAATAGTTGCAATGCGGAAAGCCCTTGCCGCCCGGGTAGCCCGCTTGGGCCAGCAGGCGCCGCGCCCGCGGGGGGTCGTAGCCAAGACCCGTGGCCGGCAGGTAATGGGCCGTGCCGTCGGGCACCAGATGATCGGCCACCGGCTCGCCGCCGCGCAGGATTTTCTCCACCAGCCGGTGTTTGTCAATGGCCAGCGCCAGCGCCTGGCGCACCCGGGAGTCGTTGAAGGGCGGGTGGGTCGTGTTGCAGCGCAGGAAATAAGTGCCTTGATAGGGAAAGGTGTGGTAATCGGGCCGCCGTGACAGCACGTCCATCAATTCGTTGGGAATGTTGTCGCGGTCCCAGATAATGTCGGCCCCGCCCGTCTGATAAAGATTCAGGGCGGTGTTGGGGGCGCTGATGGGCAGGCAATCCACCACCGCGCTGCGCGTGTGGGCGGCGTCCCAATAAAAAGGATTTTTGACCAACCGGATTTTGTCATTCAGCCGCCACTGCTGCAAAAGGTACGGGCCGCTGGTGGGCAGCGGCCTGGTTCGCATCCAATCCTCCCCGTATTTCTCGATGAAGTGGCGCGGCACGACCGCCAGCGTTTGGAAAGCGCACAGGTCCAGGAAGAAAGCGGTCGGATGATTCAATTCCACGCGCACGGTGCGGGCATCCAGCGCCTGGGCGCCGATTAGCGACGGGTCTTGGATTTTGCCGCTGTTGTAGGCTTCCCCGTTTTTGATGTAAAAAAGCTGCCCGGCATATTCGGAGGCCGTCCGCGGATCGAGCACGCGCCGCCACGAATAGATCACGTCATTGGCCGTGATCGGCTGGCCCGGCGACCACCATAGATGGTCGCGCAGATGAAAGGTATAAACGCGGCCGTCGGGCGACACTTCCCAGCTTTCGGCCAGGCCGGGAATGGGAAGCGCGGTGACGGGATCGTTGCGGGCCAAACCTTCAAAGAGGGCGCCGATGACGCGCAAATCTTCCAGACCTGTCCCCAGGGCCGGGTCCAGCGTTTCCGGGTCCGGGCCGTTGATGATGACCAGGTCCGCCCTGGGTTCGCTCCCGGTGCAGCCGGCCAGCAGCAGCAACCCCGGCCACAGGGACCAAAGACGACGCCAGGCCCCAGGGGATGGTTCCCGGATGCGCGACGCCAAGCTCATGGCCGATTATTTATTCGTGTTGACTGCGGCGGGAGGGGCCGGGCTGGCATTGGAGCCGGCCGCGGGCGTGAGGTTGGACAACTGCAACAGGCCGCCCTCGGGCGGGGTGCCCGCGGGGGGCGCCGCAGGCGGAGCGGACGGGGGGGACGGAGCCAGGGGCGCGCCGGAGCTTTGGCTGAGCTTTTTCGCCAGCGACGACGCATTGCTTTCGGGCTTATAGGCGTCCATCCACGCCATCAAAATGGCCAGCACAAAAAAGATGCCGGCGACGTATTTGGTGATCTTGGTCAGCACATTGCCCGATCCAGCCCCGAACAGGGCGTCGGTGGCCGCGCCGCCAAAAGCCATGCCGCCCATGCCGGCCTCTTTTTTGGGCAATTGCAGCAGCACCAGAAAGACCAGCAGGATGCAGTCCAGAAACATCAACACTCCCAATATGTATAACATGATCATAAGTTCGCTTTAAATCGAGTTCTTGATTATATCAGAAAAACTCCGTGTGTCCAGCGATGCTCCGCCCACCAACGCCCCATCGACATCCGGCTGCTCCATCAATTCGCGGGCGTTGGCCGGTTTGACGCTGCCGCCGTACTGAAGGCGCACGCGCTTGGCCACCGCCTGGTCAAACATCCCGGCCAGCAAGCTGCGGATGAACGCATGCGCCGCCTGCGCCTGCTCGGTGGTGGCGGTGCGCCCTGTGCCGATGGCCCAGACCGGCTCGTAGGCGACGATCGTTTCATCCATTTGCGCCGCCTTCAATCCGGCCAGGCTGCCGCGAATTTGGGTTTCCAGGACTTTTTCCATCAGGCCGCCTTCCCGTTCGGCCAGCGTCTCGCCGACGCAAACGATGGGGCGTAGCGAGGCGGCGTGGGCGGCGTGCGCCTTTTTCGCAATCAACTCGTCGCTTTCCTTCTGGTAATGGCGGCGTTCGGAATGGCCCAGAATGACGTAGCGCACGGAAAATTCCTTGAGCATGCCGGCGGCGATCTCGCCGGTGAAGGCGCCGTAGTTTTCCTCGCTCATGTTTTGCGCGCCCAACCGGATATTGCTCTCCAGCACGGCCTTGGCCACAAAGGCCAGGGCGGTGAAGGGCGGGCAGACCACGACATCGACCTCCTTGATGTTGGCCAAATCCCGTTTCAGGCTTTTGACCAGGGCCAAGGCCTCGGCCGCGGTCTTGTTCATTTTCCAATTGCCGGCGATGATGAGTTTTCGTTCTTTGTTCATGGAGATGGGTCGGATAGCGCCGCCACACCGGGCAGGACGCGGCCCTCTAAAAATTCCAGACTGGCCCCGCCGCCGGTGCTCATAAAAGTGACCTTGTCACCTAAGCCCGCTTGATTGAGCGCCTTGACGCTGTCGCCGCCGCCGATGATGCTCTTGGCCCCGTGACGGGCGGTCGCTTCGGCCACCGCCCGGGCCACGGCATTGGTGCCCTCGGCGAAGCGCGCATCCTCGAACATGCCCATCGGGCCGTTCCAAATAATTGTCTTGGCCTTGAGGATGACTTCGCAGTAGCGCCGGGCCGTCTCCGGTCCAATATCCAATCCTTCCGCCTCGGCCGGAATATCCGGGCCTTGGTTGGTCTGCGGGTTTTGGATGTCGATGATCGGCTTGCCTTTCTTGTTGAGCTTGCCGGTGTTCA
>Ga0302324_100010575_pt1 | contig 19083 bp, 15 predicted proteins | sample Palsa_T0_1_FD_201949 | JGI IMG/M metagenome (GOLD analysis project Ga0302324, IMG submission 201949) | Peat permafrost microbial communities from Stordalen Mire near Abisko, Sweden - Palsa_T0_1 | ecosystem: Environmental > Terrestrial > Soil > Palsa > Peat permafrost | place: Sweden: Abisko...
ACGGCGCGCGACGAGGTACCGGCCGCGACGTCGCCCTCGGTCGTTCTCGTCACCCGCATGGTCACGCCTGTCACGTCCTTCAGCAGGCTGGGGCTGAAGTAGGTCACGTCGTTGCCTGCCAGCGCGGTGACCTGGTACTCGTTCAGCGGAAACCTGACCACCTGGCCGGCCACGTAGAAGCGCAGGAGCAGGCCGGATACCAGCAGAAACGCGCCTAACCCGCTGGCAAAGAGCCCGGAAGCGCGGCGCACCCGCCGGCCGGCTCCGCGCGCAGTCGGGGTGAGCACGTCGCGGCCGTCTGCTCAGCCCGGGCCGTAGTTGTACAGCGGCGCGTTGGCCGGGGGTCCGTCCGTGGCTCCGGCCAGGTAGGTGGCGGTCAGGAAGCTGCAGCCGACGGCCAGCACGGCGCCGATGACGATGGCGACGAGCAGTCGGATCACGGGCTCCTCCCTCACCGGGGACTCGACTCAGCGTAGAACGCGCGTCGGCGATGAGCCAGGAAAATCTGGCCGGCCGAAATGCCGCCTACCTCGCGAGTATCACCCGGTCGAGTTCTGAGCCGTCCCCGGACAGCCCGCGCACGGTCAGCGTCGACGGCGCACCGGCACGCCAGCCGGGATTGCTGTCCACCACCAGCAGGCAGTACCCGGTGAAGCGGGACCGTGACCAGGTCACCGCTTCGCTGACGGTCGTGCCGCCTGCCTCGTTGACGAAGCTGGTCACCGACGGGAGGTCATGGACGTGGCCCGCATAGCTGTCCGGCGCGTCGAAGTTGTAGAGGCCTACGCCGGCCCCGCCGGCCGCGACGTAGGTGGTGCCGTCGGTGGCCGGGCGGACGGTCGATCCGATCGGCGCCGGCGTCGAGACCCCGCCCCGGAGCGGATCCGTGCGCTCGTAGACGTGGTTGTGACCGTTGATGACAAGGTCGACACCGTAGGCGTCAAAAAGCGGTACGAAGAACTGCCGTGCGCCGCCCTCGGAGCCGTGCACGGCGCACGTGCAGTAAGCGCAATGGTGGAAGTAGGCCACGATGAAGTCGATGCCCGGCTGCTCGCGCAGGCTGGCGAGGGTCGTGGCCAGCCACGCCACCTGGGCGCCGCCCGTGTAGCCGTTGTTGGCCGGGATCTCGAAGGACACGTCGTTGGCGTCGAGGCTGACGACCGCGACGTTGCCGTAGACGAAGGAGTAGTAGGCCGGCCGGGAGGCGCTGGGCGCATCGCCGGGGAAGTCGAAGCGAGCGTGCTGGCCGCCGTAGCCATCAGCGGAGTACCAGGCCTCCATCTCGTGGTTGCCGACCGCGACCTGCCACGGAACCGAGGCTGCCGCTGGCTCTATCTCGGTGAAGAACGAGTCCCAGATGCGCGGGTCGTAGGAGTCGGTCACCAAGCCCCTGCCGCCGGACTCGGCGTACGAGATGTCGCCGGCATGCAGGTGGAAGGCCGGGTTCTGGGCACGGATCAGCGCGGAAGTCCCCACGGCGTCGTGGCTGACTCCCTGGTCGCCGAAGGCCGTGAAGGTGAAAGGGGCCCGGCCGCAGGGCGCGGTGCTGAAGCTGCCGGTCGTCGCGAGGCCAGCTCTCGGGTCCCAGCCCTCGTGCCCGACGCTGTAGAAGTAGCTGCCGCCTGGCCGCAGTCCGCTGATCCTGGCGTGCAGGTAGAACTGCTCCACGGTGCGGGGGTCAGGCGGCGGCACGGAGTCCGCCGGCTTGGTGTCGCTCAGCCGCGTGGTCAGTGCCCGTACCTCGGCGCCGATCCGCGCGCCGAGGTCCCACGGCGTGGTCCCGACGCGGACAAACGGATTCCTGACCTGCGCCGGTACCTGCCAGGCAACCGATATCTGGCTGGACGGGTCGCCGCCGTAGGCGATGTGCCTGCCGAACGGCGGCACCGCGGATCCGTCCGGCCCGCTGGACCTGGCGAGCAGCATCGGGCTCGCGGGCCTGGACCGGGCGGCGGTCGCGGCCGATGCCGGGGCGGCCAGCGGGGCGGGCCCGGCGACGAGGGCCCCGGCAACGGCGCCCCGCAGCGCCGTCCGGCGCTGCGCGCGGCGGCGGTACCAATCGTGCTGCTCAGCTAGGGTCAGGCGGCTGGCCTGCTCCGGGCTCAGGCGGGACGGATCCACGGCACCAACCCTACGCACCGGCAGTTGCACGTCATGACCGCGGAAGTGAACGCGAATCGAAACCGGGCGGAATCCTTGACCGGCGCGTCGTGCAAAGAACCCTGAACGCGAATCGAAACCGGGCGGAATCCTTGACCGGCGCGTCCTGCAAAGAACCCTGAACGCGAATCGAAACCGGGCGCAATTCTTGACCGGCGCGTCCTGCAAAGAACCCTGAACGCGAATCGAAACCGGGCGCAATTCTTGACCGGCGCGTCGCGGCGCAAAGCCCCGACCGCCGTCCGCGCGCTGAGCGTGGCCTGCGCACCTTGCCAGCAGCACCTGCCACGATTTAGACTGAACATTCAGTCAAGCGCGTCAGGAGTACGCAATGACCACCCAGCAGGCCGCTGAGATTCCGCTGCCCGCGCGGCCGCGGACACAAGCCCCGGTCAACCTGGCCGGCATCATCGCCCAGCAAGAGGAGATCTTCGCCGAGCGGCAGCCGGAATCGCGCCGGATGGCCAGCCGGGCCGGGCACGCGCTGGCCGGCGGCGTAACCTCCAGCTGGCAGATCACCCGCCCGCAGCCCGTCTGGCTCAGCCACGGCAAGGGATCCAAGATCTACGACGTGGACGGCAACGAGTACGTCGACCTGCACGGCGGGTACGGGGCCGGGCTCGCCGGGCACGGTCACCCCGCGATCGTCGAGGCCGTCCGCGCCCAGGCCGCGCTGGGCACGCATTTCGCCCAGCCGACGCCGAGCGCGATCCTTGTGGCCGAGGAACTGACTCGCAGGTTCCGCCTGCCGCAATGGCGATTCGCCAACTCGGGCACCGAGGCGACGATGGACGCGGTCCACCTGATGCGCGCGATCACCGGCCGGGACCTGCTCATCAAGGTCGAGGGCTGCTACCACGGCCACCACGACTCGGTCCAGGTGTCGGTCTGCCCCGAGGCCGACGCGGTGGGCCCGGCGACGAGGCCGAACCAGGTCGCGTCAAGCACCGGCATCCCGCGGGCGATCATGGACCTGACGCTCGTCGTCGGCTTCAACGACCTCGCGGGCGTCGAGCGGCTGCTCGACGAGAACCCCGGGCAGGTCGCCGGGATGATCATCGAGCCGATCATGATGAACGCTGGGATCATCGCGCCGGAGCCCGGCTACCTGGCGGGGCTCAAGGAGCTGCTGAACTCCCGTGGCGCCTACCTCACCTTTGACGAGGTCAAGACCGGGCTCACCGCGGGGCCTAGCGGCGCGACCGGCGTCACCGGGGTGGTGCCGGACATCATCTGCCTGGCCAAGGCGATCGGGGGCGGCATCGCCGTCGCCGCCATCGGCGGCTCCGCCGAGGTCATGGCGCACGTGAACGACGGCGAGTACGAGATGGTCGGCACGTTCAACGGCAACCCGCTGGGGATGGCCGCCTGCCGGGCCATGCTCTGCGAGGTCGTCACGCCCGAGGCATACAAGCGGATCGACGCGTTGCGGCTGCGCGCGGTCAGCGGGCTGCGGCGGGAGATCGACCGCGCCGGGCTCGACGCCCAGGTGGTCGCCGTCGGCGCCAAGGGCTGCGTGGTATTCACCAGTGAGCCAGTGCGCGACTTCCGTAGCTTCCTGGACATCGATGACGCCTACAGCCACGCGCACTGGCTCTTCCAGCACAACGGCGGCGTCTTCCTGCCGCCGTGGGGGAAGATCGAGCAGTGGCTGATCTCCGTGCAGCACGACGAGACGGACATCGACCGGTTCGTCGGTAACTTTGCTACGTTCGCGACCGCAATGCGGGGATAATCTGCCTAATACCTGGAAGGTCTTGCGCCGGCCCGCATCGTGGGAGTACTCCTAGCGGTAGAAACTTCCAGGCTGACGGAATGTTCAATTAGGACCGCCAGGGAAAGGGGTGGGGCGGCATGCACCCCAGAGAAGGCTGGCAGGCCGATGGAACTCCGCCGCGCGGCTGGCCGACGCGCCGCAGCTTCCTGCGCCGCAGCGCGGCGGCGGGGCTGCTGGCGGCGGGCGGCGGCGCGCTGCTCGAGGCGTGCGCGCCGGCCCTGGCAGGCAACGTCGCGGTGCCGCTGCCCAGGCCGAGGCACCCGGTGACCTGGCCGATCTTCAAGGGGAACCAGCCGATCGCGAGCGGCCTGCCGCCCGAGCGCGGCGCCACGCTGCAGATATTCAACTGGGTCGCCTACGTCAACCAGGCGTGCGTGAACAACTTCCAGAAGAGGTACAACTGCAAGGCCGAGGTGACCACCTTCAACACGATGGACGAGGCGCTGGCCAAGCTGCGCAGCGGGCTGACCTTCGACGTCTTCATGGGCGTCACCGTCGACGTCCTTGGCCAGCTGATCGAGTCGAAGCTGATCCAGCCGGTCAATCACAGCTACCTGCCGAACATCACCCAGGAGTGGCCGGACTTCAGCAACCCCTTCTACGACCAGGGCTGGCGGTACACGGTCCCTTACACCATCTACACGACCGGGATGGCATGGCGGAAGGATTACGTCCACGAGAACCCGTACGCGATGCGGAACGCCTGGGCGATGCCCTGGCAGGCGAAGTACAAGGGCAAGGTGGCGATCCTGGACGACTACCGGGAGGGGATCAGCCTCGGCCTGATGAAGAACGGGATCTTCGACCTGAACACGACCGACCGGCGCCAGATCTCGCTCTCCCGGCGGTCGCTACAAGACCTGGTGAACCTGGTCGACGTGCACATCGACAACAACGACTACACCGAGGTCCCGACCGGGCAGATCTGGATCCATCACGCGTGGTCCGGCGACATGGCGGCGGCCGGGGAGTACATGCCCAAGGGAGTCCCGGTGGAGGTCGTCGGGTACTGGTTCCCGCCCGACGGCAAGGGCCCGGTGGCGAACGACACGCTCACCATCCTGCGCTCGGCCACCAACCCGGTGCTCGCCCACCTGTTCCTGAACTACCTGATGGACCTGCCCAACGCATTGGAGAACATCAGCTACAACGGGTACATGCAGCCGCTCAACGAGATCACCCCGCAGCGCCTGGTGAAGGAGAAGATCCTGCCTCCCAGCCTGACGTCCACCGCGGTCCTGCCGTCCTACTTCCGGCGCGGCATCGGCGAGCTGCAGCTGCCGGTGGACGCAGACGCGCTCTGGCAGCAGGCCTGGCTGGTCGCGAGCAACGGGATCTAGCATGCAGACCGCGCCGCCGCAGGGACAGCCCCCAGCACCCCCGCCCGGGCGGCACTCGCCGGCCCCGGCTGGGCGCCCGCCCGCGCCACGCCACCGCCATGCGGCACAGTCGGCCAACCTGTTCTGGGTCGCGCTCGCCGCCCCGGGCATCCTCTGGCTCGTGCTGCTGTTCATCGTCCCGTTCTACGCCGTGCTCGCGATCGCTGAAGGGCAGCTCAACCGGCTGACCGAGTCGCCCATCGCCCAGTACGACCCGCTGCGCTGGAGTTCGTCGAACGTCATCAACGTGTTCCACGACCTGGTCGGCGGCACCGCGTTCGCCGGCCCGATCGTGGTCAGGACGATCGTCTACGTCGCCGCGGCCTCGCTGCTGTGCCTGGTGCTCGGCTACCCGGCCGCGTACTTCGTGGCCCGGTTCGCCGGACGGCGCAAGGGCCTGTTCCTCGTGCTGCTGATCGCCCCGTTCTGGATCAGCTACATGATGCGGATGCTCGCCTGGATCGACCTGCTGCAGACCGACGGCTACGTGAACAGGGCACTGCTCGACGTGCACCTGATCAGCGCGCCGATCGACTGGCTGGGCGGGAAAGGGATCACGGTCGTCTTCGGCCTTGTCTACGGCTACATCCCGTACCTGATCCTGGTGCTCTACGCGGGCCTGGACCGGATCGACCCGTCGCTGATCGAGGCCGGACGTGATCTCGGGCTCAGCCGGGCGCGCACCTTCATCCGGGTCACCTTGCCGTTGTCCAGGCAGCCGATCCTGACCGGCCTGCTGATCACCGTGCTGCCGATGCTCGGCGACTACTTCACCAACCAGCTGCTCTCCGGCGCGCCGAATACATCGATGATCGGCAACCTGATCGAGGGCCAGCTCGGCACGCCGGGCCTGCAGGGCCAGGGCGCGGTGCTTTCGCTGCTGCTGCTGGTCGTCCTGCTGGCCCCGATGATCTACTACGTCGCGGCAACCAACAGATCGTCCCAGGGGGCAGCGTGACCGCGACCCGCGCGAGCAGGGCTGCTGCCGGTCGGACCCGCGCCGCGGCGCACGGCGGCGCCACCAAGACCGCCCGCTGGCGCAACCCGTGGCGCCATCCGGTCTTCCTTGAGGGCTTCACCTGGCTCTACCTGATCTGGTCGCTGGTGCCGATCGCGCTCGCGGTGCTGTTCTCGTTCAACAACGGGAAGTCGCAGGCCGCCTGGCAGGGCTTCTCCTGGCGCTGGTATTTCACCGACCCGGTGAACTCGGTGCTGCACAACACCGCGCTGCACGACTCGGTCATCCAGACCGTACGGCTGTCGGCCTACACCACGGTGATCGCGGTGCCGCTTGGCGTGGCGTTCGCGCTGGGCATCAACCGCTGGCGCGGGCGCACCTCGCTGACGTTCAACTTCGTGATGATCCTGTCCTTCGTGGTCCCCGAGCTGATCTTCGGCGTGGCGATGTTCTTCGTCTTCACCGTGCTGTTCAGCTTCGTGCACCTGGGCACGCTCGCGGAGACCCTGGGCCTGGTCACCTGGAACGTCAGCTGGCCGGCGATCATCGTCCAGGCGCGGCTGGTGACGATCGGCAAGCAGTACGAGGAGGCGGCGGCCGACCTCGGCTCCACCCAGTTCCAGACGATGCGCAGGGTGCTGCTGCCGCTGCTGACGCCCGCCATCTTCGCCAGCGCGGTGCTGGTCTTCTCCAGCGTGATCGACGACTTCGTGATCGTCGACCTGCTGTCCTCCAACGTGGGGAACACGCCGATGTCGGTCTACATCTACTCGCAGCAGCACGGCGGCAACGGCGGGCCAGCCCTGAACGCGCTCGGCACGATCATGCTGGCGATGTCCTTCGTCATCGCGGTGGCCGGGTTCGTCGGCTACCGCATCATGACCCGAGGCGAGCGCGGCGACGCCAAGCTGGCGCTCACTACCATCGCCGGAGCCTGACCGCTCCCGATCGGCCGTCTGCGACACGCAGGGATTACCGCCGATTTGCATCGCCCTGCGCCGGGCTCGCGCAGGCTAGAAGGGTCACGCGTCCAGCCGGATCTCGATAAGGTCGGGCAACGACGATGATCGCTTGGTTCCGGTGGCACGGACCTCCAGGCTGCACGGACCTCCGGGCTGTGCAGGCCTCCAGGCTGCACGGACCTCCAGGCTAAGGAGAGATAACTATGCGGCGGCATCGTGTCGTCATGACCGCAGTGAGTTTCTCCATTGCCGCATTGGCCGTGTCAACAGCCCCCCTCACTGCGCAACCCGCACAGGCCACGCAGGCCACACAGGCCACACAGGCCGCGAAGGGTCCGCGGTCAGCACCCGCCACCATGACGCCCGAGTGGCGGATCGTCGGTGTCAACGACTACGGCGACCACGACTCGCTGAACGCCGTGGTGGCCGTCAGCCGGCGGGACGCATGGGCCGGCGGACTGGTGAGCAACACTGGCTCCGAGGCCTTCCTGCAGCACTGGAACGGGCAGACGTGGAGCCGGGCGAACCTGCCCGCCGCAGTAAGCAGGATCAGCTATGCCCAGGTCAGCGGGCTCGCCGCCTCCGCGGCCGGCAATGTCTGGGCATTCATCAGCGGGCACCCGGCCACCGCGGCGCGCTTCGACGGCACGGGCTGGAAGGTGATGCGGAAGTGGCCGGACGAAGACTTCACGATCACCGGTGTGACGTTCGGCCCGGCAGACGTGTGGATGTTCGGCGGGATCGGCCCGCAGACGGCCGGGACCTGGCACTACAACGGGCACCGCTGGAGCAGGCCGAAGATGCCGCTGACTGCCTTCGGGATCAGCAGGATCTCGGCTCGCGACGAATGGGCCATCGGCGAGCGGCGCACCAGGGCAGGAGAATACGCGGGCGGCGTCGAGCGGTGGAACGGCCACTCGTGGCGCGCGGTTCGGACCGGCGGGCTCGTTCCCGCTGACACCGCTACGCGCAGCACCGGGCTCGCCCAGATCATCGCGCAGTCTCGTCGCAGCGTGTGGGTGACCGGCACGACGTATACCGGCGGCTTCCGCCACCTCCGCTCGTTCGTGCTGCACTGGAACGGCAGGAGATGGCGCCGGTTCACCGGCCCCCGCGACGTCAGCGTCGGCCCTGCGATCATCGCCGATGGCCGCGTTCAAGCCGTATCGCAGCACGTCAGGCTGACTGACCAGAGCTATATCGACCCTGCGCCCGTGCTGGCCTCCTATACTGCCGGGCGCTGGGTCACGCTGGCCACGCCCCCGCATCCCGGCCGGTCGCTGGCGATCAACGACCTGGCAGACATCCCCGGCACGCACTCCGCCTGGGCCGTGGGCGGTTACTTCACGGACACCACGGCCAACGGCTGGGTGCCGACCGGCGGCGTCATACTCCGCCGCGGCAACTGACCAGCGCTCCGCGGCTGACCAGCCCTCCCCGGCGGTGACCAGCGCTCGGCGCCAGCCCGCCCAGCCGGAACCGTCCGGCACCCCCCGTCAGGGGGCAGAAACGCCGAACCGCGGCAGGTCGTGCTGCAGCATGAACGCGGGCAGCGAGTCGTACTCGAACGCGTGCCAGAAGCCGCCGCTGATGGCCTGGTTGAGCCGCACGACGTGCTGGCCCTTGGCCGTGCCCGTGCCCGTGTAAGGCGCGGTGGCGAAGACGATCCGGCTCATGTCCAGTCCGCGCAGGCTGAGCGCAAGATGCAGCATCGCGCTGACGCTGAGCGTGTTGTCCACGCTGACCGCGTCGGTGAGCGCGTGCATGACCGAGCCCGCGCTGAGCGGGTTAGCCAGCGTGCCGGTCCGGCGAAGCTGCAGGATCAGCGCACGCAGGTACTCCTGCTGCCGCTGCTCGATGCCGACGTCGCCGCGGGGCGGGCCACGGCGATCCGTCACGTACTGCAGCGCCTGGGTGCCGTCGAAATGATGCGGACCCGCCGTCCAGGTCACCCCGATGGGCGGATCGTACGTCGTCACAGGGACGTCCACCGTGACCCCGCCCAGCGCGTCGGTCAGGGTGCGGAAGCCGGCCCAGTCGATGACCGCGAAGTGGTCGACCCGTACGTCGGTGAGATGCTCCACCGTCCGGATCATCAGTGCGGAGCCGCCGTCGAGATACGCCGTGTCGATGCTGCCGTCACCATGGCCGGGAATCGGCACCAACGAATCGGGCGGTATCGACACCACGTAGGCGCCGCCACCACCGGCGACGAGATGCACAAGCATCAGCGTGTTCGATGGGGCGCGCTGGCTGCTTGCCGTGTCCTCGCCCGTGGTCGGCACTGCCGACTGGGTATCCAGCCCGCCGACGAGGAACGTGACGTCGTTCGCCGCCGACCCAGTCGGCACCGGCGCCCGCGCCGAGGCAGGTATCGACCTGAACGGGTCGCCAATCCGATGCATGGAGTTCAGGTCGTGCCTGGCCACCAGATACGCCGCCGTGCCTGTTCCGGCGATGACAAGGACAAGCGCGGTCAGGGTGATGAGCAGCACCTTGCGCCGGCGACGGCGGCGCGGCGGAGACGGCGGCGGCCAGATGCCCTCCCCCTCCGGGTCCCACTCCACCTCCGCCACCGCAGGCCGCAACTCCGCGCCCGGATCGGTCGACTCCGGATCAAACGTTCGCTGATCGCCCGCTGACGCCTGCCGCGTCCCTTGATCTTCCATCGGCTTGACCTCCCCGACGCAAATGTACTCAATGATGCAAATAAGCCGCTATACCTTGTCGTAATCCTTCCGTCGGCCGACGGAAATGCCGGCGCGATCCGTGGCCTGGCGAGGCCTAATTAACCATGAATACACGAATTCTGACGTCGCTGGCAGCGATTAGCTGACTTTGAGTGCGCCGTCGTCCGCGGCGTCGCGCACCTGCCCGGAATCCGGCAGCACGCGAAGCGCGTCCGGCGCGAGGAACACGTGCACCGGCGTGCCCTGGGTCAGCTTCGCCCTGGCGCCGTCGTTCTGCAGCAGCACCTGAAGCTCCACCCCGGGCGCCAGCCGCAGGATCACCTGGGTGGCCGAGCCGAGGTACACCAGCCGCTCGACCATCGCCGGGACGCGGTTGGGCCCGGCGGAACCGAACTCCTCGACCCGGACCCGCTCCGGCCTGATCACCGCGCGGGCGGGGCCGGCCGTGTCGGCCGCGCTGCGGGCCACCTCAAGGACCGAGTCGCCCAGCCTGACCTGGCAGCGCGCGCCCGGACCGCGCTCCACGACGTCGACCTCCATCAGGTTCGAGACGCCGAGAAAGTCGGCCACGTAGGTGTCCGCGGGCTCCTCGTACACCTCGTGCGGGCTGCCGAGCTGGACGATCTTGCCGTCCCGCATGACCGCCAGCCGGTCCGACATGGTCAGCGCTTCCTCCTGGTCGTGCGTGACGTAGAGGAACGTGATGCCGACCTGCTCCTGCAGTGCCTTCAGCTCGACCTTCAGCGAGCGGCGCAGCTTGGCGTCCAGCGCGCCGAGCGGCTCGTCCAGCAGCAGCACCGACGGCTTGAGCACGAGCGCCCTGGCCAGCGCCACCCGCTGCTGCTGGCCGCCGGAGAGCTGGCCGGGACGGCGCTTCTCGAAGGAGCGCAGCTTGACGAGCTCGAGCGCCTCGTAGACCGCGCTGGCCATCTCGGCCTTGCCCAGCTTGCGGTTGCGCAGGCCGAACGCGACGTTGTCGAAGACGGTCAGGAACGGGAACAGCGCATAGCTCTGGAAGACGGTGTTGACGTTGCGCTTGTGCGGCGGAACGCCGGAGACGTCGACGTCGTCGAGCAGGATCCGGCCGGCGGTCGGCTGCTCGAACCCGGCGATCAGGCGCAGCGTGGTCGTCTTGCCGCAGCCGGACGGGCCGAGTAGCGAGAAGAACTCGCCACTGGCCACCGTGAGGTCGATCTCGTCGACCGCGGTCTCCGCGAAGCGCTTGGTCAGCGCCACCAGCTCGATCTTGCCACCGGCCATGCCAGCTACCTCCCCTTCGGACGGGGCTTGCGGTCAGTGCCGCGCCTTCCCCGGCCCGGGTTCCACTCGAACCCCAGCTGGTTCGCGGCAAAATGCATGCTGAGCTCGAATGCCCGCACCGGGTCGACCACCCGGTCCTCCAGGGCGATCTGGACGGCCAGCCCGTCGAGCAGCGCGGACAGGGCGACCGAGAAGTCCGCCGCGTCCACGTCGGCGAACTCGCCTGCCTGCTGTCCGGCGAGCACCAGCGACGCGATCATCTCACGCCAGCGCTCGTCGGACTTCTGCCTTACGCTGGCTACCTCTGGGTTCCTGGCGGCCTGTGCCCAGAAGTCGAGCCAGAGCAGCCAGGAACTCGTCGGCTCGGGGTCGGCCTCGGGAAGGCAGCTCATCGCCACGATCTCCTCGAGCCGGGCGGCCCCCGTCGGCAGCGAAGCCAGCCGGCGCTGGCCGTCCGCGTACCAGGTGTCCTCGGAGTACCTGATCGCCTCGGTCAGCAGCTGGTCCTTGGTCTTGAAGTAGTAGATGACCAGGGCGGGACTGATCCCGATCCGCTCAGCGACGTCGGCGATCCTGGTGTCGGGGTAGCCGCGCTCGGAGATGACCTCCAGAGCGGCGCGCAGCATCTGCTCCCTGCGCAGGTCGGCGGTTCCCGGTACCTCGGCGGTTCCCCGGGCCTCGGCGGTTCCCCTGGCCTCGGCAGTTCCCCGTACCCCCGCGGTTCCCCGTACCCCCGCGGTTCCCCGTACCCCGGCGGTTCCCCGGGCCAGGGCAACCTCACGGACCTGGTCTGTCATCGCGGCAATCCTCTCCGCCTCTTGTCTTTAAGGTAGCAGCTTTTTAGACTGAACATTCAGTCAACTCTCTATGCGGGCTCGTGGCCGCAGCTGGAAGGAAGGCGGACTCATGGCCGCAACATACGACGCGATCGTGGTTGGCGGAGGGCATAACGGACTTGTCGCAGCCGCGTACCTGGCCCGGTCCGGCGCCCGGACCGTGGTGCTCGAGGGACGGCACAAGACCGGCGGCGCCGCGACCACCGAGGCGCCGTGGCCGGAGGCGCCCGATTTCAAGGTCACCCGGCTCTCCTATGTGATGAGCCTGATGCCGCCGACGATCATCTCCGATCTCGATCTCGCCAGGCACGGCTATCAGATCTACCCGATGGGACCGTACTACCAGGCGTTCGCCGACGGCGGGTCAATCAAGCTCTACGCGGACGACGCCAGGCGCAACCACGAGGAGGTCTCCAAGTGGTCCAAGAAGGACGCGGACACGATGCCGCGCTGGGATGCCTGGCTGGAGGGCCTCGCCGAGGTGCTCGGCCCGCTGCTGCTGACCGTGCCCCCGGCGATCGGCTCGCGCAAGCCGCGTGACCTGGCCGGCACGCTCAAGCTGGCCTGGCGGCACAAGGGCCTGGACGTGCGCACGGTCGCCGACGTGACCCGCCTGATGACCATGAGCATCGCCGACCTGCTCGACGACTGGTTCGAGTCGCCGCAGGTGAAGGGCGCCCTGGCGGTCAACGGCGTGATCGGAACCTGGGCTGGGCCGTGCGAGCCGGGCACCGCCTACGTGATGGCCCACCACTCGATCGGCGACGTCGGCGACGGGCACCTGGGGAACTGGGGCTTCCAGGAAGGCGGCATGGGCGGCGTGTCCTCGGCCATCGAGGCTGCCGCGCGCGGCTTCGGCGCGGAGGTCCGCACGAACGCCAGGGTGGCCCGGCTGATCATCGCCGACGGCAAGGCCCGCGGGGTCGTGCTGGAGAACGGGGACGAGATCCGCGCCGGGGTCGTCGTCTCGACCCTGCACCCGCGCACCGCGTTCCTTGAGCACGTCGGCGCGGAGAACCTGCCGCCCGACTTCGCCAGCGACATCGAGCACTGGAAGACCCGCAGCGGCGTCGTGAAGATCAACCTGGTGCTCGGCGAGCTGCCGGACTTCACCGCCGACCCCGGCTCGAACCTGCAGGAGCACCACACCGGCTCGGTGGAGATGGCGCCCTCGGTCGAGTACATCGAGCGAGCGTTCCAGGACGCGCGCGAGGGCAGGCCCGCGCTGCGCCCGTTCAGCGACGGGGTGATCCCGACCGCCTTCGACAAGAAACTGGTGCCCGAGGGCTACCACGTCATGTCGCTGTTCACCCAGTGGGTGCCGTCGGACTGGAGCGAAGAGCCGCACACGCAGGAGCTCGAGGCATACGCGGACCGGATGATCGACTGCTACAACGAGCTCGCGCCGAACCTCAAGTCCGCGATCGTGCATCGCGACATCGTCGGCCCGCACGAGATGGAGCACGAGTACGGCCTGGTCGGCGGGAACATCTTCCACGGCGAGCTGTCGCTCGAGCAGCTGTTCCACATGCGGCCGGCCCCCGGCTTCGCCGACTACCGCACCCCGGTCGACGGGCTGTACTACGGCAGCTCGGCGACGCACGCCGGCGGCGGCGTCTGCGGCATCCCCGGCTGGCAGGCGGCCAGGGCAGCGATCGCGGACAAGAAGGCCGCGCGGCGGGCCGGGACGGTGCGCAAGATGACCCGGCGGTCATGAGCGTCGGGGAACACCGAAGATCGCTGGAACGAGCAATTCGGCCGGCTGCCCTTCGCCGACGGACGGCCTTGCAGGCGATGCTCGAAGCGCGCAGCGTCGCGCTGGTCGGCGCGTCGCCGCGGCCGGGCAGCTTCGGCCAGCGGATGATCGCCGAGGTGGCCAGCAGCCCGGCCGGGCCGGACATCCACCTGGTCAACCCCCGGTACCGGCAGATCGGCGGGCGGTCCTGCCATCCGTCGCTCGCCGACCTGCCGGAGCCGGTCGACCTGGTGCTGCTCGGCGTCCCTGACGCCGCGCTGGAGCAGCAGCTCGGCCTGGCCGCCAGCTGCGACGCCGCCGCCGCGGTGATCTTCGGCAACGCGCACGAGGACCCGGCCGAGCTGGCACCGTCGCTGCGCGAGCGGCTGGCCGCCATCGCGGTGGCAGGCGGCATGGAACTGTGCGGGGCCGGCTGCATGGGCTTCGTCAACGTGGCCCGCGGCCTGCGGGCGATCGGCTACGTCGAGCCCGACCAGCTACCCGCCGGCCCGGTCGCGCTGGTCACCCACTCGGGCTCGGTGTTCTCCGCGATGCTGCGCAGCGGCCGGGCGATCGGCTTCACCCTCGCGGTCTCCTCCGGCCAGGAACTCGTCACCACGGCAGCCGCCTACCTGGAGTACGCGCTCGGCCTGCCGGAAACGCGGGTGCTCGCGCTGGTGCTTGAGGCGATGCGCGAGCCGGACCGGCTACGGGCTGCGCTGGCCAGCGCCGCTGCCAGGGACATCCCGGTGGTGCTGCTGACGGCGGGAAGCTCGGCCAGCGGGCAGGCCATGGTGGCTGCTCACTCGGGCGCGCTGGCGGCCAGGGACGGCGGCTGGGAGGCGATCGCGGACGCCTACGGCGTGCACCGGGTCGGCGACCTGGCCGAGCTGGCGGACACGCTGGAGCTGTTCGCCATCGGCCGCCGGGTACGGCCGCCCGGGCCGCCCGGACTGCCCGGGATCGCGACGGTGCACGATTCCGGCCTGGAACGCGCGCACGCGGCGGATCTTGCCGACGAACTCGGCGTGCCGTTCGCCGCGATCGGCGAGCCGACGCTGGCCCGTCTGGCCGGCGTGCTCGATCCCGGCCTGCAGCCCGCCAACCCGCTCGACATCTGGGGCACCGGCAGCGATGCGGAGCGCCAGCTCGCCGACGCGCTCGTCGCGCTGGCCGACGACCCGGCAGTCGCCGCCGTCGCGCTGGCGGTCGACCTGATCCGTGAGTTCGACGGCGACCGCTCCTATCCCGGCGCAGTGCTGTCCGCCGCCGCCCGGACCGCCAAGCCGCTTGCGGTGCTGGCCAGCCTGCCCAGCGCCATCGACCCGGCCGCGGCCGCCGAGCTGCGGCGCGCCGGGATTCCCGTGCTTGAGGGCATCCGCACCGGCCTGCTGGCCCTGCGTCACCTGCTCGAGCACGCGGCAGCCACCACGTCGGCCACCGACGCCGCCGCGGCGGGTGCCGCGGCTACTCCGCCCGCCGCCGCGCCTGCGGCCCGCACTCCCCCGCCTCCGGCAGGCCGCGGTGCGCCGCCGCGCACACCGCTGCCGGACGAGGCGCGCCGTGCGCGGGGCGCTGCCCTGCTGGCGGCCGGGCAGGCCGCCGGGGCGCCGCTGCTGAGCCTGCTCAGCCAGTACGGGATCGCGGCCGCGCGCAGCGACCCGGCCGCCGACGTCGACACCGCGCTCGCCGCCGCCCGCGCGATCGGCTACCCGGTTGTGCTGAAGACAGCCGAGCCCGGCATCGCGCACAAGACCGACGCCGGCGGCGTGCTCCTCGGCATCCGCGACCCGGCTGAGCTTGCTGCCGCCTACCGGGACGTGTCCGCCAGGATTGGTCCTCGGGTGCTCGTCTGCGAGACTGTCCCGCCCGGCATCGAGCTCGCGCTCGGCATCGCCCGCGACCCGGACCTCGGCCCGCTCGTCGTCGTCGGCGCCGGCGGCGTGCTGGTGGAGCTGCTGGCCGACCGGGCGGTCGCGCTGCCGCCGGTGGGCGAGGAACAGGCCAGGCGCATGGTCGGCAGGCTGCGGGCGGCCCGGCTGCTGGCCGGGATCCGCGGCGCGCCGCCCGCCGACACCGGCGCGGTCATCCGCGCGATCACCGCCCTGTCAGCGCTCGCGATCGACCTCGGCGGCGAACTCGAGGCGCTGGACGTGAACCCGCTGATCTGCGGCCCGGCCGGGGCGGTCGCTGTCGACGCGCTGGCGATCCCGCGCAGCCCGGTCAGCCCGGTCAGCCCGGTCAGCCCGGTCAGTCCCCCTCGTCTCCGGCGTCTTCTTGGGTAATGCCCTGGACGGACTTGAACTTCGTCAGGCACACCTGCAACTCGGCCACGTTCCCGTCGCTGGCATCGGTGGTGTTGTACTGGACCTCGTTCATCATGTTGATCAGGCTTCGCTGCTTCGGCAACGCCATCGGCGCCACGTTCGGGATGTGCGAGCATGCGGCGCGGACCTTGAGCTCAGCAGCGACGGTCGTGTTCGCCTTGAAGCTGACCGTCACCCACTGCTTGTCCAGCGCCGCGTCCATCTTCGCGCAGCCAGCCAGAACCAGTATCAGGACGGCCGCCGCGGCGACGCGGACGTTCGTGCGCGCTTGCATGCGCCTCTCCCGGCTTCGAGTCGTAGGGATACACGCTAGCCTGCCCGGTGAACGGGCCGCAGAGAGGCAAGGCACATCGTGAGCCGTGTTGAGCACACCGGCGATGCAACGCCGTCCCCTCCCGCGCCACCACCTGAGCACGGCTTCCCGGCGGAGGCCGGTGACGCCGGCATCCGGTGGCGGCGCCCGTCGCCGCGGCTGCTGCGCGCCAGGCGGGTTCAGGCCGGCCTGGTGACAGGGTCGGCCGCGCTCGCCGCCGGGCTGGCGGCCGGCCTCGCCGCGTCGGCGGCGCTCGGCCTCGGCGTCGGGCTGCTGCTGGTGGTCGCCGGGCTGCTGGCGGAGCGGTTCCTGGCCCGCCGGGTGGCCGCGTGGGGCTACGCCGAGCGAGACGACGACCTGATGGTCCGGCGCGGGGTGCTGGTCCGCCGCCAGTCGGTCATCCCCTACGGGCGAATGCAGTTCATCGACGTCACGGCCGGCCCGGTGGAGCGCAGCCTGGGGCTTGCCACCCTGCGGATGCACACGGCGGCCGCGGCCAGCGACGCGCGCATCCCCGGCCTGGACCGGGCGGAGGCCGCGAAGCTGCGCGACCAGCTCGCCGCGCTCGGCGAGGCGCAGGCAGCCGGGCTGTGAAGAGTCCGCCGCCTGGCGGCTGGCCCTCCATCGGCCCACCGGGAGACGGCCTACCGGGAGACGGCCCGCCGGGAGACGGCCCGCCGGGAGACGGCCCGCCGGGAGACGCGGACGACTTCGCGAGCTGGCATCGGCTGCACCCGCTGTCGCCTCTGGTCCGCGCCGGACGGCAGCTGGTCACCGTCGTCGTCCTGGTGCTCGTCCTCTTCTTCGCCAACCAGCACGGGGCGGGCAGCGACCTCGTCGTCAACGTCGTCCTGGTCGCGCTGTTGCTGGCCAGCGGCGTGGTGAGCTGGCTGGTGACCCGCTGGCAGGTGGCCGGCGGCGTACTGCGCATCGAAACCGGCCTGGTGCGGCGCCAGTCACGGCGTTTCCCGCTGTCGCAGGTCCAGGCCATCGACGTGGTCCAGACCGGGCTGGCGCGGGTGCTCGGGCTGGCCGAGCTCCGGCTGCGGATGGCGGGTGCCGACTCCTCGGGAGGCCGCCTGGCCTCGCTGCGGCTCGCCGAGGCCGAGCGGCTTCGCCACCGGCTGCTGTCGATCGCCCGGGTGCCCGGAGCCCTGCCTGCGGGAGCTGTGCCTGCGGGAGCTGTGCCTGCGGGAGCTGTGCCTGCGGGAGCTGTGCCTGCGGGAGCTGTGCCTGCGGGAGCTGTGCCTGCGGGAGCTGTGCCTGCGGGAGCTGTGCCTGCGGGCAATGGGGTGCCCGGCGCCGGGGCAGCCGCGCCGCCCGGCACGGCCGGCAGCTACGGACCGCCAGCTGACGACGGCGGGCCGGAGCGGCTGCTGTTCCGGGTACGGCCGGTGCGCCTCGCCGCCGCCATCGCCCTGAGCAGGGCGGGCGCGTTCGCGGCCGTGGTGATCGCCGCGATGGCCGTCGCCGTCGCGCTGACCGGGCAGCCCGGCGTCGTGGCGTCGTTCCTGCCGCTGGGGCTGGGCATCGTGCTCGCGGTCTGGCGCCAGTTCAACGGGGAGTACGGGACCGTGGTCGCGGCGGCGGCGGACGGGCTGCGGCTGAGGTCCGGGTTGGTGCAGACCACCGCGGAGACCATCCGCCCCGGCCGCGTCCAGGCGGTCCGCCTGGTCGAGCCGCTGGCGTGGCGGGCGTTCGGCTGGTGCCGGCTCGAGGTCGACGTGGCGGGGCCGCGGCAGCGGCAGACGAACCGGTCGGAGTCCCGGCGGCTGCGCGCACTCGTTCCCGTCGGGTCGCGCGCGGATGCGGAGCAGATGACCGGCGAGATGCTGAGCGCGCGGCCGGCGCCATCGCGGCGGGCACCGCGAGGCGCCCGCTGGAAGGCGCCGCTGGCGTACCATTTCCTCGCCTGGGGCAGCGACGACCATTACGTCGTGGCCGCGCGCGGCCGGGTCTGCCGGACGACGACCTGGGTCCCGCTGGAGAAGGTGCAGAGCGTCCGCTGGGTGCAAGGTCCCGTCCAGCGCCGGCTCGGGCTGGCGTCGGTGCGGCTGGACGTCGCGGGCAAGCGGGTGACCGCGAGCATCGGTGACCGCGACGCCGCCGAGGCGCACGAGATACTCCGCCGGCTGCCCGGCCTGGCCGCCGCCGCGCGGAAACGGGCCCAGGTGACCTAGCCAGCCGGCCACGCGGCCGAGCTGGTGCCGGCGGCTGTGCGCCCCGCTGGCAGAGCCGGCGGCGAGATGAGATCATGCGTTCGAGGTCGGCGTGTGGCCGGCGGGCGCACCGAAGCTGCGCTGGTCACCGCTCGTCGCCTCGACGCGCCAGCCGATGCCGTTCGGGAGGGAACCGTGACAGCCAGCGACGCCACCGGCGGCCGATCAAGGAACCTGATCCTGGCGGCGATGATCTTCGCCGTCGCGATGACCTTCATCGACCAGACCATCGTGTCCATCGCCGTGCCCCAGATCCAGAAGGAACTCGGCCTGACCAGCACCGGCGTGCAGTGGGCGGTCAACGCCTACCTGCTGTCGCTGGCGGCGCTCTTCGCCTACGGCGGCCGGCTAGCCGACACGCTCGGCCACCGCAAGATGGTGACGCTCGGCGTCGTCGTGTTCGCCGGCGCGTCGGCGCTGTGCGGGCTGACCCCCAAGGGAAGCCTGGCCGAGGCGTGGATCGTGAC
>Ga0302324_100010576_pt1 | contig 19083 bp, 22 predicted proteins | sample Palsa_T0_1_FD_201949 | JGI IMG/M metagenome (GOLD analysis project Ga0302324, IMG submission 201949) | Peat permafrost microbial communities from Stordalen Mire near Abisko, Sweden - Palsa_T0_1 | ecosystem: Environmental > Terrestrial > Soil > Palsa > Peat permafrost | place: Sweden: Abisko...
TTACGCAGGCAGTCTTCCAGCCGGTCCTCGAAAACGTCCGCAAGAGCGACGATTTCGACATTGTCGGTGCCGTTCAAGACGTTCTGGATGGCTTGAGTGCCGCGGCCGCCGCAGCCGACCAAGCCGGCCCGGAGTTTCTGGTTGCCGGCGCCGCGCACCAGTTCCGGCCTGACGATTTGGAAAGCGGTGGCGCCAACTGCCGACGATGCCAGAAAGGATCTGCGTGAAACGTTGTTCTCTTGCATTGAGTGACCTCGCGACCAACTAATTATACGCTGGTGGGTGCATTTCCACGCTTTGCGCAGGTCCGCTCTGCTCTCCGTTAGCCCCCTGCGCTTGCATGGAAGTTCCAGGCGGGATACAATCCCTATCGTCATCAAAAATAGGAGGGCTGCTTGCCTCGATCTACCGGATTGCTCAAAACTCTCGCTCCCTGCGCGCTCATGATTCCGATACTGGGCTGTGGAGGATCCCAGCACAGCGCGGACGAGAAGTACTACCTGATCGCGACTAACATCCAACTGCCCTACTGGAAATCCGCCTCCGCGGGTTTGGCGAAGGGCGCCATCCAGATGCATGTGAGGACCGAATTCTCAGGGCCGGATAACTTCGATCCGAAAGCGGAACAGGAAGCTTTTCGCAAGGCTGTGGCAGCCAAGCCAATGGGGATTCTGATTTCGGCGGCCGATCCCGAACTGCTGAAGGCCGATATCGACCAGGCCATCGGACAAGGCATCCCGGTGATCACGATCGATTCCGATGCGCCATCCAGCAAACGGCTCCTGTTCATTGGGACCGACAACTTCAAGGCCGGCCAGATTGGCGGCGCACTGTTGGCGAAGCAACTCAAGGGAAAGGGCAACGTGGTGATGTTCACCATGCCGCAGCAGGCCAACCTGAAGGAACGGATGCGCGGCTATGAGGATGCGCTTTCCGGCCATCCGCAGATCAAGATCACAGAGGTGGTGGACATCAAGGGCGATCCGCGCATTGCTTTTGACAAGACCATGGAAATTTTGAAAAGCGCCGCGGCCAAGGTGGATGCATTCGCTTGCTTAGAGGCAGTGGCGTGTCCGGAGGTGGCCGATGTGCTGGAGCGCAACAAGACCGACAAAATCGTGGTAGCGATGGACACCGATCCGCGAACGCTGGATTGGATTCAGAAAGGCCGGATTTCCGCCACCATCGGACAGAAGCCGTACACCATGGCTTATTACGGACTCAAAATGGTGGACGACATGTTCCACAACAAACTCACGCCGCTGGACAACAACTGGGCACAGGATTCTTTCTCGCCGATCCCGACTTTTGTGGATACGGGCGCGACGTTGATCGACAAGAGCAACGTGGATTCGTTTTTGAAGGCGAGGGATTCGGCGCAGTCGCAGTAGTTTATTTGGACAAGCCGGAGACTTGTCCTACGGTGGTCAAGACACCGCCGGCGGCTTGAAATTCGGAGAACATCTTGCGGGCGGCGGTTTGGTCCAGAGCTTGCACGGCATCGGTGACTATTTCCACGCGGTAGCCTCGGCTGAGCAAGCCGAACGCGGCCAAGCGCACACAAATTTCAGTGACCACGCCGTAAACCACCGCGCGTTCCGGGCTTAGTTCGGCTAACAACGCGTCCAACCGCGGATTGGTGAAGCAATCCAACTCCTGCTTTTCCAGAATCAGCTGGCGCGCCGGGTCACTTTTTTCCAGTAAGGTGGATGCCGGCTTCAGTTGACCAGCGGTACCGGCGACACAGTGGTGCGGGTAAAGTTTGAATTCGGCATCGTCCTCGGAATGCGCGCACATGGTGGAAATAACCAACGGAGCGCGGCGGTTGAGTTCGGCGACGGCCGGCACAATTCGCTCGGCGCCCGGAACGTACAAGGCGCCGGCGGGATACAGGAAGTCAATCTGTGTGTCGATATCGAAGAAGACCGTTTTCACTCTGCACCTTCTCATAAAGCGCGACTAATTCCGCACTGTGCTCTACGCGATATTTTTGATCCGTATCGAACAGGCTGCGGATGGCGGTGGGCAATCGCTGGATGGATTCGGCGGCGTACTGACGCGCCGCGGTTAGCTGAGGCAGCGAATCCACCAGCTTGCCGCCCAGCATTACGGGACGCAGCAGGGCGCGCGCCTCGCCGTCGCCCTCGCCCGGCTCGCAGCCCAGGCATTCCCAGGAACATGCCACGCAATCATATGTTGCAAATCGAAATACCTGCTTGGCGCCCGGGAGCGTGTGCTTGTCCTCGCTGAATTTGGCGGTGGAGCGGCCATTGAGCTCCACCAGTTTGTAGACCACGCCAAGATTTGGAGAATCGGTGGAGGTGGCGAGATCGGTACCCACACCAAAGGCGTCAATGGGCGCGCGAGCGGCCGCGAATTCCAGGATCTTGTATTCATTCAGATCGCTGGTGGCCATGATTTTCACGTCGGGCATGCCGGCGTCATCCAGGATCTTGCGAACCGCGCGGGACAGCTCCACCAGGTTTCCGCTATCCAGGCGAACACCCCACAGCGGCCTGCCGAGTGAAGCGGCCAGCTTGGCGCCGGCGATGGTGTCGTAGGTGTCGATCAAATATACGGTCGCGTCGCCCAACAATTTTTGCAAACGCTCATAGGCTTCGCGCTCGGTAGCGAAGGCTTGAATCCAGGAGTGAGCCGCAGTTCCAAAAACCGGGACGCCATAGCGGAAACCGGTTTCGGTGTTGCTGGTGCCGACGCAGCCTCCAATATAGGCGGCACGGCCTGCCAGCACGCCGGCTTCGGGCGAATGGGCTCGGCGGGTACCAAAATCAACCACGGCGCGGCCGCCCGCCACTTCCACCATCCGGGCCGCTTTGGTGGCGATCAAGGATTGAAATCCGATACTAGCCAGCAAATAGGTTTCTACGATTTGCGCTTCCAGCAGCGGTGCGCGAACGGTGAGGAACGGTTCGCCCGAAAACACCGGCGTACCTTCGCGCATCGCAAAAAGATCGCCGGTGAAGCGGAGTTCGCGCAAGACATCGAAAAAATCCTGTGGGACGCTCTTGAACTGCGGCAGCGATTTCAGATAGCGGATCTGTTCGTCAGTGAAGCAAAGGTTCTGTAGATAATCCACCACCTGTTCCAGACCGGCTGCTAAGACAAAATTGCGGTAGCGGGGCAGGTGACGGAAGAACAGCTCGAAGGTCGCGATTTCGTTTGCTTTGCCGGCCTCGAAGTACCCGGCCGACATGGTGAGTTGGTAGAGGTCGGTGAGGAGGCCGGTCATTAGTTCAGTGCGTTCACACGAGTGCGAACGCGGCATGCATTGGTGCGTGCGCTACTTCTTCTTGGGGGCCTCTTTGACATCGGAAGCGGCTTTGGAGAGGTCGTCAACGGACTTGGCGTCGATTCCATAAATCGCAGGTTCATTTTCCCGCTGTGCAGTATAATCACTTCCCTGCTTTGAGATTAGTACTTTCTCCACCCGCTTGCCGCCGTTCGAAGTAACGCTGACGTCCAGCATGGGGGTTCCCAACGATTCATGATCGATAAATTTGCTGGCCGCTAAATCCCGCAGCTTGTCCACAAAAGATTGCACGCTGGTGCTGTCCATCTTTTTGCCGTTGGCAAACCAATCTTCGCCGGTCTTTTGGAAGGCGTAGGTTTTGCCGCCAGAATGCATTTCAATCTTGCTGGGATCGCTGAATCCGAAGTCGAAGAGTTTCTTGTTGCGGAAGTCGTCAACACCTTTATCGAGAGCGGTTCCGAGGTCTGCGGTTATCTTGTGAACGCCGTCTACGACACTCGATTTCGCGTAGTAATCGTCTTTAACTTTGCGGACTTCAAGCTGCTGGGTGCCCGATGGATCCGTGGTCTTCACCACCGCGACGGGCGTACCAGTGTTGAAGATAGAGGCGGATTTTTTGGCGTCGTCTTCTGAGACCGCGAGATCCATCTTGGCGTCCTTCACCTTGCGGATCAGCTCTTCCACCTGCAGTCCGTCGGCGCGCAACGGCTTGGGTTTGACAATCTGCCACTGGTCTTTATCGCGGCCGAACTCGATGTCCTGTTTCTTTGCGATCAGCTCAACGCGGCTGAGTTTATCCTGCTCGAAAGTGAGCAGGCGCTTGTCGCGCAGATCGTTGAGGGATTTTTCGAGGCTGGTTTTGGTGTAGCTCGCGACCGTGAAAACGCGCGGATCGCCGTCCAGCGCGACGTAGGTGCCGCCGTTGGCCGGCGCATCATCGCCGATGCGCAGCTTTTTGGTGACGCCCTTCTTGGTGGTGATGTCGATTTCCGCATCGGGCGCCTTCAGACCGAAGTTCGCAAGGTCGGAGGCTTTATCTTCGATCAGCTTGTCGGCGGTGATGGTTCCCGCGGCACTGGCCAGCTGGTTGGCTGTGTCCTGGTCGGCTCCATACGCCTTCGGAAACGTGATCTGCCACTTTCCAGCCGCGTTCTTTTCGAGAATAATCTCGTCGGCGTCATGCTTCTTGAGCGCGATCTTCACGATATCGCCGTCCGGCAGCGCCAGGATCTTGGGCGGAGCGTCGGTAGGAGGCTTGGCCGCCTCCGCGGCTTTCTGTTTATCGGAAAAGTAAACTCCAGCAGCCAAAGCTACCAGCACTAACGTGCCCAACATCAAACCGCGCAACCGCATGTTATCTTCTCTTCCACCAGATCATGACACCGCTCACAATGACGATGAGAGGCAGCAAAAACTGGCTCACCGCCCGCAGCAAGCGGAACTGGGCCTGGGTCAAACTGATGCGGCGATCCTCCGGATCCTTGGGCCGGATGGAAATAAGATCTTCATCCGAGGAAAGCCAGTTCAGCATGTTCAAGAGCAGATTCTTGTTGCCGTTGAACCGCAGGAAATTGTTAGCGGCCCAGCGGGAGTTTCCTACCACAACGAACCGTCCCTGACTGTTTTCCTTGCCGGTGTTGTAGGTACCGGCGGCGGCCAGCGTAAAGGGTCCGTGCTTGTCCTTATTTGGATCGATGCGGATTTCGGGCGCGTTTAAGGTGGTGGTGGCGAAGCTATTCTTTGAGGTGGAAAAGAGCTTGGTGACCGTGGTCTTGTCGCCGTTCTTGACGTCCAGCGACCGTGAGACCGGAAAGGCAGTCTGACTATTGGTCAACTCGCTAACAATGGGATGCGATTCGTAGCTTGAGATAACAGGGACTTCCGGCCCCAGTCCGTACAATTGCCCCAGGATGTTCTCGTCGAGAATAAGATCCTTGTCCGCAGTAACACCCCAGTTGCTCAGCAAACTGAGGAGCGCATCATTATCGCCGATTTCTCTGCGTCCAACTTTCAGCGGAGGATCCAGCATAATCAGCGCCCGGCCGCCACTCTCGACGTACTTCTTGATCGCGTCGACAGCGGGCTGGATGTAATCGCCCGAAGGCCCGGCAATCACCACCGTGGTGCAATCGGAGGGAACCTCCGGCTTTTCCAGCAGGCTGATGCTCTTGACCTTGTAGTTGTCCTTTTGGACAGCGGTTTGGAATTCACTCAGGCCTTCGGCGGTGGTGTCCTCCAGGCGATGCTCGCCGCTTCCGGTCGCGACGCAAACGGTCCTCTCGCCGCCTTTCAGCGTGCGAATGATCGCGCCGGTTATACCCTCTTCGTCGAAGGTCTTGGCTTCTTCTCTCTTCACGCCGTTACTAACAATCGCTTCGCCTTCCCGCTCAATGTGGGCGGCCTTGGCCACCAGCGGCTTCTTCAAATAGTCGACATACTCGATGTGGATTTTAGGAGATAACAGGGCGTACCGATCCAACAAATCCTTGCCCACCTGCATGCCGCTGGGTTTGTCGAAATATTGGATAGTGATGTCCTGTTTCAGACCCTGAGCGATCTTCTTGGTTTGATCGGAAAGGCTGTAGCGTTTGTTGGATGTGGCGTCATAGGTCTTGTTATAACGGTTGGCCAGAAAGTTGGCCACCACCAGCACTGCCAAAATAATCAGGATGTAAGTAGTCGCGTAGGCCGCGTACTTGGTTTGTCTTGTTTTCGCCCACTCGGTATTCACTTACGACCTCCACCGCAGAGATTCCATGGAGCGCGACGTCAAAAACAGCCCCAGGAAAATCAGTGAGACATAGTACACGGTATCTTTAGAATCCAAAACGCCCTTGGCGAATGATTCGAAATGGGTAATCACTGACATGTAAGCCAGCACCTTAGCCCAGGCCGCGGTTTCGTAACCGGCCACCCATTCCATGACCCACAGCATGAGGCAGACTCCGAATGTGGCCGCGCCGGCGATGATTTGATTCTTGGTGAGCGTGGAGATGAAAGTCCCCACCGCCAGCAGCCCTCCGGCTTGCAGCAGCAGGCCCAGATAGCCGATGGCCAGCGGCCGCCAATCCGGATTACCGTATTTGAACAGAAAAGCAAAATTGACGGCGCTGAAGACCAACATGACAACGTAAAGAAGCACCGCGGCCAGCCACTTGCCGAGGATTACCTCAATGTCGCGAATGGGCGAGGTTGCCAGCAGCTCGATGGTCCCGGTGCGCTTCTCTTCGGCGAACAGCCGCATAGTGATCATGGGAATGAAAAACAGGCCGATGACGCTGACGTTGGAGAGTAAGGGCCGGATGACATATTCATTCACGCTCATAGGGAAGCTCTGGCCGCGCATCTGCGATTCCAGACCCATCATGTTGAAATAGCCCACGGAGTTCCAGAAAAAGAATCCGAAAATCAGGGTGAACATGGTCAACAGCAGATACGCGATAGGCGAAACAAAGTAACTGCGAAGTTCTTTCTTGCAAATAACCAGGATGTTTCTCATACATTTTCCCCTTGGGCCACCGGAGCTGCGGCCTCTTCGACGGCCAGGGCCGCCGGCTCTATTTTCTCGGCGCCCGTCAATTGCAGGAAGACATCTTCCAGGCTCATGGCGGAAGGCCGCAGTTCATTCAGATTCCAGCCGGCTTCCACGATGGCGCGCGCCAGATCTCCCCGGATGAAGCGATCCTTCAAGCTTTCCACTTCAAAGAGGGACCGGTTGCCGCGCATTTCTTTGAACAGCACGCGGCTGACGCCTGAGACCATCTCCAGACGCTGCTGGATGGTTTTCTCATCGATAGCGCCATCGCGGCCTTCAACTTCGAGAACCACGGATTCGGCGCCGCGCGCGCGATTCTGCAGGTTCTGCACGGAGTCCGTCGCCACCAATTTGCCCTTGTTGATGATGATCACCTGCTGGCAGATGTGTTCCACCTCAGGCAGGATGTGGGTGCTGAGAATGATGGTGTGCGAGCCCGCCAGGCCGTGAATCAGATCGCGGGTTTCGATGATCTGCTTGGGATCGAGACCGGCGGTGGGTTCGTCCAGAATTAAAACGTCGGGATTGTGAATGATGGCCTGGGCCAATCCGACGCGCTGGCGGTAGCCTTTGGAAAGCTTCCCGATCAGCTTCTTCCGCACGTCGGCCACAGCGCATCGTTCACAAACTTCTCCCACGCGTCTAGCCAGGGTCGGACCCGACATGCCCTTCAGATTGCCGACGAAGGTGAGATACTCTTCCACCTCCATTTCCGGGTAAAGCGGCGGCGTTTCCGGAAGGTAGCCGATGCGCTTCTTCACTTCCATGGGTTGTTCCAGTACATCGAAGCCGGCCACATTGGCGCTGCCCTCCGAAGGCGGAAGGAAGCATGTGAGGATGCGCATGGTGGTGGTCTTTCCGGCTCCGTTCGGACCCAGGAAGCCCACAATCTGGCCCTTCTGAACTTCGAATGAAATGTGATCCACCGCGACTGTACGGGCGTATCTCTTCGTTAGGTTCTTGACCGTAATCATAGATAGACTCGGGGAACTGCGATCACCGTTCGGAATTGCCTCTCCTGGGGCAGCTTCGGAACAGGTTGTTGAAATTCCATGTTAAGAAATGGCTTTGACGATTGTCAATCCCGTGCGTCCGGGAGGGCACCGGCTCCCTTACGGTCGCGGCTCGGTGACGGGGGGTTGGGTAACGGCATCGATGGTTCAGCATTGCTCGGAACGGGCGAATCCCATGATCTGCATGCCGGCGTCGACAAAAAGGATATTCCCGGTCACGCCGCGACCCAGATCGCTGGCCAGAAAAACAGCGGCATCCGCCACTTCGGCCGGGTCGGTGTTCCGCCGCAAGGGCGCCAGGTGAACCGCAGCCTCCAGCATCTTTGAAAAATCGCGGACGCCGCGCGCGGAAACGGTTTTCACAGCACCGGCCGAAATTGCATTCACCCGTATGTTAGACGGCCCCAGGTCGCTTGCCAGGTACCGCACGCTGGCTTCCAAAGCTGCTTTGGCCACACCCATCACGTTGTAATTCTCCACCACGCGGGTGGCACCGAGGTAACTCAACGTCAGGATTGACCCGCCGCCCTGGTCCTTGGACGGCATGAAAGGCGCTAGCGCGTGGGCCACCGCCACCAGCGAGTAGGCGCTGATATCCATGGCCTGAGCGAAGCTAGCGCGAGTAGTCTCAGCCAGCGGGCGGCTCAGGTCGCCGAAGGCGATGCTGTGGACGACATTGTTCAAAACCGTCCCCTGGTTCTTCAGCACACTGGCTAGCTGGGCCAGCTCTTCGTCTTTAGTGACGTCGCAAGGCAGGGTTTGGTGAGCCTTGAGCTGGACGGCCAGTTCCTCCACGGCGAGCTTCTGACGGTCCCCCTGATAGGTCAGGATTAGCTTGGCGCCTTCACGGGCGAAGGCCTGCGCGATGGCGTAAGCCAAACTCCAGCGATTGGCCACGCCAAGAATAAGCGCGGTCTTGCCGGATAATAGTTGGGACATGAGCAACCTATTGTAGCGCCGGGGAACTGGGGGCTGGGGACTTGGGGCTGGGCTCGGCGGGCTGCTTGACAGGTTTCTTCAGCTTGAGATGAATTGTGACGGACTTCTTACTGTTGAACACGCTGAGCGTTTTCTTGCCGCTGAAGGCCCCCCGGTATTCCGCTTTCACCTGATATTCCACATTCGTACTGAGTCCGGCGAAGTGGTAACTCCCGTCGGGATTCGTGATGAAGGATCGGATCTGTAGCGACTTGGTGTCTTTCAGTTGCACCACTGCCCGAGCCACAGCCTGTCCGGAAGCGTCGGTTACCACACCGTTCACGGATCGAGTGGCGGAATCTTCTTTGGATCGCCGGTCCTGACCGGACACCCAGCTGCCCAGCAGCACCGCAATCCAACAAGCGCAGGCAGCCGGTTTGCTCACAAGGTTACCGCTTACCTGGATTCCTGATGAAGTTGAAATGTTACGTCTAACCGGTCTTCGCCCTGTACCGTCACGGATTTTTCTTCGCTGCGGAAGCCCTTGGCGCTGACTTTGATGACGTAGCGCGCATTGCCGGCGGGAAGGCGAACTGCGAACTCGCCCCGGGCGTCTGAAACGGTCTGCATCTTTTTGGTTTTCGAACGCGGCGTTTCCGGCGCCGGATCCTGGATCACAACCACCTCCGCATTCGGCAACGCGAAACCAGTTTCCCTGAAAACCGTGCCAGCCAGCAGGACGTACGGCTCCCCGGCGGCCTTCTTTTTGTCACCCAGAGTTGGAAGAGCAAAGGCGGCAGCCAGGAGCAGGAGGCTAATAATCCTCTTCTTCCTTTTCCTCCTCTTCATCTTCGTCTTCCTCCTCGTCGTATTCTGGATCTTCGCCGTCTTCCTCCTCCTCTTCGTCGTCCTCATCCTCGCTGGTTTCAAGCTCCAAAGGATCCAGGCCTGTGACGCTGACTTCGGCTCCGCATTCATCGCACGTCAGCGTGTCTCCTTCGTCCAGCTCTTCCACGTCCAGGTCCATCACAGCTTCGCAGTTTGGGCAATTGACCATTACCATTCCCTCCAAGGCACAGTTCTCTTATACAAAAATTCGCGGCGATCCGCTACGCTTTCGCCTTGGCCTGCCGCCGCCGGGTGGTGGGCGGCACAACACCATTCAATCGAAGATACATGAAAAGCTGCTGGCGATGGGTGAGCTCGTGTTCTTTGATGAGCTGCAGCATTTCCAGGCGAGTAATTTTTTGTCCATCCATGCGGATGATCTCGCCCGCGTAGAACTCGGGGGACTTCGAGGCGAGTTCCGCCACGCGCCGTTCCACATCGGCCCGGAGTTCGTGAGCCAGCGCGCCCGCGTCTTCGGTTTTCGGCAACTCCGCCACTTGCCTTCCGATGTTTGCCCGAAACTCGGGTGTCGAAAAGTTCTCCTCCCCGGCCAGCAGCAGACCCGTCAGGCCATGACCGGCGTCGAGGATATGACGCGCAGTGGCGCCGAAACTCATCAGTTCGTCGCAGGGTTTGAAATCCAGTTTGTGCGGTGCGAAATCTTCCACAGCCTGTGCGGCGTCCTCGCGGACGGCCTTCCAGGAACTGAGTATTGAATCAAGGCGTACCATGACTCATTATTAGCACGCTATTCGGCCCGGGGTTGTTACGAGGGAGGGCTTCAGCCGATGCAGAGCTTGGCTTCGATGCGGGTGACGCGGTTGTCGAGATCAATAACTTTGCCCGTGAGGATATCGAATTTCACGTCCAGATTGTTGAAGCGTGCGTCAAGGCTGCTAAACCGCGCGTTTACCGCGTTGTGATGAATCACATTTGTCAGGATACCGATCAATACGGCGAAGGTCGGGATACCTATGGTCAAGAAGAGTTGAATATCCGTCACCAACTATATTCTACTTCCACCAGACAAATCCTCTCGGGCTGGATTAACTGTACACTTCTCCTATGAAGAAAATCCTCTGTCTGCTGGCCGCGCTGCCTTTGATTGCCGCTGCGCCGGAACAGGAAATCCGCAAAGTCATGGACGCGCAAGTGGCCGCCTGGAATCGCGGCGACATTCCTGCATTTATGGAGGGCTACGATAAATCCGAATCCACTACGTTCGTCGGCAAGGCCATTACCAAGGGTCATGCACAGGTGCTGGAGCGCTATTTGAAGACCTATCCGACGCCGGAGAAAATGGGCACGCTTCAATTCTCAGATGTCGAAACGCGCATGCTCGGGGCGGACTATGCTTCCGTGATCGGCAAATTTCACCTGGACCGCTCGGCCGGCGCCGGGGGAGAAGCGGCGGGCATCTTCACTTTGCTGTTTCACAAGACGAGCCAGGGTTGGAAGGTGATCTTGGATCACACCAGTTGAGCGAGATGGCGATCCAACTTGACGAGGCGCTCTCGCTGCCCGATTTTGAATCTCTGGCGCGCAATCACATTTCGCATGGAGCGTGGGAGCGCATTCAAGGCGGAGCGGCGGACGAACTGACGGTTCGGTGGAATCGCGAAGCCTACCAGCACATTCGTTTGCGCCCCCGGGTTCTGGTGGACGTCTCCAAGCTCGACACGCGCGTCACATTATTCGGACAGGAATTGCCGTTTCCGATCCTGCTGGCTCCCACCGGGGCGCAGGGCTTCGTTTATCCGGACGGCGATTTGGCCGCGGCTCGTGGCGCAGGGGCGGCGCGGGCCACGCTCGTGATCAGCAGCAGTGCGTCATCGCGGGTGGAAGAAGTTGCCAGGGCTGCGACTGGGCCGGTTTGGTTCCAGCTTTATGTGCAGAAGGATCGCGGTTTCACGCGAGAGCTGGTAGAGCGAGCCGAAGCAGCCGGGTGCCGCGCAATATGCGTAACCGTCGATTCGCCGACGCAAGGCGCGCGCAATCGCGAAGAACACGCCCGGGCCGAGTTGCCGGAGCGGCCTTTGCCGAATCTCCAGGGAAAGGATTATCTCGACGCTGCCCTGACCTGGAAGGATATCGAATGGCTGCAGTCGTTCGCAAAAACACCCGTATTGTTGAAGGGCATCTTGGATCCGGAGGACGCAGCTCTGGCGGTGAAGGCGGGAGTTTCGGGCATCATGGTGTCCAATCATGGCGGCCGCAACTTGGATACGGCGCCGGCCAGCATCAGCGCGCTTCCCTTGGTTGTGGACAAAGTGGCGGGCCGAATTCCGGTAATTGTGGACGGCGGCGTCCGGCGTGGCACGGACGTATTGAAGGCGCTGGCGCTGGGCGCTAGCGCGGTTGGGATCGGCCGGCCGTATCTTTACGGGCTGGGCGTGGGAGGCGCGCAGGGCGTCACGCGGGTGGTTGAAATTCTGCGCAAAGAGTTTGAATTGGCGATGATGCTCACCGGGCGGCCGGACATTGCGGCCATTGACCGGTCGGCGATCTGGGATAGTTAGCGCTGTGCCCAATATCGATCGCGGGCCTGCACCACCAGACCCTTTTCTTTGACCGACAACTGGATCTTGCGAAACTCGGAAATCCTTACGGGCTGGTCGGAATTATATCCGAGGCTGTATTGGCTGCGCAGCTCATCTTCAATGGAAGCGTAGATTTGATCAATGCTGTGCTTCTTCGAAACTTCGTAAAAGCCGCCGCCGGTTTCCCGGGCCATTCGCATGAGGCCTCGGGATCCGTCGGCGCCGCCGGAGTAGAAACCGGAATCGGCGAACAGGATGGAATAGATCAGCGTATCGGCGCGCTGGGCCGCTTCCGCCGCGTCTGCCACAGTCGCATCGCTGCCCACATCCACGCCATCGGTGAGCAGCAGCAGCGCCTTGCGTCCGCTTTGCTTCTTCATAATCTCGTTGGACGCTTTCACCACCGCATCATAAAGAACGGTGCCCTTGCTCCCTCCGATTTGCATCTCGTTCCGGCTGGGCATATCGATATACGAGAGCGCATCGTTTAATTTTCCGAACGACGACGTCAGTCCCTGGCGCAGAATCACCGACGTGTCGAACTGCATGATGAACACCTGGTCCTTAGCCTGTCGCAGCACCTGATCCAGGAAGCGGAAACTAGCCGTGCGCTCCGATTCCAGAACCCGCCGCTGGCTCATGCTGGTATCCACCATCAGCCCCAGAGTCAACGGGAGATCGGATTGGCGGGCGAAATACTTGATCGTTTGCGGACGCCCGTCTTCAGAAAGCGAGAAGTCGTCCTTAGTCAGATCGCGAATGATTTCGCCTTTCTTGGTCCGCACGGATGCCAGCACGTTCACCACCTTGGTTTCAGTCTTGAAGGTCGCGTCATCCTGCGCCCGAAGCCCGGAGGCGACGCCTGCTGCAGAGAACAAGAACTGGCGGCGAGAGGGGAACATCGAGGGGCTCATAAAGTTAAACACCGGTTTCTGGTTTCTAGTTTCTGGTTAGCGGTTATCCCTCGGGGTGCACCAACCAGAAACCAGAAACCAGAAACGGATGTTCACCGTTTCACATCCCGATGCGTTTCCTTTACCTTGAATCCGGCGCGCCCCAGCCGCTTGCGGATTTCGCTCGCAATCATCACTGAACGATGATGTCCCCCGGTGCAGCCGAACGCGATGGTCAGATAGCTCTTGCCTTCGCGAATGTAGTGCGGGATCAGATAGACCAGCAGTTCCGAGATGCGATCCATGAACTCCAGGGTCTGCGGAAACGAGCGGATGTAACGCGCCACTCTGGGATGCCGGCCGGTGAGGTCCTTGAATTCGGGAATATAGTTTGGATTCGGAAGGAACCGCACGTCGAACACCAGATCGCTGTCGGCTGGAACGCCGTGCCGGTAGCCGAAGCTGGTGATATCGATCCGAATATTGGCCTGTTCGCGCCCGCCGCTAAATTTTTCCTCAATCACCTCCCGCAGTTCATGCACGTTGAACTTCGACGTGTTGATAATGTGGTCGGCCATGGCGCGAATGGGCGCCAGCTCCTCGCGCTCTTCTTTGATACTCTTCGACACTGATTCGGTGATTCCCAGCGGATGCGGACGCCGGGTCTCGCTGAACCGGCGCAGCAGCGTACTGTCGTCTGCCTCCAGATAAACCAGCGTGGCCCGCAAGCGGCGCTTGAGCTGTAGGTAGATTGCGGGAAACTGCTTCAAACCCCGCCCCTCGCGGATATCCACCACTAAAGCAGCTCGACGGACGTTAGGCGCATCCTGGGTCAGCTCGGCGAATTTCTGAATCAGGCCGATGGGCAGGTTGTCCACCGCATAGTAGCCCAGATCCTCGAACGCTTTCAGCACCGTGGCTTTCCCGGATCCGCTGAGTCCGGTGATGATGACAAGTTGGGCGCCGAGAGAATCCGGCGGCTCCTTCTTTCGTTGGGCCACTAGCTTTCAATGAGGTCGAAGTGCCCGTCGGGGCGCCGCATGAGGACCGTCACTCGATCGGTAGTGGCATCACGGTAGACTATGTAGTCCTGCGCTGCCTCCATTTCGAGCATGGCCTCATCCACGGTCATGGGTTTGCTTCCATCGCGATGGTTGACGCGAAAGATTTTCTTTGGATTCTTGCCGTTTAAGGCTTGGTCGGATCGAGCGGCATTTTTCCGGCTGGGGGACGGGGCGGGGGGTTCCGGCGCCGCGGCCGCGCCGGACGTTTTGCCCTTATAGCGCGTGGTATCGCGGAACTTGGCGCGCAGCTTCAGCACCTGCTTCTCCAACCGGTCGATCGCGCCATCGGCGGCGGTTACCAAATCCCGGTCAGTTCCCACGCCTACCAGCGCGTGATCCCACGCATTCATGGTGATTTCCACCTTGCGGAGAAACCGCTCCTGGCTCAGAATCACATGCGCTTCTTTTTCGCCCCTCCGCTCCACCAGCTTGGATAGTTTCTGGATTTTCGCTTCCAGTTTCACGCGTTGTTTCGGAGGAAATTCTTCGTGCCGGCCTGTATAGCTTATTTTCATGGAACCTCGCCTCCACGCGGGGAGAATTTCACTAATCTCGAACTCGCCGCTGGTGCGTGGACGGAATCTTCATATCTTCACGATACTTCGCAACCGTTCTTCGCGTTACGTCTATGCCTTCCGATTTCAGCCGGGCGGTGATCTGCTCGTCGGTGAGGGGGTGCTGCGAATCTTCTTCCTCAATCATCTTCTTCACTCTTCGCTTCAGGATGAGCAGCGGCGTGCCGCTGCCGGCCGATCCTTGTACCGCCTCCGAGAAGAAGTACCGGAGCTCGAACACACCCTGCGGCGTGTCGGCATACTTGCTGGCCACCGCGCGGCTTACCGTGGAGGGGTGCACGCCGATCTCCTCGGCCACTTCCTTGATCATCATCGGCTTGAGCAGATCGATGCCGTGCTCCAGAAAATCCAGCTGCCTGCGAACGATGGACTGGCAGACTTTCAAAATGGTCTGCTTGCGCTGCTCGATGTTTTTGATGAGCTGGATCGCCGCCGCATAGCGGTCCTTCACATAATTTCGAATTTCTTTGCTCGGCACCTGATCGCGATCCAGCATTTTCCGGTATTGGGCGTTCAACCGAAGCTGGGGAAGATCGTCGTCGTTGAGCTGGATGATGTATTCGTCGCTTTCTTTGAAGATGTAAACATCCGGCTCAATCTGGCGCGCGCCCTGGTCTGAATAACGCAGGCCCGGGTAAGGATCCAAATGGCGGATGACATCCAAAGCGATCTGGATATGTTCAAGGGGCCGGCCCAACACCTTGGCGAGCTCCTTGAATTGCCGCGTCTCGACCAACTTCAAATGGTTGGACACGATTTGCCAGGCCACGCCGCCCTTGCCGTTGCGGCTCTCAATCTGCAAGAGCAGGCACTCCCGGACGTCTTTGGCTCCGACGCCGGCCGGATCGAGCGATTGCACGATCCGCAAGCCTTCCTGCATCTCCTCCATGGTGTGCTGGCCGGTATCGGCGATCTCTTCGAGCGTCGCGGTGAGGTAGCCGTTCTCATCCAAGTTGCCGATGATGTTGTCGGCAGCATCGCGCACGTCCTCCGACATCACCAGCACACTTAATTGAGAGTGTATGTGGTCGGCCAGTGTAACCGGCGAGGAGAGAAAGGTCTCGAAGGACGGCTTCTCCACCGATTCCGACGCCGGACTTTTGTATCCAGGGTCCAGATAATCGTCGAAGAATGAACCGAAATCGATTTCGTCGAAGGGGTCCTTATCGGTTTTCTGTTCTGGAATTTCGGTCTCGGGAGCGGGTGCGGCGGCGGTTGGTTCGGCGGAGGTCCCGGAGGTCTCGATGGAAGAAAGAGCTGGACCGTCGAAGTCAAACCCGGCATTGGCTTCCGTGCCATCGGCTGCCACTCCCGGCTCAACCGCTGCCGCTCCGTTCACGGTTTCCAGAATGGTTTGGTCGGAAGGCTCGGAGGTGCGCTCGGATTCGAGGATAGCCTGCACCTCTTCGGGCGTCAACTCTTCCACGCCGTCGATTGATTCCTCAAGCATCGGATTCTCGGCGATTTCCTGCGTAATCATGTCCTTCAGCTCCAGGCGGTTGAGCTGGAGGACCGTCACCATCTGGACGAGTCCCGGCGTCAGGATCTGCTTCTGCGCGACTCTCAGTTGCAGTCTCGGCGAAAGCATTGACATTCTGTAATCATCATAACACCCGAGATGACAACGACAGAGGACTTATAATCACTTCCGATGGGCAGCTCTCCTTCATCTAGCGGAACCGTGCGGCCGGCTCCCTATCTATCCATTTATTTCGTGAACATTTATGTTCGCGATCAGGACCGAAGCCTGCGATTCTACCTGGATCAGCTTGGATTTGATCTGGCTTTCGACGCCCGTCTGCAAGCCGGGAGGCGCTGGGTGGCGGTGGCGCCGCCGGATGGTTCCACCGTGCTTTTGCTGATTCAGCCGGAGCGCGATTCGGCGGAGCATAAGCTCATTGGCCGGGCCACACAAGTGGTTTTAGTGACGGAGGACGTTACGGCTACCTATCGGGAGTGGCGCAAGCGCGGAGTCCGATTTGGATTAACGCCGCGGCTGAGGCGGGTGAAATATGAGCGGCCTTCGCCGGGCGCGCCGGCAGATGGAAGTCCACCGGCCTGGGGTGGAGTGTTTACCCGCTTCGAGGATATTGACGGAAATTCCTTTACGCTGGTCAGCATCGATGAAATGAGCCGGTCCATCCAGGCTCAACGGCAAGCAGCGGCTGAAAAACTGGAAGCCGAACGCCGCGCCGCCCAGGAACTGGACATCGCGAAACAGGTGCAGGCCCGGCTCTTTCCCCAGACGCAACCCGCGTGCGCGACGCTGGACTACGCGGGCATCTGCATCCAGGCTCTGCAAGTGGGCGGCGATTATTACGATTTCCTGGATCTGGGACAGGGGCGGCTGGGCCTGGTGGTGGGTGATATTGCCGGAAAAGGAATTGCGGCGGCGTTATTGATGGCCAACTTGCAAGCGAATTTGCGTAGCCAATATGCGGCGGCGCTGGATCAGCCGCAACTTCTGCTGCGTTCTGTGAACCAGCTTTTCTACGAAAATACGGGCGACAGCGCTTACGCCACGCTCTTCTTTGCCGAATATGATGGACGCACGGAGCGCCTGCGCTACGTAAATTGCGGACATTTGCCCGCCCTGCTGCTGCGCAGCGACGATACTTGTGTGCGGCTGGGCTCCACATGCACGGTGCTGGGACTGTTCAAAGAATGGGATTGCTCGCTGGGCGAACACGAGTTCTCGGCCGGTGACACGCTGGTGCTCTACACCGACGGCGTGACCGAGGCGTTCAACGAAGCTGACGAAGAATTCGGAGAACGGCGTTTGCTGGAGGCGTTGAGGCGTCACCGGCATCGGCCGTCCAAGGATTTGCTGACATCCATTGTTGAGGAAGTCCGGCAATTCAGCCCGCACGCGCAGCACGACGATATCACGCTGATTGTGGCCAAGTGCCGGGCAAGTTCGGTGTAATAGTCGTGAAGGGTAGTGAGGCTTCCTATGCTCGATGCCCGCAAGGTAAGTGGGGCATGGGTGTTTTCCGGAACCCGTGTGCCGGTGGCTGCGCTTTTTTCTAATCTCGAGGGCGGGGCAACGGTTGACGAATTCCTTCAATGGTTTCCAGGCGTATCTCGCGAGCAAGTGAAGACGGTGTTGGAACACGCCTCCCAGAGTTTAGGAACTCCCGTCCCCGCGTGACGCGAGCCAGATGCGCTCTTGCTTGATCACAACGTTCCTGTACCGTTGCGATCTTGGCTGAGTAGAAACCGCCTAAGAACGCGGGCGGGCCTAGTTAACCAACGGCGTCCTCGTTCAAATTGCTGAGGAGGCTGGCTTACGGAATGATCTTGACAACTGGCAAATCATACGTATAATTTAATCGAACGTATGAATACGAAGACTCGCCTGCTGGATACTGCGGAACGACTTTTCGCCGAGCATGGCATTGAGGCCACCTCGCTCCGCATCATCACTCGCGATGCGGGTGTGAACCTGGCGGCCGTGAACTATCACTTCCAGTCGAAGGAAGCGCTGATGCACGCAGTGATCGCCCGGCGCTTGGATCCCATCAATCAGCAGCGCCTGGCAATGTTGGACACCTATGAGGCGGAAGCTGCTGGCGCGCCAGTCCCGCTCAATCAGCTATTGGATGCACTGCTACGGCCCATTTTTGAAATGCTGTCCGGTCCGGCCAAGGAGTTCGCACCGATGATGAGCCGGATATTCACCGAATCGGGCGATCTCACCGAAAAGGTCTTTCACAAACATCTGGCGCATGTCCTGGCCCGATTCTTTCCCGCGCTGGAACGAGCTCTTCCCCATCTCCCGCAGACTGAATTGATCTGGCGCATGCAATTCATGCTGGGCGCCGTTGCGCATACCATCGGCGGGGCGAGAGTGTTGGAGGTTCTGTCAGGAGGCCTGTGCGATTCCTCCGACGTGGAAGGCACACTCCAGCGCCTGGAAGCATTTTTGATGGCGGGACTGCAAGCTCCAGCGCCCATGGAGGTGCGGCATGCAGTTCACTAGGTTGGCTCTGGTGGTGTGGTGCGGCTCGCGGCTATTCGCCCAGCCGGCGGAACTTCAATTGAGCCTCCAGCAAGCGGTGGATCTGGCGCTTGCGCCGGATGGAAACACGCGCGTGAAATTGGCCTTGGAAGCGATCAAACAGGCTGAGGCGCGGTCGGCCGAGGCACGTGCATCTCTTCTACCCGATGTGGAAGGCGCAGTCTCTGAACAGAGCCAGACGCGGAACTTGAAGGCCTTCGGTTTCACGTTTCCAAACATTCCGATTCTGGGTTACAGCATTCCCACTTTCGTGGGACCGTTCGACGTATTCGACGCGCGAGCCAGCGTTACCCAGAGCGTTTTCGATTTCAGCAGCATCCGTGGCTATCAGGCTGCCAAGGCGGCGGTGGAGGCAGTTAAAGCGG
>Ga0302324_100010577_pt1 | contig 19083 bp, 13 predicted proteins | sample Palsa_T0_1_FD_201949 | JGI IMG/M metagenome (GOLD analysis project Ga0302324, IMG submission 201949) | Peat permafrost microbial communities from Stordalen Mire near Abisko, Sweden - Palsa_T0_1 | ecosystem: Environmental > Terrestrial > Soil > Palsa > Peat permafrost | place: Sweden: Abisko...
CTGGCCCAGATCACGGCCACATCGGCGATGTTACCCGACGTGATCCACATCTTCTCGCCTTTGAGTATGTACTCATCGCCGGCCTTGCGCGCGGTGGTGGTCATGCCGCCGGGGTTGGATCCGAAGCCCGGCTCGGTCAGCCCGAAGCAGCCGAGCTTTTCGCCTTTGGCCATGGCCGGCAGCCACGTGTTCTTCTGTTCCTCGGATCCGAATGTATAGATGGGATACATCACCAGCGCCGACTGCACACTCACAAAGCTGCGAAAGCCCGAGTCGCCGCGCTCCAGCTCCTGCATCACCAGGCCGTACTCCACGTTCGACATGCCCGCGCAGCCGTAGCCATCTAGATTGGCCCCAAAGAAGCCCAGCTCGCCCATCGCGGGCACCAGTTCGCGCGGAAAACGGCCCTCGCGAAAGCAGTCTTCGATGATGGGAATGAGATTGTCCTCGACAAAATCGCGCGCCGTGCGCCGCACCAGCCGCTCATCCTCAGTGAAGCTCGCATCGAGATGCAGAAAATCGAAACCTTGAAATTTGAAACCCATTGTGATTGCCTTTCAATTCAAATCGAATGTAAACGAAGTCCTGGGTTTAGCATCCTTTTCACGTACTTTGCTACAAGCATGGGAAACCAGAAAAGTCTTTCAAACATCGAACACGCGCGCGGCGATGGTTTCAAGAAGAACGCAACGAGTTATCGCCGCTCACGCGACCTAGCGAGTTGGCAGGTTGGGACGCAGCCATTCGCCACCAGGAACCCTCACTTGCCGGCGGCCGGCTTGATCAGGTCGTCGAGATAATCGGGCTTCTGCTCGTCGCGCACCAGGTGCGGATAGCGCGCGCCGCCGTGATAATTCACGGTGAACGTCCGAATGTAATCGTCGTCCACCACCAGCAATGAGATGGTCTGCGACGAATCTTTCGCGGCCTTGATCGCGTCCTCGAGCAGGTCGTGCGTATACACGCGGCCATCCACGCCAATCACCTTCATGCCCGACGAGATGCCTGCCTCAAACGCCGGGCTGCCGACGATGCAGTCGCCCACCGAGCCATCGGGGCCCAGCTGCAGGCCGATTGAATAAATGTCGGTCGGCGTGCCGCGGCGGCCGCTCAGCTTGGCCGGCTCGCCGGTGTAATCAACCTTCCAGCCGCCGTTTTCGATGCCGCCCACAGGCGCTTCCGGAGCGGTCGAATCGAGCCGCGTGTGGAAGAATGTGGCCCAGTCAAACGGCGCAATCGCATTCAGCGCGGCGACAAGCTGATCGAAGGTGTAGGTCTTGACCTCGGGTCCGTTGTTGGGCCCGCCGTGAAACGCCTGGCAGAAGTCGTCGATCGATTTCGTGCCTTTGGATTCGCGATGAATGATGGTTGCGACTTCAAGCCAGAGCAGGTCGCCCTCGTCGTAGTAATCGGTGCCGCGGCGCCAGTTGAACCAGCCTCGAGCTCCGAAACCCATGCCGGGCTCGCCCACTGCCGTGTCAAGCAGCGGACGCCATGTGCGCCCCGGCCTTCCTGGACCGAGTGACGCTGCGATGCTGGCCAGGTATTCGTGATACTCATTTGGGCTCCACAGGCCGCTGCGCGCCGCCAGCATGGGGCCGAGATAATCCGTCAATCCCTCGTATCCCCACAGCAGATCGGTCTCCATCGGCTGCTCATAATAAGGAACCGCAAGGTCGGCAGGCCGGCGAAATTTTCCATTCCACGAATGCACGAACTCATGCGCCAGCAGGCTGCCCAGCGCCATGCCCGAGCCGGGCGAGATCAGCACCCGCTCCGGCAGGCGGCTGTCGTTGGACTCGTGATGCTCCAGGCCAAAGTGCGCCACGTGATCGCTGAGCGTGAGCAGGAAATGGTAGTCGCGATAATGCCGCGTGCCAAACAGCTTGCCCGACTCGGCCACCAGGTTGGTCATCTGCTTCTGGTTATCCGCGCTGATGTTGAGCGCCGCCGCGCTATCGGCCACGAGATCCAGCTCATGGTGAATCGGCTCGCCCGGCGGCGTGATGTCGATGGCGCGATAGAACTCGCCCGCAATCACCGGCGAATCCACCAACAGGTCGAGCGAGATGGGCTTGAACGCAATCGTGCTGCCTGACTCTGATGCGACGGGCAGCGGCGTGCCGTACTTCCAGCCGTCAGGCAGCGTCAGCTTGGCCTCGTAGCTCAACTGCTGCGCCAGGATGCCGGCCGGATACAGCACCACGTCGTTCCATTCGAGCACCGTCAGCTTGTCGGTGGCCGAATTGCCGTCGGGCTCAATGAAGTCGAAGTCGGCGTGGAGTTCGGTGACGCCGGCAGGGACATCGACGTGAAAAGTAAACACGTCGAGCAGGTCACGCTTCCAGGGAATCACCTTGCCGCCGCCCTCGAACTTGAGGCCGCTGACGCTGTTGATGGGCCCATTGGGGCCGTGCTCGCCGGGAATCCACTTGGGATAGTAGATGGTCACGGGGCCGGGCTTCACCGGAATCACCTCGTGGCTGTGCAGCAGCTTCTGCGGGGTCTTTGTCGCATCGACGGTGAGCGAGATGGTCTCAGCAGAAGCGGCGGCCGAAGCGGCGAAGATCAAGACCGAGGCGGCCAACAGCAGAACGGAAAAGCGGCAGCGTTGCATGTAACTTACTCCTTAGGGAACCTCTTATTAAGCCGAGGTTTTGAAAGGGCACGACTTCAGTCGTGCCGTAAGTGCTGCGAAATCAATTGGGCTTTAGCCCCTGAGGGATGCCTTCCTTGATAACGACCGTTGTTCAGAGATTCCTTAGCAGATCTTGATTTGAAAACCCGATTTGGCGTCTTTCAACTTGCCGACGCAAAATAGAGCGGGACCAGGTCACTGACCGCCTGAGCTCATACAAGAATGGGTGCCCTGCCCAGAGGGCGCCCACCCGCATTTGGGACCTGGGATAGCACAAACCTCAACAGCCAGATTCACGCGGTCAGTGACCTAGATGTCTTCTTCCCGCCGCCATTGCTCGATCAATCGATCTAGCCGATCGCCATCGCGCAGGTTCCGAATGTAAGTCTCCGTGTCCGGCAGATCTGTTCGATCCTTCCAAAGGCCGACCACAGCCATCATATCCGCGCGGCGCTCTTCCATCTTCGCGAGATCGAGGGATTCTGGCTTCTTCATGATATTGAAAGTATATTCGAATCGGTGTGCGCCCGCGTTGCAACCAATTCCTGACCGCTGCCTACTTTGGGCTGGCTGCTGCGCGCCGATTTCGCGTCTCTGCTCCCCGATCCCTGTTCCCTATTCCCTGCTTTATTCCAGAAATTCCTTTACAAACGGATCTTCGCTATGCACCAGGTCGTGCACCGAGCCGTCGAAGATCAGCCGGCCCGATTCCATCATCATGAAAGTGGTTCCCGGATCGGTCTGCCCCTCGGGCAGCGGCACCATGCCGCCTTTTTCCACGTCGTAGCGATGCGTGCTTAGCGTGAAGGCGTCCTGCAGCCGGTGAGTCACCAGGATCGACGGCGTGCGGCTCACGTCGCGCTGCTTCATGATCAGCTCGATGATGGTGGTGGACGTTATGGGATCAAGTCCGCCCGTCGGCGAGTCATAGAGCACAAGTTCCGGCCCGTGGATCAGCGCGCGCGCAATGGCCACGCGCCGCCTCATGCCGCCCGAGAGCGACCCCGGAAAAAAGCCGAACGTATCGGCCAGGCCCACAAACGTCAGCGCCTCACGCACCCGCGCATCGATCACGTCGTCGGGCACGCGCTCGCCGATCAGCTGGTAGGCCACGTTGTCGCGCACGGTGAGCGAATCAAACAGCGCGCTCTCCTGAAAGACCATGCCCACGCGCGCGCGCAGCGGGAAGAGCTTCTCGTCCTTCATGTGCGAGATTTCCTGGCCAAACAGGCGGATGCTGCCCTCATCCGGCCGCAGCAGTCCGTTGGCCAGCTTGAGCAGCACGCTTTTGCCCACGCCCGCCGGCCCCAGCAGGATGCGCGTCTCTCCCGGCGCCACCGTGAAGCTTACATCGTCCAGTACCGGCGGCCCAAAAAACGAGATGGAAACGTGACTGAAGGCGACCACCGGCTCCGCGCCCGCAGCCGGCGCAGTCCCGTGGGTCGCGTGATCCGCAGTGAGGTTCATTTGGAGAAGGTGGCGAGCATCACTTGCGTCACCAGGAAGTCGACAAAGATGATCAGCACCGACGCCGTGACCACGGCAGAGATAGTGGACCGGCCCACGCCCTCCGTGCCGCCTGTGGTTCTCATGCCGTAGAAGCAGCCGATCGACGCGATGATGAAGCCCGAAAACAGCGGCTTGACCAGCCCCTGGATGATGTCGGGATAGCGCAGCGCTTCCCACGCGGTAGAGAAATACTGATTGGCGTCCTGGTGGTTCATCAGCACGGTCACCGCGCCACCGCCCAGGATGCCAAACGCGTTGGCCAGGATGGTGAGGAAGAACAGCATGGCCACGCACGAACACACCCGAGGCGTAACCAGTTTGCGCATGGGGTCGACGCCCAGCGCGCGCATGGCGTCAATCTGCTCCGTGACAACCATTGATCCCAGTTCGCTGGCCATGGACGACGCGTTGCGGCCGGACACCATGATGCCGGTGAGCACGGGCCCGAGCTCGCGGATCATGGTCAGGCTGACGAAGCGGCCCGTCATGGCCGTGGCGCCAAACTCGCTCAGCGTAGCCGCCGACTGCAGCGCAAGCACGCCGCCGGTAAAGAACCCGCTCAGCAGCACGATCGACGCCGAGCCGAAGCCAATTACGTCCGACTGCACGAGGAATTCCGGCCAATAGATAGGCGGCTTGAAGAGGTTCTGCGCCGCGCGGTACGAGAACAGGGAGTAGTCCTGCACTGTGAGCACGATTTTCTTTGCGGTCTTGTCGAACATGTGCGACACCACCCGCCCGGGGCCCTGGTTAGGATTTTGATTTCAGCGCAAGGACAGAATAGCGCATAAAGGCCGTGGCACGATTGTTTTATAACAAAGCGACGCGGAGAGGCTCGAACTTTGAGAGCGCCGTTTCAGTCAATGGTCCTGCGGCTCGCCGATCCCGTTTTGGACCCTCTGTTCAGCGCGTTGTGCCAGCGGGTAGCAGACATGCGGCAGCCACTTTGCGAACATGGTCCACCAGACGAGGAAGAGCATCACGTTGGGCCATCCCGCCTCCACGCCAAACGGCATGCCCGTGAGCCACGTGGGCCCGTGAAAGCTGCCCTCGAGCAGGTGCCCCTTGCCCATCAGCCCGCTACTGGGCACGCCGAAAAAGTAGACTTCACCCCAGTTCCACGCGACATGAAGTCCAAGCGGCATCCACAGGTCGCCGGTCCTGCGCAGCAACAGGCACGCAATGAGCCCGTAGCCGAAAACAGTGAGCAGGCCCAGCACGGTCCAGCCGGGGTTGAACGCGTGCAGCGCACCCATGAGCGCAGATGTCAGGATCGCTGCAGGCCAGAAGCCGATGCCATCGGTGAGCGTGTATTGCAGATAGCCGCGGTAGAAAAACTCCTCCACCACGGCCGCCATAACGATCGCCACAGCCCAGAGCAGCGCGTATTCGACGATCCGAATGCCGTGAATCTGAAGCGCGCCGAAGGAATAAGCCCTGGCCAGCCAAAGCACCGCCAGCAGCAGTACAAGCGAGAAAAAGCCAACCGCAGCGGCCTGCCAGAACTGCGCACAGAACGCCCGCCACCAGGGTAGTCCATACTGCGTAAAGCTGCGGCGCTCGATCTTCGCCATCGCCAGGGTGGCCGGCAGCAGGGTAGCCAGCAGCTGAACCATGGAGAGGATGGCGACCCAGGGACTGCTGTCATCGAGCCGTCGGCCGTGAGTGAGCGCGTCGTAGATCTTGCCGGTGCCATAGCCCAGGGCAAACAACAGCGCGGCAAAGATCAAGAGCCGCCAGCCGGCGCGAAGGCCCCGCGCGTTTTTGAAGATGGATGCCAATGGCCCGCCTCTCTGTGAGGAACGCCCTATTCTCGAAGCTGACTCTCGTCAGGCCACAACTGTGCGCCATGCAGCACACGCAGAATTCTAACTGTGTATCCGGCGATGCGATAAGCGACGATCTAGGGCGTGCGCGAAATGACCAGCTCACGCGTTCCTTCAATGCGGCCTGGACGCCCCATCTCAGGAAACCGATTTAGATGCTCCACACTCGCCTTGATGCGCCGGTCAACGGTGACAGCCGCCCGGGGACTATCCGCCTCAATATAATCGAAGATCGCATCGCGGTCAGCAAGCGCAAAGGGCGACCACTCCAGAATCATTGGCTATCTCTGTTTCTTGCGCATCGCTCTATCTCGCCGCTTGGCAAAATGCTCCTCAACCTGCTCATGGGGAACGGCGGGACGCGGATCGTCAAGCGCTTCACGCACCCTGGCGCGAAACCAGGCGTCATGCTCGGCAGCATTCTGCGCTAGTGAAAAAGGCAGTGCTCCTTCATTCGCGGTTCGCGTGAGAAGGATGCGAACGGCGTCTGATACCGTGATCCCCATTTCGCTCAGGACGGCTGCTGCGCGCTCCTTTACATCGACATCGATTCGCGTCTGGACCAATGCATTTGCCGGCATGATGAATGCTCCTCGCATCGATTGTAATTCATTTGAATTACAATTGCTTCCAACGGAATATTGCGTGCAGGACTACGTTCAACCTGTGCCTGCTGCTCCAGAACGAGAGTTGCCGGTGTTGCTCAGGCAGCCTTCTTGATCCGCATGGTCACGCGTAAACCGGCGGCAATGGCCATCTTGACAAGCATATCCAACGCGAAGGCGTCGATCTTGCCATGGACGAGGTTGGAGATGCGCGGCTGGGTCACGCCGAATACCCTGGCAGCCTGCGCCTGGGTCAAGCCCTCGCTCTTGATATGGCGCGTGAGAGCCAGCATGAGCGACGAGCGGAGCTTCAGGTTCTCGGCTTCCACCGGATTGGGCTCGATGGCGTCCCAGACGCTTGCGTATGCCTTGGTCTTCGTCATTTTCCAATCTCCCGGAGTAGGTCTTTGTATCGGTGCGTGGCCAGCTCTTTGTCCCCGGTGCTTGTTTGCTGCGTTTTCTTCTGGAAGCAATGCAGGACATAGACAGCGCGTGGAAGTGTCGCCACTTAAAACACGCGAAATGCTCCGCTCTCATCGCGAATCCTGATCTCCTTTACGCCGGGACCGATGTCAGACATCGGCTTCCAGTCGTCGGGGTCGTCGCCTTCCTGCACCTTGAACAGTTGAAATCCCGCTTTTCGCCGGGCCGCCGCCGGAAATCGGGACAGGTCTTCCAAAGCGCTGCCTCGGAATTCGATGGGCTTCGGCGGGTTGTCCATGCGTTAGTATACAGATTTTTGCATAATCCGGGTCGGAACATTATTGTGCGACAAGAACTCTCAAGGCTGGAACAGGGGCTTGTGGGAATGACCGTATGCCCTGATGCTACGAATCGTTTCGATTGAGAGGCTGGGGAAGCTCTCGTGCGTCTCCTCGACGGTCGCGCCGAGTTCTTCGTCGGTAGGGATCGTGTCGGCGGGGATGCGCGTGCCCTTGACGACAGGCGTTCCGCCTACCTTCCCGGCAACACTTTCAACCAAGTCGCATTCCGACCAGTCTACGGTCATGATCTCCTCCTCGGTGTCTTTCATGTTATGCGGCGCTCTTTGGCGGGTCAACAGGCGATTGATCGAGGCGCGTACCCGACACCAGGCATGTCTACGACGAGAACTGGGACAGCCGGACGAAAATGGTCTAGCGGTTGAGTTTCGCTGTCTCCCACCCTTCGCTAGAAAAAAGCGAAGGATGGGGCACCCGGCACCTCGCAAAGAAAGCGATGGTGGACACCTGGGTATCAGAAAAGTCTTTGCTGTAAGGCCTCGGGATAAGGTTTTCGGCACATAATCAGGATTTCCTTTGCTCGGTCGCTCTCGCGATCAAGTGGTTCATCCCAGTGTCCCGCTCTTACAAATCTCGACCATTCCACCCTCAGCCCGACCGCGGCGCACATCTGGGATATTTCCTCCCTTGTGTATCTGCGATCTCGCACCAGAAGTTCTCCAAAGAGCTCGTCCACTTTATGAAACTGCTCCTTTCGGTATACGATCTTTTTGTCACTGTCGATCAGATAATAATCCGGGTTAAAGACGTTCCCCGACTTTTCCATGATGTTGCTTGGTGGGAGCGAGAGCAGCTTATCTGGATTAACTGAAATTGAAAACCAATTCTTAGCTAGCCGCTCGGTTAGCTCCATATTCATTACTGATAGAAATACATAACCTCCTTCTTTAACATGGCGCGCGAGGTTCTCCAATATTTGGAAGTTACTGTGGGCATCGGCATGGCTGCCAATCACATCATAAAGGCAAATACCAAGTTCAAACTGTCGGCCAATTTCGGTGGTTCGACAGTCGCCATGATGAAATCTTATGTTCGAAGCTATCGGTTGGTCAGATAATTCACGCGCGGCAACAATTGATTCTTGAACATAGTCGACCGCCGTCACTTGAAATCCATGTCTTGCGAACTCAAGTGAGTGCCGGCCATCGCCGCAGCCGAAGTCGAGCACGGTCGAATTGCCTGGAATGCCGCAGTGCCTAAGGATGAATTCTACTTCTTCATTCGCAAATTGAGCCCAAGGATGTGATCGCCAATGGGGCTGCATTCGCGAATATGCCTGCTTCGTTATCTTGTCCGAGGCTAACAGCATCTCCTCCAGCTCCTTCTCAGCCAACGGAGTCGGCTGTTGATCGTGAAAAGTAAAGGCGAACCATTCCCAGCCCTCGGTCAAGCTGCCCAGCATCCACGGCTTTGTTTCGGCTGTTGCATTGAGGAGCATCACCGGTAATTCCGAATGATCAAGGTGAAAGGTTGTATCGACGCGGGACTCGCCTTCATTGATAGCGAACGCCCTGGAGCTGCTTAGGTAAGGCACATGCTTTGCACCCAATTCAAGAAGCGCATTTGCGTGCTTTGCTATAAGAACTGGCTGACATCTCCGCCGAGTTGCCTTCTCAAGCGCCCTTATTGCATAGGGATTGGCACTCAACAGTCCCCATGCGAAATAGTCTGAAAATCCCCAGATCGTGAATAGCAGTCTCTTTCCTACGTCCACCTGCCTGTGATCCCTATGAACAACCAACTGGGTAATCCAGGCTACGTTTCCGTATCCGGGAATTTGCGCGTGAATCGCAATTGCATACCCAATCATTCTTCCAAATGCGGTCGACCAGACAATAAGGGATTCCGGAGTCATCAGTTTCCGAATTTGGGCTGGAGACAGACGTACTGGGTGCCCCGGGTTGCGCCCGCCCGGGCCCCAGAAACCGTAGTGACTGGAATAGAGATCGCTCATCTCCGAGATGAGTTCGGAGTTCGCCAAAGAGCCGTGAGTCCAGTGGAACTCAAACATCGATTCCGGTTTCGCGGATGTCATTATCTTTGCAGGGCAAGGCGTGCAGAGCAACACCGAAACAGGGGAACGCATCAAGAATGCCACCCCGAACTCTCCGAGGGAAAGGAAAAGATCCGAGAGGAAACCGAGAAAACAGAACGCGGAACTTGCGGTCCGCGTTTTGTTTTCTTGAATGATGATTAAGCTTGGTGGCACGGCTGAAGCCGTGCCCTTTCAAAGCTCGGAAGAAGCGGCAGACGTTACGCCTTCGCCAGCACGCCGCCGTTGACGCGCTCTTTCATCAGGTCGTGGCCCTTCGCGAAGAGTTCTTCCATCGGCAGCTTGCCGCCATCTACTTCGGCGAGGATTGCCTTCTGTGCTGCGTACTCCTTGTTGACGATGCCCGCCTTCGATTGCAGCATACGCCAGGCCTTGCGGCGCTCGACGCAGAAGAGCACCAGTTGCCGCGAGATGGCGCGGTACTCGGTCTTGCCGTTCTCGTCGAACTGGATGTAGACGCCGAAGTCAGGAATGAATGCGCGGTGGCCCTCATGCAGGTAGCGGCGGTAGACCACGTCCTGCTGCGTGATGCGCACCAGCATGTTGTCGAGCTGGATCAGCTTGGCCGCCGCGTCGGGCCTGATCTTTTTCAGGTGATTGCGGAAGCGCGCTTCCGTCGCGCACCAGTGAGCCACGGTGTAGCGCGACGTGACGCCGGTGAGCTTGGACTTGGTCTCGTACCAGTCGAGCTCGGGCGATGGATTGCCCTTGACGTCGAGCGCCTCCTGATAGCTCTCGCCCTTGCGCGGATCGAAGACAAACTCCGGCGCGCCGCGCGAGTCGCGCACGCGCTGGGCCTGGAAGAGCGCCATGTCGTCGGCCACGCCGTGCTCCGGCTGGCAGGTGGTGAAGCATTGCAGGAACGACGTGCCGCGATACTCCAGCCCATCGAGAATGGCGCGGTAGAGCTTGGGCGCGTTGGCCATCGACACCTGGCCGATGAAGGGCGATCCGTGGCCGGCGAGGAAGGTCTCGGCCACCGTCTTCTTCTCGGTGTTCTTGCCCTGCGTAGCGGAGCCGAAGACGTTCATATCATTGCCGCCGAGCATGGGCGTCGAGTCGGAGTTTTGCCCGCCCGTGTTCGAGTAGACCTGCGTGTCGAGCATCAGCGCCTTGATGTTGGGCCGGTTTTGCAGGATCACCTTGGACATGTTCTGGTAGCCGATGTCGCCCATGCCGCCGTCGCCGCCCACCACCCACACCTTGGGCAGCTCGACGATCTCCTGGTCGGTCATCAGCGCGTCGGTGAAGTGCGTGAACTCGTAGTACTCGCGCTCGCTGATCGAGTCGGCGTCGCGCGTAAGCACGATGTCGGCCAGACGCTCAGGCAGCACCGAGCGCCGCGCGTGATCCACGATGAAGCTCTCGCCCATCAGCCAGCCCACCGTGATGCCGTCCTGGAAGAGCGAGTTCATCCACGGATAGGGATGCGGGTTGTTGGGCGACGTAGACCCGTATACCGTGTTGCAGCCGGTGTGCGCAGCCATGGCCATTACGCTCATGCCGTTGGCCAAGCGTCCGTCGATAGGCTGCAGGTTCTTGTGATTGAACGCCTCAGTGAGCAGCACCGCGGCCATGGCCTCAATGAGCTGCGCATCGGTAAGCGCGCCGTTCGCGGCCTCGTATGCGGCGATGCGCTCCTGCGTGTCGGCGGTGTCTTCGCCGCCCAGGCCCATGACCAGATGCGCAATGGCCTGGCGCAGCAGCGCGTACTCTTCCGCGTTGCGATCCTTGACGGCGGCCAGGCGCGCCACGCCGACCTTCTCAAGCTCGCCGGCCTTGGTCACAAAGCGGTCGCTTTTGGCGTGATAGACGGGCCGCATGTAGGCCTCGGTGACCGCGGCGATGGAGCGCAGCACAGATTTCTCGCCGCAGCCCGCACACGCTCCATCGCCCGACACCAGCGCGTCGTAGTTGGTGCGCACCATGAGCATGTTGCGCAGCGTGGCGGTCTTCGAATCGGCCGGGTTGGCCGCGTTGAAAAGCCCAAGATACTTCTGCCGGGTGTCGGGCAGCAGGCCCAGGAAGCCGGTGCCGGTCTCGTGCTCGGCGTTGACCTCTTCGGTCTCGGCCACCATGCGCAGCGCCTCGTGCTCGCCGCAGGCCGTGACGCAGGCCGCGCAGCCCTTGCACAGGTCCGAAACAAAGATGGAGAAGATGCCGCCGGAACCGGGCGACTTGCGCTCGGGCGAGGAGAAGATGGCGTTGACCTTCTGATACGCCATCGGCACCTTCGCGATGATGTCAAAGAACTGCTGCTTGGATTGCTGCGAGAATTCGCCGTCGCCGTTCGAAGCGAGCGTCTCGGTCACTTCGCGCAGAATGGTGGGCAGCGGCGTGCCGGTCTTGAGCTCCGCCACCATGCGCTGGCGGGCCAGCTTTTCAATCGCAGGCAGCGCGCGCATCATCTTGCCGCGGTCGTCGGGGTCGGCAATGTAGTAGGAGACCGCCGTGGTGAGCAGCGTGCTCAGGTCCTGCGAGCAGTTGGGCAGCGCCGTGTCCGGGCACACCGAGATGCACTCCATGCACTGGGTGCAGTTCTCGGGAATGTAGAGCGGCGTCTCGCGGCGCGCGACATATTTTGAAGCCGTGTCGCCGGTAGCGGCGGCAATCACGCCCATGGCGCTGAGCGGCGTGGACGGCTGATCGTAGCCGAAGCTCGAGCGGAACTCGGCGTCAAACGCGGCAATGGTGCTGATGGGCGTGCGCGCTCCCTGAGCCGCGGGCGTGGGCGTGGAGCGCGGCGTGGGACGGCAGCCGCAAGAGCCACCATCGCTGCCGGCGGGCACCAGTTCCAGGATGGGCAAGAGCGGCAAGCCGCGCAGCGAGGAGCGATCGGCCGCGGCCAGCGCGCCGATCTTGATCTCCTTCACCTGGTCGAAGCCCTGCGTCATCACTTCCATGTTCGACTGCACCACGGCCTCGCCGAGCTTGCCGAACTTCTTCACGTATTGCTTCATCACCACTTCGCGATACTGCTCCTGGGTGATGCCGAACTCCTCAAGCAGGCTGGACACGGCAAAGAACGCGCCGAGGAATGCATTGCCCTGCATGCGCAGCTGCAGATCGCCGCGGTCGGTGGCCTTCTTCGCAATGGCGAAGCCAGGCAACGTGAAGACGCGAATGTTGTTGTCGATGATCTGCTTGCGCGCCCAGTGCGGCAGCCGTTCCCAGGCCTGCTCGCCCTCTTCATCCGACTCCCACACCAGGCTGCCGCCAGGCTGAATGCCGTCGAGCGGATTGGTGTGCGTAAACGCCTTCGGGTCGCAGCAGAGCACGACGGTCACGTGGCGCAGATCGCAGTTGACGCGGATGCGATCCTTGGCCGCCACCATGAAGTAGCTGGTGGGCGCGCCCTTCTTTTCCGAGCCGTATTTCGGATTGGCGCTGACGTGGATGACTTCCTTGGCATTGCCGTATTCGTCGGTCAATCCGTCGCGGGCGAAGAGCAGATCGTTGAGGTCGCCGATGATGGCGCCCAGGTTTTTGCCGGTGGTGATCGCGCCCCAGCCGCCCACCGAATGGAAGCGCACGGCCACCGCGCCCTCAGGCAGCAGCGACGGCGTCTCTTCGCCAAGCACGGAATAAGGATGGTCGATGCCGAGCACGAAGAAGTTCACGCCGTCGGAGGCTTTCTTGCCGTCCTGGCGTGCGCGGTCTTTGGTGGCAAATTCGTATGCGCCGATGATGTGCTCGGGCCGGAAGTCTCGCGAGCCCAGCCCGTAGGTGCCGGAGTAGATCTTGGGCAGCTCGTCGATGGAGATGGCGGGCAGTCCCTCGGCAGCCGGGCGTCCGGCGTGCGTGATGGCCTTCGACAGTGCAGTGCGAATGTCGCGGCCGAGCGGGTTGTCGCCGCTGAGTGCCTCGTCGGTGCGCTCGAGGATGATGACGTTCTTCTTGCCCTTGAGCGCGGCTACGATGGCGGCCTCGGGGAACGGCCGAATTACGTTGACGTGGATGGAGCCGACGGTGATGCCGCGCGCCTCGCGCAGATAATCGACCGCGGCCTCGATGTTCTCGGCAGCCGATCCCAGCGAAACAAAGACCGTATCGGTGTCGTCCGTCTTGTATTTGGAGATGAGCCCATAATGGCGGCCGGTCAGCTCCGCGAAGTCCTTATAGGCGGCCTCGAGGAACTCGAGGATGGGCTCGGCGAAGTTGTTTCGCCGCGCCACGATGCCCTGCATGTAGTGTTCCTGATTTTGCACCGGCCCCAGCAGGATGGGGTTGGCCAGGTCCATCATCTTGGGCACGCGGCGGCGCGTGGCCCCAAACAGCACGCGCTGCGCCTCGGTGGGGCAATCGATAATGTCGTCCGGCGCGCCGAGATATTCGCGGATCAGGTCGGACTCGTGCTTGTAGAACGTGCGCTCCAGGTGCGTAGTCAGGAACCCGTCCATGATGTTCATGCCGGGCGTCAGCGAGAGCTCGGTCACGCGGCGCAGGATCAGCGCCTGGTCGGCGGCCTGCTGGGCGTCCTTGCCCATCAGCATGATCCAGCCGGTGTCGAGCGCGCCATAGATGTCGTCGTGGCCGCAGTGCACATTGAGGGCGTGCTTGGTCAGGGCGCGCGCGCCCACCTCCAGCACCATGGTCGAGCCTTTACCGGGCGCGTGGTAATACTGCTCCACGCCGTAGACAATGCCCTGGCCGGAAGTGAAGTTGACTACGCGCTTGCCGCAGACCGAGTGGGCAATGGCGCCGCCCTGGGCCGCGTGCTCGCCCTCCGTCTCAATAGCTATCGTGTTCTTGCCAAAGACGTTGAGATGGCCCTCGGCATACGCTTGCTGGAACAGCTCGCCGCCCTCGGTGGAGGGTGTAATGGGGTAGAAAACGCCGGCGTCGGCGATGCGCGTCTCAGTGTGGTAAGCCACCAGCTGGTTGCCGTTGGCGGTGACCCGGATGCCGGGATAGCGAGCAGATGCCGTCATAAAACCCCCTCTTGTGAGGCCAGAACTTTGTGTGGAACGCTTGCCGCGCTGAAAAGCGGTCCGGATCTCGATCCGGATCGCTTGTTCCAGAGCCAAAATCGTGCCGCCAACGGCGGCCGGAGAATTGCTGGTCGAACCTCCGGGAGCCAGGCTCCCGTGCCGGAGCACACGCGCCGCAAGTCGCTGGATTTGAGGGAGATACTCAAAGATCCGCGCGGTTTTCCGAGTTCTGCCGGGTCATGTGGCCCGCGCGTCTGCGTGGGACCGGACCTCTGCCCTTGTCACGCCCCTGGACCGGGTGCAGATTGGGAAGCTCAAGGGGCACTGTCTATCAAAACGGGCCTGTTTATAAGTATGCACCTCGGAAGGATGCGGCGCACGGGCACAGGGTGGTATGCGTCTCACCCAGTGGGATGGCCTCGAACGCTGCGCAAACGATTTAGCAGCGGGTTTCAAACGGATCGTAAAACCTGGCATCCCTTCTCCACACTGGCCGTTCACATCGCCTGCTTCCTGTCGCGCGCTCGTGTCCACTGGCGGCGGAAGTCCCACGATGCCGCGCCTGAATCAGAACCGCTTATCCAGCCCAAGTGAAAATGCCTTGATATGTCCGCCGGCCCAGCAGTGCGGATTGGAAAACTCGTTGCTGGCCGCGTCGGAAGCGTCATGGCAATCGGTTGTCACTCCGCGCCCGCCCGCGCCCAGGTCGTAGTGCGCATACTGGTCGTTGAATGTGCCCGCCCAGCCCAGGTAAGCCTCCAGCCCGTCCCCGATGCGGTGCCGGTAGATTGTGGTGTACAGGCTCGATTCATTGTTGGCGCCGCGTCCGCCCACCGCGTCGCCGTCCACGTTGATGTTCGCGTAAAGCGCCGATGCATTCGATGTGTTGTGCTGGCCGGGGTCGCCCGGCGTGCGGTAGGCGCGCGCCCAGCCGATCGACAGGCTGTCGGCCGCTCCGATGGCCTGCGTGCCCGCAAGCCAGCTTCCCAAGCGCGACCGTTCATTTTGGAATTGCATATAACCCGGCACATAGCGGTGGAGATCCTCAAAGATGGCGCTGACCACGGTGCGCTTGTTGAAGAAGCCGTACTGGATTCCCACCTTGCCTGCATCCTCGTCGGCGGTGTCGGCGTTGTAAATGGCCGTGGGCACATAAAACGAGCTGAGCGGGCTGTTGGCGATGACTGTAATTTGCCCGGTGTAGCCTTTGGGCAGAGTCGATGGATCCGTGACCGAGCTTATGGTGATCGGCGCATTGAGCGGGTAGTCGGTTGGATAGGCCGCGTAAATGGCCGTGACGTCGCTTTGCCGGTTGACCTTCATGTGGCGCTCGTAGGCCGCGGTAATGTAGAGCGGCTCTCGCGTGTAAGACACGTTGCCGCTCACCGCATCGCTGAAACTGGCGTCGTTGCAGGCGATGGGGTTGTCGGCGCCGTCGCCGGGGTCGTCGCCTCCGGTGCAGGAGGGCTCGCCGGCGGCCAGGTTGTCGCTGTCGCTGGCGCGGTTCTGGCCGGGCGAGATAAACGCATTGAACTCGACCCCGGCCAGCTTGGGCGACGTATACCAGATGGAATGATCGAGACGACCGCCAAACTCCACCCGGTTGTCGCCGCCGGTGTTGCCCATGATGACCGCGTTGTCGCCTTCCATGCCCACAAACGCGTTCATGCGCGAGGTGGACTGTTTGTAGGGCGGGTCGGTCTTGCCGAATAGAAGCGCGCCATACTTCACCATGCCCAGGCCGATGTAGGTGTTGCGCGTGAACAAGGTGCCGGCCACTGTGTCCTGCTCCTGGCTGTTGCTCTGCTGAATGCCCGGAGTGGCCGAGATCTGGACCGACGTTTCCAATTGGTAGATGAAGTTTGTGTCCTTGAGGCCCGTGATTTGGGTGCCGCGCACGCCGATATAGGAGAGGTTGGTCGACAGATCTTCCAGCCAGCCCACGTTGCCCACCGGCGGATTGCCGTTGCCGTCGATCATTCCGCGCAGCCCCTTGGTGGCATCGTCCACTGAGACGTCGAGGTTGCCGTAGACGGTGATCTCGCCCGTTTTGGTATAGAAGGTCAGGTCGCGGCCCGGCTTGCGCTCAAAAAACTTGTGCTGGACCTGCTCGGCGGTGGTGGGCTGGTGCGCGCCGAGAGTTACGTTATAGACCTCGGCCGGAGACACACCGCTCACCGACGGCGTGGTCGATCCAGGACGGGTGCCCGGAGCGGCGGGACTGGGTTGTTGGGGGTTTGGGGAGGGCTGTGGCACAGCCTGCGCGGCGGCCGCCTGACCGGTGCCTGAGGTCGCCGGCGCCGCCTGCGACGCCGCACTTCTCAAAGCCGCCGCATCCCGCTGCGCGGCATTCTCCTGCGCCGCATCGGCCGGCTTCGGTTTCGCATTCGCTTCGAGCGCGTCAAGGCGCGCCTGCACCGCAGCCAGCGCCTTGGTCAGCTTGTCCACTTTCTCTTGAAGGGCTTGTTTGTCGTCCGGCTGCTGGCCATGAACCGCTGCAGGAACGCTCATCAGCAGGAACAGAAATGGCGTGGCCAACACGATCCGTGCACGGCGCCCGCGCCCGGAAAACCGTCCGCGCAACCGCATGATTGCGCCCATTGCCCTCGCGGCATATTTCTCTCGATTCACCATGAGCCAGTCCTTTCGCGCGCACGCCTGCTGAGTCTGGATACAGAAGCCTCTTCGGCGCAACGCGCGAATCGATCAGAACAATCAGCGGCGTATGAGTTCGATTTGGAACAGCCTGTCCCGCGACCGGGCCGATCCTGTCCCCCGATGGGCGTGAGGAGATTCAAACGTCTATGCACGGGCAATTGAGCGAGTGCGACCGGCCCCCGCTCTGCCTCACGTTGTATAGTGAGGGCGACCGCAATGGGTTGATTCAGTCTCCCTGGCGGCGGAGCAAATGGCGATGGAGAAGCGGAAACTGCGGTCGCAGGCATGGTTTGGCGGCAACGACAAGAACGGCTTTATCCACCGCAGCTGGATGCGCAACCAGGGCCTTCCCGGCGACGTGTTCGACGGACGGCCGGTGATCGGCATCTGCAACACGTGGAGCGAGCTGACCCCCTGCAACGCGCACATGCGCGAACTGGCCCAGAGCGTGAAAAACGGCGTGTGGGAGGCGGGCGGGCTGCCGCTCGAGTTTCCCGTCACCTCAATGGGCGAGACCAACATGCGCCCCACCGCCATGATGTTCCGCAACCTGGTCAGCATGGATGTGGAGGAGTCGATCCGCGCCAATCCGATTGACGGGGTGGTGCTGATGTGCGGCTGCGACAAAACCACGCCGTCGCTGGTCATGGGCGCGGCCAGCTGCGATGTGCCGGCCATCGTGCTCTCCGGCGGCCCCATGCTCAACGGCAAATACCATGGCCAGCAGATCGGCTCGGGAACGGTGGTGTGGCGATTCAGCGAGGCGGTCAAGGCCGGCACCATGACGCAACAGGAGTTCATGGACGCGGAGAGCTGCATGAGCCGCTCCGCCGGCCACTGCATGACCATGGGCACGGCCTCCACCATGGCCTGCATGGTGGAGTCGCTGGGCCTCACGCTGCCTGGCAACGCGGCCATTCCGGCGGTCGATTCACGCCGCCGGGTGCTGGCGCAGGAGACTGGCCGCCGCATTGTGCAGATGGTCCTTGAAGACCTCCGCATTTCAAAGATCCTCAAGCGCGAGGCGTTTCAAAACGCCATCCGCGCCAACGCGGCCATCGGCGGCTCGACCAATGCCGTGATTCACCTCATCGCGTTTGCCGGGCGCGTGGGCGTGCCGCTCTCGCTCGAGGACTGGGACCACTACGGCCGCGGCGTGCGCACCATTCTCGACATCCAGCCGGCGGGGCGCTTTCTGATGGAGGAGTTCTACTACGCCGGCGGGCTGCCCGCGATTCTGTGGAAGCTGGCGCAGCACGGGCAACTCGACTCGGACGCCCTCACCGTCAACGGCCGGACTATGGGGGAAAACGTAAAGGACGCGCCCAACTGGGACAGCGAGGTGATTCGCGACTACGACAAGCCACTTGTGGAGAGCGGCGGCATCGCCGTCTTGCGCGGCAACCTGTGCCCCGACGGCGCGGTGCTCAAGCCCTCGGCTGCCTCGCCGCATCTGATGCGCCATCGCGGCCGCGCCGTGGTTTTTGAAAACATCGAGGACTACCACGCGCGGATTGACGACCCCGCGCTCGATATCGACGAGACGAGCGTGATGGTGCTCCAGTACTGCGGGCCTCGGGGATACCCCGGCATGGCCGAAGTGGGCAACATGGGCCTGCCGCCAAGGCTGTTGGCGCGCGGCATCACCGACATGGTGCGCATCTCAGACGCGCGCATGAGCGGCACCGCCTATGGCACGGTGGTGCTTCATATCTGTCCCGAGGCCGCGCTGGGCGGACCGCTGGCGCTGGTACGCAACGGCGACTGGATCACCCTCGACGTGGAGGCGCGCACGCTGCACCTCGAGGTGGATGACGCGGAACTCGCAGAGCGCCGCGCGCAATGGACAGCGCCCGAGCCGGCCATCAAGAGCGGCTATCAATTCCTGTATGTGAATCACGTGATGCAGGCCGACAAGGGCGCGGATTTCGATTTTCTGCAGGGCTGCCGCGGCCACGAGGTGACGAGGGAATCGCATTAGGCTCCGCCTGCTCGATCTACCACGAAAATGGGTGCCCCAGGTCCCGATTCTGGGACCTGGGATACCTCGAACTCCCAATCGCGAGGACAAACTCAAAATG
>Ga0302324_100010578_pt1 | contig 19082 bp, 12 predicted proteins | sample Palsa_T0_1_FD_201949 | JGI IMG/M metagenome (GOLD analysis project Ga0302324, IMG submission 201949) | Peat permafrost microbial communities from Stordalen Mire near Abisko, Sweden - Palsa_T0_1 | ecosystem: Environmental > Terrestrial > Soil > Palsa > Peat permafrost | place: Sweden: Abisko...
GAAAGTTCGATCTCTTTTTCCCGGTATCGAACTACACCGCTCGGAGGCTTTATGAATTAACCGGCGTTTCTCGGGAAAAGATGAAGGTGACGGGTTCTTGCGTTCGAGGGTCGCTGTACGAAATACGCGATCGCTTAACAGTTACGCCCTCGCCCTATCATCACAATCCGCCTTATTTTATAACTCTGGGAGGCGATGACAGGCGGAAGAATACGGATACCGCACTCAGGGCCGTGCAGCGCCTCAACCTGCTTTATGCGCGGCGCATCCCGCTCAAAGTAATAGGGTTCTATTGTGACGCCTATAAGTCCGATCTCTTGCGCATGGCTGGTCACAGGGAAGGCGAAGGCTTCCTGGAGTTTTCCTCCTTTATTCCCGACGAAGACGTTGTTTCTCTACACTCCGGCGCTATTGCCGCGATCGCTCCTTCTCATATTGAAGGCTTTTCGCTACCGGTTGTCGAGGCTTCCGTGTGCGGGTGTCCAGTCATCGCGTCAACCTGCGACGCACAAATGGAACTGATCGAGCAACCGGAAGCTCTCTTTCAATCGGACGATTCAGCGGCCCTGTCCGAAAAGCTGGAAACTCTTTTCCTTGACCCAGCTTCCCGCGCTTCCCTCGTGGCAGCACAAGCACACCTCGCCCCCAAGTTTAAAGAAGATACCGTGGGAGCTCGGTTTTGGAGCGCTGTCGAAGCAGCCATAGAGAATCGCCGAGGTATTTCGCTCGTCAAAAGACCTCGAAAACCTTTCTTGGCTTTCTTGAGCCCTTACCCGCCCGACTCATCAGACGCCGCCCTACAAACGGCGATGGCCATGAAAGCGGGCAGGGAATGGTTCGATTCCGAGATCTATACCGACGCCGCGCGTCCGCTCGCATTTGGCAATACCTTCCGGGACGCCGGCACGATCAGCTTGGCGCCTTTTATCGACAAACGTTACAGCGGGATCGTCTCGGCGCTCGGAAACTCTTTTTCGCATAAACGCGCCTTTGAGGTTTTCGAACGCTTTGGGGGCCCTTGTATTCTGCACGATGTCCGGCTCACCCAAATCTACTTCGAGCGCCTGGGGCCGGAGGGATTTCTGAAATTCGCCGGAGGGATTCTTAACCGCCCAGTTTCAATAGAGGAAGTGCATTTTTGGTTACAGGATCGCAACCCACCCTCCTTGTTTGTCGAGCGGATTATCCAGCAAGCATCGCCATTGATGGTGCTTTCGGCAACGCAACAAGCGTTGCTCAAGAAGCGCTATGGCACGGAATCCCATGTACTAACGTACTGCCCGACGGCTGTTTTTGAAGAATACGAACTAACTCCGGGGACAAGGCAAACCGTACGCGAACGGCTCGGCATATCCCCTAACACATTTCTGATTGCGAGTTTTGGCCAAGTTGCAAGAGCGAATGGAATGGACTCGTGTATTCTATCGCTGGAACTCCTGCGAAGCTGGAACATTCCGGCGGAACTTTATTTCATCGGTAATGCTGAAGACTCGAAGGGCGAAATAGCCCGCATCGCCACGCTTTTTGACGTAAACCGCTATGTTCATCACGGGACCGAGTTTGCTGAGGATACCGCGTATCGCGACTTCCTGATTGGCTCGGACGTCGCCGTCCAGCTTTCACCTTACGGGTTTGGGCATCCTCCGATCACCCTTACTAACTGCATAAGCGCCGGACTCCGTGCCGTAGCCAGCAGCGATGCGGCCAAGTCCTGTGATGCTCCCGCATATGTTTCCACCGTGCCCGACAGGTACTCGCCGCTACTCGTGGCGGAGCAACTTGCTCTGATTTGGGAAACTCGCACCCAACGCGCGACCCATTCGGAAGCGCGCGCTGCCTACCTGCAAACCCATAATTCTGTATATTACGCTAGGCGGCTCGTGGAGATCCTGGGAATCGCATGAGTCTCTATATCGACCTCAGCGAGTTTTTGGCGGACCCCATTACAACCGGAATTCAACGAATAGCCGGCGGGATCTGCCAGTCCTTGCCGGCCAATAGAGCAACGCCAGTTCGGCTTCATGCGAATCGCTACGTTGCGCTTCCTGCCGCGCTTATTGACGCAATCGGAAGATTCTTCGGCGACGATAGCGAATCTCGGGTTATGGAAATTCGCCGGCTCGGCGCGGTCCAAACTGGCTCGCCCGTCGAACTCTCGCCGCGCGATACCGTTCTCATTCCGGAAATCTTTGGACCGCAACGAGTTGCCTTCTTTCGCGGAATGCCAGATCAGGCATTCAGCAGATGCCGGTTTTTCGTCCATGATCTGCTTCCGCTAACTCATCCTGAATTCTTTCCGGTAGAAAGCATTATGCATCTCTACGGATATTTCAGGCTTATTCTGGAAGCCAGCGAGTGCGGATTCAATTCCGAGGATACCCGCAACGTTTATTATGGCCGGCTGAAGCGAACGGGTGTGCGTGGCGGAGTCGTTTTGCCGCTTGGTTGCGACTCCTTGGGGCCGAAGCCAAAGCAGGCCACTCTCAATCGTCCGCTGGTGTTCACGGTTCTTGGAACGGTTGAGCCGCGCAAGAATCACCACTTGATACTTGATGCTTTTGAGCCCCTGCTAAGGCGGATCGAAGGCCTGCGGCTTTCCTTCATCGGGAAAATGGGATGGGTCGACTCGGAGTTGGCTCACAGGGTGCGAGCCCTCGATGCCGACCGGAATTCGGGATTTCGATTTCATTCTGCCACTGGTGACCAAGCAATCCGGAATTTCATCGAAGAGTCGCGCGCAACTATCTACGTGAGCTCCGCCGAGGGTTACGGACTGCCACCCGTTGAGAGTCTTTGGCTAGGTACCCCGGTCATAGCGTCCACCGCCATCCCGAGTCTGAAGGGTTTAGGGTCAATGGGTATCCACTTTGTCGACCCGCTCAATGCGGTCAGCCTCAGAAACGCGGTGCTCGCCTTTATCGACGACGCATATGCGAAGCAAAAGACGGAAGAGGCGTTTCGTCTAAGCCTGCCGACATGGCGCTCGTTCACTCGGGAAGTGCTTCAGTGGTGCGGTCAGGAGACAACCGCATTCTAAGCCGACGGTCCGTCGCGTAGGCGTTTATGAGTCTCTATATAGACCTGAGCGAATTTCTGGGCAATCCGATCGCTACCGGAATCCAGCGGATTCCGGGCGAGATGTGCAAATGCCTGCCGCCCAATTCCATGATTCCGGTACGTCTTCATGCGGGCCGTTGCCTTGCCCTGCCTCAGGCCCTAATAGATCTCGTTAGGACCCACTTTCGGGACGCGGGCCACACCGCTGTCGAGGAACTACGCCGGCTCGGCGCGGCGGAGCGCGGCGGGGAGCTCAGACTGTCGGAGGGTGATACCCTGCTTGTTCCGGAAGTATTCGACAATTTGCAGCGCCTGAAATACTTTCTGGAGATGCCGATGCCGGAATTGGCGCGCTGCCGGTTCATTGTTTATGATCTGCTTCCCCTAACCCACCCGCAGTACTTTGCTCCAGGCGCTATTGTCGGAGTTTCTCAATATTACCGAGTGCTTCGCGCGGCCAGTTGCTGTGGATTTATATCGGAAGATACCCGCAACGATTACTATTCGCGGCTAAAACGGATCAACGCGCGGGGCGGAGTAGTTCTGCCTTTAGGCTGCGACTCACTGGGTCCGAGAGCTGAGCGCGCCGCGCCAAATCGGCCGCCAACATTTAGCGTTCTAGGGACGATCGAGCCGCGCAAGAATCACGAATTGATTCTGGACGCATTTGAGCCCCTGCTTCGGCAGATCGACGGCTTGCGTCTTTTGTTCATTGGTCAACTAGGATGGGTTGATTCCGAGTTCGCTCAGCGGTTGCGAGCGCTCACGGCGGATAAGAGTTCAGGATTTGAGTTTCACTCCGTCTCGGGTGACGATGCAATCCGGAATTGCATAGAACAGTCGCGGGCAACCATCTACGTGAGTGCGGCTGAAGGATACGGCCTCCCGCCGGTAGAGAGTCTCTGGCTCGGCACCCCGGTGATTGCCTCCACCACTATCCCGAGTCTCAAACGACTAGGGCCGGCGGGCGTTCACTTTGTCGAACCTCTGAACGCGGTTAATCTCAGGCGCGCTGTACTTGCTTTTATGGACGATGCCTACGCGAGGCAGAAGGCACAGGAGACTCTGGATCTGAATCTGCCGACATGGCGCTCGTTCACCGAAGAAGTCCTCCGCTGGTGCGGGCAAGAACCGTTGCTCGCCTGAGCTACTCGGGTTCATTCTCCTATCGCTGGTCGGGGTGAAACACTTTGAACGGGTTACGCAGTGCCAGTCCGACATGCCGCTCGGCGAGGCCAACGCCAGACACCAAAACCTTTTCGTTGCCAATTGCCGCCGGCAGAAGCAACCGCACCGATTTGCCACGCTTACGGCCATAGAAGATCAGGTTATACTGCGCGTTTGGGCCCTCTGCGGCTATAAAATCGTGGAAATTCTGGTTTTTCTGGTTGTCCACCCAAACGATAGCGAAGTTGAGTGATCCAGGTGGAAACACACCTTGCAATTTCAGAATGTCGAAACTCACGGGTACCACAAACGCGAGGTCGGTGCCGCAGGAGCCACCAGAACCGGCTTGGCATACCCAACCGGACTGGCGTTGATCTCGCGCCAGGGCATCTGGAAAACTTGGCTGAGCGGGGCTCATACTGGGCAACAACTTCCATCGTGCTGGACGAATGCCGATCCGCGGAACCGTGCACGTCAAAAGTGGAATGAGAATCAAGACGGCTGTTTTGATCCAGCCCAGCTTGCGCCACGCGAACCGAATCGTCATGTAGCTGTACAAGCAGCAAAACGGAACGATCCAAAGCCAATAGCGGATAGCCCCGTACCTGAAGAGATTCGCAATCCAGAAATCGTTATATGCCAGAAAATATAAAAACGCTCCTGCTTGGGTGGCTATGACCACCCCAGCCTTCCATTTGAACTCCTGGACGAAAACCACGGCGCCCGGCAGAACCACCAACAGGAACGGAAATACGGTGACGAGCGTCCGCGATTCGCCAAAAAAAGGAAAGCCATCAATAAAGAATGTGTACAGCTTGATTCCGAGCGAAGCAAAACCAAAGCCAACTAGCTCGGAGCTGCGCCGGTATAACTCCGAAACTACGTTCCCGTGTATAGCGACGCTGTAGAACAGTGAGATAGCGCCCAAAGGAGTTGCCCCGGCTGCAAACCAACCTGCTCGTCGCAAAGCGTCTCGCCAGTCCCTCGACCCGAACCACAAGGCGGTCATAATTGGCCAGCTATACAACAGGTCACCCGGCCGCATCATGAAAATGATGGCGGCGCAGGCACCAGTAGCCATTCCCGGGAACCGATCTCTTCGCCCAGCCAACGCCAGGTAAGCCAAAATCATCAAAGCCGCGCTCACCGGCGTATTTGTCCAAGGTCGAATTATGTTGTCCCTCAGTGTGGCGGGCCAAATCACCGCGAAGAAACACAGCAGCAGCGCCTCTCCGGGCGAAACGATCATTTGGCATATCCACATGAACCCGGCACAGATCACAAAAAAACACAGGAGGTTGGGAATCAAAAAGGGGTGCAGCGGCATGATTGGGTAGAAGAGGGTACCTACCAGCGGATAGCCGATGGGATACCAGTGCTCTGCCGGAGTGAAGTCGTTCCGCTGCAAGGCTTTTACGCTCTGGTAATATTGCCCTTGATCAAACCAAGCCCACCACCCCAGCGTTGGGTGATCGGCCGAGCCGTCAGGCCTCTCCGGGCTGGTCCAATAAGCGGCGCCATAGAAAATCAAGGCCAGGAGAACGGCGGCTAGCAGCGTCAAGCGACGTCGATTCAGCCACCCGATCCCACCGGCTAGCGAGGCCAAAGAGAATCCACCTGAAGTGTCTTGCTGCATTAAAACGTGCTGCGCATCGATCCTGCCCACATGCGAGGACTAGCGAACACAGCCAATGGTATAACACCACCATCAGCTGTAGAACAAGGATCTCAAATCAATTCAAAATCAGGAATTTGTCGCTCACCGAGGGAACGAGTTGGCCTGAATTTGGTTGTTGGCGATTGCTGTTCGTCGGTTCGTGTAACTCGAGATTCATAAAGCGGAAGCGAAGAGGTCGCGGATCGCCCGCCACTACCAGATCCGGAGCGTCGGTATGGATGTGAATGACAGAGCGGCCGGGTGGAATGGACCAAGTCTGATGAAAGCTGGTTCCAGAGGAGTTTACTTGTAAGTGATCGGAGATTCCTGGCCCTTTCACAAAGACGTTGGACGGCACTGCAAAACCATCCGCGAGAGCCCCGTCCAATCTCACATGGCCAGCCCGCATCCCATTTAAGAAGATAAGGTCAACGTCGGAATCGCACCATCGCCACGTAGAGGTCGCATCGGTTTCCAAGCCAGTACAACCCTGAATGCGCATAAATACAGCATGTTGTACGCCTTCCCGGATCGTTGTAACGGTGGAGGCGGGTAGATTTGCAAGTAACGAATTTGCGTATTGAGAAATGAGAAAAAAGGAGTTGCGTTGATCTGGGCTGACCACACGAGCAGCGCCAACTATCCGCCTCAGGGTCTGCTCAATCTGACTACCTCGGTCCGCGTAGGCGTAACGATCTATGGTGATCCCCTGAAACCCTCCAAAACTCAATACCTTAAGCATGTCTTCGAGGGGAAGGCCTCCGACCCTTTGCGCCCAGGTATCCTCCCAGCGTCCCTTCAGGCCGCCATAACTCCAGTGAATGCGTTTGGAATGCAGAAATGGCCTAAATTCGTCGTAGTCGGCCATGTTGACCTTGGAACCGCCTTCCGGATAGGTTTGAAAGGGCAGTTGAAAAACCATCGCCTCGGGAGGCAACAGAGTTTCGATGTTTTGGACGAATGTCTGGTCGCTCAGAAAAGAATTCCGTCCTTGTTGGTAGTAAGCTCCGAGATGTTGCAGCATCGACTGGTCGAATAGCCCGAACAAAGTTAATCCGATCACCGCTCCTGCCTTCAGGTAGGCGGTTGCTGGACCTCGGGACTTAGATACCCAAGAATCCGCGCAAATAACGAGGGCGGCTACGCTAAAAAATGCTATCAACGGAGTCACGCGATTGTAGCCGCGAATTTTGTCGGAGATAAAGAAAGCAATAAGCGCTCCCGCGCCGCCCATTGTGGCAAGCACGAACGTCGCCCAGTTCAGAGTGGCGATGTCGCTCACTAAGCGTTCCCGTTCGGGACCCAATATCTTCTTCCCAATCAAGCTCCAAACAAGCAGCATTACAAAGCCTGCCGAAAGGACCATGCCGAGTGACGAGTCGTCGTTTTCATTCACCAACGGTGCCGTAGCGTTATATCTGGCCTTCAGACGGGCTAGCATCGGTATCCGGTGGGCGGTGGCGGGAAGCAGCATTTGATCCAACTTTAGGGCGTAAATTTCGGCGCCGGAAAAATCTCGATTCACCGCCTCGGGGTTCGCGCCATAACGCATCTCAAAAATCTTACTGGGGATGAGATTACATCCCACGCTCAACGCAACGGCAACTGCCAGGGCCGCACCCGCCAGCAAAGTTGCTATTCGAGGGCGGCGGAGAAGTGCAACCGCCGTGCTGAAAACGAGTAGCATGCAGAAGAAAGCCGCATAGTAAATGTTAGTGCAACCGACAAAAATGCAAATCGCTACCGCAAACCCGATTCGCCGGCGATTGTAGGACACACCGTCGCTGCTTTCAGAAAAAAACCCCCCAATTTGTGGTGATCGGAGGAGCCAAAGGCAAAAAAGCAGCAGAAACGGACACAGACCATATAACGCAAAACTATAGTGCGACATACCCCGTCTAAAGAAGTACGTCAGGAACGAATAAAGAAGACTGCCGCAAAAAGCCGGGAAAACGCGGACGCCCAGTTGGCGCAAAGTGTACAAGCTGCAAATCGATGTAAACACCGGGCCACATAAGAAATATAGGTTCAAAGCGAGAAAAAGGTTGCCCAATACTCGCGCTAGCAGCGCCACAGACTCCAAATGGAACGAATCGACTTCAGGAAAATCATAGTGATACTGGCAACCCGGAGCGGCCAAATGGCAATTAACAAAGTAAGAGCCAGTTTCAAGAGTGGTTTTTGTACTCGCGGCTTGGAAGCCATCGTCACCGCCGTAGCTGGCGTACGATAGCGGAATTGTTAGATCGGCTTTCCAGATTTTATAAAAGCCGGATACAAGGAATGCGCTACAGATCGCAACCAAAAAATAGGGAATAATGGCACGCAAAGCGCGCTCACCCCACGAAACCGGAGGGGCCGGCGTGGCGTTTATTTGGGATTGAACCATAGCGACAGAAATCCTTTACAGCATAGCCGATTAGAATCTCAGTCCGGCGGAGAGATTACTTGGCTTAAGATGGACTGGGCGAAATGTCGAGCGGGTGCCCCACCGCGAGGAAGCGTTGTGAAGCTTGCGCTGGACTGAGGGATCATCCTTACGGAATCCGTCAGCCAAAAAAAGAAACTGATGGAGAGCCCTATCGCGTCCTGGCCAATCTCCTCAATGGCAGGCCAACTGCATCAACTCCAAATTGCGGAGTTTTTTTGCATTGCTGCGAGCAATGCAACCTCCGTATGCGATACAGCGATTCTGGGCGAATCTACGCGGACCAGTGGTTAAGTCAATAAATTATGGGTCTGTCAGGCCCATCTGGTCCGCTCAACGCGTGAAGCGGCCACTACGGTACCATAATGCGTGAAATGTCCGCGCCAGCCGTCTCCGTGATAGTTCCCGTCTACAACAGCGAACTCTCGCTAGCGCTCCTGGTGGAGAGACTGGAACCAGTGCTGCGGGTGCATACTTCGAGCTTCGAGATAATCTTTGTCGAAGATGGCAGCCGCGATTCGAGTTGGAAGGTTGTCCAGGCCCTCGCAGACGCGAATTCTTTCATCACGGGCATCAAGTTAATGCGCAATTACGGGCAACATAACGCTCTTCTTTGCGGTATCCGCGCTGCGCGCCACGAGATAATCGTAACGATCGACGACGACCTTCAGAATCCGCCCGAGGAGATTCCCGCACTTCTGAAGAAGCTGGGTGACGAATATGACGTCGTTTATGGCACACCGCGAGAGCGGCAGCATGGATTCTTGCGGAACGTGGCATCGACCGTAACCAAAATCGCCTTGCAGACTGTTATGGGCGCGGAGACAGCCAGGAGCGTCAGTGCGTTCCGCGCGTTTCGGACCTCTCTCCGGGTGGCTTTCGCCGAATACGGCGGCCCTCACGTTTCGGTTGACGTTCTGCTAACCTGGGCAACTAACCGATTTGCCGCGACAAGCGTCCGTCACGATTTGCGCCGGCAAGGGAGATCGAACTACACGCTCGCATCGTTGCTCAAGCACGCCATTAACATGATGACGGGGTTCAGCACTATACCCTTGCGCGTCGCTAGCCTCGTCGGCCTGATTTTCACTGGGGTTGGCGGGGTGCTACTGTCTTTTATTCTCGCTCGTTACGCATTGCGAGGAGTCGTTGTACCGGGCTTCGTCTTTCTCGCCTCAACCATCACCATCCTCTCGGGCGCGCAACTCTTCGCCCTCGGAATCATCGGCGAATATCTTGCTCGAATGCATTTTCGGATGATGGATAAGCCAACCTATGCCATCATGTCCGTCGCCAATGGCGCGGAGGCATTTGCCGGCGGCGAGTTCCGAGCAGCGCCTTCGTCAAACAGAGTCCACCTGCATGCCGTAGCCGATCCCGCGGCCGGAGACTAAAAGCGCAGTTGAGCCAAACTGCGATTGGGCCCCGTTAAGACTGACTTTTGCACTTCATAAAAATTCGTCGCCGCTCAAAATGCATGACGGGCTTCGCGAGGGCGATCCAGGCTTGTGGTTCCGAAATCGGAGATTCACACGGTCAGTCCGAATCAAGGCGCCACCAATGAAACCATACCTGTACTGTGTCGACGCGAAATCCTGCTCGCTCGTACATGCGCAAAGCCTTGACGTTAGAACCCTGCGTAACCACCTGGACGCGGAAGGCACCCTGGGCCAGGAACCACCCAAAGGCCCGTCTCAACAAAGCGCCACCGAATCCTCGACTGCGATGGCTCTGGTCCACCGCGATCAGTCCGATTTCGCCCAAACCTTCCTTTTTGAGGGCGCAGGTGACGTACCCCACTGGCTCCCCGTCCACATCTGCAACAAACACTTGGTCTGCGAAGCTGCGGTCCGTGCAACTCCGCTCGATCCAGGCCGCGAACAGCGCATCGCACCGAACCGTGGAAAACCTGCCGTCGGCGTAGAATCGGGAATCGCGATGTGATTGCATGGCCAAGCGGGAGAGGCGGGGGACATCCTCTGCGGCAGCAACCCGTATACTCCCTTCATCGGAGGCGCCGGGGACATTCGCAGAAAAAGTCACGCGTATGTCCACCATCCGGAATCGGGCGGCCGCTGCTGATCGTAGGGTCTCCGCATCGTTGGAATCTGCCAGCAAATACAGGCAGTCAATGCCCATCACAGCCGCCCGCTTTACCGCGCGTTCTATGATATCCGCGCTAGGCTGGGTCACTCTTCCGATCTTTATGCCGAAATGCTCGGAGTCCCAGGGGAGTTCCTGAAAAGCTTCGCTTTGCGTCTGACTCACAGCGGTCGCTCTATCGCGTAATATCGACGGAAATCCTGCGCTCGCCCCTGCAATTCCCTGCCATCAAACACCAATCAGGTCCGCCTCCCGGAGGATACCAGCAGTTCAATGCTTCCCAATCTGCAGGATATGGACAACAGGATAGTGTATCGTTTCCTTTGGAGGCTCACCTTTCTGAATTTTATACCTTTCAACCGGCTGTGCCCGGTTGGCACGGAACTCCAATATGTCCAGCGGGCGATTGATCAGATCCATACTGCCGGCGACGGTCCATTTACCAAGAAATGCCAGACCCTACTGGAGCAGGAACTGGGTGTCCCAAAGGCTCTTCTGACCACATCCTGTACTCACGCACTGGAACTGGGAGCTCTTCTGCTCGATTTGAAGCCCGGAGACGAGGTGATTTTGCCGTCGTTCACATTCGTTTCGACAGCAAATGCCTTCGTCCTTCGAGGTGTACGGCCTGTATTCGTTGACGTCCGCTCGGACACACTGAATTTGGACGAATCATTGTTGGAACGGGCGATTGGCCCGAAAACGAGGGCCATAGTTGCCGTGCATTACGCCGGCGTAGGCTGCGAGATGGATTTTATCCTTGATGTCGCGAAACGCCATCGCGTTGCCGTGATTGAAGACAATGCGCACGGGTTATTGGGCCGATATAGAGGCAAACCATTGGGGAGCTTCGGGACATTCGCTACTCTGAGTTTTCACGAGACCAAAAACTTTACGTGTGGTGAGGGGGGTGCTTTACTAATAAACGACTCGACCTACACAGACCGCGCGGAGATTATCCGCGAAAAAGGTACCGACCGCAGCCGATTTTTCCGCGGTCAGGTTGATAAGTATACTTGGGTGGATGTCGGATCGAGCTATCTCCCTTCCGATATGTTGGCCGCTTTTCTGTATGCCCAGCTAAAGGCGAGGGCACACATTCAGGCCATGCGCCGAACGATCTGGGAAAGTTACTATCGCGAATTGCAGCCCTGGGCTTTACGGAATGGCGTCGGGCTTCCGACAGTGCCGTCCGATCGCGATCAATCCTTTCATATGTTCTACCTTTTGCTTCCCTCTCTCGAGTCTCGCCAAGCCCTCATTGCGCATCTGCGATCTCTCAATATTCTGGCCGTCTTTCATTATCTGCCGCTGCACCTTTCCAAAATGGGGCGAACGTTCGGTGGAAAACCCGGAGACTGCCCAGTAACGGAATCGGTGAGTGACCGCTTGCTGCGCTTGCCATTTTACAGTGCCTTGGATGAGGAGGCACAGCAACGCGTGATTTTTGCGGTGCAGGACTTCCAGATGGCTGCGCGCTCAACCGGCGCATAGCGGTTGTACGGGTGGGGCTTTTGCAGTGGGCCGCTTACGTCGAATGCCACGAAGACCCTTGTGGTTCTAGGGTTGTCAGCCAGGCTACGGAGTCACGGGGCGATCTTCCGCTCGCCTTCCCCTTCCTTCTATCGTCACCATCATGGGCGTGCTGATCATAGGTGGCAGCGCTCCCACAAGAGACACCAATCTTAGCCGCTCTAGAATGCGAAAGGCATGCGACACAATCCCGCGATGCCTCGCGGCGAATTCTTCGTCCGAATGCAACCGCATAAGGGCATCCGCGAGTGTGCCGCGCTGAAAGAATGCCTGCAGGCCATTTTTTCGGGCCAGGCGCTTTACCGTGAAGTACGTGACGAAATTCAGGCCACGCCACAGTTCCCCTTCGGAAATGCGACGCGGCAGCAGGAACCCCGTTTTTTGGGGAAAAAAAGGGAGCAGGGGCACCCCAAAGTGGGGCTCGTACGGCACCAGATAATTCGCGCAGGTGTGCCACATACGTCCAGTCGGTGCCAAGACGCGCGCCATACCGTCGAAGGCTGCCGCCAAATCGCCAATGTGTTCCAGGACGTTGATTGAAAATATAAATTGAAACTCGCCATGTTGGCCCGAATTAAGCTCTTCCGCCCGAATGGGAAACTCCGGGGTGTCGGCGCTTGATTCCTGCAGCACCGCCTCCCTGATCTCTCTAAAGAAGTCAAACCCCGACGTGGATGGCTCCAGCGCGACGATGTTGTATCCGGTCTCACGAAGATAGGAGCTCAACATCCCCAAGCCCGCGCCAATTTCCAATATTCTACCGGTTGTGGGCAAATGTGGGCCGACGAGATGGAATCCGTGCCGGGCCTCAGCACCGTACATGTTAAGAATTTGCAAAACTCTTTCGCGGGCGGCTCCAGTGCGCGCCACAATCCTCTCCACAACGCGCTCGGATGTTAGCCGAGACACATGGCCGTCAATGCTGTTATCGAATTTCATCTTTGCCGGGCCCCCAACTCGACTTGCAGAAGCTGGCCATCCTTCCTTCGCTCCAAACTATGCTACTCCCTCGTCGGGACCACGCTACCCTGAAACACTTTCTCTTGGCGGGGGCGCGAAACTAGAGGCTCAGCCGAAAGGCGACGCTAGATCCGTGCAGGCTAACGAGGAGTGCGTTCGCGGTATAGCAACGTCCCGCTAACGACTCTCGTTCTCTGGATTGATCAGGTACGGGGAGCCTGAGATCCACTCCAGTGCGTCGGCCGAGTCCAACCCTCAGCCAGCTTTGCGCAAGAGGAAAGTCGTGGAAATTGCCTCCGGGGAGCCTACACAGCCGTCCGGCTGCACCTCAAGGGGAAAACATCCATTCCTCCGGGCGATCTCAAAAACGTATCTTTGGGGAAGGACATGGGTTTCCATCTCTTCGCCGGAGTCATGCTTGAGGTATTGTGCCAATTCGAAGGTGTATCCCCGCCAGAATGTCGGGATTTGGAATTGCGCGATGCCGCCGGGGCGGAGGGTTTTCAAGAGCTTATCTAAAATGTAGGCAATGATAGGTGGCGGATTGTGCTGCAAAACGATAATCGAGAACACCATGTCAACTACGGGAAGTTGGTCTAGTGCGGATAAACTGAAGATCTCGATGAACTCCACGGAAGCGGAGGTAACGCCGCTAAGTCTTTGCCGGGCGAGTCTCAGGTGAGATCCGGATATATCGCACGCAAAGATCGCTTTGAATTCCTCGGCAAGCCAATAAGTCATCCGCCCCGTGCCGCAGCCATACTCGAGGCAACTCCAGTCCGCGGACGGCGCAATTCCATTTCGCCTCATCCACGTAATAAGCCGATGGACATCGTGCTTCCCAGACCCCCAGAACTCCTCCTCATTGTTATGAAACTGATCCGACTTGAAGGACTCGCTGGTCAAGACCGACCAATAGGGTTCGTTGGCCCCAAGCTTTTCCCAGGTTCGCCCGGTGTGCGTGAGTAGTTGTTGCAAATCGGCCGCATTGCATTCGACTTCAATCGGCAATTCGAGTCCGAGGTCATGGGGATACCTTGGGATAAAGTGGCCGATCTGTGAGGCAAATTCCGGACTCCCTAAGAGAGCGGCGCGTAGTTCCTGTTCACTCCCATAAGCTGAAGCGGCCTGTTCTATGACGCTCTCGGTCTCGGGATCCCGACCTAGGATCAATCGATATGCGGAAACAACCAAGTCTCGGGTTACCATCTTGAAGAAATGTAGAAGCAGTGTAGCACGAAAGCCAAGCACCCAAATCGTGTCTACGTGAGTTCTTGAAGGCTGATCTAGCCTCGCACCGGCCCCTGTACCCGCAATCAAACGGTCCGTGTCCAAGCGGGGTACATTACATTCGCAATCCGCTAAGCCTTTCGCCCAATCACCGCATAATCTTGCGGCCCGTAAAAATAATCATTGAGACGACTCGCCACACCCCTTCCATCATCAGCGAAGCGCACCACTTCAGGATACGGATGCAATTCCTTGACATGTACGTCGCAAAACCCCCTCCCTTCAACGAAAAAGCGCAGCATTGCGCTCGGAAGGGGCTTCAGATGGGTCGGGTCGAGATGAAAGCTAAACGCTCCGACCTGTAGGTTGGCCGGATTCGGCGTCTCGAGGATGAGAAGGCCGCCCGGTTTTAGCACCCGCAGGCTCTCATCCACCAACGTGAGAACAACGTCGAATGGCATGTGCTCCACCATATGAAACGCGGTGACGGCCCCCAAAGACGCGTCGGGAAGACTCGAGAGGTAGGGCAGCGAATCACCTTGGACGACCGGCAACCCCAAGGCTTTACACCGCTCCACCATGTCTTCATTCAGGTCAACGCCGGAAGCTTCCAATCCGTGCTCGCCTAACAATTCCAGCCACTCGCCTCGACCGCACCCCAAGTCCAGCAACGGCATAGTGGACGAACCTATTGCATGCTCGTCTAGCAGAGGCAGGTAAACGGCCTGTCTGGCCTTAACATCTTCCCGAGTGCCGCGGAAAACATCCTCAAAGGCGGCATAAAGCGAGTCGAACCGGTGCTTCGTGTGCTCGTCCACCATGGTCCGTAAATCCGCTTGTTCGAATGGCTGTGGCAAGCGCTTACGGGCCTCCTCAATGAACAGCGTCAGGCGACGATCCTGGATGCTGAGACTAGCTCTGGTTTGATTCGTGAAGAGCCCCACATCGGATACACGAGCGGCGAGCTCCCGTGTCTGGATACTCGCAGCTTCGATCTGCCGCGCCAGGTCGGATAGGTGGCCCCGAGTCTGTAAAGCTTCGGCGTCCCTCTTCCCCGCTAGCTCAGATAGGCGGCTCTGAGCCTGTAAAGCTTCGCCCTCGATCCGGTGCGCTAGATGGCTCGCTGACCGCTCCAACTCCGCTAGGCGGCCTGTCAACTGCTCGTTGTATATCGTCTCGGCCTCAAGCCGTTGAACAAGTTTGCCGACCTCTTCCGCATTCTGGCGTACACTATGTTCGATCTTCAACTGGCCCGACTCAAGGTGGCATAAGCGATTTTTAGATTCTAAAACCGCTTGGTGGATCTGGGTCAGCATATCGACCGCTTTTCTTTCTTCGCGAGTCCACCGGCTGACGAGATCTACAGCGGTTCTAATCTGGTAACTATGCCACCACAAAAAGCGGTACAGCTGCTGTTTTACCCACAAGCCGATGCGGCCGCGCAGCGTGGCCGATTGGAGTTGCGGCTCACCCGCTTCGATTTCAGACCGAAGGACTTCCAACTGGTTGCCAATGGAATTTAGATTTTCGGCTAATTCCACTAGGACTCGGGGCTCAAATCTGAATTCGGGTAGGGTTCGGCTACCGATCTGTTGGTGAGGGTTATCAGCGAGATCTGCGCCGTTTGAGGAGGAACGAAGAGAATTAAGGGACATGAAGGCGACTCGATGGATGCATGGATTATGGATTTAAGTTGACTCCATCCATGAACAATCTTATCCCGGCGAGCCCCGTTAATTCGAGACGAGGTCGATTTAATGGTCCTCCGCGCCTACTTTCAGCGTCGTAGAGCTGAATCTGCGAGTCCCTTGCCGTATTCGTAGAGCGCCTGATCCATTGTGTTGAGCTCCTCTATTGCGGCAATGACTCCAGGTTCGATCTCGTGCCGGGCCTTCCGTTCGAGCGTACGGTTCTCCATCGGGATCGATTCAGGATAGGGTACTTCGAGCAAACGGCATAGCCGCTGCACGGATCCAGCATAATCTTCGGCGATTCCGATAAAAGCAAAGCGTTCCGCCAGATGCTGTTTAGCGACACCCAGAGCGTCGCTCGGTGCCAATTTACGGTAAGGTAATCGCAAATCGTCCGCAAGGCACCAGGTTTGCACGTTTTCGTTCGCTTGCAGGGCCATATAGTCCCTTGAGCGAACGAATTCCCCCAACGAAAGCGTCTGGGCCCCATTAACGTGCGGCAGGTGCGGGCTTCGGGGAACCATATTCCGCCAGTAGTAATACTGCGACAGCACTCGTTCCACCGGGTCCCTCAGGATCGTCATCCACCGTCGACCCGGTCCAACAATGTCGTTCCATATCACGCCCAGGTGACCGTAAATCACAAAGTATTTCTCATAATCAGCCGCGCTCACCTCGTAACGAACTTCTTCATTGAACTTAAGATGAGGGCTAAGGCGTTCCTGACCGATCAGTTGTCCGAGCAGTCGATACATGCTGGCACCGCCGGTTTTGGGGATATGGTTAAAAATGTACATTCTCTATCGGCCCGCTAATCGTCCACCCATGATAATATGCCGATGATGAGTCGTAGAGCGTTAATTACGGGAATCACCGGCCAGGACGGTTCCTATTTAGCCGAATTGCTCGTGGCTAAGGGGTACGAGGTCCACGGTATTGTGCGCCGCGTCGCTCTCGAAGATCCCGAGCACCGCCTCGCGCGCGTCGCTTCCGTGCGCGACCGTATTAAGCTGCATGCCGCGTCTCTCGAAAGCTACGCCAGTATCTACCAGGCCGTCGCCGCCGTTGTTCCTCACGAATGTTATCATTTGGCCGCGCAGAGCTTCGTCAGTTACTCATTCGACGATGAATTCTCTACCCTCAATGCCAATATCAATGGCACTCACTTTCTGCTGGCTGCCGTGAAGAATGCCGCGCCGCACTGCCGCTTTTATTTCGCCGGCTCGAGCGAAATGTTCGGCAAGGCGGAAGAGGTGCCGCAAACGGAGCGCACGCCCTTTCATCCCCGTTCCAGTTATGGCATCAGCAAGGTGTGCGGTTTCGAATTGACGCGCAACTATCGCGAAGCCTATGGCATGCACGCCAGCAGCGGCATTCTGTTCAACCATGAATCGTCGCGCCGGGGTTTCGAATTTGTCACGCGCAAGATAACGTCGGGAGTCGCCCGTATCCTGGCCGGCAAGGCGAAGAGTCTGAAATTAGGAAATCTCGACGCGAAGCGCGACTGGGGCCACGCCCGCGAATATGTACAGGCGATGTGGCTGATGATGCAGCAACCCGAACCGGACGACTACGTCATTGCCACCGGGACCACTCATACCGTGCGGGAGTTTGTCGAAACTGCTTTCTCGCTGGCGAATCTGGATTACCGCAATTACGTTGTCACCGATCCCGATCTTTTCCGCCCGGCTGAAGTCAACATTCTCCTCGGTGATGCCTCCAAGGCCCGGCAGGTTTTGGGTTGGTCGCATAAAACCGATTTTCTCGATCTGGTGCGCGAGATGGTTGAGGCAGACTGCCGCAACTTAGGGGTGTCTCTTGATTCGCTGCCAAAGCTATCCACTCTTAGCGCTGACGTCTAGCTTCGTTACGTGACGATCTTAACGTCGAATCGAGCCGGCCATGAGACACTGTTCGCCTTGGACACTAAGACACCCGTCCACATCAATCTCTGGGAATCGTGCCTGCGGGGTTGGTTCGTTGCCACTCCCGCAGTTTGCGACCCCCACAGTGTTTTGGGTGCCATAGTCGAGGGTTCGTTCATACCTGCCTTGTACGGCATTCCTCGCCCCGATGTCGCCCTTCACCTCGACGATCCGAACCTGATCAACTGTGGATTCTTCGTCAGATTTCGTGGACCGAAGCGCAACCCGCTGATCAAACTGGTAGTTCAGAGTAAATCGCGCACAGTGGTTTTGGCCGAGTTGAACGCCCCGCTTGTGGCGGCGACGACTGGCCCGGACGCCACCATCGATAGCTACGAAGCTTGGCTGATTTGCCGCGAGCCCTCGCTGTTTTGGCCTGAAAACGAGGTATATGATCGGCTCTCCGCCCTCCCTTACCGGCCGTTGGTGTCCGTTCTTTTGCCGGCGGCCCACGTCGACCCTTTCTTCCTAGAGCAATGTGTTCAGTCGGTTGTTCGGCAAAAGTACGCCCATTGGCAACTCTGCATCGCCGGCCATTGCTCTGATGCCCTGATTGCGTCCGACGATCGAATCACGCTGGCGTCCAGCCCGGAGTACGTTGGCACCGAGGCGGAACTACAGAACCTCGCGTTGAACCATGCGCAGGGCGATTTCATCGTGACGCTCGGTCAAAACGACGAGTTACATCCGTGCGCCTTGCTCGAAGTAGTTCGTCATCTCAACCAAAAGGACGCCTGCGAGGCGCTCTATTCGGATGAGGATACGATTGACACTTACGGCTCGCGCAGTAGCCCTGTCTTCAAGGCGGACATGGATCCGGATATGCTTTTGGCCTCCCATTACGTTGGGCGCTTAACGGCTCTTAAGCGCACGACCGTGCTAACGCTGGGCGGCTTCCGTTCCGAGTACGAGGGAGCGCACGAGTGGGATCTTTTGATTCGTTTGCTCGATCACGTGGGTCCGGGCGCGATTCAGCACGTGCCGAAGCCGCTCTACCATCGCCGCATGGCTGACAGGACAGCGGTGCGCAAGGTATCGGCCAGAGCTCTCATGGATCACGTTACGCGCACGGGAAAGAGCGTTGTGGTCGAATCAGGCATTGCCCCGGACTCGTTTCGTTTGAGGCAGGAGGCTCCTCAGACGGCAAGGGTGGCCGTTTTTGTTCTGCCGGAAGATGGCATTTTTCAAATCAAAACGATAGATATGTGCTTGAATCGCGGGCGAGAGATTTCGCTCTACCAGGTGAAAGACTGTACCATCTCCCCGGTCAACGGTGCCTCGCAATCTACTTTACTAACCCTTAACGACATCTCCGCAGACGTGTTCATTTT
>Ga0302324_100010579_pt1 | contig 19081 bp, 13 predicted proteins | sample Palsa_T0_1_FD_201949 | JGI IMG/M metagenome (GOLD analysis project Ga0302324, IMG submission 201949) | Peat permafrost microbial communities from Stordalen Mire near Abisko, Sweden - Palsa_T0_1 | ecosystem: Environmental > Terrestrial > Soil > Palsa > Peat permafrost | place: Sweden: Abisko...
CGAGACTTTGGAGCGGCAGGCCAGAACAGATCTCGCTCGATCAAGTGGGCTGCGAAGCAAGAAAAGCTCCAGCCGAAGGAGATGTGTTTTTTCTTGACTTCTCCCTTTATAGAACTTACCAGGACTTTGGCGCAGCGTCGGATTCGCTGACCGGGGATGAAGAAATGCATCTGGTGTACACTACGTGCCGTCATGGACGTGATATACCCCGCGACGATGAAACATCTGCTACGAAAGCGTGCATATGCGATTCTATTTTCCCTAATAATCGGTTGGCTCGTGGGATTCGCCGGATTTCTTGCGGGTAATTACTTCTGGAAACGTTTTGGACCACCAGCAACTGACCCCGACGACATGCGAGCCTATCTCTGCGGACTCTTTGTCGGTACCGTGTTTGCGATAGGGGGCATCTCAGCATTGTTGTGGAGGTTGTGGCCGCGAGCCGCCTCCAACCGCAATGTAATCCACCACGACTCGACGCTCTAACCGGCAACTGACCCACCATCCGTCATTCGGACATAAATCCGCTTTATAGGGTGAGGGACAAATAGTAATTTGACTTACCCAACATGCCGGTGCTTAATAGGGGCGTTACCCCCTTTCGCTCGCCGGTTAGTCGGCGGTGTTAGAGGAAAGCAATTGTCGATTTACGGTCGAGACGGTACTCTATGACGCGACGAATTCACCCTGTAATCGTAGTAGCCATTATCCGGTCGGGGCCGCCCGTCTGAGCCACGCTTAGACGCTCGCGCCCCGCGCCTGAACACAGGCCGCGGGGCTTTTTTATTGCTCGCAAGGTTCGGAGCTGTGCTCTCGTGTTTCGGGTTTTGCTGTTTGGTTTTTGCTGTTGTTTTTCGCTGTCATCCTGAGCGCAGCGAAGGATCTGCTTTTGCGGCTCTTGCGGGTGCCCCACCCTTCGCTTTTCAACGGTGGGTCTTCGATCCCGCAGCGGGTCTAGTTGAGAAAGACGGCTCAGTTGAGAGGTCGCTGTTTTCGCCTTTCGTCGTCATCCCGACAGAGCGAAGCGACGAGGGATCTCTTTTAGAGCTCTGCAACTGTTCGACGAACCAACGAGGCCAACGCAACATGCACAGTGACGAAATAAAGAAGGGCATTTCCCGCGCTCCAGCTCGCGCGATGCTGAAGGCCACCGGCCTCACCGACGCCGATCTGGCCCGCCCGCTGGTCGCCATCGCCAATACCTGGACGGAAGTCACGCCCTGCAATTTCCATCTCCGCGCCCTCGCGGAAAAAGTAAAGGAAGGCGTCCGCGCCGCCGGCGGCACTCCCATTGAATTCGACACCATCACCATCTCCGACGGCATCACCATGGGCACCGAGGGCATGAAAGCCTCCCTGATTTCCCGCGAGGTCATCGCCGACTCGATCGAGCTCTTCGTGATGGCCCACGCCTTCGACGCGGTCGTCGCCCTCTGCGGCTGCGACAAAACCATCCCCGGCACAGTGATGGCCCTCGCGCGCCTCAACCTCCCGTCACTTTCGCTCTACGGCGGCTCCATTATGCCCGGCCGCTTCCACGATCGCGACGTCACCATCCAGGACGTCTTCGAGGCCGTAGGCGCCTGCGCCGCGGGAAAAATGACCGAAAAAGAGGTGATCGAGCTCGAAGACCGCGCCTGCCCCGGCGCCGGAGCCTGCGGCGGCCAGTACACCGCCAACACCATGGCCACCGCCATCACGTTTCTCGGAATCTCGCCCATGGGCGCAAACGAAGTGCCCGCCGTCGACCCGCAGAAATCGCAGGTAGCCTTCGATTGCGGCGCCAAAGTGATGGACCTTCTCAAAAAAGACATCCGCCCAAAGCAGATCATCACGCAAGCCTCGCTGCAGAATGCGATTGCATCCGTCGCGGCTACCGGTGGTTCCACGAACGCAGTGCTTCACCTGCTAGCCATCGCGCGCGACGCGGGTATTCCTTTAACACTGGAAGAATTCGACAAAATTTTCGCCAAGACTCCGATCCTCACCGACCTAAAGCCCGGCGGAAGATTCGTCGCGCCGGACATGTACCGCGCGGGCGGCATGCGCCTGCTAGGCAAGCACCTCAAAGACGCCGGCCTCCTCACCGACGGCATCACCGCCTCGGGCAAAAATCTCTTCGAGGAGTTGCAATCCGCGAAGGAAGCCGCCGGCCAGGAGGTAATCCACACTCTAGCTCAGCCAATCAAGAAGGAAGGCGGACTCGCCATCCTGCGCGGCTCGGTAGCTCCCGATGGCTGCGTGGTAAAACTCTCCGGCCACGAACGCGTCTTCCACAAAGGACCCGCCCGCGTCTTCGATTCCGAAGAAGCCTGCTTCGAAGCCGTGCAGCAGAAAAAGATCAAGCCGGGCGACGTGGTGGTTATTCGCTACGAAGGCCCCAAGGGCGGCCCCGGCATGCGCGAGATGCTCGCGGTCACCGGCGCGCTCGTAGGCCAGGGCATCAGCGAATCCATAGCGCTCATCACGGACGGCCGCTTCAGCGGCGCCACGCACGGCTTGATGGTAGGCCACATCGCCCCCGAAGCCGCCTCCGGCGGCCCCATCGGCCTCCTGCGCGATGGCGATATCATCACCCTCGACGTGCGCGCCCGTCGTCTCGACGTAGACGCCAATCTCGAAGAGCGCCGCGCGCAGTGGAAACCGCCCGCCCCGCGTTACAAAAGCGGTGTGATGGCCAAGTACGCGAAGTTGGTGTCCTCGGCATCGGAAGGCGCGGTAACCGGCGCCTAGATAGACGACTTTAAACGCTGCAAAAGCTTCGGAAATCCAAGAAAGCGACAAGGAGAAACAGATGGCGAAAATGTACTGGGAAAAAGACGCAAACCCCAAGGCGCTCGCAGGCAAGCGCGTCGCAGTCCTCGGTTACGGCAGCCAGGGCCGCGCGCAAGCCCTCAACCTGCGCGACAGCGGCCTCGACGTCGTGCTAGGCCAGCGCCCCGGCGGCCCCTCCGGCAAGCTCGCGGAACAGGACGGCTGGAAGCTCCTGAGCGCCGCCGAAGCCAGCAAAGGCGCGGACGTGATCGTGATGCTCACGCCGGACATGACGCAGCCCTCCGTCTTCAAGAATGACGTGGTTCCCAATCTCAAAGACGGCGCCATGCTTCTCTTCTCGCACGGCTTCAACATCCACTACGGCCAGATCGTGCCGCCAAAAACCATCGACGTCACCATGATCGCTCCCAAGAGCCCCGGTGACCTCGTCCGCCGCCAGTACGAAGCCGGCCGCGGCGTTCCCTGCCTCCTCGCCATCCACCAGGACGCAACCGGCCACGCCTTCGAGCGCACCCTCGGTTACGCCAGCGCCATCGGCGGCACCCACGCCGGCGTGATCGAAACCACCTTCCAGGAAGAAACCGAAACCGACCTCTTCGGCGAGCAGGCCGTTCTCTGCGGCGGCGTCCGCGAACTCATCATGGCCGGCTTTGACACCCTGGTCGCCGCCGGATACCAGCCCGAATCCGCCTATTTCGAATGCCTCCACGAAGTGAAGCTCATCGTCGACCTGATCTACGAAGGCGGCATAGCCAAGATGCACCAGTTCGTCAGCGAAACCGCCAAGTACGGCGACCTAACCCGCGGCCCCCGCGTAATCAGCGAAGACGTGCGCAAGACCATGAAGAAGATCCTCTCCGAAATCCAAAACGGCGAGTTCGCCCGCGACTGGATCCTCGAATACATGGCCGGCCGCCCGTCGTACAACAAAATGCTGGAACGCCAGAAGACGCACCCGATCGAAAAGGTAGGCGCCGAACTGCGCAAGCAAATGTCCTGGATCAAGCCCGAAGCCGCCAAAGCCGGCAAGTAATGGTGGCACAGGCACTCCTGCCTGTGCGGTTTAAGGACACGGCTGTGAATGTAGCGCGACGCCAGCAATCTGGCGCAGCAGGTTTAGCCTTTAAGGACGACCCACCCTTGAGAAGCGCAAGGGTGGGTCGTCCTTATTCGTGCGCGGCCAAGAAATCATGCCCCGATAGCCCCGATAGACGATGACCACACTCCCCTTCCATCGCATCGCCATACTCGGCACCGGCCTGATCGGCGGCTCCTTCGCGCTAGCCATCCGCAAACAAATCCGATCCGTCGCCATAATCGGCTTCGATCGCTCCGAAGGCGCCGCCAGCGCCCTCGCCCGTGGCGCAATCGACAAAATCGCGCCCGACCTCGCCACAGCCGTGCAAGGCGCCGACCTCATCTACATAGCGATGCCCATCGCCGCCACAATCGAATCTCTACCGCAGATCGCCGCAGCCGCCGAGCCCGGCGCCCTGATCACGGACGCCTGCAGCACAAAAACCACCGTCTGCAAAGCCGCCGCCGAGCATTTCAAAAACTCCGCGCGCTTTCTGGGCGGTCACCCGATGGCCGGCAAAGAGCACTCCGGAATAGAAAACGCCACCGCCGATCTCTTCCGCGGCGCCCCCTACGCGCTAATCGCCACCGAAGCCGACCCCGATCCGCGCGTGAAAACCTTCGCGAGTCTACTCGCCGCGATAGGCGCGCAACCCATCCACACCGATCCCGAAACGCACGATTGGGCGGTCAGCATCGTCTCCCACCTCCCGCAACTGATGTCGGTCGCCCTCGCCCGCGTAGTCCAGGACGAAACCGACGAAACCGGCCTCCCCCTCTCTCTCTCCGGCCCCGGCCTCCAGGACACGCTCCGCCTCGCCGGCAGCCCCTACGCGATCTGGCGCGACATCCTCCTCACCAACTCCGCCAACATCTCCCGCGCCCTCGACCGCCTCTCCCAAGCCATCGACTACCTGCGCACGCAGCTCACAAGCAAGGAAATCCAACAGGAATTCGACGCCGCCAACGCCCTCTACCAACTACTGCGCAAGCAAAAGTGAAGATTCCGTCACCCGAGCCAATACTCGTTTTTAGCAGTCATCCTGAAGAGTGAAGCGACGAAGTATCTCTCTTAGCCTTACAGCAGTTTCATTCTGGCGAACGTAGCCGACAATCTGGCGCGATGAGGTTTGCCTTTGCGGGTGCCCCACCCTTGCGCATTACAAGGGTGGGTCTTTCCCCAACGATCGCCACCAGCACCATCTAGCTCGACTTCCCCGGCCCCGCCCCGCCCAAAAATTGCAGCGTATAACCCGCAGCCGGATCAAACGTCTTCTCGATCACCTTCAGCTCCAGCAGTTGCCGATACATAGTCTCCCAGCGCTTAGGCTCCATCTGCCCCAGCTGCGCCCCGCCCGGATCCTCCCCCGCCACAAAATGCCCATCGCGCAAAGCCTGCCAGGTAAACTGCATCCATTCCGCATTCAACGCCGGATTCAGCTTAGCGATCGCCGCATGCGCCGCCGCCGGATCGTTCAGATACTCCCGCCACCCGCGCAGCGAAGCCCGCACAAACTTCCCCACAATCTCCGGATGCTGCGCCAGAAAATCCCGCGTAGTAAACATCACCCGATAGGGCTCATATCCCGCGTCGCTAGTCAAAATCACCCGCGTCTCCACTCCAGCCTTGCGCGCAAAAAACGGCTCCGAAGTCGCAAACGCCTGCTGAATATAGTTCGGGTCCGCCACGAAATTCGCCACGTTCATCATAGCCGGCACCACATGCACATCGTTCAGCTGATACCGCTTCGCCACAAACTCCCACCACGTCGACCCGGTAGTAACCGCCACCGTGTGCCCGTTCAAGTCCGCGAACGAGCGCACCGGCGAATCCCTCCGCACCATGATCCCTTGCGGATCGTGCTGCATAGTAGCCGCCACGGCAATCAGCGGCAGTCCGTTCGAAATCCCTTCCAGCACGAAGTCGGAGGACCCCATTCCAAACTGCGCCACACCCGAAGCCACCTGCTTGGCCACCGAAACATACGGCCCGCCCGGCAGGATCTCGAGATCGAGCCCTTCGTCCCGGTAGTAGCCTTTAACCAGCGCCGTATAAAACCCACCATGTTCCGGCTGCGGATACCAGTCCGCCTGCAGCGTCACCTTAGGCAAGCCGGTCGAGGTCGAAGTAGCCGAGTTGCTGTGGCATCCCGCCGCAAGCAACCAGCCAAGCCCGGCCAGCAGGCACCACACGCCAGTCAAAGTCTTCTTGTGCAGGGTGATCCCTCTCACAATGCCCACGATTCCGCTAGCCTAGCACGCGCACACGCCCCCTGCTCAATGCATCCGCGATAGGTTCGATCAATTTTCCGTTTGCTCTGCCCGCCATCCGTTGTGTTAGCGTACGGGCCATGGCGGCCCTGCCATTTCATCGTGGAAGTGTGGATTCACTCGACGAGGAGCGCATGCGCGAGATTTACGCCTTCACCGCGCGCACCCTGGACACCCCGCATCCCGTCCCCTTCGGCGCGCTCATCGTGAAGACCCGCACCGGCGAGCGCCTCATGCGCGCAGTCAACGCCGTGCGCCCCGAGAATGACCCCAGCTCCCACGGAGAAACGCGCACCGTCCGCCTCGCGTGCAAAAAGCTGCGGCGCCCCAATCTCGAAGGCTACACGATGTACTCCACCTGCGAGCCCTGCCCCATGTGCATGGCCAACGCCCTGTGGGCCCACCTCGATCGCGTCGTATACGGCGCCACCATCGCGGACGCCAACCGCCACTGCCTTCAGATTCACATCGACGCCAAGGAAGTCGTGCGCCGGTCCGACATGCATTGCATCGTCGACGGCCCTGTCCTCCGCGACCTCTGCTACAGCCTCTTCACGCATCCCAACATGCAGCGGGCTTTTCGTACCTGGAGCAAGACGGGAAGCAGGGCCGCCGGCCACGCGAAATCGAAGAAGAGAGCCTAGCGGCACAGCCGGCCGCAACGGAGCGAACGAATGTACCGGGAGGTAGACGCATCGCACATCGCCGCGCTGATCGCCATCACCGGTGAAGACGCGCGCGTGCTCACCCAGCCGCTCGTCGTCGAGCAGCTCTCCCGCGATTTCTACTGGTATTCCCCCGTCCTGCGCAAACAGCTCGATGGCAAAGTCGCCGGCGTGATCGTTCAGCCGCTGGGCGCGGTCGAAATTCAAGCCATCCTTCGTTATTGCTACGCGCAGAATATTCCCGTCACACTCCGCGGCGCGGGTACGGGCAACTATGGTCAGGCCGTTCCCCTCCACGGAGGCGTCGTCCTCGATCTCACCCGCATGGATCAGATCGAAGAAATCCAGCCCGAAGGCGTTGCCGTCTGCCAGCCCGGCGTCCGCCTCGGCGTGCTCGAAAACGAAGCCCGCAAGGTCGGCTGGGAGTTGCGCTGCTATCCTTCGACGGTCGTCAAATCCTCGCTCGGCGGATTTCTCGGCGGCGGCTCCGGCGGCATCGGTTCGGTAAAAAACGGCAACCTGCGCGACTTCGAAACCGTTCGCGCCCTGGAAGTTGTCACCATGGAGCCCGAGCCTCGCGTCGTGCTGCACCAGGGCGAAGCGGTCCACGAGATCCTCCATGCCTGGGGCACCAACGGCGTCATCACGGGCATCTGGCTGGCGCTCGCACCGGCCATCGATTGGGCGCAGGTCGTCGTGGCCTTCGACACGTTCGACGCCGCCTTCGACTTCAGCGAGAGTATCGCCACTAGCGAGTCATGGACCAAGCGCCTGGTCACCGTTTTCGAGTGGCCCATCCCCTCCTTCTTCACACCCGTGAAGCAGTACGCGCCCAATCGCAAGGCGCTAATTTTCTTCCTGATCGCCGCCGCCGAGCTCGCCGCGTTTGAGTCCACCGCGCAAGCCGCGGGCGGCCAGATCACCTATTCCGCGCCCTATCAGGGCTTGCGAAGCCGCCCGCTACTCTCCGATTACACTTGGAACCACACCACGCTCTGGGCCATGAAGTCCGACGACGCCTACACCTACTTCCAGTGCGGCTTCGATCCGGACACCGTGCGGGACCAGTTCCGCAAACTGAAGGAAAAATTCGGCGACGAGATCCTCTTCCACATGGAATTCATGAAGAACGCCGCCGGCCGCGTAATTCCCGGCGCGATCCCCGTCGTATATTTCAGAAGCGAGGAGCGCTTGAACGAAATGATCGACTTCTGCCGCGCCATCGGCGTGTTCGTCGCCAATCCGCACGTGAACAACGTCGAAGGAGGCGGCCGCTACCGCCCCGATAACGTGCAACTCCTGGCCAAGCTTCGCTACGATCCCAAAGGCTTGATGAATCCCGGAAAAATGGTCACATTCCAACCTGAGGGCCAAACCCAAAGCCAGCACGATGGCCAGGCCGCGGGAGCGCCGCATCGATGAAGACGTGGGTTCCCGATTCCCGCAACTTCGCCTATCTCAACTGGAAGCAGGTCGACGCCCTCCCGCGCGAATCTACCCTGCTCATTCTTCCCACCGCCGCCATCGAGCAGCACGGCCATCATCTTCCCCTGGCAACCGACACACTCATCAACAATCTCGTGCTAGGCCGCGCGCTCGAAAAGCTTCCCGCCGATTTGTCCGTCTACGCCCTGCCGCCCGTGCATTACGGCAAGAGCAACGAACACATCGGATTCCCCGGCACGCTATCCGTAAGCGCCTCCACGTTCATGGCCGTTCTCCGCGATCTGGGCGCGAGCGTCGCCAGCGCCGGATTTAAAAAGCTCGCCCTCTACAACACCCATGGCGGCAACACGTCCCTCATCGACGTGATGGCCCGCGATCTTCGCGCTGAATTTGGACTGCGCACATTTGCGTTGCACGGCTCCTGCGGAATTCCCTTCGAAGGGCTAAGCGCGCAGGAGCGCGCCTACGGCTTCCACGCCGGCGAAGTGGAAACCGCGTATCTGCTCGCCTCGGTTCCCGAACTCGTGGACCGCTCCGCCTACACCGTGAATTACATTGCGGACATCAGCGATCCCAAGCTGCTTAGGCCCGAAAATGCCCCGGCGGTTTTTGCCTGGCTCACCCGCGACATTGCCGAAAGCGGCGTGCTCGGCGATCCACGCCCCGCAACGGCGGAGAATGGCGCTCGCTGGATCAAAGAAGCCGCGGCGCAAGTCGCCCTCGCTTTGGAAACGATCTTCCACCATCCGAACCCGCAGCCTTCGCCAAAATGACGGCGCCTGCCTCGATCGATTGCGGCGGCAACGTGCGCCTCGAACGAGGCGTGCGCTGCCGCCTGTCCGACGGCATTGAGCTGGTCTCCGACCATTACTATCCGGCGCAGCCCGGCCCGCGCCCCACTCTCCTCATGCGCCAACCCTATGGCCGCGATATTGCCTCCACCGTCGTCTACGCGCACCCTGCCTGGTTCGCGCGCCATGGCTACAACGTCGTCATTCAGGACGTGCGCGGCCGCGGCGATTCCGAAGGCGAGTTCTATCCCTTCCGCCATGAAGGCTGCGACGGCGCCGAGACCATCGCCTGGCTGCGCTCGCTGCCCGAATCGAATGGTCGCGTCGGAATGTACGGCTTTTCCTATCACGGCATGACCCAGTTGCTGGCCGCCGCCGAGCATCCCGAGGGTTTGCAGTGCATCGCGCCGGGCATGACCGCGCACGACCTCTACCATGGCTGGTTTTATCACCACGGCGCGCTGCGCTTTGCCGCAATCCTGGGCTGGGGCCTGCAAATGCTCAAGGATGACGCCCGCCGCCTCAAGTTGCGCGAAGCCAGCGATCGCCTCGAACAAGCCTGGGCGAATCTCCCCTCGCAGGCGGGCGTTCTTCCCTTTCGCAATCACCCCGCAATTCAGGGCGAGCGAGTTCCGCGCTACGTTCTCGATTGGTTTGACCACCACGAACCCGGCGATTACTGGTCCGCCATGGACCTCAGCCGCACCGTCAACCAGGTCCGCGTTCCCGCCCTGCATACCTCCGGCTGGTACGACCTGTTTTCACACGGCAGCATCGACGGCTTCCTCGCCCTCACCGAACACGCCGCCACTCCCTTCGCGCGCGAGCATCAATACCTGGTCGCCGGGCCGTGGCTGCACATTCCCTGGGGAGACCGCATCGGCGCATCCGACTTCGGTTCCGAAGCGCTCATCGATGCCGACGCCATCCTGCTGCGCTGGTTCAATCACTGGCTGAAGGATTCCGGCGAATTCGCCGCCGAACCGAAAATCCGTCACTTCGTTCTCGGCGAAAATCGCTGGCGCGAAGCGCAGTCGTGGCCGGCCCGCGCGAAGCAGCCTTTCTACCTATACAGCGACGGGAAGGCGAACTCCCGCAAAGGGGACGGAGAGCTTTCCTCCGCCCCTCCGCGCACCGAGCAGTCCTGCGATATTTTCATCTGCGACCCGGAAGTGCCGGTACTCTCGCCCGGGCCCAACGCGCAAGCCGGCCAGTTCGATCAATCCTCACTCGAACTTGGCAACAACGTCCTCGTGTACACCTCCGAGCCACTAGATAAGGCGCTCAACGTTTTCGGCACGCCGCGCGTTTGTCTCTATTGCTCCACCTCTTCGGCCCACACGGATTTCACCGCGAAGCTCGTTCGCGTAAGGCCCGGTGGCGCTGCGGAATTCATCTGCATGGGCATAGCGCGCTCCAGCTGGCTATTTGCGGAATCGGGCTACGTAGCAGACAAAATACATCTCTGGGAATTCGATCTCGAGCCCACCTCGTGCGTTTTCGCGGCCGGCGATTGCGTTCGCCTGGAAATTGCCGGCAGTGCTTTCCCGCTCTACGATCGCAATCCGGGAACAGACGTTCCCTCCTGCCGCGCCACTTCCTGGGACTGGCACCGCTCCACGCAGCTCGTGTTTCACGACGGGAAACGCCCCAGCGCCCTGTATCTGCCGGTAAGCGAGACACCCGCATGAGCGAAGCACTAGCTGCGCCGCAAATCGAATTTCACTCGGTAAGCAAACGCTACGCGAATACCGCCATGATCCTCGAAGAAATCGACCTGACGATCCTCAAGGGCGAATTCGTAAGCCTCATCGGCCCCTCGGGCTGCGGCAAATCCACGGTCCTAAAATTAATCTCGGGCCTAACCGCGCCGACATCCGGCGCCATAACCGTAGACGGCATGACGCCCAAGAACGCCCGCGAAAGCGTCTCCTACATCTTCCAGGACGCAACGCTCCTACCCTGGCGCCCCGTGCAGCAAAACGTAGGCCTAGGCCTCGAGCTAGAAGGCGCAAGCAGAACGAGCCGCGAAGAAAAAACCGCCACTCTCCTCAAATTGGTAGGCCTGGAACACGTAGCCAATGCCTATCCCCGCGAGCTTTCCGGCGGCATGAAGATGCGCGTATCCATAGCCCGCGCCCTGGCCACCAATCCAAAGCTCCTACTCATGGACGAGCCCTTCGCCGCCCTCGACGAAATGTCCCGCGACCGCCTAAACGAAGAAATATTGCGCCTCCGCGCCGAACAGAAATGGACGGCCGTCTTCGTAACCCACTCGGTAGAAGAAGCCGTCTTCCTCTCCACCCGAATCATAGTGCTAGCCCCCAACCCAGGACGCATCCGCGCCATCTTTTCCGTAGACCTCCCCGGCAAGCGAGACTCCGCGCTGCGCGAATCCCCGCAGTTCGACGAGCTGGTAACAAAAATATCGCGCGCGCTAAGAGAAGTAGTTGTGCAGGAAATGGTGCAATGAGTACGCCATGAAGCAGCGCCTCATCACGGTAGCCAACGCAATCGTCGTCTTCGCGGCGCTTCTGATCCTCTGGCAACTTGTCCTGTGGACCTTCCACGTCCCGCCCTTCATGCTGCCCCCGCCGGTCGCCGTGGCCCGCGCGCTGGTAGCGCGCTTCCCCTCCCTACTGGCCTCGTTCGCCATCACCGCCGAGGAATCCGCGGGCGGCCTCGCAGCAAGCATCGTCTTCGGCGTCCTGATAGCGCTCGTCTTCGCGCAGTCCCGCTGGGTTCGGCGGATGCTCTACCCCTACACGCTCCTGCTGCAAACAGTCCCGATAGTAGCCATCGCCCCGCTAATCCTGATGTGGGTAGGCGGCGGCACTCCAGCGGTAACGCTGATTGCCTTCATAATTTCCCTCGCGCCGGTAATCGCCAACACCACGCAAGGCCTCGTCAGCGTGGACGAAAATCTCGTCCACCTCTTCCTGATGCACAACGCGACGCCCGCCCAGGTCCTTTTCAAGCTCCGCCTCCCGCACGCCGTACCGTCTCTTTTCGTCGGCATCCGCATCGCCTGCGGCATAGCCGTAATCGGAGCCATCACCGGCGAGCTCTACGCCGGCTCTGCGCGCGTGGGGCAGGGAGGCCTCGGCTATTCCATCCTCTACGCTTCTTCGCAACTGCAAACAGATTACCTGTTCGCGCTGGTGCTTGCGGCGGTGGTGCTGGGTTTCGCCTTCGTCTTTGTGGTGATGTTTTTTGAGTGGTACTTCCTACACAAATGGCATGCATCGGCGCGCGCGCCGGAAACCGCTTAATTTGCGGGATTTAGATAGGATCGGAAGGAGAGAATTTAAGATGCTGCGCTTGGAGACTGAAACTGGTTGGTGGCTCGTCACGCATCCCGATCACGCGCGCCTGGCCGGCGCCTTCGCCGAGCACTGGGGCAACGAAAATTTCCAGCCGCCCGAGCCTCGCGCCCATGTGCTCAAAGGAGTTACGCGCCACGACGACGGCTGGGCCGCCCGCGATATCGCGCCGCAAATTACGCGGCACGGAAAGCCTAGCGCGTTTTCGGCGGAGCTGGTTGGTAAGTATTCGGCGTTTGAGGAAATTGACCTGGAGGATTACCTCGCCGTGCGCGACCGCGCGGTGCGCATGATTGCCGCCGAGGATCCCTACGCCGCGATCCTTATCTCCATGCACACCTATAACTTACTTACCACTCACGCCGACCGCTCCACCATCGCGGCAGACCAGTTGCCGCTGCTCGATCAGTTTCTCGAAAAGCAAAGAGGGTTTCAGCAGGCGCTGCGTCTGCAAATCATTTCCGATCATAGGTTTACGCCAGAGCAAAAAACGGAATCGGCGATTCTTGAGCGGTTCCGGCTGCTCCAGGCTTGCGACAATCTCTCGCTGCTTACCTGCGTGGATTTCTCGGCGCCCTCTAACTTGTTGCACCCGTTGCTTTTGCGAGACGGTAAGCATTCTACCGTGCAGGTTCGCCCGGCTGGGTCGCGGCACTTTGTTCTCGACCCGTATCCCTTTGATGAGCCGTCACTTACGTTTCGATTCCCGGGCCGGCACGTCACCGGGAAGCTGTTCGCCTCCGCCGCGGCGCTGCAGGAAGCGTTCCACGCGGCTCCTCCTGAGACGCTGTCGGTTACAATGAGCTCTCCGCAAAGGACTTAGCGGCCGCGCAATAGCTCACCTCGAATCAGATCGCCAAAATTAAAACTGGAATTAATGGCGCGTACGTACGTGAAAATACGCACGCAGAAAATACAATCAAGTGAAAGTAGATGGAGGCGAATTTTGCGGGATTTACGGCAGTAGAAGTACGGGTTCGACCGTACTTCTACCGTCGTATTTTCCGAGACTTAGAACTGCAGACTGAGCGACATTTGAACCTGCCGCGAGCTGCCGATCACGTGGACGGTCTGCCCGAGTCCCGTGGGACAGAAATAGAAGCCCTCGTTCGGGGAATTGCCGTTGCAGCCGGTCGGCAAAACCTGCGACCCCTGCACTGGGAAGCTACTGAAGGCCAGGTTTTGAGAAACGTTGTCGATCGGCACATCGAAGCTCGGATGGTTGGTGAGGTTGAAAATATCGATGCTGTATTTCACTCCCACCCGTTCGGTGATTTGCGTCTGTTTCACGATCGAGAGGTCCGCGCGTTTTTGCCAGGACTGGCGGAAAATGTTGCGCTCGCCGCCGGTGACGAAATTGGTTTCAAACGTATCTCCCGCCGGAATGCCACCGTTGAGGGCTCCCGGCGCCAGCAAAGGCACGTCGAAACAATTTGCCTTGAGGGCTGGAAAGTTGAAGTTATTGCCGATCGCTCCGGTTACCGCGTTCTGCGGGGTGCAACCAGGGGCGAGCGGAACGATGGGGTTGGTGATTCCGTCGTTAATGCTGTAGAAGATGCTTCCGACGGCTCCGGAATAGTCGACCACGCTGAAGGGCTGGCCGCTCTGAACGGTGACGAGGCCCTGCACGCTCCAGCCATCCACGAACTTTCCTTCGGTCGAGGAGGCCGAGACGAATTTCGGAAGCTCGTAGTGATAGTCGATGTTGAACACGTGCGTCCGATCGAAGTCCGAGGGCCCGTAACCGCCCCGCAGATTGAGCGGGTTATTGCCGTTGTAGAAGAGCCCGAGGGCGCTCTGCTCGTCGAGAGACCGCGAATAGGTATAGGAGAATCCGGCCGCAAGCCCGTGACTGAGCTTCTTTTCCACGTGCGTTTGCAGGGCGTTGTAGGCCGAAATTCCCGCCGCCGTGAACGACTCCGACTCACCGGCGTAGCCGATGTAGGGGACGCGGGTATCTATGTTGCCGCCTTCGGACTCGAATTCCATCGGCTGGCCGTTGGGCAGATTCAGGGTGCAGCCAAGGAACCCGCAGTTGTCGGCAGTCTGGACCGTGTAGCCGTATGTATAGGACTCTGCAAACGGAGACGAGCCGGGGTTGGCGCAGACCGCCGCCGGACCGCACAGGGGATTACTCGGAGATGCAATCCTCGCCTGGTTGAAGGGCAGCGGAATAATTTCATGACGGCCGAGCGCGTTCACAAACCCGATGTCGATGGCCAGATCGTTGCGCGGCTGCCACTGAACGTCGAGGGTCGAGTTCATGGTGTAGGGCAGCTTATTTTTCCTATTGTAGACTCCCAGATAGAAGGGGGTGTCCCCGAATGTGAGACCCTCGGCGTTGGGCAGCGCCGGCACACCGCTGACCGGATCGGTGGAAGTAATCGCAGTCGGATTGCCATTCGGAGGAGCCTCAAGGGTCGGCCCCCAGGGGTTCGAGAGAGTCGAGGTACAGGTCTGGTACGTGCCGGCGTAGGTAGTCGGGCAGAACTGCGTGTTGACGAAAGGCAGTTGCTGGTTGATTCCAAACGGGCCGCCCGGAGAAATGCTCTGAGCGACGGCAGGCGAGAGGTAGGAGTAGAGTTCACCACGGTCGTAATACATTCCCCAGCCGGCACGCACAACGATCTTGTTGTCAAACTTCTTGGGACTCCAGGCTACGCCGATCCGGGGCGCAAAACCCCATTGGCGTCCGGTAAGGGTCGTGTTGCTTACCCCCGATGTGGCGTTCGGGCTATTTCCGGCGACGATAAGCCCGGTCGAAGTGATCGTGTCCGTCACAGGGTTGTAGGCATACTTGCTCGGATCAAAATTGAGAAGTTTGCCGTTCTTTTCGGTAAAGCCGCCTTCCCAATCGAACCGTAATCCGGCAGTGACAGAGAGGTTGGAACGCAACTGGAACTTATCCTGAATATAATCGCCGTTCTCGTTGGAACGGAAATGGCGATTGGGGTCGCCGGTGAGGAACAAGGTCCCCGAGTAGAGGTAGTCGTCGGTAAGAGTTCCGCTAAGAAATTGGTTGATATCCTCCGACTCGATCATGCCCAGCTGATTTCTGCGGTCCCGGGCATTGAGCTGGGTGTACTCGAAACTGCCGCCGAAGCTTATCGTGTGGCGACCCAAGGTCCAGATGGCGTTGGCGGACGGATTAAAACGGTTCTGGAATACACCCGTAAAGGCGCTCAAAGACTCGGCCCCGGCGCCGATATTCAACAAAGGCTGATACGAGGGGAAGGTGCCTTCCACCCCGAAAAGCCCGGGGTGGGGCCCGAGGAGGCTCGGCCAATTAATCGTTATGCCTGGGAAGATGTTTGAGCCGAAGGTATTGATCGTGCAATTGGAGAGGCCCGCGCCCGTCAATGCCTGGCAGGCAGCGCCGAATTGAGCGGGCGTGAACGGCTGGCCTACGGTGCTGTATGCCTTTTCACGGATAAACCCAAAGGTTTCCGTGACGCTCAGAGTAGGCTTTACGATCTGCGAGTGGCTAAGTGAGATCACCTGGCTGCCCGCGTCGAGGTGTTGTGTGAAACCGGCGAGCGACGAATACGCATAGGGAGCCGTGGTGGGGTCATGCTGGTAGTAATACTTGGCGGCGAAGGAGTGCTTTGAATTGGGATTCCAATCCAGATCGGCGACCGCCTGGTCGGCGATGAAATAGGCCGTGCCGGGAATCTCGGCGTCCTCCGGAAAAGCTTCGACGAGCGCCGAATTGGTGGTGTTGAGGACCAAGGCGTTGGGGTTTGCCGAGGGAACCAAAAACTGGCCATTGGGAAGCTTGTAGTTGAAAAGAGTATAGGCGATGGGGTTGATATCGCCGGGCGCGAGGCCGACAGCGGGGTTGATAGTGCCATCGGCGAGGCCAAGGGGACCGTAGAGGCTGTTGATATTGCCTACGTTCGCCAATGCCGCAGCCGAACGATTGCTGGTAAGGCCGGACGGCACAGTCGGCCGAATAATCCCTATTTCCTGATCCGAAGCGTGGGTGTGCTGGTAACTACCGAAAAAGAAGAGCTTGTCTTTCTTGATCGGCAGGCCGACGGTGCCGCCCGCCGTGTAGCGGTGCAACTCGGGATTCTTTTCGTTCTGGGGTATGTTCGGGTCGTCGTTATAGAACCACGGATCGGCGTTGAGCCAGTTGGTACCGCGATGGCCATAGAGACTGCCATGAATGTCATTGGTCCCGGTGCCGGTGCTCATGTCGATGTGGGCGCCGCTGGTGGAGCCCTGCTGGGCGTCATACATCGACGTGTTGACGCGCACTTCCTGGACGGACTCCGGGGCAGGCGAAGGGATCGACTCGCCAATCGCGAGATAAATGGAAGCGCTGCTCTGGATGGGAAGGGTGCTCACGGCTGACTCCGAGCTGACTCCTGTGGCATTCACCACTCGGGAGGACGCGACTTGGCTGGTGGTCTTGCCGTTGAAAAGACTCTTGGCGTCCACGCCATTCAGCAGGAACGTGTTGCTGGTGTCGCGCTGGCCGTTCGCCCACACTGGCTGGTTGCCCAATCCGGCGTTGGCTCCGGTGCCGGCGGGGAGTTCTTCGTTTACGCCGGGGGAAAGCAGAGCCAAGCCGGTGAAGGAACCGGTGGGCAGGGGAACATCGTCAATTTCGGCTTTGTCCATGACGTAGCCGTTGGTGGTGTCGACCGCATTGATCAGCGGAGTCTCGGTGACGGTGACGGACTCGGTGACATTGCCGATTTTGAGCACGCCGTTTACCGTGGCGGTGCGGTTCGCCTGCACCTGAATCGAGGGGATCGAGAGCGTTTGGAAGCCCGTATGAGTGATGGTGAGGGTGTAGTTGCCGATCGGGAGGTTCGATAGCAGGTACGCACCTGTCTCGCTGGTATCGATCATGCGCGTCAAGTTGGTCTGATCGCCAACGGCTGTTACCGTGGCGCCCGGAACTACGGCGCTGGAATCGTCGGTGACCGTGCCGGTGATGCCACCCAAGGTCTGCTGCGCACGCGCGTGCGGAGTGAGGGCCAGAGATATCGTCAGGAATGAAATCAAATAGAAAAACCTGAACTTCTTCGACATACTCGCGATCCTCCTGGAATTATTCTTTAACCAAGGCTAACCGAGGGCTACTGCATTTCACCGTTTCACGCCCCATCCAACTACCACCCAGAATCAACAGCCACCCAGAATGCATTTGTCATTTCAACGAAGCTACAGAATCCCGCGAGGAAAGAGAAACGCATTCTTTCTATCATCGGGATCAATTATTTCGATGTTTGCTTGCGGTACGGTCGCGGGAGGATGGGCGGTGCGGGCTTATCTGGATTCTGTTAACAAAATCTTTATACATTCCTGAAGGGGAAGGCGTTCCTCAAATTGGGTTTTTGTTGGTCGCGCGGCGAATTGGGTTGACGGTTCGTGCGAGGTCTGGCGCGAGATTTTTTCGTCAGGGCCACCGTTTGCTTCAGAATACCCCGCCAATCGGGAGATTGGCGTTCCCGGGACTGCGCACTTCGGGGCAGGCGCTGGGCCCGAGGGTAAGGATGCCACTTCCGAAAAGCAGAAGAGAAAATCGAAGAGGGATTCATCGCTCGAATGGCGAGCGATGGAGAACCGTACTTCGCTGCGCTCAGAGATTGTGACTGTTTTGATTTACGCGCGAAAAACGGCCTTTTCGCAATTTAGTCACGCCCTCTCAGGATGACGGTCAACGGCAAGGGCTGGCGGGACGTCCGCATTGCGCTTGGTGGCGCGTGGATGGGGCGAAACGGATCGTGCCGCCCCTCCGGGGCTTCCCGCTACTTTAATGCCGGCCTCCCACCGCTGTCGCGGTGGGCTACGCTGTTCCGCCCCTGGCGGGGCTGGATAAAGAGAAAGAGAAGACCCACGCTTGAAAAACGCAAAGGTGGGGCACCCGGAAAAGCACGCCAAGAACCGCTACTTTTGCGGGGGTTCGGCGGGGAGCATTGAGACGTGGGCGGAGACTATGCGCCAGCCTTCGGGTAGGCGGACCCAGAGCTGGCTCTGGCGACCGCTGCGGGATTGACCGTTTATCGTGCGCTCGAATTCCAGGGTGATGCTGGCGACGTCGCGGCCGAAGGTTACTATGTCCAAGCGGCGGACGGTTCGGGCGAGGTTTGCTGGGGAGCGGGTTTTGCGGAAGGCTTCGATTTCGGCTATGCCGTAGAGATTTTCGGTTATGCCGAAGCGCATGGCTTGCGGGGAGGACCAGAACATGCGGGTTAGGGTGTCGGCGTCGTTGTTTACTAGGGCGGTTTCGTAGAGCGGGTAGAGGGCTTTTAGTTCGGCTGTGGCTTCGGGATCGTTGATGATCATGGAGATTGATTTTTCCTCAGGGCTTGACTGCTTCAGGATACACCCGCCCATCGGGAGATTGGCGTTCCCGGGGGGGGCGACGCCGCGGCGCGGGTAATGACAGGCGGGAATGATTGACGGCGAAAGAAGAAGCAGGTCCCTCACCCATCCACGCTTCGCGCGTATGGTCTCAGGATGACAATAAAAAGCTGAACGGCGAAAAGCCAAAAGCTTAAGAGAGATTCTTCGCGCAGGAACGGCGCTCAGAATGACTGCTGAAAGACAACGGCCAAAAGCAACAGCAACGGCGAAAAGCAACAGAGAGGGATCCTTCGCTACGCTTGATGTCATAACAACGCCGGCTCCTGCGGCGCGAGTAGACTTGGGTTGTGCGATACCAAGGCTCGGAGGAAGGAGCCGACGATGAGGTTCATTATAGGCTGTGATTTTCATC
>Ga0302324_100010581_pt1 | contig 19077 bp, 5 predicted proteins | sample Palsa_T0_1_FD_201949 | JGI IMG/M metagenome (GOLD analysis project Ga0302324, IMG submission 201949) | Peat permafrost microbial communities from Stordalen Mire near Abisko, Sweden - Palsa_T0_1 | ecosystem: Environmental > Terrestrial > Soil > Palsa > Peat permafrost | place: Sweden: Abisko...
GTAATCGTCCAGGGCCTGGTCGATCCGCAGTCGTTTGGGTGCAGGCTTTGGTTCCTCGATTCCAAATTTCTCGGTGGTTCGGGCTGCCATCCATTTGTCTCGCAGCTTGACCGCCATCTGCTTTTTCGTGGTGTTCAGCGACCGTTCGGTGTCCTCGGTTTCCGTGCGGATGCGGATGTAATAAACCTTCGACATGGTGTGCTGATACAAAAACTTTTCACCTTCGACTTTCTCGAGCTTTTGAGCCATAAAATTATGTTAGGGGGGATTCTGGGGGGATTGGCCTGTTCTGGTCAAACTCCATTTCCGAGAATATTTTATTTCTCCTATGAAGAAGTGGTGCACCCAATAAGAGTTGAACTTATAACCTTCTGATCCGTAGTCAGATGCTCTATCCAATTGAGCTATGGGTGCAGCCAGAAAGCCCGGCAGATTAGCCGACCACGCTGTGGCCGCGCAAGGCTCTTTTCGCCAATTCTTCCCATACGACTCGACACGTTCCGCGTTTGGGGCTTATGGCGGCGGCCCGCCTCGACGGAGTCTAGATTGGTATTGGGTCACTCACGGGTGGTAGGGACGGCTCGCCGAGCCGTCCGCGGGTGGTTCTTGCCGGGGCGGTCGCCTCGGCGAGGCGACCCCGCCAGTCCCCGGCCCGCCGTCACTGACCCCACTACCGAGATTGGGAGAAATGGTTGGCGGCAGCGTGCGTTTGTGGTAAGGTTGGCAATATCTATGAGTCAGTACAGGAGGAGTGGTGTCAGTGGAAAACGCATGCTGGATTCTCATCAGTCGGTCAAGTGTTTCATAGCCGCCATTTACGTGATGATCTTGGGGCCGGGCGGCGCCAACGGGCAGGCACAGCCGGCGCGAACGATGCCAAGGCACGTGCCGGATGTCGTCAGCCGCTTGCGACCGCTCTCGGACCTGCCGGCGCAGACCCATCTCCGCCTGGCCGTTGGGTTGCCCTTGCGCCACAAGGCGGCGCTGAGCAGTTTCATTGAGGACCTCTATAATCCTGCCAGCCCCAGGTTTCATCGGTATTTGACGACGTGGCAATTCACGGAAGAGTTCGGACCGACACAGGAGGATTACCAGAAGGTCATGGATTTTTTGGCGTCGCACGGCCTCAAGGTCACCGCCACGCATCCCAATCGGATCGTTGTTGACGTCGTGGGCGCGGCGGCGGATGTCGAAAAGGTCTTTCATGTGCGCTTGCGGACGTACCGGCACCCGACTGCGCAACGGAACTTTTTCGCGCCGGACACGGACCCGTGGGTCGAGGCCGATGTGCCGGTACTCGATGTCATGGGATTGGACGATTATGTGCTGCCCCATCCGATGGACTTGCGGCGGCCCCAGGGCGACGGGCAGGCTGGCGCCAGTGTCACCAACCGCGCGGAAAGAGGCTCCGGGCCGGGCGGCGACTACATCGGCAATGATTTTCGCGCGGCTTACGTTCCGGGAGTGACCAATACCGGGTCGGGCCAATTTATCGGGCTGGTGGAGTTTGGTCCCTACTGGACCAATGACATCTACGTTTATGAAACCAATGCCGGACTTTCCACCAAGATCGCCATTTCCAACATTTTTTTGGACGGCGTGGCGGAGCCGCCCTCGCCCGGCGCCGATGCCGGCGAACAGGCGCTGGACATCGAGATGTGCATTTCCATGGCTCCGGGGGCGACGGTGCTTTATTACGGGGGAGAAGTCGTGGATGATATTTACAGCCGCATAGCCTCGGACAATCTGGCCAAACAAATCAGTTGTTCGTTCGGCTTTGGCATCGATGCCACGACGGAGCAACTCTACCAGGAATTCGTCGCGCAAGGGCAGAATTTCTTCGAGGCCTCGGGCGACAGCGGGGCGGTAGTCGGCCCCATTGATCCGCCGGGCGCCGAGCCGTATGTCACGGAGGTCGGAGGCACGGCCTTGTACACCGTGACGCCGGGCGGGGCGTGGCAAGAGGAATTGGCGTGGTCCGGCAGCAGCGGCGGGGTGAGCACCTTTTACGCGATGCCCAATTATCAGCAAGGCATCAATACGGCGCCGCTCTACGGGTCGGGCACGATGCGCAATTTTCCCGACGTGGCCATGATGGCGGACATCGCCATTTTCATTGCCGCCAACAACAACACTGGCACCGTCGGCGGCACCAGTTGCTCCTCGCCGCAGTGGGCCGGTTTTAATGCGCTGGCCAACCAGCAAGCCGCCATGCTGGGGCAGCCGCCGCTGGGCTTTTTTAATCCCGCCCTATACGCCCTGGGCAAGTCGGCCAACTACACGCACTGCCTGCACGATATCACCAGCGGCAATACCACCAATGCCAGCAGCGGCCCCGATAAATTCTTCGCCGCCGTGGGCTATGACCTCTGCACCGGCTGGGGCAGCCCGGCCGGGAGCAATTTGATCGCCGCGCTGACGGGCATCGGCACGACTAATTTTATGCTTTACGCAAATCCGTCCGCGCTGGAGCTCACGGCGGGCGGCGCGGACGAGGTCCTGCTCAATGCCCAGCCAATGAACGGGTTCAGCGGCGAGGTCAGTCTCTCGGCGAGCAACCTGCCCAGCGGAGTGGCCGCCTCCTTCAATACCGCCTCCATTTCCGGCGCCGCCACCAGCATCCTCACTTTGACGGCGGATAGCACGGCCGCGGCGGGCACCAGCACCGTCACCGTGACCGGCGTGTCGGGCAGCCTCACGCAAACGGTCGCTCTGGCCCTGACCATCGTGGGTGCGACGCCGGGAACTTCGCGGGTCAGCCTTTCCTCCGCATTTAATCGCATCGCCATTTACACCGACAGCTCCACCTTCAGCGGCGGGGGCGGAGCCGATGGTGATGGCAACGCCTATTCGGCCAACCTGCTGGGATCGGCGCTGAACTGGGAGGGTTACCTCTTCACCCTGGGACCGGCCAACACGGACGACGCCGTCCAATGCGCCGGACAGGTCGTGACGCTGCCTTCGGGCAAATTTTCGTCCTTGCAGGTGTTGGCGGCGGCCCATGATGGCGCGCAAAGTTCGCAGCCTTTCATCGTCACCTACACCGACGGCACCACTGCCACTTTCCTGCAAAGTCTGAGCGATTGGACGGAGCCGCAAGATTTTCCCGGCGAAACCGTGGTCACGGCCACAACCTATCGCGACACCAGCGGCGGCACCAAGGACACGGTCACCGAGGCTGTTGTCTATGGTTACTCCTTTGGCCTCAACAACACCAAGACGGCGAAGAGCATCAAGCTGCCCGACAACGGCGACGTCCTTGTCTTCGCCATGACGCTGGCCAACGATTTCACGCTCTACGGGTCGCCTGTTTCCTTTGTCTTGACAGCCGGCGGAACCGCCACCGGCTATCTTGTGTCAGGCCCGTTTAGCGGTTTCAGCGGCAGTGTGAATTTGTTCGCTGGGGGCTTGCCGGCTGGCGTCAGCGCGTCGTTCAACCCGCCGGCCTCCTCCAACGCCAGCATTCTGACGTTGATGGCGAGCGCCACGGCGCAGCCTGACAATACCTATTTTACGCTGAGTGGAACATTGGGAGGCGTGACACATAACATGACGGTCAACTTGTCGGTCATCACGCCGGTGGCCGGGGCCGCGCCGGTCAGTCTTTCCGCCTACTTCGGCTTGCCCGGCATCGTCAACGACGGCTCCACCTTCAGCGCCACCGGCGGGTTGGACGGCGCCGGCAACGCTTATTCGGCCAATCTGCTCGGCGCCGCGCCCAACTGGAATGGCTGCCTGTTCAGCCTGGGCTCGGCGAGCGGGCTTGATGCCGTTGCGTGCGCGGGCCAAACCATCGCACTGCCCGCCGGCCAATACACCGGACTGCTGCTCTTGGGGGCCGCCATCCATGCTAGTCAGCCTAACCAGACTTTTACTGTCAATTACACGGACGGAAGTTCCGTCTCTGTGGCGCAGAGCATCAGTCTCTGGACGGTCGCGCAGAATTACGCGGGCGAGTCCGTCGCCATCAGCACGGGCTATTGCGACACCAGCGGCGGGACGGAAAACACCGGCGCGCCGGCCAATGTTTATGGCTATGCTCTGCCGCTCAACGATTCCAAGACCGTCCAAAGCATCACCCTTCCCAATAACTCCGAGGTCATTGTCCTGGCCATGACCCTGGCTAACGGGGCGACGTCGGTTTCCCTGGCGCCCGCATTCAATAACATCGGCATTTACACGGATGGAACGAGCGACACCGGCGGAGGATTGGACGGCAACGATTACGCTTATTCCGCCAATCTACTTGGTTCGTCGCAAATTTGGGACAGCGTGTTGTTCAAATTCGGCGCGGCCAATGCGGCCAACGTGGTCAAGTGCGCCGGCCAGACCATCGCGCTGCCGGCCAACCGTTACACCACGCTGCAGTTGCTGGCCGCCGGCGTGAACGGTCCCCAGACCGCGCAAGCTTTCACAGTCAATTATACCGACGGCACGACCACCCCCATCGTCCAGAGTTTGAGCGACTGGGTCCACTTGACGAGCTATCCCAACCAATTCGTGGCCGCGACCATGCCTCACCGCCTTTCCGGCAGCGGAAGCCCTGATCCAGCCGGGACCCATGTCTTCGGCTACCTGTTTCCCCTCAACAACACCAAGACCACGCGGAGCCTCAAGCTGCCCAACAATGACAATGTCGTGGTTCTGGCCGCTACGCTGGCCAACACGCCGGTGCCTGTCTCGCTCCAGTCCAACTACAATCGCGCCGGCATCTACAGCGACAGCGCCATGTTCTCCTCCGGCGGGCTGGATGGCGATGGCAACGCCTATTCGGCCACGTTGCTGGGTTCGGGGGAAGCGTGGCGCGACAGCTACTTTGAATTCGGACGGGCCAACGAGGCTAACGTCGTCAGCGCCGCCAGCCAAACCATCGCTCTGCCCCCAGGCCAGTACTCGGCGCTGCTCATGCTGGCCGGGGCCGTCAATGGCACCCAAACCAGCCAGCATTTTACTGTCCATTATACAAACGGCGCCACGTCGTCTTTCACGAGCAGCCTAAGCGATTGGGCCGCCACCGGCAATCAATCCGGCGAAACGACCGTTGTGGCGATGGGCTACCGCGATTTCGGCGGCGGAAACCAGGTCGGTCCTGCCGTCAATCTCTACGGCTACACCTTCGCCTTGAACAGCAGCTACGTAGTTCAAAGCCTCACGCTGCCCGACAACAAGGAGGTGGAAGTAGTGGCCATCACCTTGTCCAACTATACTTCCGCCTTGCCGGAAGCCCCCGCCATCGCCACCGAACCGCCACTTCTGATGGTGGTGACCAATGGGAATCCGGCCCTCTTGAGCGTTGGTGCGATCGGCACTCCGCCGCTGGCCTATCAATGGCAAAGGAATACCGCCAACTTGTCCGATGGAAGCAACATTGCCGGTTCCGCGACCTCGGCGTTGACGCTGCTGGCCGCCGGCGCGACCGACGCGGGCAGCTTCGACGTGATTGTGACCAATAACTTTGGCAGCGTGACCAGCAGCGTGGTGACATTGAACGTGGTGTTCTTCTTTCAATCCGTTTCCGTCGCGAAGAACGGCAACGACGTTGCCTTTTCCTGGCTGACCACTCCCGGGGTGCCTTACCAAGTGCAATACAGCACCAACCTTGCCTCCGCCAACTGGACGAACTTGGGCGCCGCCATCACGGCGACCAATAGCGTGACTACCGACTTCGACACGCTCGGTCCCGACCCGCAACGGTTTTACCGCGTGGTGCAGCAGTAGAGTGTCAACTAAGTAGTCAGCAAATTGACGCACTTCCCGCGTAAGGCGTCAGTCATGGCCGGTAGGGCAACTCCGTCGAGCCGAAACTCGATTTCTTAGGGAAAAGTCACGGCTCGACGGAGTTGCCTTACCTTTCCCCGCCGTTACTGAACCATTACCTTTCCGCAGACCATATGCCTTGACACCTGCGTCCTTTGCCCGTAAATTGACCACACAAGAAGGTGTTTTCTAATGTGCAGACCAGAAAAGAATACGAGAAAAGTTATCAGGGTTGGCGCTTTGGCGTTACTGGCATTCATTTATACAAATGGCGCGATGGCCAGTACCAATTTGTGGCGGGATGTTGATAATTATGGGGCAGTGGGAGATGGCGTCACCATGAACACGGTGGCCATCCAAGCGGCCATCAAGGCCTGTCCTGCCGGTGGAGTCGTCTGGCTGCATGGCGGCATTTTCCGTTCGGGAACGGTTATCCTGCACGACAACATGACACTCTACATTGATACCAATGCGACTTTATTGGGCGGCGCATCAATTAATGACTACCCCGTCCTGGTTACGGATGCCGTTGACACTCAACAGGTCTGCTTGGCTTTGGTCTGGGCGCAAAAATGCACCAATGTGACTATCGCTGGCGGGGGAACCATCAACGGGAGTGGTCGCACCCATTTCCTTACGAACTATACGGGCTTCCGGCCCAGTCCGATCTGCACCGAGCTTTGCACGAACGTAACGATTCGAGACATTAACGTAATGGACTCGTCGTCGTGGACGATAGTGAACATCCAGTCGGATAATGTGACGATCAGCAACGTCACCATCAACGACGACGGATTGTTGCCATATCGTGACGGAATCGATGTAGTGGATTGCTGGCACGTCGTCATTGCAGATTGCACGGTTAACTCCGGCGACGACGCGATATGCCTAAAGAGCGGCGCTCCACGCGGCGTGCAGGACGTCGTGGTGCAGAATTGCACTATCCCCCAGGCCGGAGCCAACGGTTTGAAACTGGGGACCGCCAGCACGGGATCGTTCAGCAACATCTTGTTTCAAAATATCACGATCCTGAACACACAGCTCGCGGCAATAGCGGTCGAGTCGGTTGACGGCGGCACGATTACAAATCTGACCTTTAAGGACATCAATTTTTCAGGCTGCCAGAATGCCATTTTTATGATTTTGGGCACCCGCGATGCCGGCGTGGAGCCGGGGATTATTGATGGCGTTCAATTCATAAACATTACGGGCGCAAACCTAGTCGATAACCGTGGATGCCCCATCTCCGGCGAAATGACCGACGGCGTGACGTACTATTTGCAAAACATCCTTTTCGACAACGTGAATATCGCCTTCGACGGCTATTTGAGGTACGTGCCCTCACCCCCTCCCGAATACGTCGGTGAATATCCCGAAAACACCATGTGGGGAGATTTGCCTGCGTACGGTTATTATATCCGCCACGCGAAGAATGTGACCTTTACGAATTGCAGCGTCAGCGAGACTGCAGATCTCCGGCCATGGCTTGACACCGACGATGTTTCAGGGCTCGCCGTGATTGGCGGGGCTTTGGAAATCCCGCCGAGCGTTGCTGGTTTTGGAGGCGCCGGCGCCGGCTGGATGCTCAATGGGGGAGCAACGGTGACGAGCAATGTCCTGAAGTTGACCGGCGGCGGAACCTACGAGGCTCGTAGTGCCTTTTTTAAGGTTCCGCAGGTTGTCAGTAACTTTCAGGCTCAGTTCGTTTATCAAGCCACCGGTGTGGGAGATAACAAGTTGGGGGATGGGGCGGCGTTCGTGGTAGAGAATGCCCCTGCTGGAGTGAGCGCCTTGGGTGGTGACGGTGGCGGTCTCGGTTACACCGGCATTCCCTCCAGCGCGGCTATAGAATTTTACTTGGAGAGCGGCATGGGCACGCGGCTGGCCACGGGCGGCTCTGCCGGAAGCTATACCTCAACACTTCCGGTCAATCTGGCCAGTGGCGATCCCATCTCGGTCGTGTTGAGCTATAACGGGACCTCGCTAGTTGAAAACCTGCTCGATGAGACGACGGGAGCAAGCTACAGCACAACTTATGCGGTGAACATTCCGCTGGCGATGGGAGGCTCCAACACGGCCTATGTAGGATTTACTGCCGCAGACGGAGCATTAGTCTCGGTGCAGACCATCTCCGACTTCGCTTATTCCTCTCTGCCTGCCGTCTCTGGTTTTGGGAATGCCGGCTCCGGATGGACGCTTAACGGGGGAGCAACCGTGACGAGCAATGTCCTCAAGTTGACCGATGGAGGGACCTACGAGGCCCGGAGCGCTTTTTTCAATGAGCCACAGCCTGTCGCTAGCTTTCAAGCCCAATTCATTTATCAAGCCACTGGTGTGGGAGATATCACGTTGGGGGATGGGGCGACGTTTGTGGTAGAGGATGCCTCGGCTGGTGTGAAAGCGTTGGGCAATAACGCTAGCGGGCTGGGTTACGGCGGCATACCCTCCAGCGCGGCTGTGGAATTTTACTTGGAGAGCGGCATGGGCACGCGGTTGTCCACGGGCGGCTCGGTCGGAAATTACACCTCAACTCTCCCGGTAAACCTGGCCAGTGGGGATCCCATCAGGGTCGTGTTGAGCTATAACGGGTCCTCTTTTGTTGAAAACCTGGTCGATATGGTGACCGGAGCAAGCTACAGCACAAATTACACAGTGAACATTCCTGCGGCGGTGGGAGGCTCCAACATGGCCTGGGTAGGCTTTACCGGCGCGGCCGGCGGCGCGGTCTCCGTGCAAACGATTAGCGATTTTAGCTACTCACCGATCAATTTGTACAATGCCACACCCATTATTTCTCCGAACGGCGGCATTTTCACCAACTCAGTCAGCGTGAGTCTGGCGTTGCCCAGCAATGCGCCCTCCAGCCAAATTTACTATACACTGAACGGTACGACTCCGACCACCAATTCAACACTCTACTCCGAGGCCTTTATTTTGACCAAGTCAACAGCCGTCCAGGCCATGACGGTAGTGCCGGGTTTCGTCAATAATCCTGTGGCGTCGGCCGTTTTCAGCAACACCATTGCCGACTTTGGCGGCAACGGCTCCGGGTGGACTTTCAACGGCGGAGCAAAGGTGACGAGCAATGTCCTGAAGTTGACCGACGGCGGAAGCTACGAGGCCCGTAGCGCCTTTTTCGATGTTCCGCAAGTTGTGAATAACTTTCAGGCTCAGTTCATTTATCAAGCCGCCGCTTCGGGGGGCAAACCATTGGGGGATGGCGCGACGTTTGTGGTCCAGGATTCACCGGTTGGTCTGAGCGCCTTGGGTACTGACGGTGGCGGTCTCGGCTACGCCGGCATTGCTTTCAGCACGGCTATAGAATTGTGCGTGGACAGCAGCAGCAAGGGCACGCGGCTGGCTACGAGCGCCAATACCGGAGGTTACACCTCAACTCTTCCGGTAAATTTGGACAGTGGCGATCCCATCTCGGTCGTGTTGAACTATAACGGGACCACCCTGACTGAAAATCTGGTCGATGAGACGACGGGAGCCAGCTATAACACAAGCTATGCGGTGAACATTCCTGCGATTGTGGGAGGCTCCGACACAGGCTATGTAGGATTTACCGGCGGGACTGGGGCATCAATCTCAGTGCAGACAATCTCCGACTTCACCTTTAGGGCAAGTGCCGCGACACCCAACAAGATGTCAACGATTGCGCACAACCAAAAGGACATCTTATTGCGGCCTCCAACATTTTCTGCTGTTGCCGCCGGCAATAAACTTTCTATATTTTGGCCTGCTTCGGAAGCTAATTATCATTTGGAGTTTACCACCAATTTGTCTGCACCGACCTCATGGCAAGCGGTGCCGCAAACGCCAGTTATCACGAACGGGCTATCCACCATTCTGATTCCGAGAGGGACGACCAGCACATTTTTCCGGCTAGCACGACCGTAAGAACATCCTCCCTCGGGATACATCCGGCATCACCGTCTGCGACCCGGTTGTGGGTCCAGGCGCGTTCCCAGTGGGCAAGGTGACTGAGATGGTCCGTGTCCGCTGTGCCCTGACTTCCTATTTCAGCGAACCGGGTTTGCGCAAGTTTGGCCCAGTGTTCCCAATAACCGCCGGCGATCTTGAGCCTCGTCGAAGACGGCACGGCCCTGATTGCCTCGGGCCATCAGATGCTCAGGTGCTCCCGGAAATTCGATGCGCATAGTCTGGAGCATCTTAAAAACCATCCCACGCCAACGCCCATCCCTCGTCAAACCGCAACAACTGGAATTAACGGGCCTCCGCAAGATGACTTGAACAAGCTGACTTGTTCTTTTGGTAGCTGGCGGCGTTGCTCGCTCGTTACAGAGCCATGCGGATATGCGCCTTGCTCGCACGTTGCCAGCCACGAAAAACCCTGCGTCATATTGTTCGAGCTATCTTGCGGAGGCCCCTAACAACGGACGCGAATGGCGCTTAATTTCGACTTTTGCGAATACCAAAATTCAAGGACCCCTTTGGCTTTCACGTTTGCGACATGTCCATATCAAGAACTGTCCCGTTTACAGCCGTCTTCGGAAATGGAATGGGAAGCAAAAGATGACGGATTGAGTCAGATCTCATTGGGGAAAGATGGCCTGTAGCACTGTCCTCGTCGGGCTTGATTGAGACGTGGCATGCGACATGCTCGGTTCGAGGCGGAGGAACTTTTATAATGTGCAGACTGGAAAAAATATGAGCAAATTTATCAGGGTTGGCGCTTTGGCGTTGCTGACATTCATCTTGACGAATGACGCGGTCAGCAGTACCAATTTGTGGCAGGATGCGGACGATTTTGGGGCAGTGGGAGATGGCGTCACCTTGAATACCGTGGCCATCCAAGCGGCCATCAATGCCTGTCCTGCCGGTGGGGTGGCCTGGCTGCATGGCGGCACTTTCGTTTCGGGGACCATTATCCTGCACGACAACATGACACTCTACATCAATAGCGATGCGACATTATTGGGCGGCGGATCAACCAATAACTACCCCGTAATCGTTACCGATGCCGTTGACACCCAACAGGTCTGCATGGCTTTGGTCTGGGCGCAAAATTGCACCAATGTGACTATCGCCGGCGGGGGGATAATCAACGGGAGTGGCCGCACCCATTTCCTTTCTGACTATGTGGGCGTTCGGCCCAGTCCGATCTGCACCGAGCTATGCACGAACGTGACGATTCGAGACATTAACGTGGTGGACTCGTCGTCGTGGACGATAGTTAACATCCAGTCGGATAATGTGACGATCAGCAACGTCACCATCAACGACGACGGTTTGTTACCATATCGTGACGGAATCGACATAGTGGATTGCTCGAACGTCGTTGTTGAAAACTGCACAGTTGACTCCGGCGACGACGCCATCTGCCTCAAGAGCGGCGCCCTTCGCGGCGTGCAGAACGTCGTGGTTCGGAATTGCACCATTACCAGGTCCGGAGCCAACGGTTTGAAACTTGGGACCGCCAGCATGGGAACATTCAGCAACATCCTGTTTCAAGGCTGCACGATCATGAACACGCACGCCGCAGCAATGGCGGTCGAATCAGTTGACGGCAGCACGATTACAAATCTGACCTTCCAGGACATTAATTTTTCAGGGTGTCAGAATGGAATTTTTATGATTTTGGGCAGCCGCGATGCTGGCGTGGAGCCGGGGATTATCGATGGCGTCCAATTTCTAGACATTACGGGCACAAACCTAGTCGATAACCGTGGATGTCCGATTTCCGGCGAAATGACCAACGGCGTTACGTACTATTTACAAAACATCCTATTCGACAACGTGAATATCGCCTTCGACGGCTATTTGAAAAACGTGCCCGCACCACCTCCGGAATACGCTGGTCAATATCCTGAAAACACCATGTGGGGCGATTTGCCTGCCTACGGTTATTATATCCGACACGCGAGCAATGTGACCTTTACGAATTGCAGCGTCAGCGCGACTGCAGATGTCCGGCCATGGCTAGCCACCGACGATGTTTCAGGGCTCACCGTGGTGGCCCGGACTTTAAATATCCCGCCGAGCGTTGCTGGTTTTGGGAGCGCCGGCTCCGGCTGGACGCTCAATGGGGGAGCAACGGTGACGAGCAATGTCCTGATGTTGACCGACGGCGGGACCAACGAGGCCCGGAGCGCCTTCTTCAATTTTCCACAGCCTGTCAATAGCTTTGAGGCCCAGTTTATTTATCAAGCCACCAGTGCGGGGGATAGCTTGGGGGATGGGGCGACGTTTGTGGTACAAAACGCCCCTTCCGGCGTGAGCGCTCTGGGTAGTGACGGTGGCGGCCTTGGTTGCGGCGGCATTGCTTCCAGCGCGGCGGTAGAATTTTGGATAGAGAGCGGCATGGGCACGCGGCTGGCCACGGGCGGCTCTGCCGGAAGTTACACCTCAACTCTTCCGGTCAATCTGGCCAGTGGGGATCCCATCTCAGTCGTGTTGAGCTATAACGGGTTCTCGCTGGTTGAAAACCTGGTCGATGTGACGACCGGAGCAAGCTACAGCACAAATTATGCGGTGAACATTCCTCTGGCGGTGGGAGGCTCCGACACGGCCTATGTAGGATTTACTGCCGCAGACGGCGCGTTAACTTCAGTGCAGACAATCTCCGATTTCGCCTATTCCTCTCTGCCCGCCGTGGCTGGTTTTGGGAGTGCGGGCTCCGGATGGACGCTCAACGGGGGAGCAACGGTAACGAGCAATGTCCTGAAGTTGACCGACGGCGGGACCGGCGAGGCCCGAAGCGCCTTTTTCAATGTTCCACAGCCTGTTAATAGCTTTCAGGCGCAATTCATTTATCAAGCCAGCGGGGCGGGGGATGCCACCTTGGGGAATGGGGCAACGTTTGTGGTGCAGGATGCCGCTGCTGGTCTGAGCGCCTTGGGTACTGACGGTGGCGGTCTCGGTTACACCAGCATGCCTTCCAGCGCGGCGGTAGCGTTTTACTTGGAGAGCGGCATGGGCTCGCGGTTGTCCACGGGCGGCTCTGCCGGAAGTTACACCTCAACTCTGCCGGTAAATCTGGCCAGTGGGGATCCTATTTGGGTCGTGTTGAGCTATAACGGGTCCTCCCTTGTTGAAAATCTGGTCGATATGGTGACCGGAGCAAGCTACAGCACAAATTACACGGTGAACATTCCCGCGGCGGTGGGAGGCTCCAACATGGCCTTCGTAGGCTTTACCGGCGCGGACGGCAGTCAGGTCTCCGTGCAAACGATTAGTGATTTTACCTATTCACCCATCAATTTCCAAAATTCCACGCCCAACATTTCTCCGAATGGCGGCCTTTTCACCAACTCAGTGACCGTGAGTCTAGCGTTGCCCAGCAATTCGCCCTCCAGCCAAATTTATTATACACTGAATGATACGACTCCGACCACCAATTCAACACTCTACTCCAAAGCCTTTACTTTGAGTGAGACAACAGTCGTTCAGGCAATGACAGTATTGCCGGGCTTTGGCAGCGGTCCTGTGGCGGCGGCTGTCTTCACCAACACCGTTGCCGGCTTTGGCGGCAACGGCTCCGGGTGGACCTTCAACGGCGGAGCAACGGTAAGGAGCAATGTCCTGATGTTGACGGACGGCGGAGCCTACGAGGCCCATAGCGCCTTTTTCGATGTTCCGCAGATTGTGACCAACTTTCAGGTTCAGTTCATTTATCAAGCCACCGGTGTGGGAAATACCAAGCTGGGGGATGGGGCGGCGTTTGTGGTACAGAACGCTTCTACTGGAGTGAACGCCTTGGGTGTTAACGGAGGCGGTCTCGGTTACACCGGCATTCCTCTCAGCGCGGCTATAGAATTTTACTTGGAGAGCGGCATGGGCACGCGGCTGGCCAAGGGCGGCTCTCCCGGAAGTTACACCTCAACTCTTCCCGTCAATCTGGCCAGTGGGGATCCCATTTCGGTCGTGTTGAACTATAACGGGACCAACCTGGCCGAAAACCTGGTCGATGAAACAACAGGAGCCAGCTACAGCGCAAATTATGCGGTGAATATTCCGCTGGCGGTTGGAGGTTCCAGCACAGCCTTTGTAGGCTTTACCGGCGCAGACGGGGCATCAGTCTCGGTGCAGACGATCACCGACTTCACCTTTAGGGCCCGTGCGGCGACGACCGCATTGTTGGCAGTCAATGGGCAAAACCAAAACGGGATCGTAGTGGCGCCTCCAACATTATCTGCCGTTGCCGCAGGCAATCAACTTTCTATAGTTTGGCCTGCTTCGGCCTCTACTTATCATTTGGAATTTACCACCAATTTGTCTGCGCCGACCTCATGGGAAGCGGCGTCCCAAACGCCAGTTGTCACGAATGGGCAATCCACCATTACGATTCCGAGAGGGACGACCAGTACATTCTTCCGGCTAACTTCGCCGTAAGAACATGCTAGTGACCAGTGGTTAGCGGCTAGGGGTTAGTAGCGAAAGAGGCCTCACGGCTTAATGTTCCCGGGTGAATTTGTGGAGATGGCCATACTTGCTCCATTCGGTGACGATAAGGTTGCCGTCCTTGTCAATGGCAGCGCCGTGAGGCGAGTTGCAAATGCCGTCCTTCCACTGGTCGGGAGGCAAATCGTAGTTGGCCCGTTGCCCCACAATGGGATTGTCGCCGACTTGGGCGACGATTTGGCCGGCCTTGTCCAGGACGGTGACGCGGCCTTGCAATTCGGGAAAAACGGCGTAGTCGCCACGGATGTAAACGGCGGCGGGCATGCGGAGATCTTTTTGGATGACTTTGACGAAGTTGCCGTCGAGATCCCAGTATTCGAGGCGGTTGTTGTTGCGATCGCAAATCAGCAACAGCGGTTTGTCCTGACGGGTGTCGAGCGCGATGCCGTGGCAGGTGTTGAATTTGCCTTCCTCCGCGCCCGGCCCGCCAAAGGCTTTGACGAATTTTCGGTCCTTGTCAAATTTGAGCACGAAATTGGAACCGTAACCGTCGGCGACATAAATGGAGCCATCCGGTCCGACGGTGACGGCGCAGGGTTTGAAGCCGTCCTCGTCTTTGTAAATGCCGGCTTCCGGGGGATAATGAATGGTCCACTCGACTGTGCCATCGAGTTTGAGTTTGAGGACTTCGTGATCGCTGGGGCGCGCGCCGTAAATATATTCCACACCCTGCTCCTGGCGCAGTTCGAGCCCGTGAATGCGGGTCGGACCGAAGGCGCGCAGGAATTTGCCTTCGGGCGAAAAGACGAGAATGCCGCGCGCGGTGTCGGTGGTGATGTAAATGTTGCCCGCGTGGTCGATGACGGCGCCGCCGTGGCATGGGCCCAGCGGTTGGCCGCCAGGGTTGGCCTCGAAGAAATTGGGGGTGATGGAGTACTTGAATTCCTCGGCCAGAGCCGTGGTTGAGACAAGGGCGAAGGCGGCCAGCAAGGCTTGGGATATGCGAGGCATGGTGTGGATTAATCGTTTATGTTTTCGGGCACGGTGAGTGCTATAAGGCCGCACTCCACAAATTGCAATGGTAAATTAAGGAGATTTGCGGGCGTCGCGGAATGGGGAGCCGGATTGATAGCAATTGAGTTGCGCTTGAATGGCCGCGACCATGGCGGCGTTGTTCTGGCTGGTGGCCAACTGCAACGCGCGCCGGGCGGTCGCGACGGCTTGATCAAAGTGTCCCGCTTCGGCGTAAGCGGCGGCCAAAGTTGCGGGCATCATCGGATTACGGCCGGCATAGTGCTGGTTTGTTTGCAGAGCCAACTCCAGTGCTTTGGAGCCATTGCGCAGCCTTGGATTGGGCGAAGTGGCCAGGCGCCAGGCGATGCCGGCGAGTCTTTCTTGAGCCGCCAACGACTCCGGTTGGATGGCCAGCAGTTTTTGGAACTGAAGGATGGCTTCATCCAGTTGGCCTTTTTGCAGAAGGGCGTTGCCGAGATTGTAATGAGCTTCCGCAAAGTCGGGTTGAGTTTCCAACGCTTGGCGCAAAGGCGCGAGAGCCTCATCCGCGCGTCCTAGCTGGAGGAGGCAGCGGCCAAGATTGTTTTGGGCTTCGGCAAAGGCAGGCCGGATGGCGGCCGCTTTTTGGAACTCAGGGATGGCCTCGTTCATTTGTCCTTTTTGGAGCAGGGCGATGCCGAGATTATAATGAGCCAGATCGTCGTCAGGGTGAAGTTTGAGGGTCGCTTGAAATTCAGCGATCGCTTCGTCCAGGCGCCCTTTTTGCAAAAGGGTGAAGGCAAGAGCATAGTGAGGTTGAGCAAGGTCCGGCCGGATGGCGACCGCCTTTTGGTCCTCGAGGATGGCTTCGTCCATCAGCCTTCTTTCAAGGAAGGTGTGGCCTTGACCCATGTGGGCCAACCAGGAATCAGGGTTGAGTCGAAGAGTGGTTTGCCAGAGCGTTTCGGCGTTGGCGTACATCCCGCATTGCTTCCACGTCAGCGTTGCCAAAACCAACAACAGCGCGGCGCATAACATCGGTTCCAGCCATGGTGTTCTTTTCCAGATGGTCGCGCGCGGCGTAGTGAGGCCTGCCGCAATCAACGTCAACAGGCCCAGACTGGCCAGGTATTGAAAATGGTCCGCCACGAACGAATAACGGAACGGGTAAACGTTGAAAAAGCCCAGAGCAGGAAAGAGCGTCCCGGCGAAGAAGAGCAGCGCGGCCAGCGGCCCGCGCCAGCGCCGGCAGATGAGAACTCCGAACAATAGCAATGCCGCCGCCGGAAAGAGGTATTGCCACCAGGCGTCCGAGTTGACCTTCCAGCGCGGATAAACAAAGGCCAAATCCACCGGCCACACGAGTTTGCCGACGTAAAACCAAAAGGCCCGCCCGGCTATGAGGCAGCGTTCGATCATGGAAAAATGGAACTCCGCGCCTTCGGCGCCGATGAACTTCCGTTCCACCCACGCAGTCAACAATCCGGCCCCGATCCCCGCGCCGAAAAATGGAATCAGCGGCAGCACATCCCGCTTCCAGGACAGCTTCCCCCGCTGCCACCAAAAAACCACCAGCAAGGCCGCCGGCAGGCTGGCGATGACGGTTTTGGACATCAAGCCCAGCAGGAACAGTCCGAAGGACATGACATAATTTCCGTGGCTTCGGTTGCGATCAAATCCCAGATAGGCCAGCGCCGCACTGAGATAAAACACCGCCGACAGGGTGTTCTTGAGTTCGGAAATCCACGCCACCGATTCCACTTCCACCGGATGGAGGGCAAAGAGCGCTGCCGCCAGCCAGGCCCCTGGAATGTTCAGTTGCCGCAAAATTTTCACCAGCAACAAGGCCGAAAAAGCGTGGAGCAGAATGTTGACCCAGTGATAACCGGCTGTGGCATCGCCCCAAAGTTTGTGTTCGACCCAAAAGACAGTGTGGATTAGTGGATAATACTGCTGGGTCGCCCCGAGTTGCGTCCAAATGCTGGCCAGGCCGTGCAGCGAACGGAGTTTCGGCGGGGTGACATGGGCGTTATCGTCCCAGATCATTCCACCCTGCCAGGCTGGCTGATAGGCCGCGATGGTAAGAGTCACCAAGAAAAACCCAATCAGCCAATCGCTATGCCACCAAGACGGAAGAACTCCCACGGGATGCGGGGTGTCTCGCGCGTTCTCGCTACCACTTACGCCTGGCTTACCGAGAGCCAAGGCAGTTGAATCGTCATGTTCATTGGCGGGGCGCTTCTTCCGCAAATTCATGTCGTTTTCATGCTAGAATTAGCGCAAAAGAGGCTACGGCGCTGCTGCTGTCTTGGCGCCAAAATCGCCCGCGACTACGACGGCCAGTTTTGTGGCATCGATATGGCTGCACCATGCGGCCGCCACTGTTTCCGGAGTCAAGGCTTCGACCTTTTGATCCATGTCCGCCTCGAAATTCATGGTTCGGTCCAATTGCCGGAGACTGGAGAGAAGGCCGGTGAGGGCCTGGTCGCTGGTGCGGCCCACTTTGCGCGACTGCAAATAGCCTTGTTTGGCCTGTTCCAATTCTTCCTTGGTCACGCCGTCGCGGAGCATGCGGTCCAATTCCTCCTTGGCCGCCTTTTCCACGCGGCTCAAGTTCTCCGGATTGCAGATGGCGGTGATGGTCAGCGAGGCTCGCTGATCCCATTCTGATGCCGTCAGGCTCGAAGACACCCCGTAAGAGAGGCCCTCCTTTTGGCGAATGCGATCACCCAGGCGCGAGGCCAGCGTGCCACCGCCAAAAATGTAATTGCCCATGACTAGCGCAGGATAATCGGCGTCGTCGTCGCGCAGCGGGAAGAGGAGGCCGGCGGTGTAAGTGGCGTTGGCCTTATCGGGGGTATCGATGCTTTGGCGATCACAGCTTTGGCTGCCCACCAACGGCATGGCGATGCGGGCGTAGGGCTTGGCCGCCTTCCAACCGCTCAAAGTTTCCTTCAGGCTGGCCAGACAAGGAACGGGGTCAAAGTCGCCCACGATAGTGAGTTCGCCGGCTTGCGAGCCAAGGTAATCATGGTAAAGTTGCGCGACTTGCTCGCAGGTCACGTGTCGCAGCCGTTCCAGGGATTCGTCTGTGGTGGGAACATAACGAATATTATCCGGCGGGTAAGGGTTTAATTGGCGTTGCAAGGCGCGCGGGGCGAGCATGGCCGGCTCTGTCTTGGCCTGTTCCGACGCGGCGAGGCGCGCCTTCTTCAACAACTCGAACTGGTCGGCGGGCAGGAGCGGCTCGCGCAAGACTTGTCGCAGCAGATCGAGCACCGCCGGCAAGGTGTCGTGTTTGGCCTGGATGGAAAAAGTGATGGAACCGGGGGTGCGGCCGCCCCCAGCTCCACCGCGACCCCGTCCGCCCCGTCCGCCGCCGCCGCCGCCAGTTCGCAACGTCGCTTCCAGGCCGTCCAGTGCATCGCCCAACTCCTGGTAGCTCAGCTTCTGGGTGCCGCGCAGCATCAGTTCCGGCAGAAATCCTTCCGCGGATTCGAAGCCCTTCAAGTTATCCTCGTTGCCATAATGGAGCGTGAGCGCGAGAAGCACTTCCTGGCCGCGCGATTTCTTTTCCAGAAGAGTGACTTTCACGCCCTCGGGGAAGTCCTGCCGGTGCGTGCGGGCTTCAATGTTCGCGGGCGTGGCTTCAAACGCTTCGCCTTGCGCCATGGCAGCGCGGCCTTTGTAATCGGCCACCAAGCTGGCCACGTCGGGCGACGGGGGAACAGGAACCTTCTCCGATTTATCGCTCGGAATGAACAGGCCGACGGTGCGATTGTTCCGCTGAAGATATTTGGCGGCGACGGCCTGCACGGCTGCGGGAGTGACATGTTCGATGCGGTCGCGGTTCAGGAAATAAAGGCGCCAATCTCCTTGCGCGGCCCATTCGCTGAGGGCGACGGCGATCTGGCTGGTGTTGGCGGCGGCTAGTTCGCGCGCTTTGAGAATCTGCTTTTT
>Ga0302324_100010583_pt1 | contig 19076 bp, 18 predicted proteins | sample Palsa_T0_1_FD_201949 | JGI IMG/M metagenome (GOLD analysis project Ga0302324, IMG submission 201949) | Peat permafrost microbial communities from Stordalen Mire near Abisko, Sweden - Palsa_T0_1 | ecosystem: Environmental > Terrestrial > Soil > Palsa > Peat permafrost | place: Sweden: Abisko...
GTCCACGTTGGCCCTGTGACCCGCATGGAAATCATGCAAGGAGAGCAACTGGCCCACAAGCGGTAGCGGTGTAGTAGGCAAGGAGATAGCCCATTCAGGTGAATTCAACCAAAATGAAAATAAAAAAATGCTGTAAGGCCGCCGCCTGTGGCACAGGATTCTTCCGTCAGTTACATTGGCCGGGAGAAGCATGAGACTGGGCATGAGTTCCGGACACAACGGAGGGTGCGAGGCGCAAAGCGGCGCTGACGCGCACGCACTCCAAGACCTGTCGGCGGCTCGGAGAGGCGCCTTGAACGCGGAGCGTCGTGGAGTGCGGAACGCAGTTCCGCTTTGGCCCCGAAACAAGCCTTGTCACCCTGATGGCAAAGCGGCGCTGGCGCGCGCGCACTCCAAGACCTGTCGGCGGCTCGGAGAGGCGCCTTGAACGCAGAGCGTCCTGGAGTGCGGAACGAAGTTCCGCTTTGGCCCCGAAACAAGCCTTGTCACCGTAATGGAAGACTTTTGCCTCACACCCGCGCCCGCCGGTCCCGCTTTGCGACGTCCTTGGAAATCGCTGGGTATTTTCTTCATCGCCTTGGTTTTTGCGCGGTGTTAGTTTGCAACTCTTGATCGTTGATCTTGAAATTATCCGCCGGGCCTTGTCCGAGGACGTCGGCGCTGGCGATGTAACCACGCTGGCCACAGTGCCGGCGGACGCGATGGCCGGCGCTTTGATGGTGGCGCGGGAACCGCTGGTCGTCTGCGGACTGCCGCTGGCGGAGGCGGTTTTTAAGGAAGTTTCCGCAAAGGTGGAAATCGAGCGGCAGGGGGAGGACGGATTGCACGCGCATCGGGGACAGACCCTGTTGCGCTTGCGCGGGCCGGCGGGCGCGATGCTCACGGCGGAACGGGTGGCGCTTAATTTCGTCCAGCGCCTTTCCGGCATTGCGACCATGACGGCGCGGTTCGTCGAAGCTGTGGCGGGAACGCGCGCGCGGATTCTGGATACCCGCAAAACCTCGCCGGGTTTGCGTCAACTAGAAAAATACGCCGTCTCCTGCGGCGGCGGGACCAATCACCGCGCCGGCCTTTTCGACCGCGTGCTGATCAAGGACAATCACCTGGCGGCCCTGCGGCTCGAACCGCCCAACGCCATCGAAGCCGCCGTGCGCCGGGCGCGGGACAAATACCCGAAGCTGGAAGTGGAAGTCGAGGCCGACACGCTGGAACAGGTCGAGCAGGCTTTGCTGGCGCGGGCCGATGTAATTCTACTTGACAATATGTCAAACGAGGACTTGCGCGCCGCCGTCTGGCTGGTCAATGGCCGCGCCCGCACCGAGGCCAGCGGCGGCGTCTCGCTGGCCGCCGTGCGCGCCATCGCCGAAACCGGCGTGGATTTCATATCCGTCGGAGCGTTGACGCATTCGGCGCGGGCCATGGATATTGCGCTGGATTTCCAGACCGTGCCATGACTGTGGACGCCCAAATCCTTTCCGCCTTGCGGGCCGCCCCTTCGGGCGTTTCCGGGGCGGATCTTTCCCGCCAATTGAAAATGACCCGCGCCGGTGTGTGGGCGCATATCGAGGAGTTGCGCGCGCTCGGCTATGACATCGAAGCCAGCCCGCATCTGGGCTACCGGCTTTTGGGTTCGCCGGACGCGCTGCACGCGGACGATCTTTCGGCGCGCTTGGGAAAAGTGCGGGTCGTGGGCCGCGAGATTCACGTGTTCCAGGAAACCACTTCCACCAATGACGTCGCCGCGCGCCTGGCCCGTGGCGGCGCGGAGGAAGGGGCGGTGGTCTTCGCGGAATCGCAGACCAAAGGACGCGGGCGCATGGGCCGCGCATGGGTTTCTCCGGCGGGGAAAGGACTTTGGTTCACGGTTTTGCTGCGGCCGGACTGCCCGCCGCAAGGAACGACGCAATTAACCGTCGCCGCCGCCACGGCCCTGGCCCGCGCTGTCACCCTCCAAACCGGCATCGTGCCGGAGATCAAATGGCCCAACGACATCTTGATTCGCGGCCGGAAGATCGCGGGCATCCTCACCGAGATGCGCGCCGAAGTGGATCGCGTGCAGGAAGTGCTGCTGGGCATTGGCATGGATGTGAATTTGGAAGCGGCCGATTTTGCCGACGGTCTGCGGCGCACGGCCACATCGTTGAAGCTGGAGACCGGCCAGAAGGTCAATCGCGCCGAACTGGCGGTGGCGGTTTTGCGCGAATTGGACCGCGATTACCAAGCGGTCGCGGAAGGCCATTTCGACCGGCTGGCCGAGCAATGGGCCGAGCGTTGCAGCACCTTGGGCTGCCAGGTCGCCATTCGTATTGGCGACCGCGTCGTTCGCGGCCGGGCCGAATCACTGGACAACGACGGCGCGTTGCTGGTGCGCGGGTTGCACGGACACCTGGAGCGCATCGTCGGCGGCGACGTGACGCAGGATTGATTAATAGCGATAATGATCCGGCTTGTAAGGGCCGTCCGGCGACACGCCCAGATACGCGGCTTGTTTGGGCGTCAGTTGGGTGAGCTTGACGCCAATCTTTTCCAAATGCAGGCGCGCCACTTCTTCATCCAGCTTCTTGGGCAAACGATAGACCTCCGGCTTGTAGGCGTCCTTGTTCTGCCAGAGGTCGAGCTGCGCCAGGACCTGGTTAGAGAAGGAGTTGGACATGACGAAACTGGGATGGCCCGTGGCACAACCCAGATTGACCAGCCGTCCTTCGGCCAGAAGATAAATGTTCCGTCCGCCGGGGAACGTGTACCTATCCACTTGCGGCTTGATGTTCAGTTTCTTGACGCCGGGAGCTTGATTGAGCCGGTCCACCTGGATCTCGTTGTCGAAATGGCCGATGTTGCAGACGATGGCCTGGTCTTTCATATTCTCCAGGTGCTCGAACGTGATCACGTCGCGGTTGCCGGTGCAGGTGACATAAATATCAGCGCGGCCCAGGGTCTCTTCGATGGTGGTGACTTCGAAGCCCTCCATCGCCGCTTGCAGGGCATTGATCGGATCAATCTCCGTGACCAGAACCCGCGCCCCAAAACCGCGCAAGGAATGGGACGAACCCTTGCCGACATCGCCATACCCGCAGACCACGGCCATCTTGCCTGCGACCATGACATCGGTGGCGCGCTTGATGCCGTCGGCCAATGATTCGCGGCAGCCGTAGAGATTGTCGAATTTTGACTTGGTCACGGAGTCATTGACGTTGATGGCGGGGACCAAAAGCTTTCCGGCCTCTTTCATCTGGTAGAGCCGATGGACGCCGGTGGTGGTCTCCTCGCTGACGCCTTTCCAGTCTTTGACCACCGCGCGCCAAAATCGCGGGCGCTCCTTGGCCACGCGCTTGAGGAGATTCTTGATGACATCCTCCTCGTGCGAGGCGCTGGGCGTGTTGACCCAGCCGTCGCCGTTTTCCAGTTCGTAGCCTTTGTGAATGAGCAGCGTGGCGTCGCCGCCGTCATCCACCACCAATTGCGGCCCCTGGCCATTGGGAAAGGCCAGCGCCCGAAAAGTGCAATCCCAATATTCCTCCAGCGATTCGCCCTTCCATGCGAACACAGGAAAGCCGGCTTTGGCCACGGCGGCGGCGGCATGGTCCTGCGTGGAGAAGATATTGCAACTGGCCCAGCGCACCGACGCGCCGAGCGCCGCCAGACTTTCGATCAGCACGGCGGTTTCGACCGTCATGTGCAGGGAACCCATGATGCGCACGCCTTGGAGCGGTTTGGCGGCGGCGAATTTGCGCCGAATGGACATCAGGCCGGGCATTTCCTGCTCGGCGATGTCAATGGCCTTGCGGCCATATTCGGCCAGGCTGATGTCTTTGACTTTGAAGTCGCCGTCGTTTCCGTTTTTGGCAGCCGTGGCGCGCAACGGTTTGATGCGGCGGGAAGAAGAGAGTTTTACAGGCATAAAAGATGAATTGTTTTGGAGGTGGTCTATTTGGTGGCCTTTTTCAATGCCGCCGCTTTGTCGGTTTTTTCCCAGGTGATGCTGTTCAAATCGTCCACCTTGCCGAAATGGCCGTAGTTGGTGGTCTTGGTGTAGATGGGGCGCAACAGATTGAGTTGCTTGACAATGGCCGCCGGCTTGAAACTGAATACCTCCCGCACCGCCTGCTCGATTTTTTCGTCGCTGACGACTCCGGTGCCAAAGGTGTCAACGCAGACCGAAACCGGATCGGGATAGCCAATGGCGTAGGCGAATTGAATCTCGGCGCGCGTGGCCAGGCCGGCGGCGACAATATTTTTTGCGACGTGGCGCCCCATGTAGGCCGCGCTCCGGTCCACTTTGGACGGGTCTTTGCCGCTGAAGGCGCCCCCGCCATGCCGGCCCATGCCGCCGTAGGTGTCCACGATGATCTTGCGCCCGGTCAAACCCGTGTCGCCTTGCGGTCCGCCCACCACGAAGCGTCCCGTGGGATTGATCAAAAACTGGGTCTTCTTGTCCAGCATGGCGGCGGGCAGGACCTTTTGGATGATTTCCTTGATGATGAAATCCTTGATTTCCTTATGTTTGACGTCGGGCGTGTGCTGGGTGGACACGACGATGTTGACGATGCGCACGGGCCGGCCGTTTTCGTATTGGATGGAAACCTGGGTCTTGGCATCGGGCCGCAGCCAGGCGACCCGCCCCGCCTTGCGCACGCGGCTCAACTCCCGGCTCAGCCGGTGGGCGAACATGACCGGGGCCGGCATCAACTCCGGCGTTTCATCGCAAGCGAAACCGAACATCAGTCCCTGATCTCCGGCGCCCTGTTCGTCCGTCTCCTTGCCCTCGGCGGCGCGGGCGTCAACTCCCTGGGCGATGTCGGGGCTTTGGCGCGTGAGCAGGTTGGTGATGAACACCCTTTCCGCATGAAACACGTCGTCGTCGTTGACGTAGCCAATGTCGGCAATGCATTGGCGGACGATGTCGTTAATATTGACTTTGGCCTTGCTGGTGATTTCGCCGCCCACGACCACCATGTTGCTCTTGGCGTAAGTTTCGCAAGCCACCCGGCTGCGCGGGTCCTGCGCCAGATAAGCATCCAAAACCGCGTCGGATATGGTGTCGCACACTTTGTCGGGATGGCCTTCGCCGACAGACTCGGAAGAAAAGATAAAGTTCTTGTTCATATTTAAAATTGACTCAATGTCATATTGACGTATCTTGATACGAAGATATAAACCTTTTAGCGATGAGTCAAATTTTATTTTCATGCCCGGCACATTAAAGACGTTGCGGGCGCTTTCCGACCCGACCCGGCTGCGCATTGTCGCGCTGCTGGAGCGCGGCGAATTGTCCGTCAACGAACTCCAGGAAATCACGCGCATGGGGCAATCCCGCATCTCGACCCATCTGGGATTGCTGCAGGAATCGGGCCTGCTGGCGTCGCGGCGCGAGGGCAAGCGGACCTTTTACCACATCGCGGCGCAGGGCGGTCCGGCGGCCGGCGAGTTCATCCAACTGGCCGTGCGCGGAGCCAAAGAATTGCCGGAACACGGCGGCGATCAACTGAATTTGAAACGGATTTTGGTCCGCCGGGCCGAGCAGGCCCAACTCTATTTCAACCAGGTCGCCGGCCGGTTCGACCGCAGTTACGGCCCGGGCCGTTCGTGGCAGGCCTTCGGACAAATGCTCTTGCGCCTGCTGCCGCCGCTGGTCATCGCTGATTTGGGAGCGGGGGAAGGATTGCTGAGCGAGTTGCTGGCCCGTCGGGCCAGGAAGATCATTGCCGTGGACAATTCCGAGAAGATGGTGGCCTACGGGGCCGACAAAGCGAAAAAGAACAAACTCAAAAACCTGGAATTCCGCCTGGGCGACCTGGAAAACCCGCCCATCCAGCCTGAAAGCGTTGACCTGGTGGTGTTGAGCCAGGCCCTCCATCACGCGGCCGATCCCAAGAAGAGCATCGCCAGTTCCCACAAGATTCTGCGCGCGGGCGGCCAGATTATGATTCTGGACTTGTTACAGCACCAATTCGAACAAGCCCACGATCTCTACGGCGACCGCTGGCTCGGTTTCGCCGAAACCGACCTGCAAACCTGGCTGGAGGCAGCGGGGTTCAAAAAGATCGAAGTGACAGTCGTGGCTCGCGAAGACCAACCCCCCCATTTCCAAACCGTGCTCGCCGCCGGGGAGAAATAGGGGCGCTTCTGGCCTCTTGGCCGGAACGATGCAGTTGCTTTGGGGAGCGCGGTCGTCTCGACCGCCGTTTTCGGCGTCTCGCCGAAAACCCTCCCGTCCCTCGGTCCCGCACCGAATGGTGTTGGCAGAGTCATCGTACGACTGGCCGGCGAGACGCCGACCAGGGCGACCGGGACGGTCGCGCTCCCAGATCCATCGGCATCGTTCCGGCTTAAGTTAACGCTTGCGCAAAAGCCGCTCATATTCATCGTGCGTGCCGATCCAAAACCACAGGAAATGGCCATCATCAAAAGTTGCAAGGGCGCGGAAACCTGACCCTGCCCGCACCGACCAGAGATCGTGCTTGATTCTCTTGAAGGCGAGAGATTTCAAGCTCGGTTGCTTTTTCCAAAGGGCGAAATTCTTGCGCGCAATCTTTTGAACATTTGGCGGCAAGCGATTGAAACACGTCCAAAAAACCGACAACGCTCTTGATTTCACGGAAAAGGTATCGCCTTCCCTGCCCGATGGCCGGCCTTGGCTTTTTTGATAAGCGAATCCAACTTCCCGGCATGTGCGTCCGCCGCAATTTTCTTATCCCAAAGCGTTTCGCGGTATTCCAGCAACCAATCGGCCACCGCATGAATATCCTTGGGTTTAAGCTGTGTGATTGCGGATTCAATTTCTTGCACAGTACTCATGGTGGAAAAGTATCTGATTGGCGCATGGGTGACAATTCAACCAGCCACAAAGAGTTGCCGCATACAACCTCATTTCTTAAGCGACGCGAGAAAGGCGGTGCCGTCGAATTTCGAGACGCCGGCGCTGCCGACAGCGCGTGCTTCGGCCAGCTTGCGCGTCATCTTCGGTCTGCGGCCCTTGCTCACGACAAATTTGGTCTTTCCGTTGGCCGTGACGGCCAGTTGCTGGCCTTCAGGCAAGCCATCAATCAACCCGGCATTGCGGTAAAACTCACGGACCGAAACAGTTTTCATTTTTGCATCGCTTTCACGCAAACAATATATGCGCGACCCGGGCGAAAGAAAGAAAATTCAGGCGGGTCTGGGCGTGGCCTTTATTTGGCAGAACGTTTTTATGTGCCATTTTATGATGATATGGCAAAATTGAAATGCAACAGGGTCTTCATTTTGGGAGCCGGCTGCTCCGCGAATTACGGCTATCCATTGGATGGGAAACTTGTGGATGAGCTGCGTAAATTCTTACTCAAGATTCCAAACGGATGTCCCGTTATCCAAGAAGCGGTGAGCAAATAAATTGACATGGCATCTGGCATGGCAACCAGATTCCCAGACGCCGACACGCTGGATAAGCTCGTCAACCTTTGCGAGGAAGACTTCAACGCCTTTAGGAGTGAAAGGGGCGTCAGATGGGAAAACTCCGACACGGAACAAGAAAACCTTACTTTTGAGCAAATCCTTAACGCCAAGATTGCAACGACTGCTCTTTTTTTTGACAAGGAGACGGAGGCAAGAAAAACCACGCTGGAAGGTTACAAGGAATATTTACTTCCCTCCGTTTTCGGGGGGCGAGGCGCTCATTGGAAAAGCGCAATCAGTGACTCTGACTGCAGCGTGTTGACGTTCAATTACGATCGTCTGTTTGAAATCGCCTTTCTCGACTCCTTCAGGGACACACAAGGCTCCATCAAGGTAGAGAATTGGCCGCTTTACGGAAAGTGCGTTTTGAATTCGGGCTTCGAATGCGGGCTCGATAAAAGGATCGAAATTGAGCCGGATAACTTTTGCTTTCTCAAACTGCACGGCTCTGCTGGTTGGTGGGCGAGGACGTGCGCAACGAACAACCAAACAAAAGACCTCCGAGACTATGGAGAGCATTCACCAATTGTTCCACCGGATCTCCCTGACCTGGAACAGTTCCTGCAGCGGAAACCGCAAGACTACGAGTGGGAACCCCTGATCGCATTCCCTCACGAGAAGCAGCGATTTACGTCTCGCCATCCAGGGAAGTTTGAGCAAGGTCCCTATATCGGCAAGGTGTGGGAACACGCAGCGCAAGTGCTTCGCAAAGCAACCGAGGTCACAGTGATCGGATACTCGTTTGCCCTGATTGACAGAACACACATGGTCGAAAACCTTCTCTGCAAAGCCCCCAAGAATGCCAAAATCCGGATTGGATTCTTCAAGGATAAAGAGGCAGTCCGACATGCGCTGGAAGGCTATCAGGATTTACAAGACCGCGAGGAACAGGGGCACTTGAAGTTTATCCACAAAATCTTTTGACCATACTTCTCTCGCATCGTGTTTCGACGAGTGAAATCCAAAACTCTCACAGTCATAAAGGCTTAGGGATTGCGTTATTTCTTAGGCTCCGGCGTCAATGGCGCCTTTGGTGCCGCATTGTCACGGCGCAGGGCCGGGTCGAGTTGCGCCGCTTTCTGATAATTTATTTGCGCCTCGTTCGTCCGTCCGAGCTTTTCGAGCGCCATGGCCGCGTTAAGATACGGCTTGGGATAGCTTGGATTGAGCTTCATGGCTTGCTGGAATTGCTCCAACGCCGCCTGGAGCTTCCCCTGTTGCGCCAGCACGACGCCCACGTTGTTGTGAAGTTGTTCGTTGCGCGGATTGAGTTTGAGCGCCTCGGTGAACTGGAGCATGGCCTCCTCCAATTTCCCGTCCTCGGCCAATTCAATGCCCAGATTATAGTGGGCATGGACCGAAGCCGGTTCCAAACGCAGCGCTTTCCTGTAATGATCAATCGCCTCGCCGCGGCGGCCGGCGTCGGAAAGCGCGAGGCCCAAGCCGTTTTGCGCGCCGGCACAATCGGGGAAGTACTGGACGATTCGCCCATACAAAGCCAGATTGTCGCGCCAGTATGGCAATTGCCGTTCCGTCGCAACGACGCACCCAAGCAGGCAAACGAAAGCCGCGCCGCCAACCCAATTCCGCGCCGCCGGCAGGCGGGCCAGCCAATGATTGACACTCCACGCGAGCATGATGAACAAACCAATCGAAGGAAGATACGTGTAACGGTCCGCCATCGCCTGCCCGCCGACTTGGACGAATCCAATGACAGGGATGAGCGTTCCCAGAAACCAAAACCATCCGACCAAAAGCCACGGATACTTCCGCCGCCATCGCACAGTCAATGCCGTGATCGCCGCCAGCGCCAACCCCGAACCGGTGGCGGCCAGCAAGGGCGCCTTGTCGGGCAATGGATAGAAGGCGCAAAGATGAATGGGCCACAACGTCTTGCCAATATAAGTGATATAGGCCACCGGAACATTCGCCGCGCGCAGCAGAAACGGCGCTTGTTGAAACGACTTGATGGCGCCCCCGGCGTGCTGCGCGATGACGGTGACAACGCAACCCGCCGCAGCCAGCGCGAAAAACGGCCATTTTTCTTTCAGCGGCAGCCGCCGTTGCAACGGCCAATAATCCAGCAACAAAAAGACAAACGGCAGCGTGACCATCATCGGCTTGGACAACAACCCCAGGACAAAAAACAAAATGCTCAGAACATAATAAACTTTGAACCTTGAACTATGAACTTTGAACTCCTCCGCGAAGCGGAGGTACGCCCAGAGCGCGAGCATCCAGAACAGCCCGCAGAGAAGGTCTTTGCGCTCGGAAATCCAGGCCACGGATTCCACGCGCAACGGGTGCCAGGCGAAGAGCGCCGCCGCCACCCAACTCGGCCAAGGCGACCCTGTCAAACGCAACAGCACGAGAAAAAGCAGGAGCGCATTGAGCGAGTGCAGCAGAACATTGGTGAAATGCGGGCCGCCGGGCAGCGGGCCGTACATCGTAGTATCCAACAAATGCGAAAGCCAGGTCAGCGGGTGCCAGTTCGCGGCGAACGTGCTCGTCCAGGCCCATTTGGCCGTGGACCAGTCCAGGCCGCGAGACACCCAGGGATTATCATAGACGTATTGGTCGTCGTCCAACGCGACGAAATTATAGCGCGTGGCGGGCCAATAAAGCGCCAGGGTCGCGGCGGCCAGCAGCAGGCACGGCCAAAGAAGCCGTTTGTGCCCGTACGCTGTCCATGGTCCTGGTTGGATGTTCAATGTTTATCGAGCATGGGTTGGCTCCCTGTTCGCTTACTCCGTGAACCATCCCATCTTCCGACGCCAGTTGCGATAGGCCGCCGGGGCGATTTCGGAAGGTTTGATCTCGCTGCGACCGCCCCAAAAGACGTTCGTGTAGCTGACCGGGATTCCGCACGCGGCCAGATGCCGGTCAATGGCTTCCTTGTGCGCCAGCACCAGCGGCTTCTCCATGCCGTGCGCCACCCCCATGATGTTGACGTCATGAAATTCCGGGCCGCCTTCGCGCCAATAAGCATGGGTCATGATGTAATGCCGGCCCACTTCACGGCCCGTTTCAATCTCCCGCCCAGGCGGCACCGCCCAATGAAACAGCGCGTTGAAACGTGTGACCCGGTCGCCGTCCTTGAGCGGCTTGACGTGCTCCAGGAAAGTCGAAAACCGTCCGATGATCTTGCGCCGGTCAAAATCGGCCGCGGTCTCGCAGAAAACGTCCAGCGGCACATTGGCTTCGGCCGCCCGCGCGCGCCACAAATCCTCCACAATCTCCTCCGCCTCGAATTCGCGTTTGAGCGCCGTCAGGATGCGCCACTCGATCTCGTTGAGCTTCACCACCGCCACTTCTGTCACCTCGGCCGGGGCATCCGCCTTCGCGCCCGGTTCCAGCCCGCGCCGTCGGATATGGCCGACGCCCAAAGCGAACAGCCGTTTGGCCGGCATCAGGCGGAAATGTTCCGCGCCGGTTTGGCGCGCCAGGAATTGGCAGTGTTCTTCCATCGAGAAGCCCTGGGGCACTTTGAGCGTGGTCCACAATTTGTAGTTCGAACCGCTGGTCGCGGTGTCGGTGGAACGCAGGACGACGTGGCCCGAAAAGGGGTCCTGCCCAAACATGTAATCGAAGGCTGCGTCGAGCTTCTCCAGCGGCACCTGCCAGGCTACCAACGCCCCTTGGGCGAGGTTGGTGGCCAGCAGCGTCTGGCGCACGCGCCGGATGGTGCCCGCCCGCAGCATGGCGCGGATGCGTTCCATCACCACCGCGGCTTCGAGGCCGGTCAGGCGGGCAATCTGCTGCAAAGGTTCGCGCTGAAACCCCTGCAACTTGTCCTCCGACACCGCCAGGATGCGGGCATTGACGGGGTCGCTGATTTCATAGGGCAGGTCCATGACTTCATACTACCCGGCGGCCCGGTGTGGCGCAAGTCGTCTCAACTTATTTGTGGTTTTTTCCTTCTTCCTTTTTCCTTTGCCTCTGTTATCTCAATTGGAATTACGAGAAATATGTCTCATTACGCAACAGGAAGAAAGTTGTTTCTGGGCGCTCTTCTTTTCTTCAGCCTGCATTTTCCGCGAGCCGCAAACTCTGCCGGCATAACGATTATCACGCACGGCTTTGAGTTGGAGTCTTCATACCCCACTTGGGTGACAGCGATGGCCGATAACATTCCAGATTACTTCCAAGCCAAGTTTCCGGGCATGGAGAGCAATTGCTCAACCTATAAGCTCACCATTACGAATAGGGGCGACATCCTGGGTTATTCTTATCCACCGAGTCGCACGACTGGAAGCCCGCCAACAACAACGCAATCCGGGGAGATTATCATTGAACTCGATTGGAGCGCGTTGTCCGGGGACTTGGATGACGCGTACGCCAGCACTTATAATGTGGCCTACGCCGTGAGCCAAATCCTCATGGCGACAAACTCATTTCCTGAGTTGAACGGCCATCCTGCGATTGAATTCCCAATTCATCTGGTGGGCCATAGTCGTGGAGGCTCATTGATGGCGCAAATCAGCTACAATCTTGGGACGAATGGCATTTGGACTGACCATCTCACCACGCTCGACCCTTATCCACTCAATAACGATGGGAATATTGACCCGGCCACGGAAGTGGATGCTTCGGCGAGCAACACCTACTCCAGTGTTCTGTTCGCCGACAATTATTGGCAAGACCTTGGAGTCGGCATTTATTTAGGCGATCCAGACGGAGAACCCGTCAACGGCGCCTATGTTCGTCAGCTTTACGATCTTTCAGGAGGATATTGGAATGTCTCATCCGTGGATGCTCCAGATCACTCGAACGTGCATCTGTGGTATCATGGGACGGTTGATTTAGCGACCCCGGCCAGCGACACAGGGGCAACCATTACGAGCACAGAACGGGCAAATTGGTGGGTGGATTTCGAACAGAAGGGGACCAATGCCGGATTCGAATACAGCCTGATTGGCGGCGGCAATCGGATGAGCACAAATGAGCCGCTTGGCGCAGGATATCCCGCCATTGTTGACGGCTACAATCAGCGGTGGGATTTCGGCGCTGGCACTTCCGCCAATCGCACGGCGCTGCCGTCGAACAACGGCACCTGGCCGAACCTCATCCAATTCAACGTCGTCGAAACCAACATCGTCGCCGCAGGCCAGACCATTGCCGCCAAGTTTTATTACCAGTACGCCGGTGCTTCGAACAGCGTGACGGCACAATTCTATTTCGACAACGACTTTAATCCGTACAACACCAACAGCACGTTCATTACCGAAATCTCCTTGCCCAACACCGGCATTAACTCGGTGGATTACAACACCGTCAACTTGACGACGACCAATGTGCCGCCCGGCGTCTATGCCATCTACGGGAGGATTTCGGACGGCACGCATACCCGGTATCTCTACGCGCCCGAACTGGTCGAAATAGTCCCCAGCCCGGCGCCACCGGTCTTGGAAAATATCAAACTTATCGGCGCGCAATTCGTCATCAGCGTCAGCGGACTTTCCGGTCAAACCATTGTGTTGCAATCTTCGTCCGACCTGCACAACTGGCTGTCCTTGGCGACAAATACCCTGACATCAGACAGTTGGAACTACACGAACAACGCGCCGCCGAACGTCAGCGGGCAATTTTATCGCGCATGGCTGTTGCCGTGATATTGATTTTGACAGATTGCACTGCGACGCAAACATCAGACGGCTCTTTGACCCGCTCTCCACCGTGGCAACGGAGCATTCCCCTAACCCGCAATCGGGGAAAGCACGAGGCTGCGCCGGTGCTTATTGCCTTGCGCGTCTGGCTGTTCCTTATTATTTTACGTCTCATGCGTGTAGCAAAGGATGGGAAAAGCAAGTTCTGGATTTCGGCGGTCATTCTCCTGGTTTCCGCCTTTTTTGCGCCGGCTCAAACATCGCAACGGATGCTCCTGCCCGGCCAGTTGCCGGCGGTGGTTCCCCGTCTTCAGCCGTTGGGCCGCCTGGATGGTTCGACCCGGCTCAAGCTCTCCATCAGCCTGCCATTGCACAACCGGGAAGCGCTCACGAATTTCCTGGAGCAGCTCTACAATCCCGCCAGCCCTCTGTACCACCATTACCTCACGCCCGAAGAGTTCGAAGTCCGGTTCGGCCCCACCGAGCAGGATTATCAGGCTGTCATCGCCTGGGCAACCCGCAGCGGCTTCACCGTCACCGCCCGTCATCCCAGCCGGATGCTTCTCGAAGTCAACGCGCCGGTCACGAACATCGAGCGCGCCTTGCAGGTGAAGATGCGGACTTATGCGCACCCGACCGAGCATCGCACTTTTTTTGCCCCGGATGCAGAGCCTTCGGTGGACATGAACCTCCCGATTTTGGACATTGGCGGCCTGGATAATTTCGCCCGACCGCATCCAACGAATCTACGGCGCGCTCCGTTGAAGACGCCTGCCGACGCCAAGCCCCATGACATCGGGTCGGGACCCAACGGCAATCTGGCGGGTCCGGATTTCAGAGCGGCCTACGCGCCGGGGGTCGCGCTGACGGGAACTGGTCAGGAGGTGGGATTGCTGGAGTTTGACGGTTATTACGCGAGCGACATCACCTCCTACGAGAGCCAGGCGGGCGTGCCGGAAGTTCCGCTCCAGAGAGTCCTGCTCGATGGCTTCAATGGAGATCCAGGCACCAACAACGGCGAGGTAGCGTTGGACATCGAGATGGCGATTTCCATGGCGCCCGGTCTCGAGAGAGTGGTGGTCTTTGAAGGCGGCCCGGGTGGCACGATCAATAGCGTGTTGGAATCCATGTCCTCGTCCACCTACACGGACATCAAACAATTCAGTAGTTCCTGGAGTGTAGGCTCGGTCTCGGGTCCGACACGAACCACCATGGACAACTATTTCATGAAACTTGCCAGCCAGGGACAGTCCTTCTTCGATGCTGTCGGCGACGGAGGCGCGTTCACCAATGGCGTTCCCGTCTGGTCGCCGAATGACGACGCGTATGTCACGCTGGTGGGTGGAACCGCGCTCGGCACCGCCGGTGCGGGCGCCGCGCGGTTGTCGGAGACGGTTTGGAATGCACAGGAGGGGCCGGCCTTCGCAGGCAGCAGCGGCGGCGTCAGCCCCAACTACGCCATACCTTCCTGGCAAAAGGGCGTCAACATGTCCACCAACGGCGGCTCGCTGACTCGACGCAACTGTCCGGATGTAGCCATGGCGGCGGACAACGTCTTCATCGTGGCGAACGACGGCGAGTTTTTATCCTCGGGCGGCACCAGTTGCGCCTCCCCGTTGTGGGCCTCCTTCACGGCGCTGGTCAACGAAGAAGCCGTTGCCGCCGGGTTGCCGACGGTCGGCTTCCTCAACCCGGCCCTCTATGCCATCGGCACCAACTCCGGTTACACGGCCTGCTTTGACGACGTCACGCTGGGCAACAACACGAACAGCAGTCCGACCGAGTATTTTGCCATGCCGGGCTATGATCTTTGCACGGGTTGGGGCAGTCCTTCCGGCATCAGCTTGATCATCGCCCTGACGCAGCCGGACGGTTTCCAGATCACGCCCGGAAGAGGCGCCGTCGCCAACGGGCCTGTTGGCGGTCCCTTCAGTGTTGCGGCGCAGACTTTTTTGTTGACAAATACGGGAAAAACCGCCTTCAACTGGTCGCTCGGCGCTGCCCCGGCCTGGCTGAATGTCTCCAGCGCCAACGGCGCCCTTGCGGGCGGGGCAGCCGCCTCCGTCTCCCTGGCCCTCAACCCGGCGGCCAACCTCCTGCCTGCGGGCGTTTATACAGCCGATCTGTGGTTCACCAACTTGAGCAGCGGTCTGGCGCAGCTCCGTCAATTCACCCTGCAAGCAGACCAGAATTTGGTGTTGGATGGCGGATTCGAGGCGGGTGATTTTTGCTATTGGAACCTTTCAGGAGACCCGTCCATGTACACCAACAATTACGTGGATTTTGCGGATGACCAATACGGCGCTGACTACACGCCTTACGCGGGGGATTATTTTGCCGCCTTGGGGCAAGTTTTCGATCTCGCCTATCTTTCACAACCGCTGCCCACGCGACCGGGCCAGCTTTATCTACTTTCCTTCTGGCTGGCCAATCCGTTTGGCGCCACTCCCAATGAATTCCAGGTCCAGTGGAACAGCAACTCCACTTCCGCGAATGTCATTTTCGATCAAACGGACATGGGCACTTTTGGTTACAGCAACTTGCAATTCATGGTCCAAGCCTCGACCAGTACCACTACTCTGGAGTTCGGAAACCGCGACGACAACGCTTTCTTCTGCATGGATAACGTTAGCGTCACGCCTGTGGCGGTGCCGCCCCCCGCCTTCCAGGCGCCTGTGTTGGCCAATGGGCTCCTTCAACTGGCCTGGAGTTCGGTTCCCGGAGTCTCCTATCAGATGCAATATACCACTGACCTGACCCAAGGGAACTGGATCAATCTCGGCGGCGCCATCACTGCCAGCGGCAATTCCACGACGGCGTCGGAGAACGTTGGTCCTGACCCTCAGGGGTTCTACCGTGTGATCATTGCGCCGTAGCGGCGCCGATACTGCCGGCCACCGGCAATATGCCGGACGTGCTACGGCTTTGGCTCACCCAGCTTGGCCTTCAAGTCGTCAAGCTGGCGTTGAAGGACCTCTTTGCCGCGGGCCACATTAATCAAATCCTCCAGATCGGCTATTTGCGCTTTCACATCGCCTTGCGCGCGGTCGGCGCGGACCATTTCCCCCAGGATTTCCTCGTAGGCGTGCGGATCGGGTTTGTCGCCGGCGGCGTCCTGCTGGCGCCACTTTTGCCTGGCCTGAAGGAAGATGTTCCGGGCCACCCGAGGGTTCTTCCGGTTGTCCAAATAGATGCGGCCCAATTCCAGCAAAAGCGCGAAGCTGTCCGGGTTGGCGCGCAAACCCTGGCGCAGAAACTGTTCGGCCTCGGCAGGCTTGTTGAGCGAGGTGCGCAGCCAGTACGAGGCTGTCAAATAGGTGTCAATTTCGTGAGGGTCCAGGTCGGCCGAAAGTTTGAGCCAGGGCAGCATCTCGCGCTCATTGCCGCCATGCAAGTGGGTGTGAACGGTGGGATAAAAGTGCCGGCCGAAGCGGTCGAAGCAATCCTTGGGCGCCCCAAGAAAGGAGTGTTCCTCCTCGTGGGGCGCGGCTCCTGCCGGCTTGGCGTGCGATTCTTCCTTGAGGTCCGATTCGCTCCCCGGTGGTTGAGTGTCGAAAATCGTCGGATAAAATCCGCTGTGAAAATAGGCGTCGGCCTTGGCAAAAAACTCGTGGGCGAAAAGGCGGCGGCTGTCGCCCATCAGAGCCACCAGCACGCTGGCCGAAGCATTTTCCCTGTTGTGCAGCCTTTGGAAGGACGGGTCCAGCACGGTCGCCAGCGTCATGCAGCACACGAACAGGAGGACCATGACCAGGCGGATCATAACGTCAGCTTCCGGCGTCGGAAGACCAGCCAGGTGCAGCCCAGGAGCATCCCGGTGTAGAGCACGGCATAGATGCTGGCCCCGGTCCAGGCCAGCCAATCTACGAGACCCCAGTTATGAATGATCCATTCCCGCACGTCGTACCATTCCAGATGCGGGATGGCGAAATAAATGGCATAGACCAACTGGCCCCTGAAGCCTGGTATTTGCAGCGCCACGCCGTTGAGGTGTCCGCCGGCGAACAAAATCCCCAGCACGACGATGAAACAGATGGTGGCATTGGAAGAAGGGGCCGCGAAAACGACCGAGCCGAGCAACGCCAAAGCGACCACGATCCCCAGGCACATCCAATGCAGCCATATTGCCTGAAAATAAACCAGTAACGGAAAAGTGTGTTCGCGCGAGGCCGAGAGCAGCCCGAAAAAGAAATAAAACGCCAGCAACGCAATCCCGCAAGCCAGCCAGCAACCGAGGAATTTGCCGACCACGAATTCCCCGCGCCCGACCGGCTTGGCCAGGAGCGGATAGATGGTGCGGCTTTCCCGCTCGGCCGGGATCTGGCGCGCGGTGGTGGTGATGGCGATGACCAGCGAGAAGAGCCAAATCAAGAGCAAACAGGCATCTTTGAGGTAACGGACAATACTGTCATCGTTAAAGAAATTGAGCGAACCGAGCATGACCGTGATCAGCACGACCAACGCAAAGAGGACATAGAAATCCTTGCGCCGGTACAGCTCCTTGATCACAACACCCGCGATGGCGAAAATGTTGTTGGCGTCAGGATTGTGGCTGGTAACCCACGACTTTGAGGAAGACATGTTCAAGATTGCATTGATATTGTTGGATCAGATCGCTGACGCGGGCCTCCACTCTCAATTTGCCCTCGTGCAGAATGGCGACCCGATCGCACACGGTTTCCACTTCGCCCAGTTCATGGGAGGAAAAAAAGACCGTTTTTCCCTCCTCTTTCAACCGCTTCATGATCTCGCGCACCTTCATGCGGCCCAACGGGTCCAAACCGCTGGTCGGTTCGTCCAGGATGAGCAAGTCGGGATCGTTGATCAGCGCCTGGGCCAGGCCGACCCGCTGTTGCATCCCTTTGGAGTAGGTCTTGATGAGCCGCCGGCGCGCCCCCTCCAGTTCCACCAATTTGAGCACCGCGTCAATGCGCCGGTCTCGTTCCGCTCGCGGAATGTGGAAAATGCGGGCATAAAAACGCAGCAGTTCCTCCGTGTTCAGAAATTTGTAATAATAAGTCAGCTCGGGCAGGTAACCAATCCGCTGCCGGGCGATAGGCTGGCGGACATCCACCCCAAAAATGGAAGCCCGCCCGCTGGTGGCGCTGACGAAGCCCAGCAGGACGTTCATGGTGGTGGTTTTGCCGGCCCCGTTTGGTCCCAGGAAACCGAAGACTTCACCGGAACTGACCTGCAGATTCAAGCCATCCACGGCCAGCTTGCTGCGTTGCCCCAGCTCGCGGCTGGGGAACTCCACCCGCAAGTCATGGATTTCCACAACAGTGTTCACCGGCTTGGAGAATAAGCGCTGGCCCAATTTTGGCGAGGATTTTTGTGCAGCCAGTCCAAAGCCGGAACCATGCGGTTGCGCGGGGAGGGGATGCGCCCATTCGTTTGTCCCTTGCTTTAGCCCGCCTTCTTGAGTTAAGTAAAAAAGTGCTCATTGCCACCATTTCAAGATTCTTGACAGGATGAAAATGAACAGGATTTCTAGCGCGTGCGGACAATTCTTCGGAAATGACTTTATCCTGTTCATCCTGTCCTTCATCTCTAGTGATTCCCATGAACGTCTAACCCGACCGCAAATATCCCAAAGGAACCTTTGAAGAACCGGTTCACGACACTCCGTAACGAAAGTAGAACCCTCGCAATGACTGGGCCGGTAGTTGCCAGCAAGCCGGTTTTGGCTCTGCTCATGAGACTGCTCTGGGCTGCCGCGCTCGTGCTGCCGGCTTTTGGCGCCCAAGCCGTCGTGGTCTTTACCAGTCTTCACTCATTTGAGCAGCCTTTCCCCAATGGCGCGAATCCTTACGCCGGATTGGTGCAAGGCAGTGACGGCAATTTCTATGGCACGACTTCTGCCGGCGGCGAGTACCTCCTTGGCAGCGTGTTCAAGATCAGCGCCAATGGGGCGCTAAGGGACTGTTAATAAATAACATTTACAATTGCTGATTTAGTGTTAGGCTGTGTCGCATGGATGCGACGGTGTTGCGCGACAAATATCGGAAGTTAGGTCCCCATCTTAACGAACGGACTCGT